>PVBE011423722.1_pt1 | contig 37961 bp, 32 predicted proteins | sample 1631181 | NCBI WGS metagenome assembly PVBE01 (sample SAMN08397723, study PRJNA350692) | Marine metagenome, whole genome shotgun sequencing project. | isolation source: water | place: Pacific Ocean | collected 2012-04
CGCGGCTATTACAATTTCCCGCCGACCGGTATGCAGTACCTTGACCAGGCCATGGCGCATCGTGGCATGGACGTGCGCATTCTCGATCTCAATTTCGAACTCATGAAGCGCCTGGCCGAGGAGGACTTCGAGCCTGATCGCTGGCCCGAGATCCTGGCCGCCGAACTCGAGGCCTTCGCGCCCGGCCTGGTCGGCGTCGGCTGCCTCTTCGATGCCGGCATCGGCCCCATGTTGACGGCGCTCGAGCTGGCGCGCAGCCACGGTGCCGTGGTCATCGGTGGCGGCCTGGTGGCGAGCTACGAATGGCAGAACCTGCTGGCACCGGAGCTTTGCCACTTCGTCATCGAAGGCGAGGGTGAAAACCGCATCAACTTCCTGCTCGATCAGCTTTCAGGACAAAGCTTCGATCACCGGGCGACACCGGGAATCCATTATTGCGACAACGAAGGTCACGCCGAGACCTGCGGCCAGCCCGATATCGTCGAGGTGGCCGGTGATCTGATCGAGAGCTACCGCCAGGTACCGGTCGAGGAATACTACAAATACGGCTCTCTCAATCCTTTCTCGCGCACTGGCAAGCTGATCGACCAGCCCTTCGCCGCCATCCAGCTGAGCCGCGGCTGCCGCGCCCAATGCACCTTTTGCGCCGTCTCCGATTTCATGGGCCGGGGAGTGCGCCTGCGCCCCGTCGACGACGTGCTGGCCGAGATGCAGTTTCTCGTCGAGGAGCGCGGCGTGCGCCACTTCGAATGGCTCGACGATGATCTGCTGTTCCATCGCCAAGACGTCAAGCGCTTGCTACGCGGCATCGTCGAGCGTGGCTGGGATATCCACTGGGCCGCCAACAACGGCCTGATTTCGGCCTCGATCGATCAGGAAACCCTCGATCTGATCCGCGATTCGGGCTGTATCGGTTTCAAAATCGGTATCGAGAGCGGCAACGCCGAGATGCTCAAGAAGGTGCACAAGCCAGGCACGCTGCCCAAATTCCGCCGCTTTGCCGGCATGCTCCATAGTGCCCCGGACATCTTCGTCGGCGGCAATTTCATTGTCGGCCTGCCCGACGAGAGCTTCGGCCAGATGATGGATTCGTTTCGCTTCGCCCTCGAAATTGAGCTCGATTGGGCCGTCTTGACGGTTTGCCAGACGGTTCGCGGCGCTTCGGCCTTTGCCGACCAGGGTGAATATTTCGAACACCAGATGAAGTCGGGCGGCGCCGGTGTGGGAAATTTCGTGCCGGTGCGCAAATCTGCGGCTGGCGAGTTGCGTGACGAGCAAGCCCGCTACCACGGCCTCGACGTCTTTCGCCTGGCGGCCGATCAGGTGCCGACAAGCAATCAGGTCAACGAGGTCTGGTTCGCCTTCAACCTGATCCTCAACTACCTCTGCAACAAGAACCTGCGCCCCGGCGGCCGCCCCGACAAGTTCATCTCCTGGGTCGAGACGGCGCAGCGCGCATATCCCACCAACCCTTACATGAATCTCAGCCTGGCGCTCGGGTACGTACTTTTGGGCAATAGCGACAAAGCCGTCGAGCTGCAGGCCATGGCCGCCCGTCACGCCGAAGGAGGCTACTGGCAGGAACGCTTCGCAACCTTCGCGCTCGACCGCATCCTGGAAGACTTTCCGACCGATGCCGAAGGAGTTTTCGCGGCTTTGAGCAAGGCTCGGTCCTTCATCGCCCCCCACCTCGCTCCTTGGCTCGACCCCGCGGCCCTGGAAAATCCGACACTGCTGGCCCCGAACGACTAAACTGGTTTCTGGACAACGAGATCCGTTTCGGGGGGCCGCTGCACCATGAGCGCCAGTATTTCTCTGCCGCTGTGGTTGGCGGCGCTGGCCTTCGTGCTGGCGGCCGCACTGGTGCTGGACCGCATGCTGCTGCCCAGCGTGCGCTGGTTTTTGCGCCGCCGCGTCAACAAGGTGGTGGGCGAGCTCAATGCCCGGCTGCATCTTAAAATCCAGCCTTTCAAGCTAACCAAGCGTCAGGTCCTCATCGACCGTTTGATCTTCGATCCCGAGGTGTTGGCGGCCGTCGAGGCCCGGACCGCCGAGGAGGGCACGCCGCGCGAGGCGCTGATGGCGGACGTCGGACGTTGGTCGCGCAAGATCGTACCGGCCTTCAACGCTTATGTTTACTTCCGTGTGGGTTATTGGCTGGCCCGCAAGCTGGCGCAGCTTCTTTATCGCGTACGGCTTGGCTATGCCGACGATCGCGGCTTGGCCGAGGTCGATCCCGAGGCCAGCGTGGTCTTCGTCATGAACCACCGCTCGAACATGGACTACATTCTGGTGGCCTATGCCGCGGCCTCGCGCACCGCGCTCTCGTACGCCGTTGGGGAATGGGCACGGATCTGGCCGCTGCGGGCCTTGATCCGCTCGATGGGGGCCTATTTCATCCGCCGCAGTTCGGGCGATCCGACTTACCGCCGGGTGCTGGAACGCTACGTCGCCATGGCTACCGAGGCCGGTGTCGTGCAGGCCGTCTATCCCGAAGGCGGGCTGAGCCGTGATGGCAAGCTGCGGCCACCCAGGCTGGGATTGCTGAGCTACATGCTCAAGGCGCGCCTGGGCGAGAGCGACCAGCAGAGCCGCGACCTGGTCTTCATTCCCGTCGGTCTCAACTACGACCGCGTGCTCGAGGACCGCAGCTTACTGCGTTCGCTGGATGCCGAGGCCGTGCGGCGTAGCGTCGGCGGTGCCGTGGCAACGACGCTGGGCTTCATCGGGCGCAACCTTTGGCAGATGCTGCGGGGCCGCTGGTACCGTTTCGGCTACGCCTGCGTCAGCTTCGGCACGCCGCTTTCGCTGCGTGCCTTCGCGGCTCGGCAGGGCATCGATTTCTCCAGCCTGGATGAAGATGAGCGGCGTCAGCAGGTCGAGGCCCTGGGGGAGATGCTGATGCAGGCCGTGGGCCGGGTGGTTCCGGTGCTGCCGGTGTCACTGGTGGCCAGCGTCTTCGTACAGGCCGGCGACCAGGCGATCAGCGAGCTCGAGCTGAAATCCCGCGCTTTCGAGTTGATGGCCGAGCTCGCGGGGCGCGGCATCCAGACCTACGTGCCGCGGGGCGACGAGGACTATGCCATCACCGTCGGTCTGCGCCTGCTGGTGTTGCGCCACCTGGTGATAGAGGAGGCCGGGCATTTTAGCGCCGGCGTCGGGGATCGGCCGCTGCTGGAGTACTACGCCAACTCCATCGCCCATCATTTCACCGGCCCGGCAAATTGACGTCAGGCCACGAACGCGTCGTATTGCTGCCTGGTCTGGGGCGCACGGGCCGCAGCCTGGGCCGTATGGCAGCGGCGCTGCGGGCTGTCGGCTACGCCACCGAGATCTGGCGCTATGCCGCCCGCCGCCAGTCGTTGACCTCATTGGTGACGCAATTCAGCGCCCATCTCGGGGCTCGGACGGGAGGCGGCGACAAACTGCATTTCGTCGGTCATTCGTTGGGCGGGTTGATCGTTCGCGGCGCCCTGGCGGCGGCCGAGAGTGGGGCCAACTATGGGGCCTTTGCGCCCGGCCGGCTGGTCATGCTGGCGCCGCCCAACCGCGGTGTCGGGCTGATCGGACGGCTGGGTGGCGGCACGATGGCTGAATTTGTCTTCGGCAGACCGGTGCGCGATCTGGGTGTCGGCGCGGCGGCCCTCGAGAACCTGGGCGCGCCGGGGCTGGAAGTCGGCGTGATCGCCGGCAGTCGACGCTTCCACGCCCTCAATCCCATATCCTATGTGCAGGCGTTGGTGGGATCCGAGGAGCCGCATGACGGCACCGTAGAAGTTTCCCGCGCGCGCTTCGACGGCATGACGGATTTCACTGTGGTGGCGGCCCACCACACCTTCATTTGCGACCACCCGCAAGTCATCGCCAAAACCGTACGCTTCCTGCGAAGCGGTCGCTTCGACGACGAACCTCGGGATGTGGAATAATAGTGCGGGCTAGCTGCCGGCGGCGCGTCGGGCCGGTTGTTCGGTCGGCGTCCCGGCGCTTGTCTCCGTTGTCGTCTCGGCTTTTTCTGGGTCGCCGCTCTCGGCGATTTTCGGCTTTGGTGCCGGGCCCTTGGGTTCGGGTACGCGGCCAAGCTTCTTCTCGCCGGACTCCAGGGGCCGGTCCGAGCGCCTGAGCTGGCCTTCGATGTAGGCCCCCGATTCGATGGCTAATACCTCGTGCCAGATTTCGCCGACCACCGTGGCAGTGCGCGCCAACTTCAACACGCGGGCGCGGATCTTGCCGCTGACCTCGCCGTGGATGTTGGCTTCCTCGGCGACGATTTCGCCCATCACCTTGGCCTTTTCGCCAACCGTCAGGGACTGGCTGGTGACGTCGCCCTCGATGGTGCCGTCGACCTGGATCTCGCCTTCGGTCTTGAGGTTGCCGACGATGTGCAGGTTGGCACTGATAATGGACGGTGCAGTCTTGGCGTCGTTGGCGCCGTCGCTCTGCTGGCGTCCCTTGCCCTTGTCAGTCTTTGAAAACATATTTTCCAGCCTTCAGAAACTTTGCGGGATCCTGCGGTTTGCCGTCGGATAATATCTCGTAATGAACGTGAGAGCCAGTACTTCGGCCAGTACTACCCATGAGCCCGATCTTCTGCCTGAATTCGATTGACTGGCCGCGCTTGACGATAATTCTGTGCAGATGACCATAGCGCGACTTGAGTCCCATGCCATGATCTATTTCGATAGTCCGGCCATAAGGGCCACGCCGTCCTGTAAAGGTTACGCGTCCGGCCGCCGTGGCATAGACCGGTGTGCGGAAGACGCCGGCAAAATCCAGGCCGGCGTGCATGGCCCAACGCTTGGTGAAGGGGTCGCGACGCTTGCCGAAGCCCGACGAGAGATAATAGTTGTCAACCGGCGTCGACAGCGGCAGGCGCCGCAACACGTCCTGCAGGCCTTCCCAGCGGCCGAGGTGCTGTTCCAGCCGGAAGACGCTCGATTCGAAACGGTCACCCAAATTCGGGCCGTCGCGATGAGGGGCGGCCAAGGTCAATAGCGGGCCACCGACACCCTGGGGCTGGGTCTTGCCGGTGATCTTGAGCAAATTGTCGACGTTGAGCCCGGTGATCTCGATCATCGTCTCCATTTCGCCGAGGCTGATCTCGGTGCGTTCCTGGATGCGTTCGACCAGATTCTGTTGCGAGGTCTTGAGCCCGGCCAGACGGCCGTTGAGGTTTTCGACCTCGGCGATCACGGTGTCGCGGGTGCGCCGTGCGGTGTCACGCTGTCGGGTCAGGGCGGTCACCTGATCGACGGCACGGCGCAACGAGGTGTCGAGCTGGTCGTTGTTGTCGACGGTGACGGACAGCGTGTCCTCGAGGTTGGCCACGCGTTGGCTCAATGATCGTTTGATGGCAAGGGCCTGGTCGCGCTGGCGCGAGACCGAATCGAGCTCGCGGGTGGCTTCGCCCAACTCTTTCACCAGGTGACTCTTCAGGCTGACCAGGTCTACGAGCTGCTTGTGTTTGGCCTCGAGCTCGGCCGTCAGCTTCATGAAATGGAGCTGGGTCGCTTGCAGGGTGTCGGAAAGCTGCTCGTAGGCCAGCTCCATCTCGTTGATGCGCGTGTTTTTGGCGGCGATGATCTGGTCCTTGAAGACCAGGTAGACGGTGGCAAAGCCGGTCCAGCCGGCGACCGCCAGGAACAAGATGGTGAGCAACACCTGGGTGCGCTTGCCAAGCGACAGATAGCGCACGATGCCGCGACTGCGATAATAGAACTGGCGTTCGGGAAAGAGCCGCTCACTCAACACACGGGCGCGGCTGGTCCAGTCTTTATCCTCTTCTGCTGTCATCCAAGTCCGCCCACTTTGTGTCGGGAACTGCTGCCCCGATTTGGCCCCCACCAAGGCCCCATATTGATAAAGGGCAAAAACCGACTTGGCAACCGTCAAGCCTGCCGCCGGACCTCTGGCGGACTCTCTGGCGGGGCGGCAGCGCGGCTCGCTACGAGGCTTTCGAAGTGGCGCTGCACATCGTCCTGGACGGACAAAAGGCGGCGGCTGAGCTCATTGAAATCGGCCGCGCCCACGGCCACTGCCAGAGCGGCCTTGAGGCCTTCGGGCAGCTCCTCGGCAGAGGCCGCCTGACGCAGCGAAAGGCGCAGGAAGCTCTGCACGTTGTGCAACAGCTCGGTCGCAGCCATCAACTCGTCGGCTTTCTCGTGGGCCAGGCAGCCGGCGTTGGCCAAGCGCCGGAAGCCGCTGACCGTATTGCCCGTGACGATCTCCGGCCGGGCCGCCGCATGTTCCAGGATCAAGGCCTGGCAGATGAAGTCGAGATCGACGATGCCGCCGCGCACGTGCTTGACGCTCCAGGGATTGTCGGTGCCATGTTCGCGTTCGATGCGCTGGCGCATGGCGACGACTTCGGCCATCAGGGTGGCGCTTTGGCGCGGAGTACGGATGGTATCGCCGATGATTTCAGTGATAGCGGCTGCGATGTCCGGCGGGCCGCAGATCACGCGGCCGCGGATCAGCGCCATGTGCTCCCAGGTCCAGGCGGTTTCGCGCTGGTAGCGGGCAAAGCCCTCGATGTGAACGGCAATCGGTCCCTTGGCGCCCGACGGCCTGAGACGCATATCGACCTCATAGAGCCGGCCCTCACCGGTCAGGGCAGTGAGGGCATTGATCAGCCGCTTGCTGAGGCGGGAATAGTATTCGATGGGGCTCAGCGGTTTGGCGCCGTCGGAGCCTGTGCTCTCGTCCGGGCAGCCGTAGCAGAACATCAAATCGAGATCCGATTCCGGCGTCATTTCTCGGGCCCCCAGCTTGCCCAAGCCGAGCACGGCGAAGCCACCGCCGGGAACGCCGCCGTGGCGGGTCTCGAATTCCTCGGTCACGCGGGTCATGAGGGCGGCGATAAGCAGTTCGGCAAGGTCGGAGAGCACGTTGCCGGCGCTGCTGGCGTCGATGCTGTTGCGCAGCATCTCGACGCCGACCTGGAACATGCGGTTCTGACCCCAGCGCCGGGTGATGTCGAGCACGTCCTCGAAGTCCCGCGCTACCGCCAGCAGCGAAGCCATTTCTTGGGCCAGAGCGCTGCGGCCGGGCCAGCTTTCCACCGGATCGCCGTCGATGACACCGTCCAACAGTGTCGGATTGCGGCTCAGGCGTTCGGCCAGACGCGGCGCGCTGCCCATGATCTCGGCCACCAGATCGAGTAGTCCCGGCCGGGCGTAGAAGAGCGAGAAGAGCTGCACTCCAGTGGGCAGCCGGCCCAAAAACTCGTCGAACTTGATCATCGCCGTGTCGGGATTGGCGGTGTTGGCCAGTGCCTTGAGGAGCGCCGGCATCAGCTCGGTAAGAAGCTCGCGCGCCCGCACGCTGCGGGTGGCGCGGTAGCTGCCGTGATGCCAACTGCGAACCAGGGCGGCCACGGTGGCGGGCTCGCGAAACCCTAACTCACGGAGCGTTGCAATGGTGTCGGGATCGTCCTCGGTGCCGGTGAAAACCAGGTTGCCGACGTCGCCAAGCTCGGGCGAATGTTCGAAAAGCTTGGCGTAGTGGCCTTCGACCCGCCGCAGATGGCCCAATAGCTCGGCATCGAAGATGGCGCCGTCGGCATAGCCCAGAAAAGTGGCCAGGCGGTCCAGGCCAGCGAGGTCGGCAGGTAATTCCTGGGTTTGCTCGTCCGCCACCATTTGCATGCGGTGTTCCAACCGGCGCAGGAATTCGTATGCTGCGATCATCTCTTCGGTCACTGGGGCGGCCAGGCTGCCATTGGCTGTCAGGGCGCGGAGCGCACCGCAAGTATCTGCCACCCTGAGGCTGCGGTCGCGGCCACCGGCGATCAGTTGCTGGGTCTGGGCGAAGAACTCGATCTCGCGGATGCCACCACGGCCTACCTTGATATTGTGCCCGGCCACGGCGATCCGGCGGTGACCGCGGTGGCTGTGAATCTGGCGCTTGATCGAGTGGATGTCCTCGATGGCTGCGAAATCCAGGTGCTTGCGCCAGATGAAGGGGGCGATGCGATCGAGAAACCCCTGACCGGCAGCGATGTCGCCGGCCACCGCCCGGGCCTTGATCAGCGCCGCCCGCTCCCAGTTCTGGCCGACGCTTTCGTAATAGGTTTCGGCCGCCGCCATGGATATGGCGGGCGGCGTCGAACCCGTATCAGGACGCAATCTCAGGTCGGTGCGGAAGACGTAACCGTCACCGGTGCGCTCCTGCATGATGCGCACCAGGCTACGGGTGAGGCGCACGAAGCAATCGAGCGGTGTCGCCGGGCCGGTGTAGTCGACCAGCTCCTGGTCGTAGAGCACGATCAAATCGATATCGCTGGAATAGTTGAGCTCTTTTGCACCCAATTTGCCCATGGCGAGGATCGAGAGGCCCGAGCCGCGGGCCGGTTCGGCCAAGTCGTCAAGCCGCAACTCGCCGGCCTTGGCGGCGTCGCGCAACAGATGGTCGAGGGCCAGCTTGAGCGAAAGCTCGGCAAAGGCGCTAAGCTGGCCAACGATCTCGGTCAGGGGCCAATGGTCACCGATATCGGCCACGGCGATCAGCAGGGCCGTGCGTTCCTTGGCCTGGCGCAGACAGCGCATCAGGATGTCAATGTCGGCTGCCGCCGCTGCTTGACCGCGCAACCGTTCAAAGTTGGCATCCAGCAGCTCGGTCGGCGTTTGTTCTACCAGGCGGCCGCTGAAGGCGACATCGCGCAGCAGTGTGCGGCTGAGGAAGGGACTGTTGCCGAATATGGCGGTCAGCAATTCCCGGCCCGGGCCTGGCGCGGCCAGCGCTTCTGCCCGTTCAGTCGCCTCGGGGTCGTCGTGGGTGGTGGCGCGATGCTGCCATTCGACCAGGCCGCTGGCCGCCGCGTCGCTGTCAAAGGGTTGGGGAAATTGGCTGGCCATGCTGCACCGACAAAGAGTTGCGGCCAAAGAAAGCACCCGCGTTTGGCCGCACCGTGCTATAGGGCACACTGCGCGAAGCGGTGATACCGGTCAAGGGCCCCGCGGGGCGATAGAGGTAGGCAGGAAAAGGGTCACGGCGGGCGGTGATCATCAGGACCGGCAAGCTGTTTCTCAGGCTGGCGGCCGGCATGGCTGCCGGGCTAGCGATGCTGTTGGCAGTGACAGCATGGCTGGTTTCTGCCGGACCTATCTCGCTGGCCTTTCTCACGCCCTATATCCAGACCGCACTCAATCCCAAGACGGGCGAGTACTCCGTCGAACTGGCCGACACCATCCTGACTTGGGCCGGTTGGGAACGGGCGCTCGATATCCGCGTCGTCGAAGTCAGCCTGCGCGATCCCCGCGGCCGCGTTCTGGCCCGGGTGCCTGAATTATCCGTGGGCCTCAGTGGTGCCGCCCTGTTGCAAGGTGAGGTGGCGCCCACGCGGCTTGACTTTCTCGGTCCCGAGGTGCGTCTGGTTCGCGGTCCCGAGGGTCGCGTCGAATTGGGATTCGGGGCCGATCCGGCGGGAGCGCAAGGCGGACCGTTGCAGGCTCTGGCGGCGAAGTTGCTGGCTGCCGAGAGTGGCAGCGACAGTGCCCGTTATCTCAAGCGGGTCAGCGTGCTCGGAGCCGATCTGGTGGTCGATGACAAGCCCAGCGGCACCCTCTGGCATGCGCCCAGGATCGATCTCATCCTCAAGCGTCAACCAGGTGGTGTTGTCGCCGATCTTGATGCCGATCTCGAAATAGGCGGCCAAAGCAGCCATCTCAGCGCCGACGCCGAGTACCTCGCCGCCAACCAGCGCCTGCAGGTCAGGCTCGGCCTGAACGGCTTCGACCCTGCCTGGCTGGCCCGTCACCACCCGGCCTGGACGGCGCTGGCGGCGGTCGATCTGCCGCTTTCCGGCGATTTGACCTTCTCCCTGGGGCTGGGCGGTCGGTTATCGGATCTCGATTTCGATCTTAGCGCCGGGAGCGGCAGCGTGGAGCTGCCGGGCACTTTCAAGCGCCGACTCGAACTGGCCGGCGCGACGCTGCGCGGCAGCCTGACGGATAGCTTCAGCGTCCTTCGCCTCGATGAGATATCTCTCGATATCGGTGGCCCGGTGGTCAACGCCAGCGCCCTGGTCAGCCTTGGCGAAGGTACCGATTTGAACACCTTTGGACTCGCTATCCAGGGTGAGTTTGGCGATGTGCCGGTAGATCAACTCGAACGTTTCTGGCCGCCGCAACTGGCGCCCGCGGCACGCGATTGGGTAACCACCAATGTGCGTGGCGGCACGGTTCCCACCGCCAACGTCAAGATCATATTGAAACCCGGTGATTTGACGGCGGGCAGCCTGCCGGCTGAGGCGGTGGACCTGCGGTTTTCCTTCGAGGGAGTCTCGACGCGCTACCTCAAGAGCATGCCCGAACTCGCCCAGGCCAAGGGTTCGGCACGCCTGACGGCTGCCGGCATCGATTTGGCATTGCAATCGGGTCGTGTAGGCGAACTGGCGCTATACGAGGGGACGCTGCATATAGAGGGTTTCGGCGAGCCGCAACAGCGGGCGGAAATTGGTTTCGTGGCCAGTGGCACGGTGATGGAGGCGCTGCGCGTGCTCGACCATCCGCCACTCGGGTTCAGCGCCGCGGTTGGCCTGGATGCCAAGGCGGCAGGTGGCATGATGTCGGCCCGCACGCATTTCGCCTTTCCCCTCAAGGGCGATCTCCAGGTGACCGACGTGAGCTTTGCCGCAGCCGCCAATATGGTTGATTTCAGTCTGCCTCAGGTGGTCGGCGGCTTTCCCCTAAGCGCAGGCCAGATGGCTCTCAAGGTGGATGCTGCGGGACTCACGGTGGAGGGCACGGGAGAGCTCAGTGGCGTTCCGGTGGGGCTGACCTGGCGGCGCCTTTTTAGAAGTCAGGGCCCGGCCACCGGCACCGTCGACATCCGCGCGCGAATCGACGATCGCGGGCGCCAAGCCCTGGGGCTTCCCGGTGCGCCCTACCTGCAGGGTCCGGTCGAAGCTCTGGCGCGCATCAATCTGAAGGGCTGGCAAGTGCTGGAGAGCGATCTCAGGCTCGACCTGGCCGCCGCAGAAGTCGCCATACCCGAGTTATTTTGGTCGAAGGCGGCGAACGTGCCGGGCCAGGCCACGATCGCTTTGCGTCTGGAGCCCGACGGTAGCATCCAAATAAATTCCTTCGAACTCGCAGCGGCCGGCCTGAGAGCCACGGGGCAGGCTGAACTGTCGCCTGATCTTTCTTTCCGGCGGCTCGATTTTTCGCGCCTCACCTTCGGCCAAACAGACGTTTCGGCCTCGCTCCGGCCACAAGCCCCAAAAGGCTACATCGCGGCCCTCGAAGGGGCTTCGTTCGACATGCGGCCCTATCTCGCCCGTGTCCTCGGATCAGGCGAGGCCGCAGAGCTGCCGCCGCTGCGCCTCTCGGCCCGTTTGGGACGCATGATTCTGGGAGACCAGCACGAGCTCAGCAAGATGTCGGGCAGGGCGGTGCACGAAGGTGGTCGCTGGCGTACTCTCGAGGCCTCCGGCGTGCTCAACGGCCAGGCGCCGGTCAGCCTTCATCTCGAAAGCAAAGGGACACAACGCCAACTTTCCATCACCTCACCCGATGCCGGCGCTTTCGCACGTTCGATCGGTGTATTCGACAACGCTTTGGGCGGTCGCCTCGACATTACTGCCGTAATCGACGAACAACGTACCGATCGGCCGATTTTGGGCCGCGTGCGCATCAAAGATTATCGCGTCGTCAACGCGCCATTGCTGGCCCGTATCCTGACCATCGGCTCGCTTACCGGAATGACCGAGTTGCTCAACGGTGAGGGCATTTCGTTTGCTCTTTTCGATGCCCCGTTTTGCCTGCGCGAGGGCCGTTTGACAGTTGACCGGGCGCGTACATTCGGGCCGGCGCTGGGCATCACGCTGACCGGCGTGATCGACCGCCGGCGCGAGAGCATCGATATGAACGGCACACTGGTGCCATCCTATACGCTCAATTCTGTACTGGGAAAGATACCGCTCTTGGGCAACCTTCTTGTCGGCCGCGAGGGCGAAGGCGTGTTCGCCGCCACTTTCTCGGTCAAGGGCCCGGCCAGCGGCCCCCTAGTCACGGTCAATCCGCTGTCAGCTCTGGCACCGGGGTTCTTGCGCGGCATCGTTTCGGGCCAGATAGCGGAGCCGGCCACGGGGTGCAGCTAAGGCAAATTTCAGATGCCGAAGATCACACCGGTTTGATCAATGCGTGCCGCTTTTTCCCGGCGGAGAGCTTGATGACGCCGTCGGGCCTGAGGTCGTCGAGGCTGATGGCGGCCACTTCCGAAGCGATAACGACGTCGTTGAGGCGGCCGCCGCCGCCCTTGATCAGGCGGCGCGCGTCGCCGCCGCTGGCCGCCAGGCCGGCAAGCTGGAAAAGCTCGAAAGCGCCGATGCCGGCGGCCAAGGCGTCGCGACCCACTTCGACCGTCGGCAATCCGGCGCCGACATCGCCGGCTTCGAAGGTGCGTTGGGCGGTCTCTCCAGCCTCGGCAGCGGCTTCCTCGCCGCGGCAGAGCAGCGTCGCCTCGTGGGCCAGGATCTTCTTGGCTTCGTTGAGCTCCTGGCCTTCAAGGGCCTCAAGGCGCTCGATCTCGGCCAGCGGCAACTCGGTGAACAGCCTGAGGAAATGGCCGACGTCCGCGTCCTCGGTATTGCGCCAGTACTGCCAGTAATCGTGGGCCGAAAGGTGGTCCTGGTTGAGCCAGACCGCGCCCTTGGCGGTTTTGCCCATCTTGGCGCCCGAGGCAGTCGTGATGAGCGGCGTGGTGACGCCGTAAAGGCTGCGCTCATCGACCCGGCGGCCCAGTTCGACGCCGTTGACGATGTTGCCCCACTGGTCCGATCCGCCCATCTGCAGGAGGCAATCGTGGCGGCGCGACAATTCCAGGAAATCGTAGGCTTGCAGCACCATGTAGTTGAACTCGAGGAAGGTTAGATGGTGCTCGCGCTCCAGCCTCAGGCGCACGCTGTCGAAAGTCAGCATGCGGTTGATAGAAAAATGCCGGCCGAAGTCCCTGAGGAAAGGGATGTACTCCAGCTCGTCCAGCCAGTCGGCGTTGTTCGGCATGATGGCATCGGTGGGACCGTCTCCAAAGGTTAGGAAACGGGAGAACACCTTCTTGATGCTCTCCATGTTGCGATTTATGTCCTCGACCGTCAGCAACTGGCGCGATTCGTCCTTGCCGGACGGATCCCCCACCTTGGTGGTGCCTCCGCCCATCAAAACGATCGGCTTGTGGCCGGATTGCTGCAGCACGCGTAGCAGCATGATCGGCACCAGGCTGCCGACGTGCAGGCTGGGCGCCGTGCAGTCGAAACCGATGTAGGCCGGCACGATCTGCTTTGCGGCCAACGCATCCAACCCTTCCATATCGGTGCATTGGTGCAGGTATTGCCGTTCAGTGACGGTGCGCAGGAAATCGGAGCGGAGCTTGGTCATGACTGGAGTCGCTGGGTAAAGTCCTAGGGTGGCCGGGGCGGCGCTCGTGTAACATAAACCCCGATGATCGACAACAAAGGGTGCAATTTCGTGCCGAAAGCCATGAATACTACATCCACTGCCTTGGGTTTGATGAGCGGCACATCCATGGACGGTATGGATGCGGCGCTGGTGCGTAGCGACGGTGAAGTCGCCGAAGCCTTCGGACCGCTTCTGACACGGCCCTATTCGGCAGACCAGCGGAATTTGCTGACGTCCGTGCTGGGCGGTGCTGGCAATTTGGCGACAGCCTCCGCAATGATTACCGAGGTGGCCGCAACAATAGTTCAGGAATTGCTTGAAAAAACTGAACTAACTAATTCTGACATAAGAGTTATTGGATTTCATGGACATACCGTCGATCACCGGCCGGCGGAACGCATAACCTGTCAGATCGGCAATGGTGCGGAGCTGGCTCGGCGCTGCGGTGTCGATGTGATCAGCGATTTTCGCAGTGCTGACGTGGCGGCCGGAGGGGAGGGCGCGCCGCTGGCACCGCTCTACCACGCCGCCCTGGCCGAGGGACTGGAGAGACCGCTGGCAGTACTTAATGTTGGCGGCGTCGCCAACGTTACCTGGCTTTGTGAGGGCGAAGCCGGAGGGCAGGCCATCCTGGCCTTCGATACCGGTCCAGGCAACGCCCTCATCAACGATTGGGCTCATCTGCACACCGACCAGGTATTTGATACTGATGGCCGCCTGGCCGCGGCCGGGCAGGTGGACGAAGCCCGGCTGGAGGCTTTGCTGAACCACGAATATTTCTTTAGAAAACCCCCTAAGTCATTGGATAGAAATGATTTTTCTTCAACTCCTTTGGAAGGACTAAGCCCCACCGACGGCGCCGCCACGCTGACCGCCTTCACGGCCCGGGCAGTGGCTCTGGCGGCTCGGCATTTTCCTGCCCAGGCTCAGCGTTGGCTGTGTTGCGGCGGTGGCCGCCACAATCCACAAATTATGGCAGCACTTGCTGAAGCGCTGGGAGTTCCGGTCGAGCCGGTCGAGGCCGTGGGCTGGCGGGGCGACGCTTTGGAGGCCGAGGCTTTTGCTTTCCTGGCCCTGCGGTCACTCGCCGGCCTGCCCTTGAGTCTGCCGATGACGACTGGAGTAGCCCGACCGTTGAGCGGTGGCGTATTATTTCGCGCCAAAGCCTAGCCCGATCAGCGGCCGGCGATCTTTTTCTTGGTTTTCTTCTTCACGGCCTTAACCAGGTAGCCGTCGATGATTTCGCTGAGCTCGGTTATGCGATCGTCGAAGAAGTGGTTGGCGCCGCCGATAGTCTGATAGTCGATTGTAATGGCTTTTTGCATCTGCAGCCGGGTCACCAGCTTTTCGGCGTCTTCTTCGGGCACGATGTCGTCAGCCGCGCCATGGACCACTATGCCCGACGAGGGGCAGGGCGCCAGGAAGGCGAAATCGTAGACGTTGGCGGGTGGCGCGATGGTGATGAAGCCGTCTATTTCAGGCCGCCGCATCAGCAGTTGCATGGAAATCCAGGCGCCGAAGGAAAAACCGCCGATCCAGCATGCTGGAGCGTTGGGATGATAGCTCTGTAGCCAGTCCAACGCCGACGCGGCATCGCTGAGCTCACCCAGGCCGTCGTCGTAACTGCCCTGGCTGCGGCCGACACCGCGGAAATTGAAACGCAGCACCGAAAATCCCTGCCGGGCGAAGGAATGGTAGACGTTGTAGACGACCTTGTTGTTCATGGTGCCGCCGTGCTGCGGGTGGGGGTGCAGCACCAGCGCGATCGGCGAGGTATCGCGGTCGGCATTTTGGTGGTATCGGCCCTCGAGCCGGCCGTCGGGCCCTATGATCGTGACTTCCGGCATGTTTCCTCTCAATGTTTCTCTCAATGTTCCTCTCTGTGGCCCTCAAGGCTGAAGAGAAACAAGGGTACGCAGGGTATTCCCGCCAAAACCCACCTCACATTATGGCTATGGGCGTATTTGGGGCTCCGAACTCGACGGAAAAACTTGACTGAATTAGTCGGATTACCTATATGGTCTTTCGGGCACTGCCTGATGCCGGCCGCGGTGCGACAGCACGCGCCAGCCAGCGGACGGCGGAATATATCATAATGAGGGCGCCAATGTTCAAGATCATACGCAGCGACATGGATGCTGCCTTTGGTCGCGACCCGGCAGTACGTTCACGGCTTGAAATTGTGCTCTGCTATCCCGGTTTCCATGCCGTGGTATTTCATCGCTTGGCCCACGGGTTGTGGCGACGGCGCTGGTATCTGCTAGGCCGTTTCATTTCGGCTGTGGGCCGTTTTCTCACCGGCATAGAGATTCACCCTGGCGCCGTCATCGGCAGCGGATTCTTCATCGACCACGGCATGGGCGTGGTGATCGGCGAGACCTCTGTTGTGGGAAACGACGTTACGCTCTACCACGACGTGACCCTGGGTGGCATATCGCCGGCCGAGGATTCCGGCAGCCAGGTCGACTGCAAGCGTCATCCGACGCTGCACGACGACGTCATCGTAGGCTCCGGCACCCAGATTCTGGGGCCCATCACGGTGGGCCAGGGCGCTCGGGTAGGAGCCAATTCGGTGGTGCTCAAGGATGTCGCACCGGGCGCCACCATGGTCGGCATTCCAGCCAAGCCGGTGGGTCTGCCGGCGTCGGGCCAGCGGCCCACCCATTTCGATGCCTACGGCACTCCGTCGGACGAAATTCCCGATCCGGTGGCGCGCTACGTCGACAGTCTGGTCGACCAGGTCAAGGCGCTAGGTGCCCGCGTCGAGGAACTGGAAGACCGGTTCGAGCGCCAGGCCGAATCCTTGCCGACGGCGTCGGGACCGCGGCCGGGACCGAGAACCAACGCCTAACAACGGGGGGTATCGTGAAACTCAGCACCAAAGGACGCTACGCCGTCATGGCCATGGCCGATCTCGCCATTCACAGCGCCGGCAAGCCGGTTTCGCTGGCCGAAATTGCGCTGCGCCAGGAAATTTCCCTCAGCTATCTCGAGCAGCTCTTCGGCAAGCTCAGACGTTGCGGCCTGGTGCAAAGCGTGCGCGGGCCTGGCGGCGGCTACCGGTTGGGCCGCGAGGCCGAGGAGGTCAGGGTCTCCGACATCGTCGTCGCAGTCGACGAGCCACTTACCGCGACGCGTTGCATGCCGGGCGCCGCCACGGGCTGTCAGAGCCGTATGAACCGCTGCCTGACCCACGATTTGTGGACCGAGTTGGGCAACCAGATCCAGCTCTATCTCAGCTCGGTCAGTCTCGACGACGTCATTCACCGTCGGGTTTTGGGCTCGAGCCGGCTGCAGTCGCAAACCGGACAGCCGCAAAGCGATCAGCACTTGGCCCTGCACGAAGTCGCACAGTAGGACCCACGATCGTCATGCCCGCCATGCCTGCCACCGCATACCTGGACTACAACGCCACCGTGCCGCTCAAGCCGGCGGTGGCGGAAGCCGTGGCCGAGGCACTGAAGCTGGAAGGCAATCCCTCGTCGCTGCACCGTCGCGGCCAGGCGGCGCGCCACGCCGTGGAGCAGGCGCGCTCCCAGGTAGCCGGTCTGATCGGCGCCCGGGCCAGCGAGATCATCTTCACCAGCGGCGGCAGCGAAGCCAACAACCTGGCGCTGTCAGCTGCCCGGGCGAGCGGACGAAGGCCCCTGATATCGGCGGTCGAACACGATTCGGTCAGGCGCGCGGCAGGCTCCCAAGCCAGCACTATCGCCGTCGATGAGAACGGCGTGGTCCGGCTCGAGGCGCTGGCGGCCGAACTTTCGCGGACCGACGGCCCGGCCCTGGTGGCGCTGATGCTGGCCAACAACGAGACCGGCGTCATCCAGCCGGTGGCCGAGGCCGCCGAGATCGCCCATGCCCATGAAGCCCTGATATTTTGCGACGCCATCCAGACGCCAGGCCGGCTGGCGCTCGACGTGGCTGAGCTTGGTGTCGACATGCTTAGCCTATCGGCCCACAAAATCGGCGGCCCCATGGGCAGCGGCGCCCTGATGGTGCGCCAGGGCTTGCCCCTGGCGCCGCAGATCGTCGGTGGCGGACAGGAACTGGGGCGCCGTGCCGGTACCGAGAATCTTCCCGGTATCATCGGCTTCGGAATGGCTGCCGAATTGGCGGCAGACGACCTGGCGGCCGTGACCGCCCTGGCGGCGCTACGCGATCGCCTGGAGCATCGTCTGCAAGCTGTCAGCCCCGATTTGCGCATCCATGGCGGCACTGTGGCACGGCTTGCCAATACAAGCTGTTTCGGCCAGACCGGCCTGGTCAGCGAAGTCCAGGTCATGGCGCTCGATCTCGAAGGTATCTGTGTCAGCGCCGGTGCCGCCTGTTCGTCAGGCAAGCTGGCTCCTTCGCACGTGCTCGCGGCCATGGGGGCTTCGCCCGCCGAAGCTGCTTCGGCAATACGCGTCAGCTTGGGCTGGCAGACCCGCGAAGAGGACGTAGATCGTCTGTTCGAAATCTGGTGCGCTTTGCGCCAGCGGGTGTTGGTGGGGGCGGCGGAACGCAGCGCCGCCTGAGAGTGAAGGAACGCTAAGTATGGTTGAAGAACAGAGCGGCGCCAATATCGAGCTGCCGATTTACCTGGACTACCAGGCCACGACGCCTTTGGATCCGCGGGTGCTCGACGCCATGATGCCTTTTCTTGGCGACAAGTTCGGCAACCCGCACTCACGCAGCCACTCCTTCGGCTGGGAAGCCGAGGAGGCCGTAGAGACCGCCCGGGCCCAGGTCGCCAGCCTGATCGGCGCCAATCCCAAGGAGATCGTCTTCACCTCGGGTGCCACCGAATCCAACAATCTGGCGCTGCAAGGCGTGGCGCGATTTTACCGTGACCGCCGCGACCACATCGTCACCGTAACCACCGAGCACAAGTGCGTGCTCGATACCTGCCGCCACTTGGAACAGGACGACGGCATCTCGGTCACCTATTTGCCGGTGGCTGAGAACGGTTTGGTGGATCTCGACGAACTGGCGGCGGCCATCACCGAGCGTACGGTGCTGGTTTCGGTAATGGCGGTGAACAACGAGATTGGCGTTATCCAGCCGCTGGCCGAAATCGGTCGGCTGTGCCGTGAGAAGGGTGCCTTCTTCCACACCGATGCGGCCCAGGGCGCAGGCAAGATTCCGCTCGACGTGCAGGACATGAACATCGACCTGATGAGCATCTCGGGCCACAAGATCTACGGCCCAAAGGGCATCGGTGTGCTTTACGTGCGGCGCAAACCCAGGGTTCGCCTACGCCCTCTTATCAACGGTGGCGGCCAGGAACGCGGCATGCGTTCCGGTACTCTGGCGCCGATGCTTTGTGTCGGCCTGGGCGAGGCAGCAAACATCGCCGAGCGAGAGATGGCGGCCGAGGCCGAACGGATTTGCTTTCTTTCCGACCGTTTCTATGAAGGCATCGCCGACACCCTGCCGGATATCTTCCTCAACGGTGATCGGGAACAGCGCTTTCCCGGCAACATCAACCTCAGTTTTGCCTATGTCGAGGGCGAATCGCTGATGATGGGCATGCCCGACCTGGCGGTATCCTCGGGTTCGGCCTGCACCTCGGCCTCGCTCGAGCCGAGCTACGTGTTGCGGGCGCTTGGCGTCGAGGACGAGTTGGCCCATACCTCGATCCGATTCGGCATCGGCCGCTTCACCAGCGAGGCCGAAATCGACTATGCCGTGACCACGGTTGTCAACCGCGTCAAGAAACTTCGGGACATGAGCCCGCTTTGGGAAATGGCCCAGCAGGGCATCGACCTCAAGACCATCGAATGGTCGGACCATTAGGATTTGGAGAACGGTACAATGGCGTACAGCGACGAACTCATCGACCACTACGAAAATCCACGCAACATCGGCACCCTCGACAAGGACGATGCCGGGATCGGTACCGGCCTGGTCGGCGCCCCGGCCTGCGGCGATGTCATGCGCCTGCAGATCCAGGTCGCCGAAGACGGCATTATCGAGGACGCCAAATTCAAGACCTTCGGCTGCGGCTCGGCCATAGCGTCTTCAAGCCTGGTTACCGAGTGGGTCAAGGGCAAGACCTTGGACGAGGCCGCTTCGATAAAGAACACGGACATCGCCTCTCACTTGGCCCTGCCGCCGGTCAAGATCCACTGTTCGGTGCTGGCCGAGGACGCCATCAAGGCTGCCGTCCAGGATTATCGCGACAAGCGCGGTATTGACGCGGACGATGACAATGATGACATTAGGGATAGTGCCTGAGGAAATGAAAGTATTTGGTTGGAGATGATGCCATGCCACAGGTAATGACGATCACGGATGCGGCTGCCGACCAGGTCAGGGCGCTGCTGAGCAAGCGCGAAAAGGCGACCGGCAATGTGCGTATCGGTGTCCGCACGGCGGGTTGTTCGGGCCTTTCCTATACCCTCGAATATGCCGACGAGCAGGGTGAGTTCGACGAGGTGGTCGAGGACAATGGCGTTACGGTTTTCGTCGATCCCAAGGCGGTGATGTTCGTCATCGGCACCGAGATGGATTTTGTCAGTGAAAAGCTGCAAAGCGGCTTCGTCTTCAACAATCCCAACGAAAAAGGTCGCTGCGGCTGCGGCGAATCCTTCCACGTCTAGAAGTTTTTTGTAGTGATGCCTGTTCGGGGGGCTTGGGCCCCCCGATTTCGGCCAGGGAATGCACCCCAGTGACGGAAGAACAACAAAAAGGCGGCCCCGCCGCCGATTTGGCACCTTGTTGGTCATGCCACGGCTCGGTCGACCAGCGCGCCTCGTTTTGCCACGGCTGCGGCACCATCCAGCCGCCCCGACCTGTCGATCATTTTTCCCGCCTCGGCCTGTCCCAGTCATTCGACCTCGATACCGATCAGGTCGAGCGCAATTATTTTTCCTTTCAGCGCCATTTCCACCCCGACCGCTTCGCCACCCGGCCGGCCCGCGAGAAGCAGCTTTCCCTGCAGCACGCCACCGATCTCAACGAGGCCTATGGCATTCTCATGGCGCCGCTCAGCCGGGCCGAGTCGCTGCTGGCCCTGAAGGGGGCACCGCTCGAAGACGAAGGCGCCGCCAATCGCGACCCGGAACTTCTGATGGAGGCAATGGAGGCCCGTGAGGCCTTGGCGGGAGCGGCAAACTCGGAGGATGTCGAGGCCATAGACGCGCAAAGCCGCCGGGCTTGCGACGGCTGCATAGAAAAAATCTCACAGGCCTTCGCCGACGACGACCTCGAGGCCGCCCAGCGGCACTGCCTGCGGCTGCGCTTTCTCGCCAAGTTGGGCGAGGAAATCCGCCGCCGTAAGGGCGAGCTGGCCCGGGCGTGAGGGAAATTGGTTCGATAGCCCTTTGATGGTCTCCTGATGGTCGAGTTGCTGCAAATTCATGAACCCGGCGAGACCCCGCTGCCTCACGCCGAGAGCAACGCCGCCGTTGGCATCGATCTCGGCACCACCAACTCTCTGGTCGCCGTGGCCGCTGACAATCGGCCCGAGATCATCACCGATGCCGAAGGAGTGGGCCTGGTGCCGTCGGTGGTGGCCTATGGGGCCGACGGTGCCACAGGGGTAAAAGGGGTAGTAGTCGGCGAGGCCGCGCGGCGGACGCTTCTGGACAACCCACAAAACGTCGTCACCTCGATCAAGCGGCTGATGGGACGCGGCGTCGAAGACATCAAGTCGGTGGCCGGCATACTGCCTTACGACATCGATAGCGAGGCCGCCGATGGCGGCATGGCGCGGCTGCGTGTGGGCGAGCGCCACCTGACGCCGGTAGAAATCTCGGCTGACATCCTGCGCGCCCTCAAGGCCCGTGCCGAACAGGCCTTGGGCACGGCCGTCGACAAGGCTGTGATCACGGTGCCGGCCTATTTCGACGATGCCGCCCGGGCTGCCACCAAGGATGCCGCCAGGCTGGCCGGGCTGGAGGTGCTGCGTCTGATCAACGAACCGACAGCAGCGGCTCTGGCTTACGGCCTCGACAAGGGGGTAGAGGGGCTTTACGCCATCTACGACCTGGGTGGAGGGACCTTCGATATTTCGCTGTTGCGGCTCGAGATGGGAGTTTTCCAGGTCCTGGCCACGGGCGGTGATGCGCAGCTCGGCGGTGATGATTTCGACCACGCCATCGTCGATCACTTCCTCGGCCAGCGCTCCGCCGGCGCCGCGCCCCGGGACGCCTCCGAGGCGCGTACAGCGCTGGCCACGGCGCGCCTGGCCAAGGAATGCCTGAGCCGTACGGATACCGGTTCCTGGCGCCTCGAAGTGGCCGGCAGCGGCAGCGAGCACACCCTCGACGTGGCGGTCCTCGAAAGCCTGATCGCCGATCTTGTTGAACGAACTGTCGCCATCTGCGGCGAAGTCCTGGCCGAAGCCGGCGTGGCGGCAGACGCGGTCAAGGGCGTGGTGTTGGTCGGAGGCTCCACCCGGGTGCCGCTGGTGCGCCGTCGGGTAGGCGAGTTCTTCGGCCGCCAACCGCTGGACGACATCAATCCCGACGAAGTGGTGGCGCTGGGCGCTGCGCTACAGGCGGAGGCTCTTACCCAAGGCTCCGAGACCTTGCTGCTCGACGTCACGCCACTCAGCCTGGGCATCGAGACCATGGGCGATCTGGTGGAAAAGGTGATTCCACGCAACACCCCCATCCCGGTGGCCCGGGCCCAGGACTTCACCACCTACCAGGACGGCCAGTCGGCAATGATGGTGCATGTCGTCCAGGGCGAGCGCGAACTTGTCGATCAGTGCCGCTCGCTGGCCCGCTTCGAGCTTCACGGCATTCCCGCCATGACCGCCGGCGCCGCCCGCATCCGCGTCACCTTCGCCGTCGACGCCGACGGCCTGCTCACCGTCAGTGCCCAGGAAGAAACCACTGGTCTGGCCCAGGAAGTTGCGGTCAAACCGAGCTACGGCCTCGACGAAGAAGAAATGGCCCGCATGCTGCGTGAGAGCATGCAGTTCGCCCAGGAAGACATGCTGGCGCGCATGCTGCGTGAGGCCCGTGTCGAGGGCGACCGCATGCTGATCTCGTTGAAGTCGGCCTTGGAATCCGACGGCGATCTATTGAGCGAAGCCGAACGGGCCGAGGTCGAGCGCCATGCCGAGGCGCTCAGCGAAGCCATGACGGGCGAAGACCGTGATGTCATCCACGCCGCCATTGCCGAACTCAACCGGGCCAGCGAAGCCTTTGCTGAACGCCGCATGGACCGCGGCATCCGAGGTGCTCTGCAAGGCGTGGCCGTGGAAGAATTGGATGACGGTTCTTAGGAATTATTTGGTTCAGATAGCGAGAAAGAATTCATATGCCCAAGATGACTTTTATCAAGCCCGATGGCGGCCGTCTCGAAGTCGATGCCCCGGAGGGGCTCAGTGTGCTGGAACTCGCGCACAAGAACGATATCGATCTCGAAGGCGCTTGCGAGGGCTCGCTGGCCTGTTCGACCTGCCACGTTATCGTCGATGACAAACACTTCGACTTGCTGTCCGAGGCCAGCGAGGACGAAGAGGACATGCTGGATCTGGCTTTCGGCCTGACTCACACCTCGCGGCTGGGCTGCCAGATCATCATGAATCAGGAGCTCGACGGTTTGGTCGTAACACTGCCGGCGGCTACCCGCAACATGATGGTCGACAGCGACTGAACGGGTGAGGGGAGGGCATCATGAGACCCTTCAAGTGGACGGACGTGCAGGAAATCGCCATTGCGCTGGAGGACACCTATCCCGAGGTCGAAATCCTCAGCGTCCGCTTCACCGACCTGCACCGCTGGGTTTGCGAGCTGCCGGGCTTCGACGACGATCCCGAGGCGTCGAGCGAAAAAGTCCTCGAAGCCATCCAGATGACCTGGCTGGATGAGCGTGACGATTAGGGCGTGGACGCTACGATTACGGCAGTCGGTTTTTGAACGTCCGCTAACTGCCCACAACCGGTCCTCCGGCAGTGAGCATGAAAAAGTCCGGAAATGACCCAGGCTGTATGAAAACCCTCTAGCGAGTCGTTCGGGCGCAAGATTGATTCGCGCAGCACCACACTTGCGCATGATAGATAAGGCGGTTCAGGTCTTCAAGGACAACGCCATCGAGAAGATCCGCCTCGAAGAAGAGGAGAAGAAAGCGTCGGCCGAACGCGAACGCGTCGAGGCCGAGCGTGCGGCCGAGGAGAAGCAGCGCGAAGACGAAGCCCGCCAGGCCGAGAAAGAGAGCCGTGCCCAAGAGCAAAAACGCGAGGAAGAGGAACGCGCCCGCGAGCAGGCCGAGGCGGCCGAACGGGCGGCGCGTCAGGAGCGTATGGACGGGCTGACTTCCGGCTTCGGCGATACGGTAAACGAAGTTCTCACGGTGGTATCGAGTGCTGCCGAGGAGATGGAAAGGACGGCGAGTTCTATGAGCGACGTCGCCCAGCAGACCCAGGACGAAAGCGCCACCGTCGCCTCGGCGGCCGAACAGGCCACGACCAACGTGCAGACCGTGGCCTCGGCGGCCGAGGAGTTGTCCTCGTCGATCTCGGAGATCAACCGCCAGGTCAACCAGTCGGCCGAGATCGCCCAGAGCGCGGTGCGCGAGGCCGACGAGACCAACCAGACCATCAACGAGCTCTCGGGCAGCGCCCAGAAAGTCGGCGAGGTGGTCGACCTGATCAACGATATCGCCGAGCAGACCAACCTCTTGGCCTTGAACGCCACCATCGAGGCGGCCCGGGCCGGCGATGCCGGCAAGGGCTTCGCCGTGGTGGCTTCAGAGGTCAAGAGCCTGGCCACCCAGACGGCCAAGGCCACGGAGGAGATCTCGGGTCAGATTGCGGCCATCCAGGGCACCACCGACAATGCCGTCAAGGCCATCTCCAGCATCGGCGAGACCATCAACGAGATCAGCGAGATCACCACGGCCATCGCCTCGGCGGTCGAGGAGCAGGGCGCGGCCACCGGCGAAATCAGCCGCAACGTGCAGGAAGCCGCGGTGGGCACGCAAAGCGTCTCGGAGAGCATCGTCAAGGTACGTGGCGCTTCCGAGGAAACCGGTCAGGCTTCGGGCCAGGTGGTCAGTGCGGCCAAGGAACTGGCGGAGAAGTTCGGCCAGCTCAAGGGCGCGGTCGAAACCTTTCTCACCGACATCAAGGCTGCGTAACAGCGTGGTACCGTCCGCGGGACCCAAAGCAACGGTCCTGCGGGCGGCTCTTTCCAGGTCGGCAGCGAAGTCTGTCCCCTATCGATGACGATCCTTGAGTAGCCGGTATCGTCTCTGATCGAGCCCTTGAATGTCGGCTTGTGGCTGAGGCTGTTGAAGAACTCCGACCGCATCAGCGCAACGATAGAATCGAGACAGGGCATTCGGTGAATCATTCTTGCTCTGACGGAGCGTTGCGCGAATCAATCTTGCGTCGCCGAGGGTCCAAAATAGTTCTTCAACAGCCTCGGCTAAGCTCGGACCTGCGCCAACAGCTCGATGTATGTCCGGAAACGCTCCGAGAGCAGACGTCCGGAGCGTGGTCCTGCAATTTTTCGATGCGCCAGCAAATAGGAATTGATGCCATTTGGCGCTTTGCGGGGTAAAGGCCGTCAAGCCTCTCGAAGGGCTTTGCGCTCAGCCGGATACGCTTATTCAGCTTTCGCCCGTTCCTTCGCGGCGGTGCGCTCTTTGAGCGACGTGGCGAAGCTATCGAATTGACCGACATAAGATGTGTGGGTGATCAGGCCGATGTCCGGCTTCCAGACATGAAGTTGGCAGGCCGGCGGCTCCAGAACCACCGTGACGTCGCCGTCGGGGCGGAGATCGAGGCCGAGCTGGTGCGCCGCACCGGGCGCCACAGTCACCACCGTGCCCTGCCAACCCATGGTTACCGGCCGGTGCAAATGGCCGCAGGCAATGCGCACGATGTTGGGGTAGACGGCAATGATGGCGCCCAGCTTGGCGCGATCGGTCAGATAACCGTTCCTGTCCATCAGCTCGATGCCGCTTTCGAAGGGCGGGTGGTGCATGAAGATCAGGGTAGGGCGCTCGGCGCCTTCTTCGAGCCTTGCCGCCAACCAGTCCAGCCGCTCGTCGCAGAGACCACCGCCGACTTGACCCGGCATGTGGGTGTCGAGGGCCAGAATGCGCAGCGGCCCGTCCTCGATGACGTAGTGCAGAAACGGTCCCTCGGCCGGCAGGTAGTCGTGATCGGCAAAGGTTTGGCGCAGCAGCTCGGGCTGGTCATGATTTCCCGGCAGCAGCCGCCAGGGCAACTCCAGGTCCTTCAAGATCGCTGCCAGGCGCCGATACTCCTCGGCCGAGCCTTGGTCGACGAGATCGCCGCTTGCCATGACCAAGTCGGGGCGTGGATCGAGGGCATTGAGGTGGACGACGCAGCGTGCCAAGTGGTCGGCCGTGGCGTAGTCGAGATCGGGCCGGCCCTCGGGGCCGGAGATGTGTAGGTCACTGATCTGGGCGATAATCATGGTGGTGGCGGTTGTTGTTTTCCTCAGGCAATCTGTCACGCCCGGAAAGGCTATGCAGAGATACAGATGATGGCGGTACGCCAAGAATACCAGGACTTCGTGATCGAGATGCTGGCTCCGCTGGAGCCGGCGGCGCGACGCATGTTCGGCGGCCTGGGTATTTTTCTGGGCGACGCTATGTTCGGCCTGATCGCCGACGACCGGCTTTATTTCAAGACCGGTGAAGGCAACCGCGAGGCCTACCAGGCGGCCGGCATGTCGGCTTTTTCCTACCAGGCCCGGGGCCGCGCCAACCGGCTCAAGACGCTCTGGGAGGTGCCGCCCGAAGTGCTCGAAGATCCCGACGAGATCGTGGTTTGGGCGCGCGAGGCCGGCAACGCCGCCCTGGCAGCCCAGCTCGACAAAAAAGCAAAGAAGGAAAAGCAATCATGAAAGCCATCCAGGTCCACGAATTCGGCGGCCCCGAAGTGCTCAAGTTGGGTGACGTCGCCGATCCCCAACCCGGGCCGGGCGAACTCGTCATCAAGGTCGAGGCCATCGGGGTCAACCCCGTCGATACCTACATACGCGCCGGCAGCCATGCCATGCGGCCGGCCTTTCCCTATGTACCGGGCAGCGACGCCGCCGGCAGCGTCGAGGCGGTAGGCGAGGGCGTCAGCGCTTTCCAGCCCGGCGACCGCGTCTATGCCGCCGGCTCGGTGCGGGGTTCCTGGAATGACTGCTACGCTGAACGCTTGCTGCGCCGGGCCGACCAGGTGTTCGCGCTGCCCGAGGGCGTCAGCTTCGCCCAGGGCTCGGCTCTCGGCGTTCCCTATGGCACCGCCTACCGGGCGCTCTTCCAGCGCGCCGGGGCCCGGGCCGGCGAGACCATACTCGTGCATGGCGCCAGCGGCGCCGTCGGCAGCGCGGCGTTGCAACTGGCGGCCAGCCACGGCATGACGGCCATCGGCACGGCTGGCAGCGAGCGTGGCTGCGATTTGGTCAAGGCCCAGGGCGCCCACGTCCTCGACCACACGGCCGAAGGATATTTGGATTCCGTGGCCGAGCTTTGCGGCGGCAAGGGCCCCGACGTAATTCTCGAAATGTTAGCCGACGTCAACCTGGCCAACGACATGGAGGTTGCCGGCCACGGCGGCCGCATCGTCGTCATCGGCAATCGCGGCGCCATCGAGATCAACGCCCGCGTAGCCATGATGAAGGACCTCGACATCCGCGGCATGGCGCTGCCCAATACGCCGGACAAGGCCATGGCGGAAATCCACACAGCGCTCGGCAAAGGCCTGGCCGCCGGCGAACTCAAGCCGGTCATCGGCGTCGAGATGCCGCTGGCCGAGGCGTCCGCGGCCCACGTTAAGGTGCTGGAGCCAGGCGCCTACGGCAAGATCGTGCTGCTGCCGTAGCGCGAATTCTCAAAAAAGTAAGGGGAGGGGCGGAATGAAATCGCAAGCGCGCGTGGTGGTGGTCGGCGGTGGCGTGGTGGGGTGTAGCGTGCTCTACCACCTGGCGCGATTTGGCTGGTCCGACGTCATGTTGATCGAACGCTCGGAGCTCACTTCGGGCTCGACCTGGCATGCCGCCGGTGGCTTCCATACCCTTAACGCCGATCCCAACATTGCAGCGTTGCAAGGATACACCATCCGGCTCTACCAGGAATTGGAGGAGCTTTCCGACCAGTCCTGCGGCTTGCATCACGTTGGTGGCATCACCATTGCCGGCGATCCCGAGCGCCTCGATTACCTCAAGGCCCAGCGCGCCAAGCACCGCCACATGGGTCTCGATACCCATATGATCGGACCCGATGAGATTCGCGAGATCTGCCCGGTGATCAGTGTAGAGGGCGTTTTGGGCGCGCTTTACGACCCCCTCGACGGCCATCTGGATCCGGCCGGCACGACGCATGCCTATGCCATCGCGGCTCGCCGCCAGGGCGCCGAGATCGTGCTGCGAAACCGTGTCCTCGAGCTCAACCAGAAGCCCGACCGGAGCTGGGACGTGGTCACCGAACAGGGCACGGTGAATGCCGAGTACGTGGTCAACGCCGGCGGCCTTTGGGCCCGCGAGGTGGGTGAGATGGTGGGCGTCTACCACCCGCTGATGGCCATGGAACATCAGTACCTGGTGACCGACGACATCCCCGAAGTCTATGAGCGCGAGGAAGAGCTGCCGCACGTCATGGATCCGGGCGCCATGACCTATTTCCGCCAGGAAGGCCGCGGCCTGGTGTTGGGCATCTACGAACAGGATTGCGATCCCTGGTCCGTCGAGCGCACGCCCTGGGACTTCGGCCACGAGCTTCTGCCCGACAACCTGGAACGCATCTCGGGGCCTCTCGAGGCCGCTTTTAGACGCTATCCTTGCCTCGAGAATGCCGGCATCAAGCGGGTCATCAACGGCCCGTTCACTTTCGCCCCCGACGGCAATCCGCTCGTCGGGCCGGTGCCCGGAGTGCCAGGCTATTGGTGCGCCTGCGCCGTGATGGCGGGCTTCAGCCAGGGCGGCGGTGTCGGCCGCACCGTGGCCGAATGGATGATCGAGGGCGAGCCCTCGTCTGACGTCTTCGCCATGGACGTGGCGCGCTTCGGCGACTGGGCGAGCCGCACTTACACCCAGGTCAAGGTGGTCGAGAACTACCAGCGCCGCTTCGCCGTCAGCTTTCCCAACGAGGAATTGCCGGCTGGCCGGCCGCTCAAGGCGACACCGGCCTACGGCATGTGGGTGGCCGAGAACGCCGTCTTCGGCGCCGGCTACGGGCTCGAACACGTCAACTACTTCGCGCCCAAGGGCGAGGAACCCTTCGAGACCCCGAGCTTCCGCCGCTCCAATGCCTTCGGTCCGGTGGGCGAGGAATGCCGTGCCGTGCGCACTGCCGTCGGTATTAACGAGATCCACAATTTCGGCAAGTACGAAGTCAGTGGCCCGGGTGCTGATGACTGGCTCGAATACCTGCTGGCCAACCGCATGCCGGCCGTGGGCCGCATCGTGCTCAGCCCCATGCTGGCACCCAGCGGCCGGCTGATCGGCGATCTTACCGTCTCACGCATCGCACCCGAGCGCTTCCAGATCATCGGCTCCAGCCTGGCCCAGGCTTTTCACATGCGTTGGTTCGAGAGCCATCTGCCGGAGGAGGGTGTTGCCGTGCGCAACATTTCGCTGGAGCGCCTGGGCTTTCAGATCGCCGGTCCCCGGGCGCGGGACCTGCTGGCCAGCTTGACCCGATCGGATGTCTCCAATGCGAACCTGCCGTTCCTCGGCGTGGCCGAAATGGAAGTCGGCCTGGCCCCGGCCATCGTCTGCCGCATCAGCTATACCGGCGATCTGGGCTATGAGATCTACGTGGCGGCGGAGCAGCAATTGGCGCTCTACCACGCCCTAACCGAAGCCGGGGCGGAATTCGGGCTCAGGCCCTTCGGCATGCGAGCCATCATGTCGCTCCGGCTGGAGAAGGGCTTCGGCGCTTGGCTGCGCGAATACAAGCCCGATTACACCCCGGCCGAAACCGGTCTCGATCGCTTCGTGCGCTTTCAGAAGCCCGATTTCATCGGTATGCAGGCGGCCCTGGCCGAGCGCGAAGCGCCTCCGGTCCGGCGCCTGGTTACCCTGGTGGTGGATGCCGATGACGCCGACGTCTGGGCGGACGAGCCGATCTGGAAAGACGGCGAGGTGGTCGGGTTCGTCACTTCCGGCGGCTATGCCCACTACGTCGAGAAGAGCGTGGCACTAGGTTTCGTGCCCACGGACACGATAGCCGAGGGTGCCGAGTTCGAAATCGAAATCCTTGGCGAAATGCGTCCGGCGAGGCTGGTTGGCGAGCCGCTCTTTGATCCCGCCGGCGAGCGCCTGCGCAGTTAGATTTAGGCGCGCCTCAATCGGTGTTCGCGGAAGACGATGTAGAGCCCGCTGCCGACGATGATCAGGGCGCCCAGCACGGTGAGGCGATCGGGCAGGTCGGCGAAGAAGACGAACCCCGCTATCGTCACCCAGATGAGGTTGACGTAGGCGAATGGGGCCACCACGGCCGCCGGCGCGAACTCCAGGGCCTTGATCATGAAATAGTGGCCGACCCCGCCGATCAGTCCCATCATCACCAGGATCAGCCAGACCTCGGTGCTCGGGGTCTGCCAGAAGAAGGGCACCGCCAGGCTGGCCACCAGGCTGGCCACTAACGCCGTATAGAAAAGCGTTGCATAGGGCGTTTCGCCGGCCACCAGCATGCGCGTGAATATTTGGTAGAAAGCCAAGCAGGTGGCCATGCCCAACGGCAACACGGCGGCCCAATGCATGACGCCCAGACCCGGTCTGAGCACTACGATGACGCCGATGAAACCGACCAACACGGCGGCCCAGCGGCGCAACCCGACGCGCTCGCCCAAGAGCGGCACGGCCAGCGCCGTGACCAGCAACGGGTTGACGAAGGCCACCGTGGTGGCGTCAGCCAGGGGGATGTGTTTGAGGGCGGTGAAAAAGAACCCGGTGGCGGCCAGCAGCAACAGCGAGCGCGTCACCTGTAGGCCCAGCCGCTGCGTGCGCACCAAGCCCAGACCGTAACGGGGACCCAGCAACAGGATCATAAAGAGGGCGTGAAAGGTGTAGCGTCCCCAGATGATCTCGACTACGTGGATCTCGCGCGTCAGGTATTTGGCACAGACGTCGAGCATGACGAAGCAGAATCCCGCCGCGCACATCAGCGCTATTCCTCGTAGCCGGGTATCTTCGGCCTCACTTGCGAGCGGAGCGATTGTCGGTGCCTATTCCGCCGCCAGGGCAGAACTCGCCGTCTCGGCCTTGATCCAGACCGCGGCATCGTGGAATGCGGCGCCGCCGCTGGGAGCCACCGGGTCGCCGCCGATCAAGAGGTTTACGCCAAACCCATCGGCGAAGGCGGTGCCGGGCCAGACGCCCTCGCTGACCAGTACGCCACGCTGTTGGCCGGCTGCCGGTCGCCAGGCCAGCACCAACTCACCACGAGCGTTGCCGAGCCGCGCCGGGCCTCCTTCGACCAGGCCCAATTCGGCGGCATCTTCGGGGTGCACCATCACACACGGCTGGCCTTCGCGCTTTTGCGAAGTCGGGGTTTCGCTGAACGTGCTGTTGAGGTAGGTGCGGGCCGGCGGCGTGACCAGGCGGAAGGGCTGCTCCGGATTGGCCGTCTCGACGGCCTCCCAGTGGTCCGGCAGCGTCGGCAGGCCCGCGTGATAAGGCCCGATGGCGGACCAGTCGGGCTGAAAATGGAACAGCCCATCGGCGTGGCCGAAGCCCTCGAGGAAATGGGCCTTGGCGAAATCGTGGGCACGATCGATCCAGCCCCGGTTCGCGGCTTCCTCGGCCGAGCCCAGCCCCGAATCTTTCAGCATCAGGCTGATCAATTCCCAGGCCGAAAGGTCGAACCCAGCGTGTTCGGCGCCCAGTAATTTGGCCAACCCACAGATCACTTCGTGGTTGCTGCGGCAATCGGCAAAGGGTTCCAACACCCGGCGGCCCATCACCAGGGAGGTATGGCCCCAGCCCATGTAGACGTCGTCGACTTCCAGGAACATGGCTGCCGGCAACAAGATGTCGGCATAGCGTGCCGTCTCGGTCATGAACTGTTCGTGCACGCAGAGAAACAGATCTTCGCGCTCCAACCCGGCCCGCACGGCGGCGCTGTCGGGCGCCACGGCGGCCGAATTGGCATTCTGCATCAGCATGGCGTTGACCGGCGGGCCGTGATGCAAGGCATCGGCATCGCCCAGCAGGATGCCGCCGATCCGCGATTGGTCGAGGGCGCGGATCTCGGGCTTCAAAGCATCCAGACCGTGGGCCACCGTAGTATCGAGGCCGAAGTTGTCGAGATTGACGAAAAAGGCGCCGCCGCCAAGCTGCTGCCAGGCGCCGGTCAAGGCCGGCAGGCAGCTCACGGCATGCATGTTGGTGGCCCCGTTGCGCGAGCGGGTGAAACCGATCCCGAGCCTCAGGAAGCTGCGTTCGGCTTGGCCGTAAAGGCGGGCGAAATCGACGATTGTCTGCTCATCGAGGCCGGTCAACTCGGCCGCCCAGGCCGGCGTGCGGCTCTCCAGATGGCGGCGGACGTTGTCGTCGAAGTCCGTCAACCGGGCCAGGTAATCGGTGTCCGCCAGGCCGTCCGCCAGGATCACGTTCATCATGGCGCAGGCCAGCGCCCCATCCGTGCCGGGGCGCAAGATGATGGGAATATCGGCGGCCGCCACTGTCGGCGTCTGGTAGACGTCGACCACCACCAGCTTGGCGCCGCGCTCCTTGCGGGCGCGCTGGATGTGGCTCATCAGGTTTACTTGCGTATGTACCGGATTGCCGCCCCAGACCACGATCAGGTCGGCTTCGGCGATCTCGCAGGGATCGACGCCGCGCAAGGTTCCGACGCCGGCGTTCCAACCCGAAAAGGACGGCGTCATGCAGATCGTACCGTTCTCGCGCGAATAGCCCATGACATTGCTCAGCCGGTCCATACCCCAACGTTGCAGCACGCCGAGCGTGCCGCCGGAGTGGTAGGGCCAGACGCTTTCGGGGCCGTGGCGGGCGGCGACCTTATCAAAGGCCTCGGCGGTTTCCTGCAGGGCATCGTCCCAGGAGATTGGCGTGAAGTGGCCTTCCCCCTTTGCGCCAATGCGGCGCAGCGGCTCGGACAGGCGGTCGGGGTGATGCACGCGTTCGGCGTAGCGCGCCACCTTCTCGCATACAACACCGGCGGTGTAGGCGAGATCACGGGCACCGTGGATACGGCCGATACGTGTGGGCGACAGCCGCTCGACTTCCAGGGCGCAGGCGCTGGGGCAGTCGTGCGGGCAGGCGGAACGAACGATTTCTGCGGTCATGGCGGGTCTCCTGCTACCAGGATAGCCCGCCCACCCTCTTGACCCAAGGCTAGCCGCGATCGACGTAACAGATCAGTTTTACCGTATAGGGCTTGGTGGCATCGACCACATCTTCGGTGCGGGCGTCGGAGCCGCGGGCAGCAGTGTGATACGGCACCTCCAGCAAGTCGAGGAACTGCATCGCCGTCTTGCCTTTGATGGCGAAATTGACGTTTTGCGGCACCTCACCCGAACTGAGATACGACCGCACCCAATTGGGATCGATACCCATGCGGCGCATGCGTTCGGCGTCGGCTGGGGTGGCCGCGCCGCTGACACCAAAGAGGCGAATGCTCTTGTTGAAAGTGGAGACGGTTACCGCCACTACCTGACCCGACTGGTCGTATACCGGACCTCCGCTGTTGCCCGCATTGATCGGCGCCGTGATCTGCAACATGCGCACGTCGTTCCTCAGTCCTGCGGTGCTGGCGACGACGCCGGTGACGGCCTTGATCTGGTCGGAAAGTTTGGTCGAGAAGGGAAAACCCATGGCGATGACGGACTGGCCAATTCGCGGCGCATCGGAGGTGAAGACGGCATAGGGCCGCCGCACGGCGGCACTTGCAGCGGCTGCCGCGGGCTTGCTCCTCTGGGCATTGGGCGCCCGCTTGCCCGAGCTGTCGGTAAGCTCGCTGGCAAGGTTGCGCCAACCGCCGCGTTTCTTGGCTGCCGGCTGGACTTGGTTGTTGGCGGTTCGCTTTGTGCTGGCGGCGGCAACCGCAGTGGCGGCACCGGCTGGCAGATCGAGTTTGAGCACGGCCAGGTCGGCGCTGGGCTCGCGGCCGACGAAAGCGGCGAAGCCGTTGTAGACCTTGCTCACCACCTCGACCTTGTTGCAGGGCAGCGATCTGCGCTCGTCGGGCTCCCAGGTCACGACGTGGTTGTTGGTGACCAGGTGGCCGTGCTCGTTGATAACGAAGCCGGTACCCGAGCTGATGGGTCTGGGCTGCGCCGCAGCCGGGGCGGCCGCCAAGGCCAGGGTGGTGGCTAAAACCATCAAGAACTCTTTACGCATTGCCTCTCTCCCTCGACCGGCCCGACAGGTTGCCGGGCGGCCTTTGTTGAATCAATATTCACAAACATCCACCTTTGACACAAGGTTGGCTGTCGGTGTCACCTGCACCTATGGAAGGTTTAGAGGGTTTTTCTCAATCAGATGGCGCAAGTGGGCGTGGCAAAGCCCCGAATCCGGGGGTAGACTGGCTTCCTGGGCACCGGTTCGGGGCCGGTTGGGTTTTCAGCACGGGGGGAGTAAGTCACTGAAAAATAAAGATAGTGCAAAAAAAATCCGGCAAATCGCCGGAAAATCGCTCTAAACCCTTCATAGGGTCAGGTACGAGACGCAAATTCTTTGTGAAACTTCCCTGTCAACCGGGAGGAAGGTAGATGAGAAAAGTTCTGTTAATGCTGGCTTCTGGCCTCTTCGTCATTGCCGGCGCTGCTGTCCCCGCCACCAGCCAGGCGGCGGACAAACCTAATATCTTGATCATGGGCGAAGATGCCGATCAGGATACCGTGCCGCGCAACAGCCGGGTCTTCCGCCGCGTGCTGGACGGAGTGGCCAATCAGTTGCACGACGAAGGCTTCGATGTTTTCGACGAAACCGCCGTATCGCTCGATAATTTCGCTCAAGGGCGAGCCAGGCGAACCGACGCCGAGATCATCGACGTGGCCAAGTCGATCAAACGCCCCCCCATCGACGTGGCGGTGATCTTCACGATCTACGCCAGCGCCAACGAAACCAGCTATACCACCAAGATCAAGACCCGCATCGCCGGTCGGCTGTTGCAGGTCAAGACCGGGCAGCGGCTGGGTAACTTCGAGGTGACGTCACCACGCACCTGGAACGCGCCTGCGGATTGCCCGCGCGAATGCATCCTCGAGGTGGTGGGCAAGTATTCCCGCGTGTTGGCCAATGATCTGGGTTCGGTACTGGCTGAAAAGCTCGCTGATCTGCTGGATCGGCGTTCCAGCGCCGGCGTCGTCAGTGGCGGCAAGATCGCCAACGCCTTCACCCTGGTATTCGAAGGTTTCACGCCCGAAGACATCATGGACATGGAGGAATACCTGGCGGTGTTCCGCGGCTACAAGACCCATCGCCTGGTCTATTCGGGCCGCCGTCACCACGAGGTTTGGTACGAATCCAACATCTCCGCCGGGCGCCTGGATCGCAACTTGAAGAAGATGCTGGACCGCCTGGACATCTCGGCCCGGGTATCCTTTGCCGGCAGCGAATACACCGTGCAAAAGATTACTCGGCGCAAGACCCGGGTGCTCGATCCCGACGAATGGTAGGAAGCAGGGCCGCCGCCCCAACGGCGGCGGCCCATCGCTCGTTCCGCTCCCGCAGCCCCGATCACGGAGTCGGTCCTATGAAAGCCCTTAGCGCCGTTTTGCTTGCCCTCTTCATCGCCGGCTGCAACGCCACCGCCGGAACCGGAACAGGTTCCGACATGGGCACGGTGCGAAAGGCCAGCACCAGTCCCTACCAGGGTAGCGGCAGCCGCGAGGCCGAAATGGCGCTGCTCGGCCAGCCTTTTTCTCTTTCGCGCCTGATCGAGGCCCGGCTTGGCGAAAAACTCGATCCCACAGATGCACGTGGTCTCGATGATGCCGCCAGCAAGGCCATCGCCGGTCGCATACGTGCCCGCCATGACTGGTCGACAAGCTACACCGGCAACTCCGGCCAGGTCGTGCTGGTGCGGCGAGACGACCGCGGCGGTCAGGAATGCGCCATCCTGCACCACGGCCAACTTATCGCCCGTGCCCAGGTGCGTGGCAGCCTGACTGCCTGCCGCCGCCCCGGCGTTTCCTGGATCCTCGACGATACCCGCTGGACCCGTTCGGGCACCGATTTCGCCGAGCCCGGCCGCAATCAAAAGCCGCCCAAGGGCAAGTGGCGGCCGGTCACGGAGTAGGGCCATGAGATTTGTCGTCGCCTGTCTGCTGGCCGGCTTGACGAGTGCTTTTCCGGCCGCTGCCGAAGATGGCGTGCGGGATCTGAATTCCATCATCCGCTCGCTGGCGCCGCTGAAATACCTGCCCGAACACTCCGGTGAGCCCCGTGTCGACCTCGACGTGCGATTCCAAGTGAGCTCGGCCAAGCTTACCAAACAGGCCCGGCGCCAGCTCGACGAGTTGGGCGGCGCACTCAAGTCCGAACGCCTGACCGGGCAGCGTTTCCGCATCGTCGGCCACACCGATGCCTCGGGGGCGGCCGCTTACAACAAGCGCCTCTCGCAGCAGCGCGCCAAGGCGGTCAAGGACTACCTGGTCTCGCGCCACCGCATCGCTGCGGCCAGCCTGGAAAGCGTGGGAATGGGCGAGGAGAAACTCAAGAACCCGCTCAGGCCCAAGGCCGGTCTCAACCGTCGCGTCGAGGTGCTGGCACTGGGACCGCCGCCGCAGGAAAAGGCGAAGCCAAAACGATCCGGCGAACGAAAGATCAAGTGGTGAAGGCAGGTGTCGCAGCCGTCCGGCTTGCTCTTTGTGCCGTTCTGGCGTTTTCCATACCGATCCCTACAGCCTGGGCGGCAACGCCCGAAAAAACCGTATTCGCCGAACTGGCCGACGAACTGTTGGCCGGGCTCGGTAGCTGGCGCAAGGGCAAGGGCCGCATCCGCATAGCACTTTGGCCCTTCGGCCCCCGCGATGACATACCGGTAACCCCCGAGGCTGCAAATGCCTTCAACGATTCCCTACTGACGGCGTTGCAGGCCAAGGCGCGCGATCATTTTGTTTTCGTCGGGCGGCGGGAGTTACGCCAGGTGATCAAGGACCTCGACGAATCCGATGGCGTCGACGATCCGGTGGCGTTGGTCAGTGACAATGCGGCTGCCGATGTTCTGATCGTCGGTACCATCCGCCTCGAGGGTGGCCAGGTGAGCCTGGTTTACAAGGCCATGGGGGCGGGCCGTTCCACCGGTACCATCATCGCCTCGACCGATGCCCGCAAGCTGCCGGCAACAGCGGCCGGCTCCGTGCTCTCGCTCAAGCAGGGCGTGGCCCGGGCCGCCAAACATTTTCGCGATCACGCCGCCGACATGCGCGAACTGCGCCTGGCCGGCGTGCGATTTGAAGGCAGCCGTCAGCAGACCGCCTTCAGCCGCTACGTCGAGGAACAAATCGGCGCCGAGCTTAGTCAGCGCTTCGCCAGCGTGCTCAGCGAGCGCAAGCTGGTGGTCAAGCGATACAGGAAGGGCAGCGAGAAAGGGAAGGGCGTCTATGTGATAAAGGGCACCTACTGGGATTTTGAATCCAACGTCGATTTGCGCCTGTATCTCAGCAACGAAGCCGGCGAGAACGTTGCCTGGAACGGTCGCGTGCGACCGCCCAAGGGCCTGCAACTGCGGCCGGCCGGCAATTTCCCCATGGGGCTTTTGAGCAACGATGGCCTTGGCGCGTTGCGTCTCGAGCTTTCCAGCCCGCGCGGCTCCGACCCCAGCTACCGCGTCGGCGACAAGCTGGTGCTCGACATCCAGGCCGACCGTGACGCCTGGCTTTACTGCTTCTACCGCCAGTCCGACCGCGTTTGGTTCCGCATCTTCCCCAACCGCTACCACAAAGACGCCCGCATCCCCGGCGGCCGGGCGCTGAGCATCCCCGACGAGCGCTACGGGTTCGATCTCAACGTCACCGAGCCGGCCGGCATCGACCTGGTCAAATGCTTCGCCACCAGCCGCGACGTCATGCGGCAACTGCCACGGGCCTGGCGCAGCGAAGACTTCACGCCGCTGCCGGCCGGCCTCGACTTCAAGCTCGTGGGAGCCTTCCGCGACATTCCGGAGATCGCGGTCAGCGAGGCGAGCTTGGTGGTTACGGTGGTGAAATAGGGGGGAAGGTTGTGGCGGTCGGATATCGGCCCGAACCGATCGTAGAAGCCATGAACAACCTCAGCAGTCTCTGGCAGTCTTCTTGCCGGCGACGTTTTGCCGCACGGATTAGCGCCGCACCTACCGATCGCGTAGTATTGCATCCACAGCGTCGGGGGAGGCGCGGGTTCCATGAGCGATGGGGGTGACCAGAAACGGCTATCCGCGATCCTAGCGGCGGATGTGGTCGGCTACACCCGGCGCATGGAGCAGGATGCGGAAGGCACTGTCGCGGCCTGGAAAGCGGCCCGTTCGGACGTCATTGATCCCACAATATCAGGTCACGCCGGCCGCATCGTAAAGCACACCGGCGACGGTTTTCTGGCTGAGTTCCCGACAGCGCAGGCAGCCGTCGAATGCGCCATAGCCATGCAGGACAGGCTGGCGGCGGGTCGTCTCGACTTCCGCATGGGGGTCGATCTCGGCGACATCATCGACGACGGC
>PVBE010894221.1_pt1 | contig 37947 bp, 35 predicted proteins | sample 1631181 | NCBI WGS metagenome assembly PVBE01 (sample SAMN08397723, study PRJNA350692) | Marine metagenome, whole genome shotgun sequencing project. | isolation source: water | place: Pacific Ocean | collected 2012-04
CCCCACTCGTCGCGGAAGGCGCGCCGCTCAGTATCTTGCTCTTTCGCGGCAAGGTCCTTGCCGCCGGTCGAGGCGAGGTATCGGGTATCGATCCCGAAGCGCTCGAGGATCGAGATGTCCGGCTCGACGGTCTGGAAGATCTCCGAACTGACCACCGTCTCGTGCTCGAGGCCAAGATGCTTCTTCAGCTGATCGTAGGCCGGCGCGGTCGCCGTGGTGGCGCCGGTGGCGCCAAAGTCGATGGCAACGCGGTCGGCCTCCTCGTGGTTGAGCGCCGCCAGCACCCTCTCTCTATGCGTCCAACTCATCTGTCAGCCTCCGATCGATCGCCGGCGGGCGGCTACGCCGCTCTCCGGTAGCTGTGGGCAAGGGCAGTATCGAACATGGCGACGACGTTCTCCGGCGGCACCTCGGCCTGGATGTTGTGCACGCTGCCCAGGACATAGCCGCCACCCTCGCCCAGAACGCTCACCATACGACGGGTTTCCGCCGCAACCTCGGAGGCGCTTCCCGAGGGCAGGACGTGTTGCGTATCCACGCCGCCCCAGAAGGCGATACGGTCGCCGAACTCGGCCTTCAGATTCACCGGGTCCATTCCGGCGGCGTTCACCTGCACCGGGTTGACTGCGTCGACGCCGATCTCGATCAGGTCCTCAATGAACTCGTGGACCGCGCCACAAGAGTGAAACAGGAACTTCACCTCGGCCGCAGTCTTGACCGCCGCGATGACGCGGCGATGCCGCGGCTTGATGATCTCGCGATAGATTTCGGGGCTGAACAGAGGCCCCTGCTGCGAGCTCAGGTCGTCGCCGTATTGGACCACATCGACGTTGCCGCCGGCCGCTTCGAGCGCGTTCACGACCCTGCGGATCCACCACTCGGTCGCGATATCCAACATGCGGCAGACGACCTCGCGGTTCTTGTAGAGGTCCTTCAGCCAGTTGCCGAAGCCGCGAATCAACTGGCTCTGCGAGGTACACCCGGTCGGCGTATTGAGGACGACGGCACAACCGGTGGCGCGTAACGCCGCTGCCCGCTCGCGCAAACCGTCGAAACACGCGGGATCGTCGGGATCCGGCACCGCCAGGCCGGCAAGCGCGGCCACGTCCGGTCGCTCGCCGTAGAAGGGGCCGCCGGCGGGCATGTAAGGATGATCCGGCGCCCGCTTCCAGACCACGCCCCACTCGTCGCGGCAAACGGTTTCGCCCACCCGCTCGGGCTCCAAGCCAAAGCCAACATACCGGGTATCGACGGCGAATCGCTTGAGCACCGATTCGTCGAGGCACGCAGTCTGCGAAATCTCGGACATCGCCGCGGCCTCGTGCGATAGTCCTAAGTAATCCTTCAACCGCTCGTAGGCGGGCAGCGTCGCCGTCGTGGCCGAGGTGGCGCCGAAGTCGATGGCGACGCGGTCCGCTTCCTCGCGATCGAGCGCCGCCAGAACCCGCTCTCTATGCGTCCAACCCATCGCCGTTCTCTATCGCCCCGAAACCCTCAGAAACGCTCCGCCTCCTCGCGCGCGATCTCGACCCAGCGGATGACGCGCTCGGGGTCGTTCCGAATCGTGTGGTTGTCCTTCATGATGACCTCGACGCAGCAGTCCCGCGTCACCGAGAAGATTTCCCTGAGTTCCGCCCGCGCAGCCTCCTCCTCGAAGCTGTCCATCGCCAGGTACGAAGGCTGAGGCTTGGCCGAATAGATGTATTTGTCCTTGAGGCGCTCGGCCATCATCGCCTTGTCGGCCCACGGCGAAACCGAAATCCGCCGCAGGTTGGGGAACTCTTCGATGATGTGCCAGCGGCTGTGCAGGGCCTCGCAGCAGCCGTAACAGTTGAGGCCGAAGCGCTCGAGCGCGGGCTTCTGATAGGCGAAGACGAACTCGGCGTACATCTCGGGGCCGACACCGGCGGTCTCCTGGCTCTCCGAGTGGCCCCACATGTCCTCGCAACGCACCTTGTCCGCGAAGTCGGGTTGCGGCAGCTCGTCGCTCCACCCCAATCCCCCGGAACCGACGTAGGTGCCGTCGTTGTTGAGACTGAGAAGGTCGCGGTCCTCGAGCTCATCGAGCATCGCCGTCGTCCCGTCTCGCAGGAAGCCCATGATGCGGTGCAGGAGGTCCGGGTCGCGGTACATGTCGTACATGATCTGCTGGGCGCCGCGTAGCTCCGCGAGCTTCTTGGTGGTGACCGTCGACCACCACCAGATCGTCTTCACGCGAACCGGCAGAAGATCGCCCAAGAGGTCGTCGGCGGCGCTGCGGATGCGCTCCGTCGCCGCGAAGTCCACATCGATCGTCGGGAAGTGCAGCGCTTCGAGGTCGTCCTCGGTCTTGACCGGCGCGTCCCAGGCGTAGCACCAGCCGGCTTCGTTATGAATCCGGGTCTCCCGCAGGCCCCAGTCGAATGGGTCGTAGACGTGCGGGACGTCGAAGCCGGGACGGATCGTGTAGTCGTCCCTCATTCGCGAGCCCCAGAAGATCTCCTTGCGCAGCCGCAGCTCCCAGCGCCGGGTGAGTGGGCTCTCGCAGACGAGGTCCTTGTCGGGAAGGATCTCCTTCCACCCGTTTTCGGGTTTGCAGAAGATCAGCGGACGCGTCTTCTCGAGCGCGTTGTGCTTCGCCCAAAGGGCGCGTTTTTCCGCTTCGACGGGCCGCGCGGCGAGCTCCGCGACCTCGCCGGCCAGGCGGCGCAGGACCTTGCGTTCGGCCTTGGTGATTCGCGGTCCCTGCGGCGGGCAGTACTGGTAGGCCAGGACGTCGTCGAGATCGTAGGTCTCATCCGATACCGAGCCGCGCTCTCTGATTTCGCTCATCACTCACTCCCGGGTCCAGAGGCCTGGGGTCGGGACCGCCCCGGATCGTGCGGTGCCTCTACGCGCGCTCCGATTCCTCGCGCGCGATCTGGACCCAACGGATGACGCGCTCGGGGTCGTTCCGAATCGTGTGGTTGTCCTTCATGATGACTTCGAGGCAGCAATCGCGTGCGACCCGGAATATCTCGCGCAACTCGGTCCGGATGGGCTCCTCTTCGAAGGTATCCATCGCCAAGTACGACGGCTGAGGCTTGACCGAGTAGACGTAATTGCCCTGCAGCCGCTCGGCCAACACTGCCTTGTCGGCCCACGCGGAAACCGAAACCCGACGCAGATTCGGGATCTGCTCGACGACATGCCAGCGCTTGTCGAGCGGCTCGCAGCAGCCGTAGCAGTTCAGGCCGAAGCGCTCGAGAATCGGCTTTTGATAGGGGAAGACAAACTCGGAGTACATCTGGGGCGACACACCCGAGGTCTCCTGACTCTCGCTGTGCCCCCAGATGTCGGCACACCGGACCTCGCCTTCGAAGTCGGGTTGCGGCAACTCCTTCACCCAGCCCAATCCACCCGAGCCCACGTAGGTCCCATCGTTGTTCAGACTCAGCAGATTCCGATCCTGCAACTGATCGAGCATCGCCATCGTGCCATCGCGTAGGATGCCCATGATGCGATGGATCAGGTCGGGGTTTCGGTACATGTCAACCATGATCTGCTGCGCGCCCCGCAGTTCCGCCAACTGCTTGGTGGTAACCACCGACCACCACCAGATCGTCTTGATGCGAGCGGGCAACAGATCGCCAAAGATATCGTCAGCCGCGTTCTTGATCCGCTCGGTCGCCGCGTAGTCCACGTCGATCGTGGGAAAGTGCAGCTGCTCGATGTCGGCTTCGGATTTGATGGGTGCTTCCCAGGCGTAGCACCAGCCGGCCTCGTCGTGGACGCGCTTCTCCTTTAGACCCCACTCGATCTCTTCGTAGACGTGGGGGACATCGAAATAGGGTCGAATCGTGTAGTCATCCAGCATCCGGGAGCCCCAAAAAACCTCCTTGCGCAGCCGGAATTCCCATTGCCTGGCGAGGACATCCTGGCACTCGAGGTCCTCAGCCCTGATGATCTCGTTCCAGCCGTTCTCGGGATCGCAGAAGATCACCGGGCGCGTCTGTCCGAGCCCGTTGTGCGTCTCCCACAGCTTGCGCTTCTCCGCCTCGATGGGACGCGCCGCCAGCTCGGCAACTTCGCCCGCCAGCCGGCGCAAGACCTTTCGCTCGGCCTTGCCTATCTGCGGCCCCTTGGCCTGATGAATCCTCGAGGCGACAACGTCGCCGGACTGATCCGAGACGGAGCCTACGTTTCTGATCTCTTCCATCTGTCACTCCCCTGCCGGACTTGCCATTGCTCTCGCGATCCGGCGTCTAGGCCGCGTTCCGTCTGCCACCCTCCAGCACCACGTCGAACATCGCCAACACGTTCTCTGCCGGAACCTCAGGCTGAACGCTGTGCGAGGCGGCCATGACGTATCCGCCGCCAGCGCCGAGGATGTCGACAACACGGCGCGTCTCCGCGGCGACCTCGTGGGGGCTGCCGTAGGGCAGGATGAGCTGGGTGTCAATGCCGCCCCAGAATGACAGGCGCTTGCCGAAGGCCTCCTTGAGCCCCTCGGGGTCCATGCCCTTGGCGCTCGTCTGCACCGGGTTCAGCACGTCCACGCCGATTTCGATCAAGTCCTCGATCATTGGAAAGACGGCGCCACAACTGTGGTAGAGGATCTTCGCGTCGCAGCTCGCCTTGACCGCCGCGATCATGCGCCCGTGCCGCGGCTTTACGAGCTCGCGATAGAGCGAGGGGCTGAACAGCGGTCCTTCCTGCGAGGCGAGGTCGTCGCCGACGAACACGACATCGACCTTGTCTCCCACCGCCGCGAGTGCTTGGCCGACGATCGCGATCCACAGGTCGGCGACGATGTCCATCATTCGGCTCACGTATTGCGGATTCCGCCGCAGGTCCTTGAGCCACTCGGCGAAGCCGCGCTGGCATTGGCCGACATGCACCGGCATGGCGGGCAAACACAACAGGATCGCGCAGTCGGAGCTCTGCGCGAGCGCCTCGGCCCTCGCCGCGAGTCCGCGCGTGTACTCGGGGTCATGGGGATCAGGCCAGGCCCAGTCCTCAAGATCCGACAGCTCCGCCGGGCGGCCGCGGAAGGGTCCATCGACCGGCATGAAGGCGCCGTCCGGCGCCCGGTGCCAGGTCACCCCCCACTCGTCGCATAGGGTGTCGTGGTCGATCTCGCGCGGCGCCACGCCAAAGCCGAGCGCCCGGACGTCGACGTCGAACCGACGCAGCGCCGATTCGTCAAGCGCCACGAGGTCGCCGATGCGATCGGCAATGACGGTATCGTGGCGCCAACCGAGATGCGCCTTCAGCGCTTCGTAGGCCGGCACCGAGATGCCTGACGCCGGCGTGCTACCGAAGTCGATGGCGATACGGTCCGCCTCTTCGTGATTGAGCGCCGCGAGCAGCCTTTCGCGATGAGTCCAGCTCACTGCAGCATTCCTTTCACCGACGCCGCAGCGGTGTGCGAACGCGCCCTTTGAGCGATCCGTTCACCCTTTGACGAACTTGCGCGCCAGCGTGACCGCACCGGGAGCGTCGACGCCGAAGCCATTGGCGCCGATCTTCTCAGCGAACTCATTGCTCACCGGGGGACCGCCGATCATCACCTTGACATTGAGGTTGCGGGTCTTGTTGGCGTCGACCACGGCCACCACCGCCTTCTCCATCTCCAACATCGACGTGGTCAGGAGACCAGACATTCCGATTACGTCGGCGTCTTTCTCCTGGGCCGTGGTGATGAAACTCTCGGCGTCTACGTCGGTTCCCAGATCCACGATCTGGAAGCCCGCGCCTTCGAGCATCATGCCGACGAGGTTCTTGCCGATGTCGTGAAGATCTCCCTTCACCGTGCCGATTACCACGGTGCCCTCGGGCTGGGCCCCAGCCTTGGTAAGAACCGGCCGCAGCACCTCCATCCCCGACTTCATGGCGTCTGCCGCCATCAACATCTCGGGAACGAAGAGAATCCCCTCGCTGAACTGACGTCCGACCTCGTCCATGGCCGCGACCATCCCCTTTTCGAGGATATTCGTGGGATCCGTGCCCGTGCCCAGCTCGGCCTCAACCAACTCGGCGACTCGATCTTCGTCGTACTCGATCATGGCGTCATAGATGTCTTGGACACCCATTGTCGGCGCTCCTTTTACGTTTCCAACCGCCAGCCACGGAAGGTCGATGACCGTGCGGATTCCCTCACATCTTATCCTCCGTTTGGGCTGTGCGAATCATTGATTTAGATCAATACACCGCCCCTTCGGCGCCGAGCGCCCGTTGACCCGGCCCTTGACGGTGGCGGCCGCGCCGCTACCTTGGAAGGATTCCGGTCGGGTTTGTTGCCCGGGCGGCACCGCGAAGGACGGCAGCATGAAGCGTGCGCGCAGCGGGCGGGACAAGCCACGCATCAAGCGTGAGCGCGACGAACGGCGGGCCGCGGCGCTGCGCGAGAACCTGAGAAAGCGCAAGGTCCAGGCGCGGGCGCGGACGGAGGGCGAGGCAGCACCGCGAGACCTCACGCCGGGGCGTTGAGACCGCGCCGGCCGCGCTTGAGCCCGCGCCGACCTTCGAGTACAACGGCGGCGCCGGCACCGTGGCCGGTAAGGCAGGCACCAGGGAACGATTCCGCGGTGAGGCCGCAGAAATCTTGCGAAACCACACGCTCGCGCGCCCATCCGGGAGCCCGCCGCGCAGTGCAGGCCGGGGACGCTTAGACCGTGGAAAGCATCCGCATTCGCGGCGGTATCCCGCTCGAAGGCACGGTACGGATCGGTGGCGCCAAGAATGCCGCGCTTCCGCTGATGGCGGCCAGCCTTCTGAGCGCCGAGTGGCTGAGGCTTTCGAACCTACCGCACCTCGTTGATATCTCGACGCTCGCCCGATTGCTGGCGCGACTCGGTGTGGAGCTTCGCATGGACGGTGTGGATGCCGCGGAGGGTCACGCCGGGCGAGTGCTGGAGTTACGCGCAGCGCGGATCGTTGGTACCGAGGCGCCCTACGACCTGGTGCGCAAGATGAGGGCCTCGATCCTGGTCCTTGGCCCGCTCGTGGCGCGCGCCGGCGCGGCCACGGTGTCACTGCCTGGCGGGTGCGCGATCGGCACCCGTCCGGTAGACCTGCATCTCATGGGGCTTGAGGCGCTGGGCGCAGAAATCGAACTCCGCGACGGCTATGTCCAGGCGCGCGCACCGCATGGTCTCAAGGGCGCCGAGATCACCTTCCCGAGTGTCTCGGTGGGAGCCAGCGAGAACGTCCTGATGGCCGCTTGCCTGGCTGCCGGGGAAACCGTGCTGAGCAACGTCGCCCGCGAACCCGAGGTGACCGATCTCGCCCGCTGTCTGCTGACGATGGGCGCGCGCATCGAGGGTGTCGGCACGAGCTGCCTGCGGGTCCACGGCGTGACAGCGCTGGGCGGCGCCAACTATGCGATCGTGCCCGACCGTATCGAGACCGGCACCTACGCCGCCGCCGCCGCGATCACCGGCGGAGAGATCGAGATCGTGGGCGGCCGGCTGGAACTCATCGAGGCGGAGGCCGAGGCCCTTCGCGCGGCGGGCGTTGCGATCACCGAGAACGGCGCCGGGATTCATGTGGCCCGGGCCAGCAACACGGTCAATGCCCTCGACGTTACGACCGCCCCCTATCCCGGATTTCCCACTGACATGCAGGCCCAGCTGATGGCACTTCTGTCGACCGCAAACGGGACCTCCACCGTCACCGAAGCGGTGTTCGAGAACCGATTCATGCACGTACCCGAACTAAGCCGGATGGGCGCCCAGATCGCGCTCGACGGCCCCGCGGCGGTGATTCGCGGCGTCCCCCGCCTGAGGGGCGCTCAGGTCATGGCCACCGACCTCCGCGCCTCGGTCTCGCTGGTCTTGGCGGGGTTGGCGGCGGAGGGGGAGACCACCGTAAACCGTGTCTACCACCTCGACCGCGGCTACGAGCACTTGGTCGAGAAGCTCGCCGCTTGCGGCGCCGCGATCGAACGAGTAGCCGCCTAAGTCCGCCGTTCATGGCCGAAACCGAACACGAAGGCCTGCGGCTCGAGGCGCAGGACGCGGACGATTTGGGTGTGATGGCCGCGGTCCTGCAGGACGCCGTGACGCGGCTCGGGGAGATGTCGTATTCCGGGCGGGCCCATCGTTTTGCGGCGGTGTTCAACCGATTCCGATGGGAGCACGAGCCGGGCGAGGGTGCAAATCGTGGATCGCCGGCGAATCCCGACCACCAGCGGGTGCGCGCGGGCCTTCATTTCGACGGCGTCCTGTCGGCCCAGATCTCGGGGCTGGATCCCTCAAACCCCGATCAGATTCTCGAGCTCCTGACCATCGCCTGCGAACCCAGGGACGGTGGCGCCGCCAGCATCACGCTGGTCTTCGCGGGCGCAGGCCTGGTGCGGCTGGAGGCCGAATGCATCGATTGCCATTTGCGCGACCTCGGCGCGCCGTGGCCCACGCCCCGCGTGCCAAGCCACGAAGAGCTGGGTGAGGGCTGAGGGCACGCGCGGCCAAGAGGAGTAGGACAACGACCAGATTGGACATCCGCGATCGCGGATTCGATGCCGCCTTCGATGCACTGATCGCCGGCCGAGGCATGGCGGCGGCCGAAGTGGCCGCAGAGGTGGCGGCGCTGCTGGCCGAGGTCCGCGCGCGGGGCGACGCGGCACTCGAGGAGTATGCGGCCAGATTCGACGGCTGGCGCGGCGGCGCGGCCGGGTTCCGCATCGCGAAAGCCGAGATCGACCGCGCGGCCGCGAAGGCGCCGCACGCGGCGGTGTCCGCGCTCGAGCTGACCGCCGGGCGGATCGAGGATTTCCACCGCCGCCAGCGCCCCGAAGACGTGGCCTACACCGACGAGGCCGGGGTCGAGCTCGGCTGGCGCTGGACCGCGGTCGGCGCGGTCGGCGTCTACGTGCCGGGCGGTACCGCCGCGTACCCGAGTTCGGTCTTGATGGCCGCGGTGCCGGCGCGGATTGCCGGCGTCGGCCGCATCGCCATGGTGACGCCAATGCCGAATGGCGCGCTGCTTCCGCTGATCGCGGTGGCGGCCAGGCTCGGCGGGATCGACGAGATCTACGCGCTCGGCGGCGCCCACGCCATCGCCGCGCTGGCCTATGGCAGCGAAACCATCGTCGCGGTAGACAAGATCGTCGGCCCCGGCAACGTCTACGTCGCCGAAGCCAAGCGCCAGGTCTTTGGCGAGGTCGGGATCGATGCCGTCGCCGGACCCTCGGAGGTGGTGATCGTCGCCGATCCAACCAACGAGGCCGCCTGGATCGCTGCCGATCTCTTGGCCCAGGCCGAGCACGACGCAAGGGCGCAGGCCATAGCGATCACCGATGACCGCGATTTCGCGTCGCGTATTGAGGACGCGGTCGCGCGCCAGTTGGAGGCGCTGCCGCGAGCCGAAATCGCGGGCGCGAGCTGGGCTCGGAACGGGGCGGTGATCGTGGTCGAATCGTTCGACCAGGCGCCGCCGCTGATCGATCGTATCGCGCCCGAGCACCTCGAGCTTGCGGTGGCCGAGCCGGCCGCGTTTGCGGCCAAGGTGCGGAACGCAGGCGCCATCTTCCTTGGCCGCCAGGCGCCCGAGGCGCTGGGCGATTACGTGGCCGGACCGAGCCACGTCCTGCCGACGGCCGGAACCGCGCGCTTCGCCTCGGGCCTTTCGCTGCTCGACTTCCTCAAACGGACGACATTGATCGGCTGCGACGCCGCCGGACTGAAGAAGATCGGCCCCGCGGCGGTCGCGCTGGCCGAGGCCGAGGGGCTGGAAGGGCACGCCCGCTCGGTGGCGATCCGCATGCAGGCGGGCCGCGAGAACTAGGAGGATCGGCGGCGGACGCCGCCGTGAACGCCTTGATTTTGGCGGCTTGGGCGCGCATGTTGCGCCACGCCAAACGGCAAAGGAGTGCGAGTGGCCAAGGAAGAACTGCTGGAGTTTCCCGGCATCGTCAAGGAGTTGCTGCCCAACGCGATGTTCCGCGTGGTCCTGGACAACGACCACGAGGTACTGGCCCACACCGCGGGGCGGATGCGCAAACACCGCATTCGTGTGCTGACCGGCGACCGGGTGTTAGTCGAGATGACGCCGTACGATTTGAGCAAGGGCCGGATCACCTTCCGTTTCAAGTAGGAAGAGCGCGTGGCCGCGCGCCCACCGCTGGTGCTGGCCTCGGCCTCGCCACGCCGGCTGGCGCTGCTGCGCCAGGTCGGGATCGAACCCGATGTCATCGCCCCCGCCGAGATCGACGAGACGCCGCGAGCCGGCGAGGCGCCGATGGCGACCGCCCGGCGCTTGGCCGAGGCCAAGGCGGGCGCGGTAGCGGCGGAGCACCGAGGCGCCTTTGTGCTGGGTGCCGACACGGTGGTCGCGTGCGGCCGTCGCCAACTAGCGAAGACCGAGGATGAAGCGGCGGCGCGGGCCTGCCTGGAGCTGTTGTCGGGGCGCCGACATCGCGTCCACACCGGCATCGCCGTGTGCCCACCGGAGGGCGCGAGCCGGAGCCGCGTGGCGAGCACGGTGGTGGCGTTCAAGCGGCTGAACGCGGGTGAGATCGCCGCCTACCTGCGCTGCGGCGAGTGGCGCGGCAAGGCCGGCGCCTACGCGGTGCAGGGCCACGCCGGGGCGCTGATTCGAAGCATCAACGGCTCGTACTCGAACGTCGTCGGGTTGCCGCTGTTCGAGACGCTGGCGCTGTTGTCGGGCCTTGGTTACCGGGCGGAAGACGGGTAATGAGCACTCGCTGCCCGATCTGCCGCCAGCCGGCGTCCCTCGAACGCTATCGTCCATTGTGCTCGCGGCGTTGCGCCGAGGTAGACCTCGGATGGTGGCTGACGGGTCACTATGCGATTCCGAGCGCGCCGGAGGAAGACGACGCCGAGGGCGTCAAGGACGAGGAGAACTGAGGGAACTGCCGGCCGCTCGGCTGGACAGGGGACGGCATTTTTCCTATAACCCGGCGCCTCGGCGCGGCCCGATGGAATCGCCGCTGTGGGCCCAGGTAGCTCAGTTGGTAGAGCACCGGACTGAAAATCCGGGTGTCGGTGGTTCAACTCCGCCCCTGGGCACCACTTTTCCCCATTGATATGACAGGAAAAATCCGCCCCCAGCACAACCGTTCACGCTGGCCGCTTCGGGAACATGTGTAATTCCTGTGTAGCCTTGCCAGAGGAAATGTTCTTGGACGGTTCAGGTAGCCCGCGCCCAATGGCTCTGATTGCGCGGTCGATGTGCCTGTTCGAGTCAGGCCAGGGGCACCACTTTCCGACGCACCTTTCCTTGTCAAGAATGCGGTCGCAGACTTAACCGAGAACAAGTTAGGCATTGACTGAAGCGGCCCACGCCAAGCGGCGGCCCCGGGGGTGGACGCCAGGGCTTGGTTAGGCCCCCGCCGCGGTCCTGGCCGCCCGTTTGCGCTCGTGGGGCAACAACAGCCTTTTGCGTAGGCGAATGGACCGCGGAGTCACTTCCACCAACTCATTGTCCTCAATGTAGGCGATCGCCTGCTCCAGGCTAAGACGACGCGGCGTGGTCAAGCGCACCGCCTCATCCTTGCCCGATGCGCGCATATTGGTGAGTTGCTTGGCGCGCAGGGGATTTACGTCTAGGTCGTTGCCGCGGGTGTGTTCGCCGATGATCATGCCTTGGTACACGCGGGTGCCGGGCTCGATGAACATGGGCCCCCGATCCTCCAGCATCCAAAGCGCGTAGGGCACCGCATCGCCCGTCCCAGTCGACACGAGTACCCCGGTGCGGCGTCCGGTGAAGGGGCCGCGATAGGGCCCGTATTCATGAAATATCCGGTACATGACCCCTGTGCCCCGAGTGTCGGTCATGAAATCTCCGTGGTACCCGATGAGCCCCCGGGACGGAGCGTGGAACACTAGTCGTAGGCGGCCAGTGCCAAAGGGCGACATCATCTGCAACTTCCCCTTGCGTAGGGCCAGTTTCTCAACCACCACACCGGAATGCGCTTGGGCTACGTCAATGATCACTTCCTCGATTGGCTCACACCGCTGGCCAGTCTTCGGGTCCGATTGATACAGCACCCGGGGACGGCTGATTGCCACTTCGAAGCCTTCCCGACGCATGGTCTCGATCAACACCCCAAGCTGAAGTTCACCCCGCCCCGCCACCTCAAAGGACTCGGCGCTGTCGGTTTCGCGAATCTCGATGGCGACGTTGCCCTCCGCCTCCCGGGCTAGGCGCGCCCGGATCATGCGGCTCGTGACCTTGGCCCCCTCTTGCCCCGCCAACGGGGAATCGTTGACCGAGAACGTCATCGCCAATGTGGGCGGGTCGATGGGCTGGGACTCGATGGCCTGGCTAGCCGCTTGGTCGCAAAGGGTGTCGGCAACCGTTGCAGTCTTGAATCCGGCGATAGCGACGATGTCTCCCGCCTCGGCGCGGTCCAGCCCGATCCGATCCAAACCCCGGAAGGCAAGCAGCTTGGTGATGCGGGTTTGCTCGATCTCCGCCCCATCCCGCGATAGTGCCTTCACGGAATCGTTGGCGCTGACGTGACCTGACAGAATCCGCCCGGTCAGCACCCGGCCCAGAAAGGAATCTGATTCCAAGGTCGTGACCAACATGCGGAACGGCTGGTCCGGGTCCACCGTGGGTGCGGGCACATGGCGGACCACAATATCGAACAACGGCGCCATGTCCTTGCGGGGACCCTCGCGCTCCTCATCCGCCCAGCCGGAGCGGCCCGCCGCGTACAGGACCGGAAAATCCAATTGGTCATCGGTGGCTTCCAAGGCGACGAACAGATCGAAGATTTCGTTCAGCACTTCGTCCGGACGGGCGTCAGTGCGATCCAATTTGTTTATCACCACGATGGGCCGCAACCCTAGCCGCAGGGCCTTTCCGGTGACGAATTTCGTCTGCGGCAACACGCCCTCGGCGGCGTCGACCAACACCAGGACCCCATCCACCATGGTCAGGATGCGCTCGACCTCACCGCCGAAATCGGCGTGGCCCGGCGTATCGACAATGTTGATGCGAATGTTCTTCCATTTTAGCGACGTGCATTTAGCCAGAATGGTAATGCCCCGTTCGCGCTCCAGATCGTTGGAATCCATGGCGCGCTCGGTGACTTCCTGATTTGCACGGAAGGTTCCGCTTTGGCGCAGCAGCGCGTCCACCAGCGTAGTCTTGCCGTGATCGACATGGGCGATGATGGCGATGTTACGAATTTGCATAAGCGTCGAGCGGTCGAGCCCCAAGCAACGACGGTCGTCGATTGGTTCCTGGATGGATGCGAGCCACGACTTCACACCGGAAGCCATCCGATAGCGCCGCTCGTGCCCGAAGTATGCAGGAAGGCCACCGCGATTGCCTAGTACGATGGGTTAGCCACTTCGTGTGACCCGCGTGGCCACGACACTCGACTGACGCAAGAGCGACGTCAGTGCACCACGCCGCCCGCCTCGAAAGGCCCTGTGGTCTCAACGCTGTGAGCCTCTGGGATGACTGAACTAAGTGATATTTACGAAGACCGGCTTCCCCGGCTGCGTCGTGCGGAAGACCGCCTCCGCGCCCTCCTAGAAGAGGTCGTGGCGACGATTGAGGACAAATCGTTGGTGCGCGCTGAAGTGCGGTCCGTTCGTGCAAAAGATCTGACCAGCATCGAAAGGAAGGCCCGAAAAACGGCTGGGAGGTAGATACGGCGCTGTCTAGTTGCACCGATCTCGTCGGGGGACGGGTAGTCTGCAACAACGTGGAAGATGTCAACAGATTTGCGGAATCCGGGTGTCGGTGGTTCAACTCCGCCCCTGGGCACCACTTTTCCCGTCATTCTCAATCGCTTCTCGCACGGCCCCGGCGGGACCCGCCCTGCCGATCGATTCCTTGCTCCTTGACGGATTTGGTTCGTTGGACTGAGAATCCAGGCGCCGGCGCTTCAACACCTGTGGAAACAACGATTTCAAACGGGCGTGGCGCCGGACCCGAGCGACGGGATCGTATTCCGGTCCCCAGAAGACAGCGCCGGGACGTTTTGGAGGTCAGACGAACCAAGGAGGAACCATGAAAAAAGCCCGCAATACCGTCGCCGACATGCTTGCGCTGAAGGGCAAGCGCCAGATTTCCATGCTCTACGTCGACAACCTCGACGAGGGGAGGGCGGCGGCCGCCGCCGGCATCGACATGCTGTCAATCGCCGAGACGCTTTGGACGCCCGAGATGCGCGAGGCCGTCGGCGAGTGTTTCGTACAGGTCGGCCTAGTCTACGGCGAGCGTTGCACCTACGAGGACTACATCCGGGCGGCGCACAAGGCGATCCAGCTTGGCGGTGATTGCGTCTATACCTCCGCCAGCACGGAGATCATCCGCAGGCTCTTCGCCGAAGGCATCCCGGTGGTCAGCCACGTCGGGCTGATTCCGGCGAGAAGCACCTGGACTGGCGGGTTCGTGGCCGTCGGAAAGACCGCCGACAGCGCCATCAAAGTCTATGAGCACACCAAGGAGCTGGAGGAAGCCGGGGCCTTCGCGGCCGAGCTCGAAGTCGTGCCCGATCGGGTCGCGGCGGAAATCTCCAAGCGCACATCGATGCTGATGCTCTCGATGGGCGCGGGACCGGGCGGCGACGCGCAGTACCTCTTCGCCGAGGACGTGCTCGGCTATACCCGCGAGCATCGACCGCGCCACGCCAAGGTCTATCGCGATTTCCAGGCCGAATACGACCGGCTTCAAAAAGAGCGCATCGCCGCATTCAAGGAATACGCGGCCGACGTCGGCTCAGGCGGCTATCCCCAGCCCCAGCACATCGTGCCGATCGCCGACGATGAGTTCGAGGCCTTTGTCGGTAGGCTACCGTCGTAGGCGCCGCCGTGGCGTCGGGACCGGAGCGAAGGAGCAATCACATGGGCGGCAAGATCGATAGGCAGTGGATCGACCAACGGGTGCGCCGCTACGCGGACCTGCACTTCGCTGCCGATCAGTACCTCGACACCAAGCTCCCCGGTCATTCGCGCTCGCAGGCCAACCTCGTCGGACACGTGTCGGGGTTCGTCACCGGCGATCCCGACTATGAGGGGTGGATTCCCGACGATGCCGAGTTCTGGTCGGTGATCATCAAGCTGCCAGCGGGACGGTCGGGCGCGCTGCACGACCACGAGACCACCGAAATGTTCATGCCACTCGACGGCCCTTTGGTACTGATCCTCGGTGAGGACGGCGAGCACGAGGTCGAACTCGGCATCCACGACGTGGCTTCGTTCCCACCCGGCGTCATGCGTGGCTTCCGCAACCCCGGCGAGAGCGACGTCAACTTCCTGGTCTGCGTCGGCGGTCCCGAGATGGGAAAGATCAAGTGGCCGCCCGAGATCATCGAGAAGGCCGCAAAGATCGGCTGGTCCGAAGACGATTGCGGCAAGATCGTGGCCCGCGAATTGGAGCCGGCCGAGGGCTGAATCGCCGGCCGAGTGCCTCGTCCCACCTTTTGGTCCCAACTTTTGGCCCGGCTTGACAACTGGGCGGGTTTGGCATTCGCTAGCCCATGGACGATGCCCAGGCGCTCGTGTCCGAGGTCGAGGAGTACTGCCGCGGGGCCGGCGTGGCCGAGAGCACCTTCGGACGCCGCGCGGTCAACGACGGCAAGTTCATGCGCCGGGTGCGCGCCGGTGGCGCCGTCACCGCCAAGACCGCGGCGCGGGCTAGGGCGTTCATAGACGGGAACGCCGGCGCCGCCCAGGACATCGCGGCCGAGCGCGCCAGCGCCCCTTCGCGTCCGGCGCGCGGGCGCAAGGGCAAACCGGGCGCCGCATTCCGCTTCTACGACAACCGCCAGAAGTACCTGCTGTTCGTCACCACCTGCGGCGAGAAATGGGTCGTCGCCGACCGCGTCGGTATGGAGCTTGGCCACCTCAGCCCGCGGCCTCCGGCACTCAGGTTGTTCGACGCCGGGATGGGGGACGGCACCGTCCTGACCCGGGTCATGCGCCACATGCACCGGCGCTTCCCAACCATGCCGTGGTTCATCGTCGGCAAGGAGATCAGCTACGAGGACGTGCGGCTGAGCCTCGAGAAGATGCCCGACCGCTTCTACGAGCATCCGGCGACGGTGCTGGTAGTAACCAATCTCTACTACACCGAAGCGCCCTGGCTGATGCCGCGCTCGGTCAACGCGGCGGCGATGCTCAACTGGCAGGAGGTTCCGCTGGCCGGCACCACGCCACACGAGTTCGACGAGCAGATCCGGGACCTGCAGCCGGCCTTGAGCGACAGCTGGCGGGTGCGGGCGAGTGCGAAGACCGGCAACCCCCTGTACACCAGGCCCTCGGTGCTGGTGCTCTATCGCGAGGATCACCGCTTCTTGTTGGACCACATTCTGCCGCGGCCGGGACAGACCGACGGCAACTACGACCTGATCGTCGCCTCGCAACCCTATCGCGCGCGCATGCCGGTCGAGTTCAAGGTCGAGCGCGTGCTGGCGCCGCTGGCGCGTGCCCTGGCGCCGGGCGGGCGGATGCTGGCCATCCATTCGCACGGCCACGATCCCGGGCTCGAAATCATCCAACGGGTGTGGCCCGGCGAGGAGCCGTTCCAGACCGACCGGCACGAGCTTCTAAGGGGGCTGAAACAAACGCTAGGTGGCGGCGCGCGCGACCTCAACTTCAACGCCTACTCCGACAAGCGGGCGCTGTTCCGCTACGACATGCACACCCTGCCGACCGAGATCGGCAACACCATCGGCACTTCGACGCTGCTTGCGGCGTGGAACGCGGCGGTCTATGTGGCCCAGATCGAGGATGAGCGGCTGGACGCGGCGATCGGCAGCCGCGCCTACCTCGAGGCGACCGCGTCGGTGCTGCGCGAGCACAACGCGCTTTGGTTCATGGACGAATCCTTCGTCGTCTCGCGCCGTCGCGCCTGAGCTTCGGGCGCGATCGCTGCTGAGCTTCAAGCTCCCTCCGTGCTCCACACCTCGCGCGCGATGCGCAGGTAGTTCTCGCCCAAGATGCCGCGAACGCCGGTTTCGCCATAGCCGTGCTCGAGCATCGCCTCGGTGACGGCGGGCAGCGCCTCGGGTTGCAGGAATTCCGTTGGTGCCGTGTCGCCGTAGTCCCGCCAATAGCGGTCCTTGTTGGCGAGGAAGAAGCGCTTCCAGCCCTCGAGGTCGTAGACGAGGTCGATGCCCAAGCCGACGTGCTCGGGGCCGACGAGTTCGACGATGTAGTCGAGGTGGCGCATGAAGGCTTCGACCGAGGCATCGTCATTGCCGAGAAAGATGCCCAGGCCGTTGACCCCGACCAGCCCGCCGGTCGCGGCGCAAGCCTTGATCTGATCGTCCTTGATGTTGCGTCCGTGCGGCGTCAGGGCGTGGGCGTTCGAGTGCGAGAAGACGACCGGCGCCTCGCTGATTTCCATCGCCTGCATGGTCGCCTTGTAGCCGGTGTGGGTACAATCGAGCAGCATGCCCACCCGGTTCATCTCGCGCACGAGATCGATGCCGAATTGGCTCAATCCGCCATCCGCTTCCTCGTGGCAGCCGTCGGCGGCGAGGTTGCGAACGTTGTAGGCCAAGATCATCTGGCGCACGCCAAGCTTGTAGTACGCCTCGACGAGGTTGAGGTCGCCGCCGAGGCCGTTCGAGCCCTGGAAGTTGAAGCCGACGCCGAGTTTTCCCTCGGACTTGGCGCGCACGATATCCTCGGCCGTCTCGACAAGGACGCAATCTTCGTGACGACCCAGAAAATATGCGCGCTGTGCGGCGAGGTGGCGCAGCGTGGCTTCGATCCAGGTCCAATCGTCGACCAGCGTGAGCGAGACGAAATCGACGCCCGAGGCGGGGTAGCGGGGAAGCACCGCGTGGCGCGCGTCGGCCTCGAGGTCCTCTTCCCAATTCACCGTGAGGTCGCAGACCAGGGCATCGGCGTGTAGCGCTGCCGCCCGCTCCGAAACCGCGCGTTCGGCTCGGGTGGCGGGCTCAGGCATGGGCCTCGTGCGGGAGCCCCTCGAACAGGAAGGTCATGTACAGGTCGCGCACTTCGAAGAGGTTCGCCATTGCCCACAGCCACAGATGTATCGGTGTAGATCGAGCGGCGGATTGTAGACCATCCGCGCACGCCGCCGCTACCGGACCGGGCGGCGAATCGTAGCGACGATACCGGCCCGCCGCAGGGGTCTTTCTCATCGATCCCCGGAAACTCGGCCGTTAGCTCGAGCGCCTTTTCGCTCTCCGAGACATCGAGCAAGGGACCGAGGTTGCCGGTCTCGCGCCCTGGTGCGAGCGGCTCGAGGCCGTAGGCCCGGTCGATCGGGGCGCCTCACCACACGGTGTAGCCGGCATCGGCGATCAGAAGGCTTCCGGTGACCAGGCTGGAGGCGTCGGAGGCGAGGAACAGGACGCAACTGGCGACCTCGTGGGGCTGGCCGACGCGGCCCATCGGCGAGTTCCCGATCCATATCGCGTAATTGTCGGGATCGTCGATGTCGGCGCGCGTCATCGGGGTCTCGATATGGGCGTTGACGAGTGCGTTCACGCGCACCCCCTTGGCCGCCCACTCGCCGGCGAGCGAGCGGCTCATCATGTGGACCGCCGCCTTGGCGGCGCTGTAGTGAGCGTGGGTCTGCGGCCGGGTGGCAATGAGCCCGGCGCACGAGCCGATGTTGACGATACTGCCGTAGCCCTGCTCGAGCATGACTTTACCAAAGGCGCGGTTGGCGTAGAACACGCCGTCGAGGTTGACGCCTCGGACCTCAGCCCATTCAGAATCGGTGATCTCGGCACCCGGAGTGGTGTAGGCGATTCCGGTGCTGGTGACCAAGGTGTCGGCGCGACCGTGACGCTCGGCGACGGTTTGGGCGAAACGATCGACCTCGCCGCTCTCGGTCACGTCGACCTGCAAGAAGTGTGCGGGGTGTCCGGCCTCGCGCAGGCTGCGCTCGGCAGCCCTGCCCTCGGCCTCGCGAATGTCTCCGATCACGATCTCGGCCCCGCACTCCGCCAGCGCTTGGGCCGAGGCGAGTCCGATGCTCCCGGCGCCGCCGGTGATGACGGCGATCCTCCCGCTGAGATCGTACTTCTCGCGATACACCGCTACAGAAGCTCTTGGCCGCCGGCGACGGTGATGGCGATTCCGGTGAGGTAATCGGATTGGGACGAAACCAAGAAGGCCGCGGTCTTGGCGATGTCTTCCGCTGCCGCGGCGCGCGCCATCGGGATCTCGGCAGCCTGTCGCGCCATGTCCTCGCCGTGGCGCCCGCTTTCGAGCCAGGCCTCGCCGGATACGCCCTCGTCCGACAGCGCCGCGCCGATGAATCCCACGCGCTCGGTGTCAACCAGGCCGGGGCAGATCGCGTTGACGTTAATGCGCTCGGCAGCCAGTTCGAGCGCCAGCGACTGGGTGAAGCCGATGATCCCGAACTTGGACGCGCAGTAGGCGGCGAAGCGGGCGCGGCCGCGCTTGCCCGCGGCCGAGGAAAGACTGACGATCTTGCCGCCGCCACCGCGATCCACCATGTGCCGCGCGACCGCCCGCGAGCAGAGAAGGGTGCCCTTGAGGTTGACCGACAGGACCGCGTCCCAGGCTTCTTCGGTGAGCTCGACGACCGGCACCCGGTCGGGTCCGGGGCGCGAGGCGGCGTTGTTCACCAGAATGTCGATACGCCCAAAGCGTTCGAGCGCACTCCCCACCATCGCCTCGACCTGGTCCGAAACGGACACGTCGGCAAGGACGGCCATCGCTTGGCGGCCCAGCGCTTCGATTTCGCGAACCACGGCCGGCGCCCCCTCCCAGTCGGTACTGCCGGGCCCGTAGGGATTGGCGGCGATGTCGCTCACGATGACGTCGGCGCCTTCGCGGGCCAGCCGGATGGCGACGGCGCGACCGATGCCCCGCTCCCCGCCAGCGCCGGTGACGAGGGCGACCTTTCCGTCGAGATCGTACATGCCGACGACTTTCCGTTTGCGGCCGTCCCGCGGGTCGACCGCGGCCGTCCGCGTTGGCTGCTAGGCGGTAACGTCGAGACGCGAGCCTGTTTCAGCTTCCCGCGGGCTCTCTTCGGTACCCGAGTCGGACTCGAGTAAAGCGCTTCGCCCGGCGACGTTTGACTCGCCTTCCGCGTCGGTCAGCGGATCGTCCTCGACCGTTGAACTTTGCTCGACGATCTCCGGTTCGGGTTCTGCGCCGGCGAGCTCATCGGGCTCGGGTGCCGGATCCTGCTCGACGGCATTGGCTTCGCGTGCTGGGCCGGCGGCTGGCGGCGACGCCGGCGGACCGATGCTGGATATGGCCATCTCTGCCTCCCCTGTTGGGATCATAGGAGGCGGCGGCCGGGCGAACAATACCGCAGTACCCCGCGGCCCGGCTCAGCAATCGAGGGTGTTCTCGCGCTCCCAGTCGGTGAGCGTAGTGGCGTAGCGCCGCCAATCTTCGAGTTTCAGCTTGACGTAAGAATCGACGAGCTCGCCGCCGAGCGCCGCGCGCAGCACCGAGGACTTGTCGAACAGACGGATGGCGTCCAAGAGGTTGAGCGGCAACCTGCGGATGCGCCGCAGCCGCCTGCCCTCCTCGTACATGTTGATGTCGAGGCGCTTGCCGGGATCGCGTTTGTTGGCGATGCCGTCAAGGCCAGCGGCCAGTACTCCGGCCTGCAGAAGGTAGGGGTTCGACGAGCCATCCATGAGGCGTAGTTCAAAGCGGCCGGGATCGGGGATGCGCACCATGTGGGTGCGGTTGTTGCCCGAATAGCTGATGGCGTTGGGCGACCAGGTGGCGCCCGACAGCGTGACGGTGGCATCGATGCGCTTGAAGCTGTTGACGGTGGGGTTGAACAGCGCGCACAGCGAATCGGCCGAGTGGATGATGCCGCCGAGGAAGTTGTAGGCGAGCTTGGACAGCCCAAGTTCGCCCTTGGCGGCGTGGAATCGGTTGACGCGTCCGGTGCGGTCCCATAGCGAGACGTGGGCGTGGCAGCCGTTTCCCGTGAGCTCGGCGAAGGGCTTGGGCATGAAGGTCGCGCGAAGCTCGTGCTTTTCGGCGATCGACTTGACCATGAACTTGAAGAACGCGTGGCGGTCGGCGGTGACCAGGGAATCGGTGTAGTCCCAGTTCATCTCGAACTGGCCGTTGGCGTCCTCGTGATCGTTCTGATAGGGGTTCCAGCCAAGCGCCAGCATGCAATCGCAAATCTCCGAGATGACATCGTATTGGCGCATCAAGGCGGCCTGGTCGTAGCACGGCTTGGCCTGAGTATCGCGGGAATCGGAGATCGCGCTCCCGTCCGGCTGGACCAGGAAGAACTCACACTCGACACCGCTCTTCATCCGGTAGCCGGCCTGGTGCGCCCTCGCGACTTGTCGTTTGAGCGCGATGCGCGGCGAGGCCTCGACCGGCACGCCGTTCATCCACAGATCGGCGGCAAGCCAGCCAACCTCGGGTTTCCACGGCAACTGGATCAGGGTTTCGGGGTCGGGGATCGCGAACATGTCGGGATCGGCGGGGGTCATGTCGAGCCAGGCGGCGAAGCCGGCGAAACCCGCGCCGTCCTTCTGCATGCCGCCGATCGCCCGCGCCGGCACCAGCTTGGCACGCAAGCCGCCGAAGAGATCGACGAAGCTGATGAGGAAGTACTGAATCTTCCGCTCTTTCGCGACTTTGGCGAGATCGACCGCCATCTCTAGTCCCCCCTGGTTCGTTTGCCTGCCCTGGCCCGTACGGCGCGGCAGTATGGCCTTGGGCTGCGGGCGCAGGCAACGGCATTAATTCCTTACATTAAAGTATGGAGTATGCCATATAGTAAGGAATGGCGACCGCAACCATTACCAGCAAGGGACAGACGACAATACCGAAACCGGTCAGGGATCGGCTGCGGCTCAAGGCCGGCGACCGCATCGAGTTCGTGCTTCAGGACGACGATACGGCGCTGCTGGTTCCGGCGAGCATGCGTCTGACCGACCTTGAGGGCATGCTGCCGCCTCCGGCTCGGCCCATCACTCTGGAAGAGATGGAGCGAGTGATCCGTCACCGCGGAGGAAAGCGCTGATCGGGCTAGACACCAATGTACTCGTTCGCTTCCTAGTCAAGGACGATGTCAGACAGGCTCGGTCAGCCGCCGCTCTCGTCACCCGCGCGTGCACGGCGGAAGACCCCTGCCGGATAAACCGCATCGTGCTGTGCGAGCTTCAGTGGGTACTGGAATCGGCGTACGACTACCCAAGAGCCGTTGTCGCCGAAGCACTCTCAAGGATCCTACGGACGCGAGAGTTCGTGACCGAAGACGCCAACGACGCGTGGGGCGCGCTGCGCGACTATCGCGCTGGAACCGCGGACTTTGCCGATACCATGTTAGCGCGTATCAATCGACGCGCGGGATGCGAGTATACGGCGACGTTCGACCGTCGCGCCGCCCGCCTGGACGGTTTCGAACTCGTCCGTTAGGGATTGGCCTCTAGACATCGGGGCCTTGCACGGCGTCATGGGCTATTACGACATCCCACTCGCTGGGGGTCGGTCGGACTAGCCGGTGCCGGCGAGCGGGATGGCGGTGGCCTCGGCGGTGGCCAGAGTCAGCGCGCGGAGGTCCTCGGGCTCGACGTTTTGCAGGCGCGTCTTGCCGGTGCACCGCGCCATCATCGAGGCTTCGGATGCGCTGGCCTTGAGGATATTGGCGACGCCGGTGGCGCGGTCCTCGGGACTGTAATCGGCGGCGAAGCGGAGGCCGCCTTCGCTTATCTCGCCACCCGCAGCGATGGCGACGGCCACCCCGAAGACTGCCGCGGTGGCGCCCAACGCCATGAGTTTGGCGGTGTCTGTACCCGAGCGCACGCCGCCGAAGTGGACGAGATCGATTTGCTCCTCGGCGCCGCTGCGGCGAAGGATAGCGACGGCGTCTCGGAGCAGCGTGAGATCAGGGGCGCCGGCGACTTCGGCGTCGAGCTCCGGAAGGCCGCCGGTCGCATCGAGGACCAGCATGTCCAGACCCGCCGCAAGCGCGGACCTGATCGCATCTTCTAGCGTGGCGGGAGAGGCGACGACCAGGCCGAGCGCTTGGTCGGGCGAGGATCGCTCGAGCCCCAAAGGGCCGATGATCGCGGCCGCCTCGGCGCTGGGCTGATCGCCGGGACCGAGCAGCTGAAGCCACGACACGCCCGCGCCGGGCGCGCGGGCGCCGAGGTAACCGCAATCCGCCTCCGCCAGACCCTTCGCCACGGCGGCGCGGACTTCGTCGGGCGCATGGTCGAAACCGGTGGCGAAGAACGGCGCGGCGAGCTCCAGGCGGCCGCCGATGGTGGCATCGACGGCGCAGGCCTCGCGATAGGGGTCGATCACCAAACGCGAAAGGTTGGCCGGTAGGAACACCAAGTCCTCGAGGCTCGGCGGGCGGCCCTCCGGGAAGGGGTTCTCGCGCAGTACCAAACGCTTGCGCAGCATCGCCCCGTGAGCCTCGTGGTCGAGCGGGTTGGTGCGCGCCATCGCGAAGATGTCTTCGCGGTGCTGTACCGAGTAATCGGCCGAACCGGTCTCCGCGTCGCAGCGGTAACAGCGCGCGGCCTCGTCCTTGGCGGTCTGTAGATCGTAGGTGTCTTCGATCTCGGGGAAATCGGCCGGCTTCGCGCCGAGGCCGTGGAAGGTCTGCTCCTGGCGCGGGAACCGCTCCCACATGATGTCCTGGGCCACTTCGACGCGACGGGTGCGGTAGGGCGTGCGGTAGACCATCGGATTCGTGACGCCTTCGAGGAAGGCCTTGACGTAGTAGGCGGCGCGGTGGCCGTGCTCCATGGCGACGACGATGGTCGAGCCGCCGAAGGCCCCATCGCCGGCGGCGAAGACTTGAGGATCGGAGGTAGCCATGGTGTCGAACTCGGCACGGACGCGGTCGGCCGCCATCATGCCGAGTCCGGCAAGCTCGTCGCTCTCAGCCTGCTGGCCAACCGCGGCGATGACCATGCCGCAGGGGATGTCGTGCTCGCTGCCGGCCACGACAACGGGGCGGCGGCGGCCGTCGGGGTCGGGCTCGCCGGGCTCGGTCTTCATGCAACGAAGCGCGATGGCGTTGCCCTGCGGCACGACCGCGGTCTGCTGGGTGCTGTAGACGAACTCGACGCCTTCCTTGATGGCGCCCTCGAGCTCGTCACGCCGCGCCGGAATGTCTTCGGCTCCGCGGCGGTAGACAACGGCGACCGATTCACACCCCCGCAGCCGGCGGGCGACGCGGCAGGCGTCCATCGCGACGTCGCCGCCGCCCACGACCACCACCCGCGCCGGCATCTCCGGGCGCTCGCCGGCATTGACGCGGCGCAGGAAGCCGACGCCGTCGACGACCCGCTCGTCTTCGGAGCCGGGGACCCCGAGCGCCTTGCCCCACCACGCACCGATCGTCAAGAGCACCGCATCGTGGCGGGATTTGAGTTCGCCGAGGCTCACCCCGGCCCCGAGCTCGGTGTTGAAATGGATCTCGATGCCCGGGCAGTGTTTGAGCATGCGGGCGGTGTCTTCGGCGATGATCCCCGGCGGCAGCCGAAAGGCGGGAATCCCCCACACCATCATGCCGCCCAAGCGATCGGAGGCCTCATAGACGTGGACCGCGTAGCCCGCCTCGGCGAGATCTTGCGCGGCGGTAAGGCCGGCCGGGCCGGCGCCGACGATGGCGACGGTCTCGGAGCGGGTGACCGCGACCGGGGCTAGGTGGTGGTCGTGCCCCAGCTTGTCCATCACGAAGCGCTTGAGGTTGCGGATGGCGATGGGCCCGTCGGCGGCAGCGCGCCGGCAGGCGGGCTCGCACGGTGCGTCGCACACCCGCCCGCAGATCGAGCTGAAGGGGTTGGTGGCGGTGATCGCCTCGAAGGCTTGCGCGAACTTCTCCTCCCAGATGTAGGCGAGATACGAGGGCGCGTCGGTACCGATCGGGCAAGCCACCTGGCACGGCGCGGGGACGAAGTGGAGATCGTCGGTGTCGTCGACCAGCTCGGGCGGCACGACCAGGTTGTCGCGGTCGTGACCCTCGCGCACGCTCACCTCAGGCCACCTTGGGGTGGCGCTCGTCTTGGCCACGCCGCCACGGCTCAAAGGGGAGCCGAGTGATCGCCGCGGCCTCGGGGGTCAACGCTACCAGGTCCTGGCGCGACAGCTCGGCCACGCTGGTATGCCCCAGCGCGTGGGTGATGGCCGCGATCTGCCAGCGCACTCCTTCCAGGAAGCGGTGGATGTTGCGCGATTCGACGTGCGGGTCGTAGCGCTGCTCGTGCGCCGGATCTTGGGTGGCGATCCCGGTGACGCACTGGCCGACGTGGCACTGCATGCAGGCGATGCACCCCCCCGCGACGATGGTCGCGGTGCCCATGGCGACGGCGTCGGCACCTAGACAGAGCCCCTTGACCGCGTCGACGCCGTCGCGGATGCCGCCCATGAGAACGATCTGCAGCTCGCCCGCGCGGCCGATCTCGTCAAGCGCGTCGAGCGCCTCGACGATCGCCGAGATGGTGGGGATGCCGACATACTCCATGACCTCGGCGGCCCCGGCGCCGGTTGAGCCCTGCATGCCGTCGAGTTCGACGAAGTCGAAGCCGTCCTTCAGCGCAATCTTGATGTCGTCGCGGATGCGTCCGGCGCCGAGCTTGACGCTGACCGGTAGCCGGTAGCCGGTCGCCTCGCGCAGCTCCTCGACCTTGATCACCAGGTCGTCGGCGCCAAGGATGTCGGGGTGGCGCGAGGGCGAGCGGAGGTCAATGCCCGGCGGGATGCCGCGGATCGCGGCCAGCTCGGGCGTCACCTTCTTGGCCATAAGCTGGCCGCCGAAGCCCGGCTTGGCGCCCTGGGAGATATAGATTTCGAGCCCGTCGGCGCGCAGCATGTCGTGGATGTTCCACCCCAATCGCCCGCCCAAGCACTGGAAGATCAGCTGCGTGGCGGCGTCGCGCTGGGCGTCGCTCATGCCGCCCTCCCCGGTGTTCTCGGCGATGCCGGCCAAGCTCGAGGCCATGCCGACCGCTTGTTTGGTCGAGCGGCTGAGGGCGCCGTAGCTCATCGGCGCGATCATCACCGGCATCGAGAGATCGAGCGGCTTGGCGCCGTGCTTGTCCCCGATGCGGGTGCGCATATTGACCTTGGAAACCACGTCCACCTCGGCGCCCGCGCTGGAAATATCACCCCGGAAGGCGAGATCGGCGAGATGCGGAAGCTCGCGCGCGCCGCCGTAGCCGCGAATCCGGTAGCGGCCCATCTGCGACTTTATGGTGATGTCTTCCTGGATCTTGGGGTTCCAATAATCGGAGCCGCCGGAGAAAGAGTAGAAGGGAATCGAGCGCATCTGGCGCTCGGCGGTTGCGTAGCGGAGCTTCTTGCCGGCGTTGGCAATCTTGACCAGCCCGCGCGGGGCCCGGAGTTCGTAGCGGTCGAGGAAGGCGAGTATCTCGTCACGCTCGCCGGCTTCAAGGTCGGTGAGCATGGCATCGGAGCCCAGCGTTTCGACCTTGCCCGCGACGTAGATTGCGCCGCCGGTCATGTCCTCGCCCACACGCTCACCCGAATCGCCAAGGATGATCAGGCGACCGCCGTACATCATGTAGCCGGCCATGAAATTCGCGTTCCCGGCGCAGGCGAGGATACCCTCCTTCATCACCTGTCCGGCGCGGCTGCCGATGTTGCCGCGTACCACCACCTCGGCGCCGCGAATGGCGACGCCGGCAATGGCGCCCGCGTTGCCGCCGACCACCACCGAGCCGGTGTACATGTTGTCGGCCAAGCCCCAGCCGACATTGTTGTCGACAACGAAGCGCGGCCCATCGGTAAGGCCGGCGCAGAAGTAGCCGGCGGAGCCGTGGATGCGGACGGTGATCGGGTAGATCAGCCCAACGCCGATGTGATGGCGGGCATCGGGGTTGAGAACCTCGACGTCTGCGCCCTCGGCGCCGGCCGCGCGGATGCGCTCGTTCGCCTCGCGGACGGGGAGCGCGGCGAGGTCTATCGCGACCATGTGCCGCAAGTGCCCGGCGGCGGCTCGCGGGTATCGAGCGCCTTGCCCGGGAACAATCGATTGAGCGAGACCTCCTCCGAGGCGATGGCGACGAGGTCTTCGGTTTCGTAGAGCACCATCGGCTTGGCGGCCAGCCGGTCCTTGGCGTAGCCGATCTCGTCCTTGGTCGAGACCAGAAAGGAAAAGGTGCCGTCCATATCGTCGATCGAGGTCTCCAGCGCGGACTTGAGCGGCACGCCCTGGGTGAGCTTGTCGGCGAGGTAGACCGCGATCAGTTCGGAATCGTTATCGGTGCGGAATTCGAAGCCACGCGCCTCGAGGCGGCGGCGCATCTTCCAGTAGTTGGTGATCTGGCCGTTGTGGACGATGGCGACATCGGAGAAGCCGGTCGCCCAGAAGGGATGCGCGGCCTCGGGCTTGACCTCGGATTCGGTAGCAAGCCGCACGTGCCCGATGCCGTGGCTGCCCGCGTGCCGGGCCACGTGGTAGCGCGAATCGACCTCGTGGGCGCCGCCCACGTCCTTGACGATGTCGAGGCTCTCGCCGATCGAGAAGACCTTCGCGGCGTGCTCCATGGCATAGGCGAACTCGCGCGAATCGCCCTCGGCCTCGACGACGACACGATAGGTTTCGCCGATACGCTCGTCCTCGACGACCGCGGCGCCGCGTTCGGCAAGCGCCGCGCGTACCCGGCCGACCGCGGCGTCGGCATCGGCGCCTTCGCCGACGAAGAAACGAAGTTTTAGCCGCCCCGCGGTTTCGTCGCCGTAGAGGGCGAAGCCCGTGGAATCAGGTCCGCGGTGCTGGCAGCCATCGAGCATGTCGATCAGCCCCTGACCGGTGGTAATGCCGTCCGCGTCGCGCTTGAGGAGCAATCCCGCGATGCCGCACATGAGGTGCCTCCGATTTCGCTTGGCCGGACCCGCGGCGCTATCTATAACCCATCGCTGGCCGCAATTCCAGGTTGGTGAACAAAGTTTCCTCTCAGGAAATACGTGTCCTCGGCGAAGAAGAAGGCATCGCGCCCCCGAGCGCCGCGCAAAGCGCGCCCATCCACAGTCCCGGCGCGATCGGCCGGTCGCGCGCGAACCCTCGCGCCAGGGACGGCCCAGCACACCATGTACGTCTGCCGCTCGTGCGTGTGGAGCGAAGCCGAGCGCGAGATCGACGGCAAACGCCAGGGCACCTTCCTGGCTGAGGCGATCGAGGCGCGGCTTGCCGAGGCGGGCGAGAACGGGGTAGCGATGCGGGTGGTGTTCTGCCTCGGCGGCTGCCGCCACCCCTGCAACGTCGCCTACCGCTGTCCGGGCAAGACGGCGCTCCGCTTCAACCGGCTGACGCCCGACGACGCCCAAGCGCTGATCGAATTCGCCCACGTCTACGCAGCCAGCGCAACCGGCGAGGTTCCGCCCGAGACCCGCTCCGCGGCGCTCCGTGGAAACCTGATCGTCCGCGTCCCCCCGCCACCGCGCTAGGCGGGCGCCGGCGTCCGCTTCACGATGGGGCCAACAGCTCGCGGTAGAGGTCCAGCGTATGGGCGCGCATTAGCTCGACGGTGAAGTTGGCTTGGACGTGGGCGCGGCCGCGCTGGCCGAGCCGGGCGCGGTGCTCGTCCTCGAGTGCGAGCGCCGCCGCGATCGCGCCGGCAAGCGCGTCCGCATCGCCCGGCGTCACCAGCCAGCCGGTTTCACCCGGCACCACGGTTTCGCGCGCGCCGCCGTGGTCGGCGGCGATCACCGGCCGCCCCATCGCTTGAGCCTCCGCGGCGACGCGGCCGAAAGCCTCGGGCTCGGTCGCCGCCGAAACCACGACGTCGGCCATCATGTAGGCGGCGGGCATGTCTTCGCAGCGGTCGATCATGTGGACGATCGGGCCCAGTCCGCGCGCCGCGATCAATGCGTCGAGCTCGCGGCGATAGCGGGCCGAGCCCTCGGCCACGCCGACGATCAGGCAACGCACGTCGTCGCGCCCGAGGCGGGCCAGCGCCTCGACGAACACGGCGTGCCCCTTCCAGCGCGACAGCCGGCCCGGCATCATCACCACCGGAAAGCCGTCGGGCAGTCGCCACTCGCCGGCCAGGCTGACCATGCGCTGGGCCGAGACCTGCTCGGGATCGAAGCGGGCGGTGTCGATGCCGCGATGGATGGTGGCGATACGGGCGGCATCGACGCCGTAGGTGGTCTGGATGTGGCGGGCGATGAAATCGGAGATGGCGACGATGCGATCGCCCCGTGTCATGATCGCACTGTACCAGAGCTTGGCCGGGGTACCGGTGTCGTAGGTTCCGTGAAACGTGGTCACGAAGGGACGGCGCGCGCGCCGCGCCGCAGCGAACGCCGAAAACGCGGGCGCTCGGCTGCGTGCGTGCACGATGTCGATATCATGGCGCTCGATCAGCCGCCCGAGCGCGAACGCGTTCCGCGCCATGACCAGGGGGTTTTTGGCCTGCACGGGCAGCCGTACGTGGATCCCACCGGCGCGCTCGACTTGATGGCTTAGCGGGCCGCCCTCGGACACCACGAGGGCGCGCCACCCGGCGCCGACCAAGGCGGCGGCGATATCGACGGTCCCACGCTCGACCCCGCCGGTACCGAGCCGGGGAAGGACTTGCATGACGCCCGGCGACCTGCCCGCGGCCGGGCTGTTTTCAATCTCGGCCATGGGCCGTCTCCGGCGCTATCATGGGTGGGTGATGTCCACCAGTGAAGCCTCGCCCGGCCAGCAGACGCTGGACCGCCCAGGCGGCGCCACCATCGCCTATTGCAAGAGCGCTGGCAAATCGCCCGGCGTGCTGTTCATGGGCGGCTTCGCCTCGGACATGAGCGGCACCAAGGCGAGTGCGCTCGAAGCGGCATGCCGCAAAGTGGGTCGCGCCTACGTGCGGTTCGATTACTCCGGCCACGGCGCCTCGTCCGGCCGCTTCGAGGAGGGCACTATCGGGGGTTGGACCGAGGATGCGCTCGAGGTGCTCGACTCAGTGTGCGAGGGCCCTCAAGTGCTGATCGGATCCAGCATGGGCGGCTGGATCATGATCTTGGCCGCGCTCGCGCGACCCGAGCGGGTCGCCGGCCTGGTCGGCATCGCCGCGGCACCCGACTTCACCGAGGACTTGATGTGGGCGGGCTATGGCGAGGACGCGCGCCGCGCGCTCGAAGAGAATGGCGTGTGGCACGAGCCCTCGGAATATGGCGAGGCGCCGCTGGTGATCACCCGGACGCTGATCGACGAGGGCCGCAACCACCTGGTCCTGCGCGATCCGATTGCCGTCGCCTGTCCGGTGCGGCTGATCCACGACATGGCCGATCCCGAGGTCCCGTGGACGGTATCGCTACGGCTCGCGGAATCCCTGGCCAGCACCGACGTCGCACTGAGCTTGGTGCGCGATGGCGATCACCGTCTGTCGGGGCCCGCCGACATCGAACGCATGTCTCGGACGCTCGAAGCCTTATGCGCCCGCCTCGGCTGAGGCGGATCCCCCCTCGGCGAGGATCGCAGCCAGCCCCTCGCGATAGCTCGGGAAGCACAGGCGCACCCCGAGCTCGTCTTTGATGCGGCGGTTCGAAACGCGCCGGTTGTCGGCGTAGAAGTCCCGCGCACGGGGTCTCAGATGGGCGCGCTCGAAGGGTACCAGCGGCGGCGGCAGGCGCCCCAGTAGGCTCGCCGCGTAGGCGATCACCTCGGCCGCGGCCGCCGGTTCATCGTCGCAGACGTTGTAAACAGCGCCGGGGTCGGGGCACGCCATCGAGGCTCTCAGCGTCGACACGATGTCGACGACATGAATGCGTGAAAAGGCGTGGCCCGGCTTGTCGATGCGCACCGCCGTGCCCGCGCGCAGCGCTCGAAACGTATTGCGACCGGGCCCATAGATGCCGGACAGGCGGAAGACGTGCACCGGCACCCCGCGCGCGGTCCCGAGGTCGAGCCACGCGGCCTCCGCGGCGAGGCGACGCTTCGCCTCGACGCTGGTGGGCCGAGGCGCGGCGGATTCCTCGACCCAGTCGCCGCCGGTGTCGCCGTAGACCCCGGTGGTCGAGAGGTAGCCGGCCCAGCGCAACCCGCCGCATGCTGCAATATCGCTGGCGTGATGGGCCAGCACCGGATCGCCGCGCGAATCCGGGGGCACCGTGGCCAGGAGGTGCGTCGCTTCGGTCAGCTCGCGCACATTCGCCATCGCGGTTCCGCCGGAGAACACGGCAACGGCGACGTCGTCTTTGGACGCATCCGCCTGGCGGCGGGTGCCGGTCGCGTGCCAGCCATCGCGGACGAGCGCCCGTGCGAGCGCCATGCCGGCGTAGCCAAGGCCGAAGCAGAACAGACGCTCGGTCATCACTCTTCACGCCACTCCGCGCGCACGGCGGGGTCGGACTCGCCTTCCGCGTGGACGGCACGCGCGGCGCCAAACGACGATGGATCGAGAAGCTGCGACAGCGCCCACACCGCCATGGCCCGCACCAACGAGGAGCGATCGTCGAGCCGCGCCCGGACGGCCTCCGCGTGATGCGACTCGCCGCTGTTGCCGAGCGCGATGAGGACATTGCGCACGAAGCGGTCGCGTCCGGTGCGCTTGACCGCGGTGCCGGCGAAGCGGCGGCGGAAGGCGGCGTCATCGAGGCCGGCGAGCTCGGCGAGGTCGGGCGCGGTGAGCTCCGCCCGGGGCGACAGCTCGGCCGCCGCCGCGGTGCGCGCGAACTTGTTCCACGGGCAGACCGAAAGGCAATCGTCGCAGCCGTAGATGCGGTTGCCCATCGGGACCCGGAACTCGCGCGCGATGTGTCCCTTGTGCTCGATGGTGAGATAGGAGATGCAGCGTCGGGCGTCGATCCGGTAGGGCGCGGGAAAGGCGCGCGTGGGACAAACATCGAGACAGGCGCGGCAATCTCCGCAGCGATCGTCCTCGGACGAATCTGGCGCTAGCGCGAGTGTGGTGAAAACCGAGCCAACAAAGAGCCAGGAGCCAAAATCGCGGGACACCAGGTTGGTGTGTTTGCCCTGCCAGCCGAGGCCGGCGCGCTCGGCGAGCGGTTTCTCCATGACCGGCGCGGTGTCGACGAACACTTTGACCTCGGCGCCCGAAGCCTCGGCGATCCAGCGTCCAAACGCCTTCAGCCGCTTCTTGAGGACGGCGTGGTAATCGCGCCCCTGGGCGTAGACCGAGATGGCGCCGGGGTCCTTTCCGGCGCCGGTCTTCTGCGGGGCCATGCCGTAGCGGTCGGACGGCGCGTAGTTCAAACCGACGACGATGATGCTGCGTACCGCCGGCCACAACGTTCGAGGGTCGGCCCGGCGTTCGGACTTGGCCGCCATCCAGTCCATGTCGCCGTGCAGGCCGCGGGCGAGGAAGTCGCGGAGGCGCCCGGCAGCCGCTTCAAGCCCATCGGGCGCGGCAAAACCGGCGGCGTCGAATCCAAAGTCCAAAGCGCGCTCGCGCACCTCGGCCTCAGAAATCAAGGTCGGCATAGTGCTTGGGTGGGGGCAGGCCGGGAATACGATCTTCGAGGAGCGGCCGAAAGCTTGGCCGCGACTTGATACGGGCGTACCAGTCCTTGGCCCTGGGATGGTCTTCCCAGGGAATGTCGCCGAGGTAGTCCAACGCCGAGATATGGGCCGCGGCCGCGGCATCGGCAAGGCTGAGGGTGCCGCCGGCGAGCCAGCTCCTGCGTTCGCTGAGATAGCCGATGTAGTCGAGGTGGGTGCCGATATTGTCGTGCCCGGCGCGGATGGCCGCCGAGTCCGGCCCGCCCATGCCCATGAACCGCTTGTCCAGTTTCTCGGTCAGAAGATTGTCGGTGACCTCGCGGTGGAACTTGCCGTCGAACCAGGCCACCAGCCGCCGCGTCTCGGCGCGGGCGGCGGCGGTGGTGCCGATCATGGGCGGTTCGGGATAGACCTCGTCGAGGTACTCGCAAACGACCGAACTTTCTGCCAGCGCCGCGCCGTCGGGCTCGACCAGTACCGGCACCGAGCCGGCCGGGTTGAGCCGGAGAAACTCCTCGCGCCGTTGCCAAACCCGTTCGATCTCAAGGCCGAAGTCGAGTCCCTTCTCGGCCAGGACGATCCGCACCTTGCGGCAAAACGGCGAGAGCCAGAGGTGATAAAGCGTGCGCATGCGCCGCCAGTCTAGTTCAGGCCCAAGTGCGCGTCCGGGCCGGCGGTCAGTCGATTTCGTCGACCGCGACCCAGCGCCGCTCGGCGGCCGATCGCAGGACCGCGTCCGCCACGCGGCATACCTTCCAGCCGAAACCAAAGTCGGGGACCGCCGGGCGGCCCTCGGCGATCGCCTCGATCAGCTCGCGGACCTCGATGAGCTTGAGATCGGCGTAGCCGAGGCCGGCGCCGGGCACCGGCTGGAAACGGTCGTAAGGCGGATGGCTGGGCCCGGTGAGGATCGATTTGAAGCCTTGCTCGTTCGCGGGATCGCGGGTGCGATAGAGGCGTAGCTCGTTGCGTTGTTCACCGAAGAACTGCAGCGCTCCCTCGGTGCCGTGGATTTCGTAATCGAGCGCCCACTTGCGCCCGGTGGCGACGCGGCTCACCTCGATCGAGCCCGAAGCGCCGTTGGCCAGCGTGAACATGAACTGCGCGGTGTCCTCGGTCTCCACTTTCTGGCGCTTGGCGTCGGCGGCGGCGCTGCCGCGCAGACCGAGGCCGCCGCTCAGCACCGGACGGTCGCCGAAGACGATGCGGGTTCGCCCGCAGACCTCGGTGATATCACCCACCAGGTAGTGCACCATGGCGATCGCGTGGCTGGCGCCGTCGGCGACGATACCCGAGCCAGCGATCGATTTGTCGCAGCGCCAAGTGTGGGGAAACTCGGGATCGCCCAAGTAGTCCTGATCGAAGCGGCCGCGGAAGTGGATGATCTCGCCGAGCTCGCCGCTGGCGATGAGGTCGCGGGCATACCCCTGCAACGGATTCTTGAGATAGTTGAAGCCAACCAAGGTGACGACGCCGGCGGCCTCGGCGGCCTCGGCCATCTCGCGCGCCTCGGTCGCGTTCCTGGCAAGCGGCTTTTCGCAGTAGACGTGCTTGCCGGCGCTGGCTGCCGCGATGCCCATGTCGCGATGCACATTGTTGGGGGTGGTGATGGCGACGACGTCGACGTCCGGATCGGCGACCAGCTCGCGCCAGTCGGCGGTCCAACGCTTGAAGCCGAGCTCGGCGGCGGCGCTTGAGGCCAGGTCCTCGTTCACGTCGGCAATGATCTCGAGCGCGGGTCGGGCCGGCTGATGGCCGAAGATGCCGGGCATGCCCACGAAGGCCGCGGTGTGGCCGCGCCCCATGTAGCCGGTGCCGATCAGTCCGATGCGCAGCTCGGTCACCTCGCTACCCCTTCGCGTCGAAGGCCGCCGGATTGAGCGCATCGGCGGGCCTGGTCCCTTGGATCACCTCGAGAACCGACGCCGTGGCGCGCTCCATCATGGCCGCAATCGAGCCGGTGCCGACGCCGCCGATGTGCGGCGAGAGGACCAGGTTCGGGAGTTCGAACATGGCCCCGTCGGTAGGCGGCTCGTCGACGAATACATCGAACGCCGCGGCCCGTAGGTCGCCTGCCTGCAGTGCCGCGGCCAAGGCTGTTTCGTCTACTAGGCCGCCGCGCGCGGCGTTCACCAGGATCGCTTCGGGTCCCATGAGCCCGATCTCGCGGGCACCGATCATGCCGCGCGTAGCGGGAAGGAGGGGGGTATGCAACGAGACCACGTCGGCGGCGCGCAAAAGGTCGTCGAGCTGGTCGACCCTTTCCGCACCCTCGCAGGCTTCGATCACGGGATCGAAGAAGAGGACGCGTACGGCAAAGCCCTGCAGCCGACGGACGACCTTGGCGCCGATTGCGCCGGCGCCGACGATGCCGACGACCTTGCCGTGCAGCTCCCATGACAGCATGGCGCCGAATCGATCCCATTTGCCGGCCCGCACGTTGCGGTCGTGATCGGCGATGCGTCGCACCGCGGCGAGCATTAGCGCAAGCGTGTGGTCGGCGACGGTCTCCTCGTTGGCGCCGGGCGTCGTCGTCACCACCACGCCGGCGCGGCTCGCGGCATCGACGTCGACGGTGTCGTAACCGACGCCGACGCGGGCCACGACCCGGAGATCGGGCGCGGCGCCGAAAACCGAAGCGTCGAAGGGATCGGTCGAAACGATGGCGCCGACACAGCCGGCGACGAGTTCCACGACCTCGGCCGGCGTGCGCGCTCCGAGCTTGGGGGCCAGCTTGAGCTCGACGCCCGCCTTGGTAAGCCGGCCGCCGGCCTGTGGCCCCTCTGGATCGAACTCCGGGAAGGTAACCAGCACCCGCGGCCCCGGGGCCGCCTCACTTTCGCTCATGTCCCCTCCCGTCAACGCGGCGTGTTTTGTTTGGAGCATTTCGCGGCGTTGGACACCGCGGGGCGGCGATCATAGACCGCTCGCGCGGGCGGGCGCAAACCGGCAACGCCGAGTGGACAGCCGCGGTCCAGCGGTACTAGAGTTCTCGGCGGATTGGTCATGAGGAGGCGCCATCATGCACGTGAGAATCACCAATACGCCGGTTTCGTGGGGCGTCGATTACGCCGACACCCCGGGCAACCCGCCGTGGCAGCGGGTGATGGACGAGATCGGCGAGGCCGGGTTCGAGTGGACCGAGCCCGGCCCGGTCGGCTACTACCCCGAGGAGCCGGAGATGTTGAAGGCCGAGCTCGAGCGGCGCGGTCAGCGCACCGCCGGCGGCTTCATCTTCGAGGACATATGGCACAGCGGCAACGCCGAGGCGCTGCTCGCGGTGGCCCACCGCGCCTGCCGTTTGCTGGCGGGACTGGGCGGACGTTACCTGGTGATCGTCCCCCACGTGGTGCCCGATCGCATCCCGCTGGCCGGCCACTCCGAGGCCTCGCCGCGGCTCGATACCGAGGGCTGGAAGACCTTCCTCTCGCTGGTGAACCAGGTCGCGACGATCACCCGCGACGAATATGGCCTGTTCGCCACGGTGCACCCCCACGTCGCCACCTATCTCGAGTTTCCCGACGAAATCGACCGCATGGCACAGGACATCGACCCGGCGCTCTTGGGGCTGTGCCTCGACACCGGCCACCTGATCTACGCCGGCGCCGATCCGGCCGCGCTCTACCGCAAGTACGCCGCGGTGACGCCGCACCTCCACTTCAAGGACGTCGACCGTGCCATGCACGCGCGGGTCATGGACGAGAACGTCGACTTCCACACCGCGGTGATCCAGGGCGTGTTTTGCCCCTTGGGCCGCGGCATCGTCGACTTCGCCGCCTTCAAGGCAGCGCTCGAAGAGGCCGACTACGACGGCTTTGCCACCATCGAGCAGGACCGCAACCCGGCCGGCGAGCACAACCCCCTGGGCGATGCCAAGGAGAACCTCGCCTTCCTCCGCCGCATCGGCATCGTCGCCGACGGGGCCGCGCCAGCGAACTAGGCTAGCACGCTATCTCGGCCGGCACGGCTCAGGCGCGCTGGGCGGCGCTGCGGTCCGAGAGCGGGTGGGCAAGCTTCTCGACCAGCTCTTTGGGGCAGATTTGCCAGAACTTGCCGACCTCACGGTCCCAGGCGGTGAGCATGCGGGCGGCGAAGGCGGACTGGGTTTCGCGCGCGTGCTCTTCGATCAAGTCGCGGCAGGCGGCTTCCCAGTGCGCCGAATCGAGGCGCTGCCACACCACGTGTGCGTCGTTGACGTGGGGAATGAAGCTCTGATCGGAATCGTAGACAAAGGCCATCCCCCCGGTCATGCCAGCGGCGAAGTTGTCACCCACCGGCCCGAGGATGGCCACAGTACCGCCGGTCATGTACTCGCAGCCGTTGGCGCCGCAGCCCTCGACCACGGCGAGCGCACCCGAGTTGCGGACGCAGAAGCGCTCGCCCGCCTGTCCCGCCGCGAACAGCCGCCCCGAGGTAGCGCCGTATAGGACGGTGTTGCCGATGATGACGTTCTCGTTGCTCTTCAAAGTGCTCGACGGGGTCGGCCGGATCACGATCGTCCCGCCCGAGAGCCCCTTGCCGACGTAGTCGTTGGCCTCGCCGAAGACCTCGAGCTTCAGCCCCTGCACGGCGAAGGCGCCCAGCGATTGCCCGGCCGAGCCGCGCAGCCGCACCGTGATATGGCCGGGCCTCAGGCCCTTCATGCCAAACCGGCGCACGATCTTCGAGCTGAGCTTGGTACCGATCGCGCGCTGGGTATTGCGCACGTTGTAGGCGAGCTGCATCTTCTCGCGCACCTCGAAGACGCGCATCGTATCGCCGATCATTTGCGCATCGAGGGTCTCGGGAACTTCGTTGCGGCCTTCGCGTGTGCAGTACGGCGCGTGCGGCCCGGGATCGGCCTGGACGAGCAAGGGGTTGAGGTCGAGATCGTCGAGGTGCGGGCTGCCGCGGCTCACCTGGGTCAGCAGATCGGTGCGGCCGATGAGCTCGTCGAGCGCGGCCATGCCGAGCTTGGCGAGAATCTCGCGAACCTCCTCGGCCATGAAACTGAATAGGTTGACCACCTTCTCCGGCGTGCCCTCGAACTTGTCGCGCAGCGCCGGGTCCTGGGTGCAGATGCCCACCGGACAGGTGTTGGAGTGGCACTGGCGCACCAGGATGCAGCCCATCGCCACCATCGAGGCGGTGGCCACTCCGTATTCCTCGGCCCCCATCAGCGCCGCCATGACCACGTCGCGCCCCGATTTGATGCCGCCGTCGACGCGCAGCCGCACGCGGTGGCGCAGGCGGTTGAGGATCAAGAGCTGGTGCACCTCGGTAAGCCCCATCTCCCACGGCACGCCCGCGTACTTGATGCTCGACTGCGGGCTCGCGCCGGTGCCTCCCGAATGGCCGGAGATGAGGATCACGTCGGCTTGGGCCTTGGCCACACCCACCGCGATGGTGCCGATCCCGGCCTCGGCCACCAGCTTCACGCAGACCTGGGCCTGGGGGTTGATCTGCTTGAGGTCGTAGATCAGCTGGGCCAGGTCCTCGATCGAGTAGATGTCGTGGTGAGGCGGCGGGGAGATCAGCCCGACGCCGGGCGTGCTGAAGCGGACCTTCGCGATCCACGGAAAGACCTTGTGGCCGGGGAGCTGGCCGCCTTCGCCCGGCTTGGCCCCCTGAGCCATCTTGATCTGGATC
>PVBE012176626.1_pt1 | contig 37947 bp, 31 predicted proteins | sample 1631181 | NCBI WGS metagenome assembly PVBE01 (sample SAMN08397723, study PRJNA350692) | Marine metagenome, whole genome shotgun sequencing project. | isolation source: water | place: Pacific Ocean | collected 2012-04
CACGGGTTCGACGTCGTCGACATGACCGGCAACGAGATGGCGAAGCTCCACGTTCGTTTCATGGTGGGAGGACGGGCGAACCTCAGCGACGAGCGCCTGCTTCGTTTCGAGTTTCCCGAGCGGCCGGGAGCGCTGATTCGATTTCTGGACAGCGTGGGCGGACGCTGGAATATCAGCCTCTTTCACTACCGAAATCACGGTGCGGCGATCGGGCGTGTGCTGGTCGGCCTGCAGGTACCGGCCTCCGATCAAGCCGAACTCGAGGCGTTTCTTCGTTGGCTCGGCTACCCCTGGATCGAGGAGATGGAGAATCCCGCCCACACACTTTTCCTGGGCGGACGTCGACGATCTGTTTGACCGGCGTATTCGAGCGGAGCTTAGAGCCGTCGGAATCCGCCGCCCCGATTCCAGCGAATCGGAGGCGTGCAATCCGTCCCTTCATTGAGGTGGTGTTGCCCTGGACTGCTTCTGGAGTCGACCCGCAGGGTGATCTCGCTAGCATGGCAGCGGCTCGCGATGTGCCTGATGTGGGATGTGGACAGGAGGCGATCGACTTGGCCAATTCGGAGTGCGCCGCGACGGGATGCTGTTACGTATGGCACGAATGGCACGAGTAGCACGTATGGCACGTTTGGAAGGGACCCCGTGCTGGACCCTCTGCCTCGGGCTGATGTTGGGTCTGGTCGCCTGCGGTGATTCGCCGCCCCAGGAAACGATGTCGATCCAAGGTAACGCGATTCCCGAGCGCGTGCGGCAAGAGGGGGAGGCGCGCCAGCGGCGTGCAGCAGAGCTTCTGCAGAAGACTGCCCAGGGTCCCGATCGGCCGCGGTCGACGCAGATTCTCTTCGGCGATCTGCACGTGCATACGACCTTTTCAATGGACGCGTATCTCTATTCGTTGCCGGCGCTTGGCGGGGAGGGTGCTCACCCACCGGCCGACGCCTGTGACTTCGCCCGCTATTGCGCGAACCTCGACTTCTTCGCCCTGACCGATCATGCCGAGTCACTTCGTCCAGAGCACTGGGAGCTTTCGAAGGCCAGCGTGCGAGAGTGCAATGCTCGTGCGGGCGACGTGACCAACCCCGATCTCGTCGCTTTCATGGGGTATGAATGGAGCCAGATGGGGCTCACACCCGAGACCCATTTCGGACATCGATGTCTGATCTTTCCCGATACCGCGGATGCCACGTTGCCGCTGCGCCCGATCGCGTCGAAGGACCGTCGGGTGGGCTACCAGGCGTCCGGACAGCGGTTCAGCCAGCTGAAATGGACGGATCCCTTCAACTGGTCGAGCTACACGGACTATCTCGAATACTTCGAGCGGATGATGGATACACCGATCTGCGAAGAGGGTGTGTCCTCCGCCATTCTTCCCGCGCAATGTCTGGAGGTCGCCGAGACGCCCGCGGAGCTGCATCGAAAATTGGATGAGTGGGGCGGGGAAGTTCTCGAGATCCCCCATGGCACGGCCTGGGGTGTCTATACGCCCGCCACCACCACGATCGCCAAACATCTCGAGCCCGTGAACTACGATGCGGATAGACAACGACTGATCGAGATCATGTCGGGTCACGGCAACTCGGAGTCGTACCGTCGATGGAGAGAATGGGAGCTCAGCCCGGAGGGCGAACGGATCTGCCCTGCGCCGACCGAGCAATACCTGCCCTGTTGCTGGCAGGCGGGCGAGATCATGCGCAGTCGCTGTGACGGTCTGGCCGAGGATGAATGCGAGCGGCGCGTAGAGCTCGCGCGATCCTATGCGATGGAGACCTACACACGGCCGAATCAGATCTTCCCCGACGCGGCGCCCGAAGAATGGCTCGACTGTGGACAATGCCGGGATTGCTTCAAGCCGAGTTTTTCCTATCGGCCCCGGGAGTCCGTGCAATACGGAATGTCCTTGAGCCTTCCGGAGGAAATGGACGAGAACGGTGACCCGTTGCGCTTTCGGTACGGCTTCGTCGCTTCGAGCGACGAGCATTCGGCGCGGCCCGGTGTTGGCTATAAGGCTGTCGACCGCAGCCTGATGACGGACGTCAACGGAATCGGCGACGGCGGAGCTCTTTCATTTCTGACGGCGACTCCCGAAGTCGACAGGCAGATGCCGGTGCGACCTTCGTCGGATGAGGTCGGGCTCGCGGGCAACGACGGTCGGACTCAGGCCTTTCTCTATGCGGGGGGCCTGGCCGCGGTGCATGCAGCGAGCCGCGGCCGCAGGGATATCTGGGACGCCATGCAGCGGCGGGAGGTCTACGCCACGAGCGGCCCGAGGATTCTTCTCTGGTTCGATTTGATGAACGCACCGGGGGGCGAGGGGCGACCGATGGGCAGTGCGGTCGAGATGTCGGTGGCACCGCGATTCGAAGTTCGGGCGCTCGGGTCCTTCGAGCCGAGGCCGGGCTGTCCCGATTGGGCTCGAGCGGGACTTGGTGCCCAACGGATCGAGGATCTCTGCCACAACGAATGTTATTTCCCGAGCGATCTGCGGCGCGCGATCGTGGCGATCGAAGTCGTGCGGATCACGCCTCAGGTCGAGTCGGGAGAGAACGTCGATCCGCTCATCGAAGACCCCTGGCGTCGATACGATTGTGATCCGAACAATGAGGGCTGCGTGATTCGCTTCTCGGACGACGATTTCAGCGAGCGAGCCCGGGATGCGCTCTACTACGTACGTGCTCTCGAAGAGGCGCGGCCTGCGATTCTGGGTGACCCCCTTCGGGCCAAGCGCGATGAATCGGGAAAGGTCATCTCGATCTCGATCTGCGAGAAGAGCGATGATTGTCTCGCTGAGGTCCGGGAGCGCGCCTGGTCTTCACCGATTTTCGTGGATTTCGGTTCCGCTGCGATTCGGAGTGCGCGCGTCGGGCTGCCCTGATGCGGGGATCGAATTCGAGCCCAGTGGCGATGCGTGGCTGTCTTCCTCGCACAAGCGGATCGGACCGAAGCGCTCCGGATGTTTCCCCTCTTTTCCGGCGTAGAAGGCGCTCACGCGGTCCATGTCCTTTCGAACATCTCCAGAGGGATGGAAGGCGGGACCGAAGCCGCCGCGCTTCTGCGTGTAGTCCAGATAGCTCATGACGATCGGGACTTCGGCTTCGAGCGCGATGTGATAGAAGCCCGACCGCCAGTAGTCCCTGCGGCTACGCGTGCCTTCCGCCGGGACGACCAGGATCAGTTGCGGGTGTTCTCGGAGAGAGTGGACCATGGCGGAGACGACGTTCTCGCGCAGCTCGCGCACGATGGGGATCCCACCGAGAGCCTTCATGACCCGGCCGAAGGGGGGGCGGAAGAGGCTGTGCTTGCCCATCCAATTGACCTTGAGATCGAAGTAGGCCGCGAAGATCAGCAGATAGGCAAAATCCCAATTCGACGTGTGGGGGGCGGCGATCAAGACGCAGTGGTGCGAGTCAGGCCTCGACCCTTCGGGCTTCCAGCCCGTTACGACCAGGAGGCTGCGGGCGATCCACCGACGCAGACGACGCTTCGACATGGCTAGAGATTAGCGGCCTCTGGCCGCGGCGCTTCGCGGCTGCCCCACCTACAATCGCTCGACTCATGACCCGACGACAGAGTTCGATTCTCGCCGTCGCCACCCTGACCCAGGCCTTTGCCGTCGGAGTGACGATCGGAGTATTCCCTCTCTTTCTCGAGCCCCTCGAGGCGAGCTTCGACGCGTCTCGCACCCAGATCGCGCTGGGCCCGGTCCTCATCATGTCCGCGCTGGCGTCCTCGGGGATCGTGGCTGGCTCTGTTCTCGACAAGGGCCGGGCGCGCAGGGCGATGCTCTTCGGGTCGCTGCTGCTCTCCACCGCCTTGGCCGCGGCGTCCTTCGCACCCAACCTCTGGAGTCTCGCTTTGGCTGCACTGGCAGCCGGATTTTCGATCCCCTTCATCGGACCGCTCGCGGGTATGACCCTGGTGAGCCGCCTCTTGAGCGAGGATCGGGGTCGCGCCTTCGGCGTGATGAGCATGGGCCCCGCCCTGGGTTCGGGTTTTTTTGCCGGACTCGCCGGCTTGCTGCTTCAGAGGCTCGAATGGCACGGGGTCTACCTGCTCCTGGCAGTGCTTAGCATCGCGGTGCTCGTGCCGGCCATCTGGTTCGTGATTCCGATTCAGGTCGACGCCCACCCCGAAGCCGATGGCGAGTCGGCCGAGGGCGTGGGACTCGGCGACGTCGTGCGGCGTCCAGTCTTCTGGCTGAGCGCCGGAGTATTCGCCCTGGCTGCGGGCATCGCGACGGGCTGGACCGCTCACGTCGGCGCGTTTCTGGCCGGGATCGGTCTTGGCGACAATCAGGTGACGAGCCTGGTGGCCGTGCAGTTCTGGATGGGCGTTCCAGGCGCATTGGTCTTCGGGATCCTTGCGGATCGCATACGCCTGGTGACGCTCTTCATTGTGATGCTCGGCTTCGAGGCCGTCGCCTTCGCCGCCTACGCGTCGGAGATCTCGCCGTCGGGTGCGGCGATTTTCGCGGTGGGCTTCGGGTTCGTGGGGGGCGGCTTGATACCGCTCTACATGATCCTGCTGGGGCGGCGTCTCGAGCCTCAGATCCTCGGGCGGGCGATGGGGATGTCGAACCTCATCATGTTGCCAGTGATGACGATCGCTGCGATGGTGGCCGCATCGATCTACGAGAGTCAGGGTGACTACGAGCCAGTGGCGATGATCTTCGCAATCGGGATGTTGGCTGCGATCGGGATGTTGCTGTTGTCGAATCGGAGTGAACGCAGGAAATGACCCGGACCTACAGCTTTCGCGATGGCGGGCTCCATTCGCCACTGCTGCGCGGCTTGAACGTCGTCGGCTCGGCGCTGGCCAGCGTCGGGTTGCGTTTGACTTCGCTCGAACCGGACGCCCTCGTCGACGCCGCCGTTCGGCGGGCGGGTTCGTCGGATCTCGGCAGCGACAGTTACCGCGAGCCCCTCGAAACTTATTGCGACTCTCTGGAGTCGGAGGCGCGGCTCTCGAGTTTTGGACGCATCGCCCTGCGCGGCATGATCGTCAGCGCCCTCACGACTCGAATCGAGCTCCAGGCCTGGACGAAGGCGAATCCCGAAGCTCGGCAAGAGAAGATCGTCCGGCCCTGGATCATCATCGGCTTGCCGCGCACCGGCACGAGTCTGCTCTCACAGCTGCTCGCCCTCGATCCGCTGTCCCGAGCCCCCCTGCAATGGGAGACGCGTTCGCCGGTTCCGCCCCCGAGCCTTTCCGGCGCGACGCAAGACCCGCGCATCGCAAAGTGTGCGGCTCAGCTCGCCCGGATTGCAAAACTCAATCCCGCGGTCGAGGCCATGCATCCCTTTGGCGCCATGCTGAGCGAAGAGTGCGTTCCATTCTTCATGCTCGATCTCCGGACCCTGGGTATGGAGACACAGGCACTGGTGCAGGGCTATGGCCAATGGCTCCAGGCATGCGATATGACGCCGGCCTACGAGCAGCACCGCCGCGCTCTACAAGCCCTCCAGACCGGCCAGCCGACGGAGCATTGGGTGCTCAAGACGCCGAATCATCTCTGGGCCCTCGAGACGCTGCTCGGGTTCTATCCCGATGCGCGGCTCATCTGGACGCATCGGGATCCCGGCTCGGTCGTGACTTCGGTTGCGAGCTTGAATACCACGCTCCAGCGAATGTTCAGCGATCGGGTCGATCATGTGGTAGTCGGGCGCGACTGGAAGAACAAGCTCAAGCACGCAATCGATCTTGGCATGGCCTACGACGATCGGGCCGAGCCCGGATGGTGCACACACGTCTCCTATGCAGAGTTGATGCGGAACCCGCTGGCTGCGATCCGAGAGATCTATGCCCACTTTGGCGACCGGCCATCCCGTCTGCACGAACGTCGCGTCGAGGTCTGGCTCGAAGAGCGGCACCAGAGCGTGCACGGACGCCACGGATATGATCCGGCCGACTTCGGTTGGTCCTACGACGGGCTCGCCGAAGAGTTTCAGGGTTATCGCGATCGCTACGGGATCGAGCCCGAAAAGCGCTGGCCCGGTGCGAGACGCAGCCGGTGGGTGGCATGACAGAGCGCCGCGCTGGCGCAACCCGGGACGAGGATGTCCGAGGTTCAGGAGGCAGGAGGCAGGAGGTCAGAAGAGCATCGCGTCCAGGGAGATCGCGCCGGGTCCAACCAGCAGGAACATCAGACACACGACCGCGAGGTTGATCGTGTACTCCGCGCCGGGGGGGTCGTTCGTGATCAGGTAGCCCGCGCCGCGGTGGCCTATGAAGCCTGCGACGAACATCGTCACGATCAGTACAGCTGCCGCCGGGCGAGTCACGAGACCCAGGGCGAGCAGGGCGCCGCCGACGAGCTCCGATAGCATGGCCATGCGCGCCTGGACCGCCGGCATGGGCACGCCGAGGTCCGCCAGCCAGCTCGCGAAGCCGTCGAGTGTCCCGTTTCCGACCCAACCGAGTTTGCCGAAGGCGTGGATCATGAAGCAGACGCCGATCGAGACACGGCCGATCAGCAGGGCGATGTCGAGGAAGAGTGGAATTGTGCCGTGAAGCAGGGCGCCGAGATCCATCCTGGGACTCCTTTATGCAAACGCTTCGGGTTTAGCACACAAGGCAGGGCCCGGATGGGCCCGAAACGGGCCTCTGGGTGATTGAGACCCCGAGCGATTGCCCCCATACTCCGTGACTCGCAGGGGAATCGGGGCGCGAAGCGCCAAAACCTGCTGGGTTGTCCGAGGACAGTGTCCGCCGGCGTGAGGTCCTGATGAGTTCGCCTTCCGATCCCGTCTTCGAACGTGTCGAAGCCACCACCGACTTTCCGAAAATGGAGCGGGAGATCCTCGAGTTCTGGGACGAAGCCGACGCCTTCGCGGAGAGCAATCGCAGACGAGAGGGCTGTCCCGCCTTCATCTTCTACGACGGTCCGCCCTTTGCGACCGGCAAGCCCCATTACGGTCATCTGCTCGCCGGCACCATCAAGGATATCGTGCCCCGCTTCTGGAACATGCGGGGGCGCTATGTCGAGCGTCGCTTTGGCTGGGACTGTCACGGGCTGCCGATCGAAGCTCTGGCTCAGGAGGCCCTGGGACTTTCCGGCACCGCTGAGATTCTAGAGTGCGGCGTCGATGTCTTCAACGAGAAGTGCCGCGAAATGGTCCAGACCTACGTTGCGGACTGGCGTCAGACCGTGACGCGCATGGGGCGTTGGATCGACTTCGACAACGACTACAAGACCATGGATTTCGACTACATGGAGTCGATCTGGTGGGTCTTCAAACAGCTGTGGGAGAAGGGTCGGGTCTACAAGAGCTATCGGATCATGCCCTATTCCTGGAAGCTCACGACGCCTCTCTCGAATTTCGAGGCCAACAGCAACTACAAGAACGTCCAGGATCCGGCGATCACAGTCCGGTTTCGCGTCGTCGATGGGGCCGAGCGGATCTGTCCCGAGCTGGGCGATGCCGCGCTCTTTCTCACCGCCTGGACGACGACGCCCTGGACTCTGCCCGCGAACCTGGCTCTCTGCGTCGGCGCAGGCATCGACTACGTGGTCGTCGAATCTCTCGACTCGGGAGATCACCACGTCTTCGCGGAGGCGCGTATCGGGGTTTACGACAAGTCCTTGGGCAAAGCGCTCTCCGAGGGATCTGGCGAGCAGGGTGAGAGCTACCGGTTGGTTCGCCGCGTCAGCGGCCACGAGCTCGAAGGCTTGCGCTACGAACCGCTCTTTGCCTACTTCGCGGACCAGCCGAACAGTTTCGTCGTGCTCGAGGACGGATTCGTCACGACCGAGGAGGGCACGGGCATCGTACATCTCGCGCCGGCCTACGGCGAGGACGACTTTCGAATTTGTCGCGCGGTGGGAATCGACCTGGTCGATCCCCTGGACCAGGAGGCACGCTTCCTCGATCCCGTGAGCGACTACAAAGGGGAGCACTGCAAGGACGCCGACAAGGCGATCATCAGGCGTCTCAAGGACGAAGGGAAGCTCTTCCAACAGGGAACCATCGAGCACAGCTATCCCTTCTGTGAGCGGTCGGATACGCCGCTCATCTACCGTGCGGTCGAGGCCTGGTACGTCAAGGTTCAGGATCTGCGGGACGACCTCGTCGCGAATAGCGATGCGGTCGGATGGGTCCCCGAGCACGTCGGGAAGAATCGTTTTGGCAATTGGCTGAAGGACGCGAACGATTGGAATATCAGTCGCAATCGATTCTGGGGCTCCTGCATCCCCATCTGGATCAACGTCGACGACCCGGATGACATGATCTGCGTCGGGTCCCGCGCCGAGCTCGAGGCCCTCGCGGGTGTGGCGGTCGACGACCTCCATAAACACATCGTCGATGGGGTCGTCGTCGAGCGCGACGGCAAGACTTATCGCCGCACGCCCGAAGTCCTCGATTGTTGGTTCGAGTCGGGCTCGATGCCCTGGGCCCAGCAGCACTATCCCTTCGAACGCGAATCGGAGCTCGACGAGTTCTTTCCCGGGCATTTCATCGCCGAGGGGCTCGACCAGACTCGCGGTTGGTTCTACACGCTGCTCGTGCTCGGCACGTCGCTCTTCGGCCGGAGTCCCTATCGCAATGTGATCGTCAATGGTCTCATCCTGGCTCGCGACGGCAAGAAGATGTCGAAGCGGCTCCAGATTTATCCCGATCCGAACGAGATTCTCGAGCAATTCGGGGCCGACGCGCTGCGGGCGTATATGATCGATTCGCCGGTCGTGTGCGCCGAAGAGCTGCGCTTCGAAGAATCGGGCCTCAAGGAAATCGTGCGCACGGTGATCCTGCCCTACTGGAACGTGCTTTCGTTCTTCACGACCTACGCGAGTATCGATGGCTACGACCCGCGTAGCTGGCAGGCGGAAGAGCCGGCGTCACGGGTGGATCTCGATCGTTGGATCCTGTCGGTCCTGCAGAGCCTGGTTCGAGACGTCAACCGGGAGATGGAGGCCTATCGGCTCTATGCGGTCGTGCCGCGCCTGGTGAGCTTCATCGACGATCTCACGAACTGGTATGTCCGAAGGTCTCGCGAGCGATTCTGGAAGAGCGAAGATGATCGCGACAAGACAAACGCTTTTGCCACCCTCTACGAGGTTCTCTCGATCTTTTCGAAGCTGCTCGCACCCTTCATGCCCTTCTTGACCGAGGCGGTCTACCAGAGACTCGTGCGTGGAGTCGATCCGGCCTCTCCCGCAAGCATCCATTGGTGCGACTATCCCCAGGTCGAGGAGGCACGCATCGACGTCGCTCTCGAACGGCGCATGGCCATCGTTCGCCGAGTTGCGGCGCTGGGTCGTCGCGTTCGTGAGGATCATCGGATCAAGGTCCGGCAGCCATTGCGTGAGCTCACGGTCGTGCATCGCGACCCGCTGGTGCGCGAAGATGTGCTCGCGGCGGCCGTGCTCATCGCCGATGAACTCAACGTCAAGGAGGTCGCGGTCGAGGCCGATGAGAGCGCCTTCGCGAGCGTCAGCGTCAAGCCCAACTTCAAGACCCTCGGCAAACGCTGTGGACCCAAGCTGAAGGAGATCGGTCCCGCGCTTGCGGGTTGGGGCTTTGCGGAGGTCGCTCGGCTCGAAGCGGGCGAGACGATCAGCGTGGCGGGCGAAGCGCTCGCGATCGAGGACGTGCTGCTGCAGCGGAAGGTGCAAGGCGATGCGGCCATGGCGACCGATGGGGAGTACACGGTCGTTCTCGATACCAGTCTCGACGAAGCACTCAAGCGGGAGGGCATCGCGCGCGACGCGATCAACCTGTTCAATAGCGTCCGAAAAGAGCAGGGCTTCGAGGTTTCGGATCGCGTCCGAGTCGTCTGGACCTGCGAGGATCCGGCCGTGGCCGCGGCGCTCACCGAGTATGCCGAGTTGGTCGGAAGGGAGATCCTCGCCGTCGGCTTCGGGGCGGGCGACGTCGCCGCCGACGGCGCCGAGCTGAGATTGGGCGATAGCGACCTGCAGTATTCGATCGAGCGTGCGGGTTAGCCGGCGGCGCGGCTCGGGGAGCTGAATCAGACCGCCTGAATCTCCACCGGAATCCCGTTTGCCACGTGGGTCCCGGAGGGCAGGTCGAGCACCGCCTCATCCGTCAGGTAGTTCGAGCAGGCGCCAGGCTGCATCTCCTGCGCTACGGACAACCGAATTCCCTGGACGCGATGACCGTAGCCATGGGGCAGGCTGACGACGCCCGGCATCATCTCGTCCGTCACGCGGCATTCGACTTCGATGGCCGCGACGCGCGAGCGGACTCGTACATATTTGCCGTCCTCGATGCCGAGCCGCGTCGCATCGTCGGGATTGATCAGCAGGGTGCAGCGATTCGGGCCCTTGGCCAGGGCCGGCAGATTGTGGAGCCAGGAGTTCATGTTCCGCATCTGCCGACGGCCCACCAGCACGAGTCGATCCTCGCGGCTTCGCTCCTCGAGCCCCGCGGCAAGTCGAGTGACGTCCGCGACGATGTACTCCGGGGCGAGAGCGATGCGCTCGAAGGGCATCGCGTCGGGCAGGCGGTGGGCCTCGAGGGGGCCGAGCTCGATACCGTGCTCCGCATCGCGAAGTCGTGTCAGGTTCATTCCGTCCGAAGCCTCGTCGAAGCGGTCGCCGTAGGGGCCGAGACGAATCATCGCTTCGATCATTCGCATCGGACCGTGATCGTCGACCAGCTTGGCGTATGCCTCCTCCGGTGTGATCTCCGGGTGGGCGCTGTCCGGGCCCAGCATCATGGCCAGCATGCCTTTCAGCATCATGTCATCGACGACTTCCCAGGCTACTCCGGCCATCCGAGCACCGAGCTCACAGAGGATGCGCCAGTGGTCGAGCATGCCCTGCTCGGGCTCGAAGAGCCTGGGTGACCAGCGCGAGAAATTGCGAACCGTGGTGGTCTCGAAGAGAAAGTCGTAGTTCTCGTGCTCGAGCTGGACCGTGCTGGGCAGAATCAGATCTGCGTGTTTTGTGGTCTCGTTCAGATAGATATCGAGAGAAACCATGAACTCTAGCTCTTCGAGCGCAGCCGTGAGTCGCTCCCCGTTCGGTGACGAGAGCACCGGATTGCCCATCACGGTGACCAGCCCCCGCATCCGCGCCTCGCCAGCGCTGGATGCTTCGATCTCCTCCGCCATCACGCCACAGGGAAGCTGGCCCGCGATCTCCGGAATGCCTCGGGCAACGGTCTTGTAACGGCCGACCTCGAAGGGCTCGGCCGCTCGCCCCGCTTCGCAGCGGCCAGTGGCCGCACGCGGGAACATCATTCCGCCTTCGGCATCGAGTCGGCCCGTCAAGACGTTCACGACATACACGAGCCAGCTCGCGAGAGTCCCGAATTCCTGGATGCACAGACCGATGCGTCCGTACCAGGCGCCCTCAGAGGCGCAGAAGTCGCGCACCAGCTGACGCGTCGTCTCGGGATCGATGCCGGTCGCCTTCGCGACCCGCTCCGGCGTGTAGGGCGTTGCGAGCCGCTCGATCTGCTCGACTCCATCCGTGAAGGCCGCAAGCCGGCCCAGCCGGACGAGTCCTTCCGCGAACAGGACCTGACACACCGAGAGCAGGAAGTAGGCGTCCGCCCCGGGCTTGATGAAGATGTGCTGCGAGGCGATCTCGGCGGTCTCGGTGCGACGCGGATCGATGCTGACGACGCGACCGCCGCGCTCCTGAATCGCGCGCAGATGTTTCTTCGCGTTCGGACCCGACATCAGACTCCCCTGACTGATCAACGGGTTGCCGCCCATGCAGACGAAGAACCGGGTTCGTTCGATGTCGGGAATCGGAAACATCCAGGAGTCGCCCAGCATGTTGTGGAGCGCGACGTTCTGGGGAAACTGATCCATCGTGGCGGCGGAGAAGGATCGCTGTGTTTCGAGTGCGTTCATCAGCGGAGCCAGGTAGAGCTGACCCCCGACGTTGTGCCCCGTCGGATTTCCGATGTAGAAGCCATTGGCGTTTGCACCGTGCTCGCGCTTGATGGCACCCAGCCGGGCGGCGGCGAAATCGAAGGCCTCGTCCCAGCCGATCTCTTCCCAGGAGCCGTCGCTGCGCTTGCGGATGGGCCGCTTCAGTCGCTCGGGATCCTCGAAAACCTCCTTGATCGCGTAGGCCTTCGGGCACAGATACCCCTCGCTGCGCGCGTCGTCGGGGTCGCCCTCGATGCGGATCACGCTCTGTCGCGCGGGATCGATTTCGATCCGCAGGCCACAGCTGGCTTCGCAGGTCGGGCAGGAGCGGTGCACGATTCGGGTGGCGGAGGATTGGGCGGGGGCGGTCATGTTCATCATCTCCCATCATGCCGCGCGCGGCGAGACGCGGCCGCTTGGCTGTGTAGGCTGTTCGACAAGCTACCAGAGGCGACGCCGGGCGGGAATCGGCTCGGCTGTAGACGCTCGCCCGGAATCGTCTTTTTCTAGTCCTCTCGCCGACGGCTTCGGACTCGCGCTCGACGACGCGACCCAGCAGGCGTCCGAGAGCGACAACGCGCTCTCGTGGGTGGGCACGGAGTCGGCGCTCGGACGCGCGATGGCGCGGCTCGTCAGCGCGGCTGGACCTGCCAGCGGCGGATCGGCGGACGCTGCTCGGGCGTGGAGCGCTGGCGATACGTCGTGCCGTACTTGGCGTCGCTGGCCGCGCGAAGGCGCGCGAGCAGCGCCGGATCGCTCAGCGGGACGAGCCTCACCTCGTAGACGCGGTCGCCGATGCCCAGACGCACTTCGGGGTCGTCGCCGACCCAGCCGGGCCAACGCTTGGTCTCGGGGTCTCGAGCGCCGATGAAGAGATTCCCTTCGAGCTCCGTGCTCACGATGGTGACCGAGTGCGGCAGGAAGTAGGGCGTGCGGACTTCGATTGCGATCTCCGGGTAATCGTTCGTGAACGACCAGTCCGACGGCGTCGGCGCCAGCTCTCCCGGAAGGCGCATTCCCGGCCGGGTGTCGCTTGGGCCGAAGCAGCCGAAGAGGCTGATCGTGATCACGATTGCGATGCCGATCCGGCCAGGCGGTCTGGGGGTCATGTCTGCACCTCGCGTTCGCCGCCCGCCGAGCTTAGGGCATTCGCGGCGAGAGACGCTGGACCCAGCTCGCGATGGCCCGACCGATCTCATCGGGCGAGTCCTCCTGCACGAAGTGGCGACCCTCGACGCGCACGCTCTCCTGATTCGGGAGACCCGCCGCGAAGTCGCGACGATCTCCCGCAATCACGGCCCCTTCGGACACGTCGATCCAGAGCTTCGGTAGCTCGACGGTCCTCGGAAGCCACGCGAGATACTCGGCGATGATCTGATGGGTCTCCGCGGGGTCACCGTCGCGGGGCACTTCGCGGGGCCACGTCAGCGTCGGTCGCCGATCCTCCCCGGGCTCGAGGAATGGGGCGCGGTAGTGGGCCATCTCCTCGTCGCTGAGCGTGCGAGCCACCATTCCGGGGAGCATGTACTCGATGAAGAAGTTGTGTCTCAGGATCAGCCACTCACCCAGCCCCGAGCGAAGAGCGCCGAAGATCAGCCTGGCGAAAAGAGGCGGGCCGTCGGGATCGGGCGTCAGCAGCAGCGCCTCCATGTAGACGATGCCCGCGACGCGCTCGGGGTGGCGTCGCGCCCAATCGAAGCCGAGCGCCGAGCCCCAGTCGTGGATGACGAGCACCACAGGCTCGTCGAGGTCGAGCGCGTCCATGAATGCGTCGAGGTAGTGACGTTGTTCGACGAATCGGTAGCGTCCGTCGCGTCCGTCCTCGCGCGTCGGCGGCAGCTTGTCGGAGTCGCCCATGCCGATGAGATCGGGCGCGATGCAGCGGCCGTACGCTTCGACGTGCGGGATCACGTTGCGCCAGAGATAGGACGATGTCGGATTGCCATGCAGGAAGACGATCGGGCGCCCCGTACCCGACTCGATGTACGCCATCTGGTGGCCGAGCACCGCGACCCTCTTCTTTTCGTAGCGGAGCTCCGCCGAGGGCACCTCCGCGAACGCGGTCACAGAAGCCAGCAGCAGGGGGAAGAAACTCGCGAGGAGTGCCACCACCGGCCCGGCCAGGCAGCTCGAGATGGGTGAATCGTCGACCATGGCGCTCGTCCTCCAGCTCGGGGCGCGATCTCCGGCCCGGCGACTCGGGATCCGCAGCAGGCGGCTTCCGCGAGACGCGCCGCTCCAGCCGGCGGCTGAGCGGCGCCTGCACGACGTGTAGGACGCGACACCGACTATCGAGACGACCTAGCGGTCTCTTAGAAATTGCTTGAGCGGCTGGTCGCGCCAGGTCCCGGCGCTGAACTTGTCGTCGAAGGGTTCGTAGCGCGCGGGAGCTGCGGCTTCGGGCTGGTCGCCCATAATGGTGACGCGCTGGATCACGCGTTCCCCCTCGAAATCGTTCAGGACGTGGTGCTGTGTGCAGCGGTTGTCCCACATGGCGATCGTGCCCCTGGTCCAGTGGTACCGGACCGTGAAGCGCGTGCGAGCTGCGTGGCGCGTGAGGTACTCGAGGAGGACCTCGCTCTCATCGTGACTCATCTCGACGATGCGGCGCGTGAAATGATAGTTGACGAAGAGCGACTTGCGGCCGGTCACCGGGTGCCTGCGCACGACCGGGTGGATCGTCTTGCGGTCGGGCGCGTGATGCGGCCCGGCATCGTGGAGCGCGCTGAGGCCCTCGCAGAGATCCTTCATCGGCTGTGAGAGCTCGTCGTAGGCCTTGTACATGTTGGCCCAGAGCGTGTCGCCGCCGACGTCGGGGCATTCCTTTATGTGCAGGATCGCGAAGGTCGAGGGCTCGGCTTCGCAGGTGAGATCGCTATGCCATTCATCAGCGACCGCCCCGGCGCCGCCGACGGCCTTCAGTTCGAAGAACTCGGGCCGTTCGGCGTCCAGAGAGAGATTGGGATGTCCTTCGAGCCGGCCGAAGAGGTTGCCGAAGGCGATGTGCTCGTCCGGCGTCAGGTGCTGGTCGGGGAAGAAGAGGACCAGGTGTTCGGTGAGCAGCGCCCCGATGGCCTCGGCGTCGGCCGGACCCGCGGTGGAGAGTCTGAGGCCGCGGACCTCGGCTCCCAGGGAGCCGGACAGGCGGGTGACGTCGAGCGCGCCGGTCTGGAGTGCGGTGGCCATGCTGGAGGACTCCTCGCGGTCGAACCGCGGCCTGCGCCGCGACTCGAGGACCTCGAAGGTGACGAGGCGGATTTGAACCGTCCGCGGGGCGTCCCCGGGGAAACGCATCGCCACGTCGCGCACACGGGCGACTCGCCCTCCGAATACGGCCCCGCAGTTGTCTGGATTCGGGTGCGCGCTGCGGCTCGCTGAGGTTGCCCCCGGTTTCGTAGACACGCCATTTCGCACGATGGACTTCCCCCGGAACCGTGGGAATCCAAAGGCCGCGGTTCCGGGGGAAGTCCGCCGCCCCTGGCGACTCGATGCAATGCTGCCAGCCATGCTCGGCGCCCAGGTCGTGACGAGTCCTGGGTCGGCCCTCGTTCAGGGCCGAGGCCGTCGGCGTACCAGCCCTTCCTGGACGGCCGAGGCCACGAGCCGTCCGTCTCGTGTGTAGAACAGCGCGCGCCCCAGGCAGCGGGAGCCGGTCAGCACCGGACTATCCTGCACAGCGTAGAGCCATTCGTCGATTCGGAATGGCGCGTGGAACCAGATGGCGTGATCGAGGCTCGCCGATTGGACGTTGCGACTCATGGCGCCGAACTCGAGCGGATGATAGGCCGCCATCACGATCGTCATGTCCGATACGTAGGCCAGCAGCGGTGCGTGGAGCTCGCTGCCCTCGGGCAGCGCTCCCCGGGTGCGGATCCAGCAGCGAAGCTCGGGCGGGCGCGCCGGCGCGTCTCCCATGTCGAGGCCGCCCTCGGCGAGCAATTCGAAGGCGCCGAACCCGAAGTCGTCGCGCGAGATATGGATCCCCCTTGTGCGCAGGCCGCGGCGAATGCCTTCCTCGTGGCTTTCGCCCGAGGGCTCCGCAGGGATCCGGGTATCGATCTGATGACTCGCGCTCGGCTCGTCGCCGTGGCAAGAGAGCGACAGATTGAAGATGGCCTCGCCGCCCTGAAGCGCGACGACCCGACGGGTCGTGAAGCTTCGGCCGTCGCGGATTCGGTCGACCTCGTAATCGATGGCCAGGTCGGGATTTCCGGGTCGCAGGAAATAGGCATGCGCGGAGTGGGGGGGCCGTTCCGTCACCGTCGCCAGCGCGGCGCACATGGCCTGAGAGAAGACGAGTCCCCCGAAGATGCGGCCGTTCTGCGCATGCGGGCTACGGCCCCGGTAGAGGTCGGGACCGACGTTTTCGAGGTCGAGATGCTTCAGGAGGTCCGGAAGGGCGTCTTTGGGGTCTGTCGACATGCGCAGAGAGGTAGCGAATCGAGACGATTCCGGATCGGCCCAGAGCCGAAATCCTCTGCGCCATCATTTTGCGAGCGAGCTCGAGGGATTTTCGGATGCCGAGGTCGAGATGGCGATGCGGGACAACGCGCTAGGCTTCTGCCAGCGCCGCCCGCTCTGAATCACCGAGCGCTCTCGATCACCGAAGACTCTCAATCACCGAGCACTCTCGATCACCGAGCACCCTGAATCACCGAGCACCAGGAGGAACGAAGATGCGCGCAGCTCTTCTCGAGAAGAACAATCAACCGCTTTCGCTGGTGAGCGACGTCGAATGCGGCGATCCGCAGCCGGGCGAGGTCGTCGTCAAGGTATCGAGCTGTGGAATCTGCCACTCGGATCTTTCGATGATCGACTCTCTCGGGGTCATGCAGCTTCCGGTCGTTCTCGGCCACGAAGCCGCCGGCGTCGTCGAGGAGGTCGGTTCCGCCGTGACACGTCTCGCCAAGGGCGACAAGGTCATGCTCACGCCGATGGGATCCTGTGGTCATTGCTACTACTGCGTGCGCAGCCAGCCGACGCTGTGCGTCGAGAGCCAGAATTTCATGACAGGGCTGCGTGCCGATGGGTCGTCGCCGCTATCGCGAGCGGGAGAGCCCGTCTACAGCGGCTTCGGGCTCGGCGGCTGGGGTGAGTACAGCGTGGTCAGGGCGAGCAATGCCGTCAAGGTGCCCGAGGATACGCCCCTCGATGTCGCCTGTGTGATCGGATGTGCGGTCCAGACCGGCGTCGGCGCGGTCCTGAATACCGCGCAGGTCGAAACGGGTGCCACCGTGCTGGTGATGGGGCTGGGAGGCATCGGCACCGCGATCGTGCAGGGGGCGAGATTGGCCGGCGCCTCGCGCATCATTGTGTCGGATCCGGTCGCCGAACGCCGAGGCTACGCCTCGAATTTCGGGGCCACGGACATTCTCGATCCAGACCGGGACGATGTGGTCGCCAGCGCGATCGAGGCGACCGGCGGAATCGGCGTCGACTACGCCTTCGATGGCGCCGGATCGCAGGCCCTGGTCCTTCAGTGCATCCAGGCGACGCGGCGGGGCGGGACGACCGTGATGGTGGGTGCGTCGATGGAGCAGAGCCCGCTCGAGATCCCGCTTCCGGGGCTCTTTCTGACGCAGGAGAAGAGGCTGATCGCCAGTCTACTCGGATCCTGTAACTCGCACCGAGACGTTCCGAATTTTCTCGCACTCTGGCGCAAGGGCGCACTCGACCTCGAGAGCATGGTGACGCACCGACGCCCGATCGAGGATGCCAACCTCGGCATCGACGACATGCGCGCCAGCCGCGGGCTGCGCACGGTGCTCGAGTTCTAGACACCCGGTACGCCCGGTGCTTCGAATCGCGAGTCGAAGTCCTGTCGGCTCGCGCCCGGCGCTCCGGCTCAGCTCTCGGGCCGATCGCCTGCCAGCACGTCCTTGCCGAGAGCGGGCTCGACGAACTGGGTGAAGTCGGGACCGCGGCGAAGCGCGTGGCCGCCGTCGACGTTGATGGCGACGCCCGTGACCCAGCGGGATTCGGGGCCGATCAGGAAGCGCGCGAGATGGGCGACGTCCTCGGGCTGCCCGACGTCCGCCATCGGCGTATTCTGGACATAGGAATCGTACACCGCGCTATCGCGCGGAATGCCTTCCATGATCTCGGTGGTGATGAAGCCGGGTCGAATCGAATTGAAGCGCAGCTTGCGCGGTCCGAACTCGTCGGCTGCGTTCTTCATCATCTCCTCGATGCCCGCCTTGCCAACGCAGTAGGCGCCGAAATATCGATGCGTGAGGTGGCCGGCGATCGAGGACATGCCGATGAAGGAGCCACCGCCCGCCTCGACCATATAGGGGGCCGTGTGCTTCACGCAGAGCATCGTGCCGAGCACGTTCAGATGCAGGACCCGGATGAATTCCTCGGTGTCCTGGACGTGGTAGGGGCCCATTCCCCCGCCGCCGCCGGCGTTCGCAATGCAGCCGTCGAGCTGGCCCGTCGGTTCGGCCGATTTGGCGACGATGCGCGCCACGTCGTCTTCATTCGTCACGTCGCCGGCCAGGATCTGGATGGACCCGCCGTGGCCGATCTGCGCCTCGATCTTCTTGGCCGCGTCTTCGAGCTTGGAGGCGGTTCGGCCACAGATCGTGACCGCGGCGCCATCGGCGGCGCAGCGTGCCGCGCAGGCCGCGCCGATGCCGGTTCCGCCGCCCGTGACGAGCACCGCCATGCCTTCGAGTCCGCCGCTCGGGATCGATCGCTTCGCCATTCTGACCTCCTGGGTTGCGGTTGGGGCCGCGCGCTGCTGGCGTGTCCGGAATGCGGATCGCGGCCGGGGTCGAGACCCACGGCCGCCGCGACTATCGAGCTGCCGATCATAACCCCGATTTCCGCTCCGATCAGGTGGTGCCAGGGCTCGCGGCGACTGACAGACCCTCGCGCGGAGGCCTCCGGTTTCGGTACCGTCCTGGATCCCGGGGGCTCGTCCCTCCCCAATTGGAAAAGAAGGAATCAAGAATGTCGATTCGATTGACCGTCCAGCTCCCCATCAAGCCCGGCCAGGCCAGCGAGTTCGAAACCGCTGCCGCCCCCGCCCTCGCACGCGTCAAGGCGGAAGACCAGGGCTGTGAGATGTATGACCTCTTCAAGAGCGTCGACGACGACGAGCGCTACGTCATGGTTGAAAGCTGGGCCAGCCAGGCAGACCTCGATGCCCACATGAAATCCCCCGCGATGGGAGACATCGGAAAGGCGATCGGTGGCTTCGTCGCCGGCGCGCCGGTGATGCATAAGTACGAGGACGACTAGGGCGAGAGATCCCCTCGCAGGGCCTTTCGGAACACGCGTTCGAGCTCCTCTGCGCTGCACGGCTTCGGGTTCGTCGCGAGGGAGGGGTCCGCCGCCGCCATCGGGACGAGTCTTGGGATCAGCGCTTCGTCGAGAATCCCCGCCAGGGTGTGGGGAAGCCCGAGCTGAGCTCGCAGTCCGAGGGTCCATTGCAGGACGTCTTCGAAGCGCTCCCCCGGGAGCCCGAGCATTCGCGCGAGTCGCGGCATGCGCGCTTCGATGAGAGCTCGATTGTGGATCATCACGTAGGGCGCAAAGATCGCGTTGGCCGTCCCGTGGTGAAGGCCCGTGACGCCGCCCAGGGGATGGGAGAGGGCATGAATCAGCCCGAGTCCCTTCTGAAAGGCGGTGGCGCCCATCGCGGCGGCCATCAGCAGATGGGTTCGTGCGGCGGGTTGGTGGCCATCTTCGAAGGCGATGACGAGGTTCTCGTCGATCAGTCGCATGCCTTCCAGCGCGATGCCGTCTGCCATCGGGTGGTATCCCGGCGCACAGTAGGCCTCGAAACAATGGGACAGGGCGTCCATGCCGGTGGCCGCCGTCAGGCGGGGCGGGAGACCGTAGGTCAGCTCGGGGTCGGCCAGAACGAGATCGGGCTGCAGGCGTGGATGGAAGATGATCTTCTTGCCGTGGTCGCGTGGGTCGAGGATCACGGCTGCGCGACCGACCTCCGAGCCCGTCCCCGCGGTCGTCGGGATCGCGATGGTCGGCAGGATCCGGTCCCCGTTCGCGCGGGCCCAATTGTCGCCCCGATCTTCGTAGTCGAGCACGCTGCCCGGATTATCGGCCAGCAGCGCGAGGCATTTGCCCGTGTCCATTGCAGAGCCGCCTCCGACCAGGATGCAGCCGTCGGCGCGGTGCGCGGCGAGGGCGGCTCGGCCGGCTTCGACGTGATGCGTCGAAGGATTCGCGTCGATCTCGGAGAAGACCTGGAAATCGAGCGCCGAGCTCGTCAGGCTCGCACAGATTTCCTCGAACCAGTCGAGTGCCCTGATGCCCGAATCGGTTACGACCAGTGGGCGAAAGATGCCGAGCTCCCGGCAGGCGGCGGGCAGCTCGCGGACACGGCCCGCGCCGATCCGGTAGGCGGTGGGATAGTTGAATTGCCCCTCGATCGCTTCGTCGCTCAAATTCGCCCGTTCCTAGATGATCTCGAAGTAGCGCGCGAGATCCCAATCGCCGACCTGTTTTCTGTACTGGCGATCTTCCCAGAGCCGAGTCGCCGTAAAGTGATCGACGAAGGCGTCTCCAAACATCTCGCGGGCAGCTGAGGAATCGTTCAAGCGATCGGCGGCTTCGCGCAGGGTGATGGGCAGGGGCAGCGTCTGGGCCTTCGGGTCCTCGTAGGCGTTGCCAGCGATGGCTTCGGGTGGCTCCAGGCCCTCTTCGATCCCGCGCAACCCGGAGGCGAGCGCTGCGGCCTGGGTGAGATAGGGATTCGCGTCGGCCGGTGCGATTCGATACTCGCTGCGTTGCCCGGAGTCGCCGCCCGGGATGACCCGGATTGCACAGGTGCGGTTCTCGATTCCCCAGCTGGATGTGGTGGGCGCCCACATCCCGGGTACCAGCCGCCGATAGGCGTTGATCGTGCTGCACACCATCGCCGTCAGCTCCGGCATGTAGCGAACCTGCCCAGCGACAAAATGACGCATCGTCTTGCTCATGCCGTGATCATCCGCCGCATCGTAGAAGGCGTTCCGTTCACTCGTCGCGTCGGCCAGGGAAATATGGAGATGCCCGCTCTGCCCCGGGTAGTCGTTGCTCCATTTTGCCATGAAGGTTGCCATCAGCTCCGCACGCTGGGCGAAGACCTTGGTGAAGGTCTTGAACAGGGCGGCTTTGTCCGCAGCCGCGAGACCTCGGGCAAAGCGAATCGCCGCTTCGATGACACCCGGCCCGGTTTCCGTGTGCATCGTCTCGATGGCGCAGTCGAGCGCCTCCATCAGCTCGAGCAGCTCGTGATAGAACTCGGCGTGGACCGAATTGCGGATCATGGAATAGCCGAACATGCCGGGCGTGAAGGGCCGCAGGTCGCGATAGCCCTTGTCGCGCACACTATGGGGCGTCTCGTCGAAGAGGAAGAATTCGTACTCGAAGGCGGCGTCGACCTCGAACCCCAGGTTTCGCGCAGAATCGATCGTGCGTGCGAGAATCGTGCGCGGACAGACCTCTTTGTAACCGCCCTCGAAGCTTCCGATCAGCAGCAGCGTGTCGTCCTCGAAGGGGATGCGGCGCAGCGTCGACAGGTCCAGTCGGACCGGGGCGTCTCGATATCCGGTATGCCAGCCCGAGATTTCGAGGTTCTCGTAGAGCTCGTCATGGGAATCCCAGCCGAGCACTACGTCACAGAAGCCGAAGCCCTTCTCGACGGCCGATAGCAGCTTCTCCCGGTTCACGTATTTTCCGCGCAAGATCCCATCGACGTCGAAGACGCCGATCTTGAAGCGTCGGATACCCTCGTGGTCGATCCATCGACCTAGCTCCTCGGCGTTCGTCACAGTCGGGGATGAATGAATCTTCGTGTCCATTTCGACGAGACCTCGCTCGGCGTTCAGGCCGGTTGGTTGCCCATATGCGGCGTGCCACGGATGCAAAGGCCCCGCGCTTCGGAGCTCGGACGGCGGCGTCCAATCGGGGTCCGTGAAGAACTGCCGGGTCGGGCGTCCGTGGGCTCACCGCGGATGATCAGATCGCGTGTCGACGGTCTCCTGACATGGAACTCTGCCTCCCTCTGACGGATTGTCACGCCTTGAGTATCGCGCTCTGTGGAGGGCGCGCCAGCCGCCGGAGATGGTGAGCCCGGAAATGCTGCGGGATCGAGCCGACCGCATCGCAGTGTTGGTGAATAATGCGGGCCGGCACCCCGTTGGAAGACCCCCGCATGGGCGACGGCGTCGGTTCTTCAATTGGCTGCTAGTATGCGTGGCCACGCCGATCGGGGTCGGGCGGTCGAAGGCTGCTCGGTCGGCCGCTCGTTGCCGGTCACGAGGTTGCGAGTCATACGAAATCGCGGATCGAAGTCTCAGGAGTTACGACATGAAAGCCATCGTCTGCCAGGAATTCGGACCACCGGAGGATCTGGTTCTCGAGGAGGTCGAAGCACCGACCGCGGGCCCTGGTGAAATCGTGATCGAGGTTCGAGCGTCGACGGTGACCTTTCCCGATGCGCTGATGATCGAGAACAAATACCAGTTCAAGCCAGCACTTCCCTTCATACCAGGGGGCGAGGTCGCGGGCGTCGTCCGCGAGCTCGGCGAGGGTGTGACGGGATTCGAGATCGGCGAACGCGTTGTGGGTGCCTCCGGCCTGGTCGGTGGATTCGCCGAGCTGTGCAAGGCCAGGGCGGATGCCACCTACAAGATCCCGGACAATCTCGGCTTCGCCGAGTCCACCGGCATCAACTACGCCTATGGCACTGGCTATTACGGTTTGAAATACCGCGGCGCCCTGCAGCCCGGCGAAACGCTGCTGGTGCTGGGTGCCGCTGGCAACGTGGGGCTCGCCGCCGTCGAGCTCGGAAAACTGATGGGCGCCCGCGTCATCGCCGCCGCATCGAGCTCCGACAAGCTCGCGGTCTGCCGCGACCGCGGAGCGGACGAAACCATCGACTACGCCCGGGAGGACCTGAAGATCCGCGCCAAGGAATTGACCGATTCCAGGGGTGTCGATGTGATCTACGACTGTGTCGGTGGTGATTACGCCGAGTCGGCCTTGCGCGCGATCAAGTGGAATGGTCGCTTTCTGGTGATCGGGTTCACGGCGGGGATTCCGAAGCTCCCTCTGAATCTGACCCTGCTCAAGGGATGCGCCGTGGTCGGTGTCTTCTTCGGTGCAATGACTGCCAAGGAACCCGAGATCGCGCGCGAGATCACGCGCGAGCTGAACAATCTCTCAGCGGAGGGCAAGCTGAATCCCTACGTCTCTGGGCGTTACTCGCTCAAGGAAGCGCCCCTGGCCCTCTTGGCGCTGCTCGAACGAAGGGTGACTGGGAAAGTCGTCATCGAACCGCGTTAGTTCGCACGGAGAATCAGCTCGAGCTCCTTCCAGACCCGCATCGCGATGAGGGCATGACCCTCGGCCGTCGGATGGATGCCGTCCGCTTGATTGAGTCTGCGCTGTGCCGCGACGTCCTCGAGGAGAAAGGGAATCAGGCGTGTGCCGTGCCGGCTTGCGAGGCTCGGATAGACCGCGTCGAATGCCCTTCGATAGTCGGGTCCCAGATTTGGCGCGGCGCGCATGCCTGCGATCAGGAATCGGGCCTGTGGGTGGGTCTTCGAAGTCCGCTCGAGAATCGCATCGAGGTTGCCCTCCAGCGCCTCGACGCTCTGACCGCGCAGCATATCGTTGGCCCCGATTTCCAGGACCAGGACGGCGACCGGCAACCGGAGCAGCCAGTCGAGTCGGCGCAACCCGCCGGCGGATGTGTCGCCGCTGACGCCCGCGTTGACCACGCGATACTCGAATCCCGCCGCCTCGATCTTCTCCTGGATCAGCGCGGGAAAGGCCTGATCCTCTTCCAGACCGTAGCCGGCGGTCAGGCTCGTGCCGAGAAAGACGATTACGGGACGTTCAGCGATTCGGGCGTCGAGGCTGGGGCCCGCTGCTTCGGTCGCGCGTTCGGGCCGCGCGCTCTTTAGCGGCTCCAGCTGCTCGGGTCCGCAATGGACCCCGATCAGTCCCAGCAGCGATGCGCAGGCGAGTGCCAGACAGTACCGTATGCCCCGCGCCGCTTCGCAGCGTCTCGGTTGGATTTTCGTCATCGCCCATGATCGTCGCTCGCAATCTCACACAACGCTACTTACGAGCCGGGGGCATTTCACTTGCCGCGGGCTCGCGACCCGTTGCAGGCTCTTCACCAGCCGCAGCCGCCCCGTGCGCCGCGCGCGGGGCGGCCGCCGGTCCGGAGCGCGAGGCAGATTCGTGGCTCACGGTCCTGGACGGAGTCGATCTCAGGATTTGCGAAGGGGAGGTCGTCGCGATCCTGGGCCCTTCGGGTTCCGGCAAGACGACCCTGTTGGGTCTGCTCGCCGGTCTCGACCGGCCGAGTGAAGGGGACGTCGAGATCGCCGGTGTTGCGCTCTCGACCCTCGACGAAGATCAGCGGGCGGCTCTTCGGTCCGACCGCATCGGGTTCATCTTCCAGGACTTCCATCTGATCCCGACGCTGACGGCCCTCGAGAATGTGATGGTCCCGCTCGAGCTCTTGAGCAGTGATCGCTCGCCGGGGCCGCGGCAGGCTGAGGCGTCGGCGCGAGAGCTGCTCGATCGGGTGGGTCTCGGCGGGCGACTCGACCACTACCCGGCCCAGCTCTCGGGTGGCGAACAGCAGCGGGTGGGCATCGCGCGGGCCTTCGCTAATCAGCCGGTGGTGCTCTTCGCCGACGAGCCGACCGGCAACCTCGATCGCGCGACGGGCGAGGAGATCGTGAAGCTGCTCTTCGATCTGAATCGCCAACACGGCACGACGCTCGTGATCGTCACGCACGATCTCGAGCTGAGCCGCCGCGCTCATCGCATCGTGCATCTGGCGGGCGGACGCATCGACCGGATCGAGGATCCAGGGGGCCCCGACACGCGATCGGCGGTGGAATCCGGGACGGGCGGTTGAGGGCCCGTTTCGTCCTCACGATGATCCGACGCGAGCTTCGCGCGGCCGGTCGTCGCTTCGGGATCTACGGCGGATGCATGGCCATCGGGATCGCGGTGGTCGTCGGCCTCCACTCGCTGCGCGAGGCCGTCGACGAGGCCGTCGATCTCGAGAGTCGCCAGCTGCTGGGGGCAGATCTGCGTCTCGAGAGCCGAAATCCTTTCGGTCCGGAAATCCGAAGGGCGATCGAGGTCCTCGAAGCCGAAGCGCTGCTGCCGCCGACCCGGGCGACGCGACTGGGATCGATGGCCCTCGCGGAGTCCACCGGGCGCAGTCGTCTCGTCGATCTGCTGGCGATCGATGGTCCCTATCCCCTCTACGGGGAGGTCTTTACCGAGCCCGCCGATCATTGGAGCGACTGGAACGCCTTGCCCGGGCAGGTCTTCGTCGATTCCTCACTTCTGATTCAGCTCGATATAGCCGTTGGAGATCGGATCCGGTTGGGCGGCAACTCCTTCCCGATCGCGGCGGCGGTCCGCAAGGCTCCGGGCAGCACGGGCTTGCGGGCCGAGATTGCTCCGCGCGTCTATATGCAGATGCGGGATCTGGACCAGACGGATCTGCTCCAGGAAGGCAGCCTCGCCGAGTTTCAACGCATCTACAAATTGCCGGCTGGACTCGCCCAGCGCTGGCAGCACGAACACAAAGCGCTGTGCGAAGTCGAGCGCGTACGGGTTCAAAGCGTGCAGAGCTATCAGGAAGATCTATCCGAGGCCTTCGATTCATTGACGCGATACCTCGCGCTGATCGGTCTCGCGGCGCTGGTGCTCGGGAGCATCGGAGTCGCCGCCGGTGTCCGGGTCTTCATTCGCGAGAAGCTCGAGACGGTGGCGCTATTGCGTTCGGTCGGGGTGTCGCCGCGGGAAGTGGTCGCGGTCTACACCGGTCTCGCGATCTGTCTGGGGCTCGCCGCGGGCAGTCTCGGGGTGATCTTGTGTCTGCCCTTCGCGTCGGTCCTTCCGACATTGTTGGGGGATCTGCTGCCCGTCGAGATCGGAATCCGAATCGGCCCGGCGGCGATCGCGACCGGGCTCGGGCTGAGTGTCTGGGCGACGTTGCTGTGTGCGATCGGGCCCGTTCTGGATCTTTCGAAGGTGGCGCCGCTTCGAGCCTTGCGTCGCGATTTCTCTCATCAGGAGCGGAGCTCGGCCGCCTGGCGATGGGGTGCGGTCGGGCTGGTCTTCGTCAGTCTGCTGGTCGCTTCGATCTGGCAAGCGGACGACTTCGAGCGTGGGGTCGGCTTCGCGCTCGGTTTGATCGCGACAGTCGCTGTGCTCGCCCTGGCGGCGACGGGACTCATCGAGCTATTGCGGCGACATCCACCGCGGGTCTTCGCCTATTGGATGCGCCAGGGAATCGCGAACCTGTTTCGCCCCCGCAACCACACGCTGCCGACGACGATCGCCATCGGGTTCGCGCTCTTCGTGGTCGCGACGGTGCACGGCGTGCAGCGAAACGTGCTGGATCAGCTCGCAGTCGACTCGCGGCCGGATCGGCCCAATTTCGTGCTCTTCGACGTGCAACGGGACCAACTCGCAGCCGTGGCAGAGCTGCTCGCTCGGCATGGCGCGGAGATCGTCGATCAGGCGCCGCTCATCTCGGCGCGTCTCGCCGGTGCGGGTGGGCGCGCGCGTGCGCAGTGGCTGGCCGACGAAGAGCTCTCGAAGTCGATGCGCTGGGCGCTCCAGCGAGAGTATCGCTTGACCTTCGCGGAGGCGTTGCGCGATAGCGAGGAATTGATCGAGGGGCGATGGTGGCAGCCGGGGGAGGTTCGCGCGGACGACACGCCGTACCCGGTGTCCGTGGAGCGGGATCTCGCACAGTCGCTCGGCGTCGGGATCGGCGATTCCCTGCGATGGCGGATTCAAGGCGTCGAGATCGACACCTATGTGGCGAGTCTGCGAGAGGTCGATTGGGGGAGGATGGCCACGAACTTCTTCGTCGTATTTCCGGTGGCTGCTCTCGAGAGCGCGCCTCAGAGCACGGTGCTGCTGGCCCATCTGGCCGAGGAGCGTGCGCGTGCCGAGCTGCAGCGCGATCTCGTCGGCCGCTTCCCGAACGTCTCGGCCCTCGATGCGACGCTGATCCTCCGCTCGCTCGACGCGATGCTCGGGCAGATCGCGATCGCGATCAGGCTGCTCTCGGTCTTCACGCTGGGCACGGGGATCGCGATCCTGGTCGCGGCATCGATGGCCGCACGCAGCGAACGCGCGAGAGAATCGGCATTGCTACGAGTGTTGGGCGCTTCTCGAGCCGTGCTGCGCAGGATTGCGCTGACCGAGGCGATCGTACTGGCCGCGCTTGCGGCCGTGGTAGGTGGAGGGCTCGCCGTGCTGGCGGCCTGGATCGTCGTCGTTTTCGTCTTTCAATTGCCCTTCGATCCGCCGTGGCTGGAACTGCTCGGATTGGTCGGGGCGGCGTTCGGGCTGACCGCCCTCTTCGGTGGTGTGGGTGGGGTTGGTCGGGCCACACAGTCGCCCCAGGCTGCGCTTCGCCGCGATGCGTTCTGAGGTGCATTGCCCGCTGCGAGCTTGATAGACTGGATGCGCGGTCAAGGCCCGCCTGATGCCTGAATAGTACGGGGAGAGCTGGACTTGCGCGGTCACCTGAGGAAATTGTTCCTGGAGGCCAATCGGCGGAGGGTCTTCCAGACGGCCGGTGTCTATCTGGTTGGAGTCTGGGTGATCTCGCAGGGTGCCGTAGAGCTCGGGTCACTCTTTGGTGCGCCGGATTGGTTGTTGCGGGCGCTGATGGTCGCAGCTGTGGGGTTTGCTCCGGTGGTCGTGATCTTCGCCTGGATGTTCGATATCGGCCGCACCGGGATCGTGCGGGACCCGCAGGATGTCGAAGAGGCGCGGCTCAGCCAGGGCCTCGCCGAGATGTCGACGGGACTCGGGCTGGGCTCGGGCAGGGGGGCGGTTGCCCTGCGTTGGGTCGACGAGCACGGAGAGAACTACAAAGTCTTCGTCGAGGACTTCTTCATCGGGCGTGCGAGCGACTGCCACGTTCGTCTCTACGATCCCCTGGTCTCGCGAAAGCACGCTCGCGTGTTCAGCGATGCCGGGGCCTGGCGGATCGAGGATCTGGGCAGTCGCAACGGGACGACCATGAACAACGAGTCGGTCACTTCGAGTCTGCTGGCGCCCATCAGCGACGTCGTGGTCAATGAAGTGGGGCCGACTCTCCACTTCGAACTCATCGCCCCCGGCCCGGAAACGAAGCATGCTGTCCTGCAATGTTCAGAGGAAAGGCCGGTCGCTCATATACGCTCGGGTTCCAGGGAGCTCGATTGAACGCGCCGTCGGAGGATCCTGGTCGTGAAGGGTAGCGTGCTGCTTCGCAAGGGCGCCCGGTGAGAGCAGGGTTCAGCATTGTCTTCGCCTTGCTTTGCTTCTGTGCGTCGAGTGTGTCGTCGGACACGACGGCCGATCCGGTGCTCCGCTTCGTCTCGTCGACGACCGAAGAGACCTCGGTTGCTCTTTCCGAGTTGCGAATGGCCTGTGCGCCTCGAGCCGTCGAGGTCGATGATCCCTATCACCATCGGGCCATGCGCTATTTTGCGATGCCGTTTCGCTGCGTGCTGGCACACGGCTTCGCAGCGCTCGGCGGCGCTGACGCGCTGCGGGGGCAGGGATTGCTGCTGCGGGGCGCTCGACGGCTACACCCGACCCGCGTGCGGCGGCGACCTGCTCGCAGGTGGGGCGCACCTCGCCTTCGGTGAGGTCGCGCTGATGAGCGGATCAGGGGCGCTGCCGCGTTTCACGCCCATCGGTCGAAGACAGGTCGATGCCGGGCCCTTCTACCTCGTCTGGTCGGGTGCTGGGCAGAACGACCCCGCCCAACTCCCCTGGCCCTATCAACTGGAGACGATCGAAGTCGCTTCTTTCCCCAGGACATTTCCCCGAACGGTTCCGAAGGGTCTCGAGGCGTCGCATCCAGGCTGGACAGGCTATGCCCTTTTTCAACGATCCTGTGCGTCGTGTCATGCCATCAACGGGCAGGGCGGCAAGATCGGCCCCGACCTGAACGTTCCGCGCAGCATCGTCGAGTACCGACCGATCGAAGAGATCAAGTCCTATGTTCGCAACCCGGAGGCTACGCGCTACACGAGCATGCCGGCTCATCCGGATCTCAGCGACGCGGATCTCGATGCCCTCGTCGCCTATCTCGAGGCCATGAGCCATCGAAAACAGGATCCCCGCGCCGAGGCCGGTCCATGACCGAGATGCAGTCGCGGATCGCATTCGAGCGAGCGACTCTCGTTCTCGGGCGACGTCGATTCGAATCGGTCCATGGTGGCTTCGACGTCCATTTCTTCCGCGATCAGGCGCAGGATCGTACGGCGATGGCGATCGCATGTGGGGACCTCCGGGACCGGCCCCCCTTGCTGGCGCGAGTTCATTCCTCCTGCGTCACCAGCGAATGCCTGATGGCGCGCGATTGCGATTGCGCCGATCAGTTGGGTGGCGCCCTGGCGACGATTGCCGCGGCAGGGCGGGGCGTCGTCTTCTATCTGATTCAGGAGGGCCGCGGCGCGGGACTCACCGCCAAGGCACGCGATCGGATGATCGTTCGGGCCAGTCGCCAGCGTCTCTCGACCTTTGATGCCTATACGGAAATGGGTCTCCCGCCGGATTTGCGTCGCTACGACAGTGTCGGGCCCATGGCCCGGGCACTCGGCATCCGGGCGCCGCTCATGTTGTTGGCGAACAATCCCGAGAAAGCCGAAGCCCTGGCGCTCGTTCTTTCGAACGAGAAGATCGAACTGGCCGAGACCCTCCCGCTGCAGGCTCCGACCTCGCCGTTCAATCGAGACTACCTTCGCGCCAAGCGTTACTCGGGACATGCGCTTGCTCGGGGTGCCTCGCTCTCCGTCGCCATGCCGCCTGCTCCGGTCGAAGTCGAGCCGCCCCTGCGTGCAGTGGGGCATCCGCATCTGATCTCGACAGCGTGCTATTTCCTTCCGGTTGGGCTCACATCGAACTCCTCCAGCGCTCGGCATGACGCTGAAAATCGGATTCAGGATCGGGTCGATTGGTTTCGGCTGCGAGTCGTCTATGACCAGCGGACTGCGCGTGAGTCGGTGCTGCTTTCGCTGATATCCTCGCCAGCGCTCGGCGGTTCCGCCTTCACACTCACGCTCGTCGATCGCCTGCCCGGTCTCGAGGCGGGGGGGCGAGAGGCCTTGCGACTGTGCTTGCTCGGGATTCGCGAGCGTGGAGAGGGCCGCGTCGTCGTGCACTTCGACGATTCGGATCCCGCCGCGGGTCGCTGGGCGGGCGCATCGGGCGATTCCGCCTCGTCTGCGGCCGAGGAAATCCTGGCGGCGCAGTGGATCCCGACCGTCTCTGGCGAAGCACATGATGCCGAGCGCTGACAGCGCGGCCATCGGAAGAACGCTTCTCGCGGCTCGGATCGGGGAGGCCGCCGATTTCGTGGCTCGTGTGCCGAACCACTTCCCCGAGCTGCTCGAACGGCCCCGGGTGTTGCCGCGCTGTCTCGTTACGACGGGAATTGGCACCTCCGAAGGCCATGCGCGACATCTCGCCGAAGTGTCCGCGCGTTGGGTTGGCCAGCCGGCACGCTTCGCAACGATGGGTTCGCTTTCGGCGGGACCACCGCCCGGTGCCGAAGCGGATTGGCTGGTTGTGTTCTCCCAGGGACTGAGCGCAAACGCGCGTTATGCGCTTTGCCATGTGGAGTCCTGGGCAGGCGTGCTGCTCGTGACGGGCCTGCCTGGACAGGATGACCCCGAGCTTCTCGAGCTGCGGGCTGAAAAACGTGCCTGGCTCGACACTCTGGCCAAGGCCGGTGTGGTGCAACTGGACCTTGGTTGCGGGACTGAATACGGCGCGCTGCTGCGCGTGATCGGTGCCCGTGCGGGCTATGCCGCCGGCTGGAGCGTGCTCCGTTCGCTGTGCGCACGCAGACTCCGCTCGGCGGGAGTCCTCGACTGCGATCCCCAGGCGCTTCACGACGCCCAGGCGGCCGCCGGGGTCGAAGTCAGACGAGTCTTTCCGGAAGACGTCGCCACGTTCGTCTTCTTCGATGCGGATCGAATGCTGTTGCTCGTTGCCGAGGGCGGTCTGCTCGAGTTGGCAGAACAACTCTCGCTCAAGATCGCCGAGGGCATGCTGCGGCCTGCGCCCCGCTGCGTCGACGTACTTCACTTTGCGCATGGTCCGCTGCAGAGTCTGGTGGGACGCCCGACCTCGATCCTCTACCTGGCGGGCCCCGTCGACGCGCAGACCGAGCCCGACTGGCTGGCAGCTCTAGGGTCGACCCTCGAGCGCGAGCGGCATGATCTGCGAGTGCTTCGGTCACGGCTGCGTGCGCCATTCTCGGTACTCGAATACGAGGCGATGCTGGACGAGCTCGTGCTGCGGGTTCTCGATGAAAGCGGCGCGGACCTGGTCGATTGGCCCGGGCGAATACGAAACCAGCCTGATCGCGGCGCTGCGCTCGGGTTCCGTGCGTGGCGCGGCTCTCGAGCCGGGCAGGCTGGTGCCTGCCGCAGAGGCCCAGGGTCTCTTCTATCCGAGCTTGCGTGCGAACGCGCCCAACGGCGTCGTCGGGGATCCGACCGCTGCCTGCGCCGACCGAGGCCTCGAGTATCTCGAAGCCTGGCTGGGTCTGCTCGAAGCCGCCTATCGGACGGCGTTCTAGCCCATTCAGGAGGGTCGAACCGAGAAGAAGCGCCAATAGGCGAAGGGCACCCAGAAGGCGTAGTAGAGCTGGTTCGGCACCACGCGCAGTGCCCATCCAAGATCGAGTCCGGCCACCACGATCACGAGATCCGCGCCGAGCCAGAGCGCATAGTAGGCGGCGCTGTAACCGAAGATCGAGCGCAGGTAGGCGGCCCTGGTCGGGTCGCCTGGAAGCACGCGCGCGACCCACACGCGGCCCAGGACGATGCAGAACGCGAGGAAGCCGAACTCGTAGATCATCCAGAGCAGCTGTTCGTGCAGCTCGGGCCAGAGCCAGCGTGCCAGCGCGAAACCGGTTCCCGCCCAGATCGGTACGATCAGTGTCCCGACCGCTGCCCAGGCCAGATTCGATCTGAACGGGCGGCCGGGTCGGGCGACACCGATCGCCAGCAGCAGTACGCGAAGGTCTCCCAGGTAGACGAACAGAAAGGGGATCAGGGAGCTGGCGATCGTGTTCCCGAGAAAAGTGGCCGACAGCAGCGGCCCCGTGGCCAGTGGGTCGATCATCGTCTCGATCGCGAAGAAGAACGTGACTCCGGCGACGAAGCGCGCTGCGTCGGGGGCCTCGGCTCGGGCGTCTTCGGGCGGCACGACCAGGCGGTAGGCCAGAAAGGCGACCGGTACGACGAGCAGGGCGTAGAGCGATTGCAGATCACTCTGGTAGAAGGCGTGCCAACTGATCTCGTCCATCGCTCAGTCGGTCCCGCTCGGTTTGCGCCGGAGCAGGTCGAGACTTCGCTCGAGGCGGGCAAAGACCCGGTAGCGATCGAGCACGGGGTTGAGCCAACCCGATGTCACACAGTAGGCCCGGTCGTGCTCGGGCCGATGGTGCAGGTCGTGGCGTTTCGGGGAGAGGATGAGTCCCCAGTTCTGGAGCGGGCGCACCCAACGCGGCGGCACGGCGACATGCGCCCAACAATGAAATTGATTGGTCGCCACGATCGACAAGCCGAGACTGATGGTGCCGGCGGCGAGCAGCTGCGTCAGCAGCGACGTCGGGGGCGGAAGCACGAAGACTGCGATGGCGAGGGGAATCGTGGCGAGGCCGTTGTTGCCCGAGACCTCGAAAAAGTCGTGTCGCGTCATGGCGAGCGCGTCGGCATGGTGTTCGCGGAAAGGTGCGATCAAGGCGGGACCCAGGATCGGCGTGCGAGGATCGAAAAAGCGATCTGCGAGCCGGTGCACGGTGCCCGACAGCAGGTCGGCCAGCAGGTAGCCGGCGAGAACGCCGATCGCGATGGGGAGCCAGGCCAATGGGTCCGAAAACGCCGGGGCGACGTGAAGCATCGCGAGCAGCCAGGCGAGGGCGCAAAGCGCGATCGACCAGCGATCGAGGCGTGCGAGCCAGAGGGGACGCTTCTCGGTCGGCGTCAATGGAGCGACATCTCCATCGGACCCTGCTGTGCGAGCGAGTTCGGGAGTCGGGGCGCGATGCCCGCCGGATGTCTTCGCGTGGCCATCTTCGGAGTGTGCCACGTTCGTGCCGAGAGGGCCGCCGAGACCCATGTCCCAGCGGCCCCTTTCCCTTCGTCCCGCGCCTCTGGGAGCGCGGCGAGTGCCGTCCGCGTCAGAAACGATCGCGGTGACGGCGATGACCATCGTGGAGATGGTGACCACGCCAGCCGTGACGTCGCTGGTGACGAAGATGTCCGTGCCCGCGGGAATGATCAGAATGACGTCCGAGGCTTCGCCAGACCGACAAGGGATGTCCGCAGCCGTGACCATGCCGATGCCTCACCCGCTGCACGATCGGCTCGCCACGGCGGTCACGGTGCCGCAAGCTGCGGAGGCCGTGGCGATCCTGCAGCTCGGCCAGCTGGTATCCCCCGACGAAGGCCGCAACCAGCGCGATGGCGTGGTATTGGTGATCGGTCCGCGCGCTGCGATGCGAATCGGAGTCACGGTCCTTTGCCGTGGCGGTTCCCGCGCTCAGCAACGTGGCCGCGAAGACCGCGATCGAGATTGAGATCAGTCGTCGAATGTTGATCGTCGAATGCATTGACAGTTCCTCCATGCGTTGTCCGACGTGAGTGGGGACCAATCGAGCCACCGCACGTTCCGCTTGGCCGAGTAAGTGAACGATTTGTTGCGTGCCCGGCCGGGTCGGGGGGGCAACCCCCGTTCCGGGAGGCCCCCGGCGCTTCAGGAACTCAACAGGTCATCGACGAACTGCTTTGACTCGCCGAGAGCTAGGCCGTACTTCCTGCGAACGATCTTCACAGCCCCCAGGGTATCGCCCCGCTGTGCGAGATCGAGGATCCGATCGTCGAGGTCCTGACCCCGCAGACCCTGCCAGTCTTGCGGCCTTAGTTTCAAAGTCGGCTCGACCGCTGCCCGCTGCGAAAAGAGTCCCAGGGCTTTCGTGATTCGGGGGTAGATCCCGTTCCACTCGATCCTGAGGATCGAGGGCGCGATCACGCGCACCGGGTAGTGGCGATGGGTGGCGCCCGACTGGCTGGGCTGATTCCTGAGCCGATCGGAGCTTATCTCCTGCTTCAACCGCAGGATCTCCACACTCGGAGCCTTGCGTTTTCTCGCCTGGAAGAGTTCGCGTTTGAGACGCACCTTTTCGGACAGCGGTGCCTTGCGGTTTGTCTCGGTATGGAGAGCCTGTTTCAATTCCTCGATCTCAGGAGCATCCAGTTTCAGATCCAGATAGGTGTGGAACGAAGTCGTGCTTCGGGCATGGGAATCCGGCGAGGTCAAGGTTTGCGTTGTCTTGCGGATCCACTGGATCTCGGACCAGGGAATTTCGACGACCACGGGGTCGGCTTCGGGGAAACGATCGTTGAGGTACGAGCGGAACTTGATCAGCACTGAATTCGTCCTCGTCTTCACCAGCCAGTTGGAGGGCCGCAGCCGCTTGCGGAAATACCACTGGCCGATCAGTGCCATGACACCCACCACGCCTCCTACCCAGTAGAGAACGAAGGGAGGAAGGCTCCAGCCGTGTTTGTGGTAGCCGCCCAGCTCCGCCAGCCAGAAGCAGCCCGCGGTGATTCCGGCACAGACGAGCACGAAGATCAGGCTCCCCAAGGCGGAATACTTGAACACCGCCTCGTCTCCGTGCCTGGGAGAAACCTGATGAACGCTATGCAGTTTCACGATTCCCTCGACACGATGAGTGCACTGATCATGCTGGACAGGCAGCTGATCTACCTCAGGCCCACTGACATCGGTTCACTGGCCTCCTTGGTTGAGCCGTAGCAGGCACCCCTTTCGGCGATCTGGACCTCGACGGTGCTTGAGCGCGTCACGGCCGCCGAGGTCAGTGGGCCGGATGCGAGGAATCTCTCATGCGGTCGATCTCCGAGCGAATAGGGATCAGAAGTCGATGGGCTGGCAGTCCGGCGAAGAACCCCCGCGGAGCCACGCGTGCCTGGCGACTGCGGGGGTTCTTCAACGGACTGCTAGCCTCCTCGGATGCGGCGCAGCGAACCGAAAGACGTGTGCGTGATTGGAACGGGCGCCGCGGGCGGTGTCTGGATCGACGCGTGTACCCGGGCGGGACTCGAGGTGGTGGCCCTCGAGCGGGGCCCAGAGCTCGGCCCGGCGGATTTCGTCGAGCACGACGAGCTCAGCAATATCCACCGGTTGGTCGGCTTTGCGCCGAAATGGCAGGACACGCTCCGAGAGCACGACGGGGAGCCGGCGCGTCTGGGCCGCTCGGTCCTGCTCGCCCAATGTGTGGGGGGCGGCACCGTGCATTGGGGAAGCTGGTCCTGGCGATTTCGCGAGAATGATTTCAGGGCGCGCTCCGTCGAGGGCTCGGTCGAGGGGGCGAATCTGGCGGACTGGCCAATCGGCTACCAGGAGCTCGCGCCTTTCTACGATCGCGCCGAAGCGCGCCTGGGCATCGCGGGCCGGGCCGGCTCGAATCCGTTGGAAGCGCCGCGCGGCGTCGCCTACCCGAATCCGCCGCATCCGCCGAGACTCGCGACCCTGGCGCTCGAATCCGGCGCGAAGCAGCTGGGCCATCATCCCTTTCCGACACCTCTGGCCATCAACTCGCGCCCCTATGCCGGCCGATCCCAATGTCTCAACGGCGGGCAATGTTCGAATTACGGCTGTCCCGTGCATGCGCGAGCTTCGACTCTCGCGATCCACATCCCAGCGGCCAGGCAAACGGGTCGACTGGACCTGCGCAGCGGGGCGCGCGTGACGGAGCTGGTGGTCGGCGCGGACGGTCGGATCGCGAAGGCCCGCTATGTCGATGGCGCCGGCCGGGATCGAGAAGTTCGAGCGAAGAGCTTCGTGGTGGCTGCGGGCTCGATCGCGAGCGCACAGCTGCTGCTCGCCTCGCGCTCGGCGCGACATCCGGAGGGCTTGGCGAACGGCTCCGGTCTGGTCGGCCGCAACCTGATGTTCCATGTCTTTTCATACGTCGGTTTCGAATTGCCGGGACTCACGACAGGGTGCTTCGGACCGAATGGCATGCTGGCGGTCGACGACTTGCACGCCAGCGATGCATCGCGGGGTTTCATTCGCGGTGCCGTGATCGGCGAGGCCGCAGAGCCGGGACCGCTCTGGGCCGCCTACAAGGCTCACGAGTATCTCGGTCGATCGACCGGAGCCTGGGGCAAGCCGCTCAAGGACTATCTGCGTCGCTACCCCCATCTCGGTGCGATGATCTCGATCGGGGAGGATCTGCCGCAGCTGAGCAACCGCATCGATCTGGACCCGGAGCACGTCGACGAACACGGCGTCGCGCTGCCGCGCATCACCCATCGCAGCCATCCCAACGACGTCGCGCTGGCGAGCTACTTCGAAGCGCAAATGAAGGAAATCGCCTTGGCGTCGGGAGCGGTCAAGGCCTGGGGCTACGATTTCGCCAAGGCCAAGGGTGGCACCGGGCATATCATGGGCACTTGCCGGATGGGGGACGATGCGGAGTCGTCCGTGCTCGATCGCGATTGCCGGAGTCACGAGGTGCCGAACCTCTACGTGCCGGACGCGAGCTGTTTCCCGTCTTCGAGCGGTTACAACCCGACGCTCACGATCTTTGCGAACGCCGATCGAGCAGCCATGCGCTATCTCGAGCGTCGCAAGCGTCTGGAAGAGGTCTGAGATGAGCGAGGAGCGCGGCCGCGTGTCGCGACGCGACTTTCTTGCGGGCACGCTCGTGGGCACTCTGGCAGGGACTCTGGCAGGGACGGGGGGACTCTGGATCGACGCCGCGATGGCCCGGCCCCTGGCCGCAGCCGAGGCCCGGGGTGATCGCTCCGCGCGCGCTCTCGATCCGCGTGAGTGGAAGCTCGTCGAGGCGATTACGGCGCGCATCCTGCCCAGCGATGACACGCCGGGCGCCCTCGAGGCGGGTTGCGTCCACTTCATCGACAAGGCTCTGGCGCACGAGGACGCCGCCGCGTTGCCTCGCTATCGCGGGGCCTTGAAAGAGTTCGATCGCGTCTGTCGCGCGCACGAGGCGATGGGTTTCGCGGAATGCACCGCGGACGTCCAGGATCGAATCCTCGGCCAGCTCGAGACCGGCAGCGTCTCGGGCTGGCGCGGTGCAGAGGCCGATCCGAAAGCCTTTTTCCAGACCGTGCGCCTTCACACGATCATGGGTTTTACGCTGGATCCGAGCTACGGCGGGAATCGCGACTACGTTGGCTGGAAGACGATGGGCTTTCCAGGGCCCGTACATCATCTCGGCGGGAGTCGGCCCGAGCAGATGCGCGGGCAGCAACCCTTCGTTCCGATCTGGGACCGAAACCGCCCTGGGCATCACGACGACAGCTGACGGGCGCGCGCGGTGCGGACTGCGGCCACGCGATCAGCCGGGATCGTGGATCGGCTGGTCGCGCTCGCTTCGCGGGATCGCGATCTCATCCCAGACTTCATCGTACGGGGTCGAGCCGTTGCGCTTTTCAGCGCTCGCTTCGCGGACGGAAGCGAGGCAGTGTCATCCCCTGGTCGAGCCTTTCGAGCACCACCTCGACGGGCATTCCGACCCGGATCTCCGAATTCTCGCACTCGATCAGGTTCGAGTGGAAGAACGGGCCCTCCTCGAGCTCGACGACGATCACGTTGTAGGGCACGCGCTCCGCGAACTCGGGCCGAAACGCCTTGTGGATGATCGTGAAGGTGTGGATCGTGCCGCGGCCGCTCGCGGCCGTCCACTCGAGGTCGCTTCCCGTCTCCGGGTCGGCGCCGGCGGGCCAGTGCCAACGCCCGCTGCGGGGACAGCGCTGCAAGAGGAACTCCCCGCGCTGGCAGCCCTCCCAGAAGGGGCGGTCGAGATCATCGGGCGCGAAGTCGATGATGGAGTCGACCGGGTCGATGGGGATGGGACTCATGCCGTGCTCCCGAGCAGCGCCGTGGCGTGCGCCCAGGTGTTCTGGACGCCGCCGTTTCCGCCATGACCACTGACCAGGGCGACCCGGGCATCGGGGATCTGGGTGGCGCCCGCTTCGGCCCGCAGCTGCCAGATTGCCTCTGCCAGGGGCGTGAAGCCGGTCG
>PVBE012120337.1_pt1 | contig 37933 bp, 31 predicted proteins | sample 1631181 | NCBI WGS metagenome assembly PVBE01 (sample SAMN08397723, study PRJNA350692) | Marine metagenome, whole genome shotgun sequencing project. | isolation source: water | place: Pacific Ocean | collected 2012-04
CATGGAAGGCAAGGAAGTAAAGGTAATCCCGAACAAGCATGGTGGGAACCTGACCCCCTCCATGGTCGGATTTACGGAGGGCGGCGAACGGTTGGTCGGCCAGTTGGCGAAGCGCCAGGCGATCACCAATCCGAAAAACACCGTCTATTCCATCAAGCGGTTCATGGGAAGGCGCGGGTCGGAAATCACCGCAGAGAAGAAGATGTTCCCCTTCCAGGTCACCGGGGGGGCGGAGGATCCCGTCCGCGTCGACATCCGGGGAAAGATTTACACGCCGCAGGAAATCTCGGCGATGGTGCTCCAGGATCTCAAGGAGACGGCGGAAGCGTATCTCGGCGAGAGCGTGGACGCGGCCGTCATCACCTGTCCCGCCTATTTCAACGATTCCCAGCGACAGGCGACAAAGGAGGCGGGAAAGATCGCAGGTCTCGATGTGAAGCGTGTCTTCAACGAACCGACGGCGGCGGCCCTGGCGTACGGACTCGACAAGAAAAAGAACCAGAAGATCGCGATCTTCGACCTGGGTGGCGGCACTTTCGACGTTTCCATCCTCGAGGTGGACAAGGAAGTGGTCCAGGTGCTTTCCACGAACGGGAACACCCGCCTCGGTGGTGACGATTTCGATCAGAGGTTGATCGATCATGTCGCGGATGAATTCCAGAAGGCCAACGGCATGGACCTCCGGCAGGACCCCATGGCGATGCAGAGGCTCAAGGAAGCGTGCGAAAAGGCCAAATGCGAACTGTCGACCATGACCGAGACGGAGATCAACCTTCCGTTCATCACGCAGGACGCGAGTCGCACTCCCCTCCACCTGTCGGTCCGGATTTCCCGGGCGAAGTTCGAACAGCTTGTCGAGGATCTCGTCACTTCGACCCTCAAGCCGTGCGAATCGGCGCTCTCCGACGCCAATCTCCAGCCGAGTGACGTGGATGAGATCGTTCTCGTCGGCGGGTCGACCCGCATCCCGATGGTGCAGGAGGCTGTGAAGAAGTTCTTCGGAAAGGAACCGAACCGGAGCGTCAACCCGGACGAGGTCGTCGCGGTCGGCGCGGCCGTTCAGGCGGCGGTTCTCTCCGGCGACGTGAAGGACGTTCTGCTCCTGGACGTGACGCCGCTCACCCTCGGCCTGAAGGTCGAAGGCGGTATCATGGTTCCCCTGATCGAACGGAACACGACGATTCCCACGAAGAAATCCCAGGTCTTCTCGACCGCCGCCGACAACCAGCCGGCGGTCACGATCGAGGTGTTCCAGGGCGAACGGAAGATGTCGGATGACAACCGTCTCCTGGGTCGTTTCGACCTCGCCGGGATTCCCCCGGCGCCCCGGGGCACGCCGCAGATCGAGGTCACCTTTGATATCGACGCCAACGGCATCCTGAACGTTCATGCGAAGGACCAGGGCACGGCGACGGAACAGTCGATCAAGATCACCGGGTCCACCGGACTCGACGAGAAGGAAATCGACCGGATGGTCAAGGAAGCGGAGGCGAATACCGAGGCGGACCAGAAACTGAAGGAAGTTGCAGAAACCCGCAATCAGGCCGAGAACCTCTGCTACCAGATGGAGAAGACCCTGAAGGATCACGGCGAAAAGATCTCTTCCGAGGAAAAGGAGAAGGTGGAGAAGGCCCTCGAGGATCTCAAGAAGGTCGCGGAAGGGGACGACGTGGAGGCGATAAAGCGCTCCATGGAAGAACTCACGCAGGCTTCCCATGCGATCTCCAAGGTCCTCTACGAAGAGGCGGCCAAGGAAAAAGAAGGCGCAGAGGCCGAGGCCCAGGCGGAAGCGGGAGCCACCCCTCCCCCCGGACCCGGAGCGTCGGCGCCCCCGGAAGGCCCCGGAAAAGCGGACGAAGACGTGATCGACGCCGAGTTCCGCACCAAGTAACCGCATACCCAGACCCCGGATCTCTCTTTTTGAGCTCCGGGGTCTTTTTTTGTCCGGTTGACAGCGTGCGTAAAGCGGTGGATACTGGGCGGTTTCCCGCGTCCTGAATAGAGCGAATGATCAAGGCAAAAGAGCTGACCAAGGTCTTCCCCGGCGTCGTCGCCGTGGACGGCGTCTCCTTCGAGGTGGGGCGCGGGGAGATCGTCGGCTTCCTGGGGCCCAACGGCGCCGGAAAGACGACCTCGATGCGCATCCTCTCCTGTTTCCTTCCTCCCACGCGTGGATCGGCCACCGTCGCCGGTTTCGACTGCCTCGCCGATTCCCGCAAGGTCCGTGAATGTATCGGCTACCTCCCGGAGACCAATCCGCTCTACGACGAGATGCGCGTGGAGGAATACCTTCGTTACCGCGCGACGTTGAAGGGTGTTTCCGGAAATACGCGGAAGCAGCGGGTGGGGGAGGCGATCGACCGGTGCGGGCTTTCCGACCGGCAAAAACAGATTATCCAGACCCTCTCCCACGGGTTCCGGCAGCGGGTCGGCCTCGCCGACGCCATTCTTCACGATCCGCGGGTCCTCATCCTCGACGAACCGACCCTCGGACTGGATCCGAACCAGGTGCGGGAAGTCCGTGCCCTGATCCAGGAACTGGGGCGGGAACGAACGGTTCTCCTTTCGACCCACATCCTGTCCGAGGTGGAGAAGATCTGCGCGCGCGTCCTGATCCTGAACGACGGAAAGCTCGTCGCGGAAGGCACGCCGGAGGAGATATCCGAAAAGCTGATGAAGACCGGCAGTCTTCGCCTGCACCTTCGGGGCGAGGGAAAGGGGATGAAAGAAGGAATCGACGCGCTTCCCTCCGTTGGGAAGGCGATTTGGACGCAGAAGGGGGACCTCCAGACTTTCCTGGTCGAGCCGAAGGGGGAAGGGGCGGAGGTGGGAAAGGAACTCCTCGCACTCTGCGCCGCGAGGGGATGGGAGGTTCTCGAGTTCGGGCGCGAGAAGCTCTCCCTCGAGGACGTTTTCGTGGAAGTGACGCGCGCGAAGGGGAAGCATGTCTAAATTCTTCGCCCTCATCCGCCGTGAACTGGGCGTCTACTTCTACTCGCCGATCGCGTACGTGATTCTCACCGGCCTGCTCTTCGTCACCGGTTTCATGTTCTATTTCGGCAACGTGAAACCCTCGAACGACATGCGCATCCCGTTCCAATTCACGCAGACGCTCTACCTCCTGATCTGGATCATCATCTTCGTCTGTCCCTGGGTGACCGCGCGGCTTCTCGCGGAAGAGAAGAACCGCGGAACCCTGGAAACGCTGATGACCGTCCCGGTTGGCGAAACGCAGGTCGTCCTCGCGAAGTTCCTCGCCGCGATGATCTTCATCGCCTACCTGCTCCTCCCGACCCTCGCGTACGTCGCCCTGATTGCCTCCCACGCGGATATCGACATGGGCGCCATCCTGACCGGGTACGCCGGCGTGCTTCTCGCCACCGGGTGGATCGTCTCGATCGGCATGTTCATCTCGTCGCTCTGCCGGAACCAGATGACCGCGGGGGTGTTGACCCTCCTGGCGGCCATGGGGCTCTTCCTCATCGCGATCGTTCCGTCGCTCATGCCGGAAGAAACGTGGATCAAGGATTTCCTCGAAGCGGTCAACCTGGTTCGCTACACCGGGGACTTTCTCCAGGGCGTGATCGACTCCCGCCAGCTGGTCGTCGGGTTTTCCGTGATGATCTTTTTCCTGTTCCAGACCGTGATCGCGCTCGGTTCGCGGAGGTGGAGATGATCGTCGACGCGGCCCGGAAAGGACGGATGCTGCAGTGGTTGAGGGTCGGCCTCTCGCTCGTTTTCCTGGCGGCCATCCTTCTCGGCGTGAACGTGCTTGCGCGCGATCATTACTTTCGCACGGACATGACCTCCGACCGCTCCTTCGCGCTCGACGATTTCACGAAGAAGATGCTCGGATCGCTCGACCGGGACGTGACCCTCTACCTGGTCCCTCCAGGACCGCAGGACGCGCAGGACCGGGCGCTCGGCCCGGTCTGGCAGAAGATCCACATTCTCTGCGACGAGTTCCGGAAACGCTCCCCGCGGATCCGCGTCAAGCAGATCACCGAGGCCGATCCCGGTGCGATGGAGGAATTGAAACAACACTTCGACGTGATCGTGACCAACTCGATTTATTTCCTCGGGGAAGCGGGCGACGAGCGGTTCTCGATCAAGGCGCTTCACGTTCAGCGCGGGAAATTTTACGACGGCAACCCGAACACCGGGGAGGTGGTGAACTTCTGGGGAGAGCGATGGCTCGTCGCGGGGATCCGCTCGGTCACGCTCGGGAAGAAGAGGATCGTCTATTCCGTCATCGGGCACGGCGAAGCGACCGCCGACCAGGGGTTGCGCGTCCTGATGAAGTTCCTGGAGGAACGGGAGGGAATTGAACTGCGGCCGATCGTTCTGCGCGACATCACGCGGATCCCTTCCGATGCCGCCTGCGTACTGATCCCCGGTCCCCGGCGCGCCTTCACCGCGCCCGAATTCGACGTGCTGGAAGAATACCTGGGGAAGGGCGGCAGTCTTTTCGTGGCGCTCTATCCCCTTTCGAAGCGCGGCGCGGATTGGTCTCCCCGGACCGGATTCGACGAGTTCCTCAGGGAGTACGGTGTCCAGCGCGGGCTCGGGTACGTCTGTGACGCGGTCGAGAACTACATGGGCGACGTCCGGTTCATCCCGGCACGCCGGTTCGGCGGCCATGCGATCAACGCCGGGGTACAGAATCTCAACACCACGGTGACCCTGCCGTTCGTCGGTGTCGTCGAGAAGGCGGCGAAGGTTCCCCCGTACTGCACGGTGCTTCCGATCCTCTTCTCCGCGCCCACCTCGTGGGAGGAACACGGGCGGGTGGAACAGGTGCGGCCCCGTCCGGACGGGGAGGAACGGCTCGCGCCCGACGAAGGAATGCCCCTCGCCATCGCGGTCTCCGCCCTGCTCACGGACCCCTCTTCGAATGGCCGGGAAGATGCCCGGATCGTCGTCTGGGGTTCCGCACAGGCTCTCGGCGATCCCAACCTCCTTTCGATGGGATATCCGAACGTGGAAAACCTGGGATATATCCTGAACACGTTCCGATGGTTGATGGGAGAGGAAGAACAGGTCGCGATTCCGCCCAAGCGTCCCGGGCAGAGGCCGCTCGACCTGACGCCGGAGGCGCTCGACCGGATCAAGTGGGTCACGCTTTTCGGCTTCCCGGGACTCGGGCTGATCGTGGGCATTCTTGCCTGGTTCCTCCGGAGAAAATGATGAGTTGGAAGAGCACCCTGATCCTTGGCGGGTTCGCGCTCCTGGTCGGAGTCGCGGTTCTCGTGTGGAAGAAGGACGGTCCGCCCCAGGACGTGGTCCGTTCCAATTTCCTTCCCCGGATCGAGGCGCACCAGGTGAACCGGCTTTCCATCACCGCGCCCGGCCGGGTGGAGATCCTCCTGGAAAGGGATCGGCGGCCGGGGACCAACACCTGGCGGCTGGAATCTCCCGTTCGGAAAATCGCCAACGAGTACCTCGTGATGGAAATGTTGCGCGGGCTGTTCGAGGCGCGCCGCGCTCCCTTCGTTCGACCAGGGGATGATGCGTACGCGCCCGCCTCCGACAGCTTCGACGGAAACGAGTTGACGGTCCGCCTCGAAACCGACTCCGGCCTGACGCAGGTCCGGTTCGGAAATCCCTCGAAACTCCAGCCGGCACTGGTCTGGTTACGGGTCGACGACGAGCCGAACATCCATCTCGTTCCGAAGTCGGTGCCGGATCTTTTCCGAAAGGAGACGGGAGACCTTCGGAGCCGACGCATAACGGGATTCGAGACCCATCTCGTGAAAAAGATTCGCTTGAAGCGGGTTTGGCCCGAAATGGGAGGCGGGGAACAGGAAGAGATTTCCCTGCTGGAACGGCGGGAGACGGGATGGTATCTCGCCGAGCCTTTCGAGGAACGGCTCGACGACGCGCAGGTGAACGCCCTTCTCGGCGGGCTGTCGGCCCTGGTCGCGGAGGATTTCCTGGCGGTCCGGTCCGCGGGGGATCTTGGCACGAACCGGCCGGAGTTCCGCGCCGAGATGGAGTACGCGGACGGCAAACGCAGGTTCGTATACAACCTCGGGAAATTCGTGGACGACCGGAAAAGGCGTCACGTCTGGACCGAGCCTGTGGACGAGGTCGCGGTGGTGGCGGTCGACCGCTACCTGGGCCAGATCCCGCAGAGCCGGAACAGTTTTCGATCGGGCCGCGTGATCGACTGGTCTCCGGTCGAGACGAAGCGGATCGAGATCGAATACCGCGGCGTGGGGAAGATCGCGCTCGTTCCGAAGGTGGAAAACAAGAGGATGCTCTGGATCCCGGACAATCCCGGCCACGCGTTCGACGAGGAAAAATCGACGCGGCTGGGGTTGGGGCTCTTCACGCTCTCATTGAAAGACGACCGTTCCTGGCTGGGAGCCCAGCCGCAACAGGAGAAGGTTCTCGGCCTCGATCCTCCCGAAGTGACGGTGCGGTTCGCGCTCCGGGAAGGGGAACGGGTTCTCCATTTCTCCCTCGACGGGGCAGGCGAGGCGTACATGAAGAAGGCGTGGCAGGACGAGCTCTTCATCGTTCCCGCGCATTACGTGAAGATCCTCCACCTGCTCGACCTGAACTACCGGGCGCCCGACATGTGGAGCGTTCGCGTCGACCGGGTGACCGGCTTCCACTGGGAGAAACGGATTCTCGGGCGCGAGCCGGAGTACTGGAGCGTCCTGCGCGCGCGCGATCCGGAAAGCGACGCCTGGAAGTGGCGCTTCACCGATCCGGAGAGCGTCCGGTTGAAACTGGAGGTCGACTGGCTGAGGGCCCGGGAACTCCTGGTGGGGCTGACGCAGGTCGAGGCGAAGAAGTTCGTCGGAATGTCGCCGGAGGTGGCGGAGCGGTTCGAGCTCGACGGGAAATCGCCCCCGTACCGACTGGTGATCCCGCTCGGCGACGGTGGGGAGGAGAAGGTTCTCCTTGTCAGCCGCAACCGGAGCCAGGCCGGATCGGCTCCCCTCTACTTCGCCCGTTTCGGGGACTCCCCGATCGTCTTCCAGGTCGACGCGAAGCTGATCGACCTCCTGATCCAGGGACTGGTGAAGGAAGAGTAGCTTCCCCCCCCAGGTTCGCGTCAGCCGCTTGTCCCCGGGGATTCCCGTCCTTATAATTGAATACAACCGGGTTCCCTTTAAGATTTCCCCACGTGAACGTAACTCGCCACAGGCAGGCCGCGCAATTCCTCGCCGTCACGCGTTCGTTTCTCGAAGACTGCGAAGCGGAGTACAATCTCCCGCTCGGGCTTGCCTTGGACATTGCCTCCGGATCCGATTCTTGCGAGTCGCCGCTGTTCTGGTCGGTATCGGCGGGCGAACGCGTGGTTGGCGCGGCGCTGCGGACGCCTCCGCACAATATCGTGATTACACGGATGCCAAACGACGCCCTCGCGGCCCTGTGCGAGAGGGTGGTGGCCTCCGACCCGGACGTCCCGGGCGTTACCGGTCCGGCAGAATCCGCCGATGAGTTCGCCTCGCAGCTCTGCAGGGAGTCCGGTCGTTCGAAACAGTTGAGGATGGACCAGCGTCTTTATGTCTGCGATGCCGTGATCGACCCAAAACCCGTTCCTGGCGTATTTCGAGTTGCACGGGAGTCCGACGCCGGTCTTGCGGCCTCATGGATCCGCGGTTTTTTCGACCATACGGGCAACGACGTGGAGCGCGACTTCGAGCGGGAAGCGCGGAACCGGATCGCGGAGGGAAGCTTGTTCCTGTGGGAGGAAGGCTCTCCGGTAAGCATGGCGGGAACGAATGGAGTGACGCCGACAGGGATTCGCGTCAGCCTCGTTTACACCCCTCCGGAACTACGGGGGCGGGGCTTCGCCTCCGCATGTGTCGCCGCACTGACGAGACGGCAGCTCGATTCCGGCAGACGGTGGTGCATGCTCTACACTGATCTTGCCAATCCCACCTCGAACAGCATCTACCAAAAAATCGGGTACCGGCCGATCGGCGACTCGCGTATGTGGTCGCTACAAAGTCGGACTTGAGATCTTCTCTCCTCCCGGGGGGCATGGTTCCTTTTCCTCGGAGCGATGGCGCTCTTCAACAAGGGGATCGGGCAGGCAAACCGGGGAATTCCCCGCGTGGTCGTCCGGATATTATCCGTATTCTGCCTGCTCCTGGGACTGGCCTCTGTCGGTGGGGATCGCGCCTTCTTCCCTCCACCCTTTTCTTGACCCGGTCCCGGCGGGGTCCTATCCTGCCCCTATGGACCTTGAAGAACTGGAAAAAATAATCGAGCTCATGGACGCGAACAAGCTCGTCGAGTTCGAGTACGAGGAAGAGGGCAAAAAGATACGCTTGAAGAGGGAAGACGGGAGACCTCCCGCGCCCGTGCAGGTCGCCATGCCGGCCGCCGCCCCGGTGGCGCAGGCGGCGCCCCCCGCGGCCGGAGCCCCGGCCGTACCGGCGATTCCCGACAACTGCGTCGAATTCACCGCTCCGCTCGTGGGGACGTTCTACCGCGCCGCCCGCCCCGACGCCGATTCCTACGTGAACGTCGGGGACTCGATCACCGCCGACAAGGTGGTCTGCATCATCGAGGCGATGAAAATGATGAACGAAATCAAGGCCGAGATGAACGGGACGATCCGCGAAATCCTCGTCAAGAACGGCCAGGCGATCGAGTTCGGCGAACCGCTTTTCTTGATCGAAAAGAAGTAGCGACAACCGAAATGTTTTCCCGAATTCTCATAGCGAACCGGGGCGAAATCGCCCTCCGCGTCATGCGGGCATGCCGCGAGCTCGGAATCGACACCGTCTGCGTCTACTCCGAGGCGGACCGGAACGCGATCTACCTGAAACAGGCGGACTACACCGTCTGCATCGGGCCCGGACCGAGCAAGGAGAGCTACCTCGACATCTCCCGGATCATCAGCGCCGCGGAAATCAGCGACGCCGACGCGATTCACCCGGGCTACGGCTTCCTCTCCGAGAACGCCCACTTCGCCGAAATCTGCGAATCGTGCAACATCAAGTTCATCGGCCCGCCCCCCGAGTCGACCCGCTCCACCGGGGACAAGGTCGCTTCCCGCGATTTCGCCGACAAGCTTAAAATACCGACCATTCCCGGAAGCGACGGCCCGATGAAGGACGAGAAAGAGGCGGTCCAGGTCGCCCGGGAAATCGGATACCCCATCATGATCAAGGCTGCCGGCGGCGGGGGGGGGCGCGGCATGCGCGTCGCCCACAACGATGTCTCCCTCGCCAAGAGCTTTCTCTCCGCCCAGGCGGAGGCGGGCGCCTCCTTCAAGAACAACGCGATCTACCTCGAGAAATACATCGAAAAGGCGCGGCACATCGAGATCCAGATTCTCGCCGACCAGCACGGCAACGTCATCCACCTCGGCGAGCGGGACTGCACGATCCAGCGGCGATTCCAGAAGCTGATCGAGGAATCCCCCTCCCCGGTGATGACACCCGCGCTCCGGAAGGAGATGGGGAACGCCGCCATCGCGTTCACCAAGGCGTGCAAGTATGTCAACGCCGGGACGTGCGAGTTCCTCGTCGACGAGCGGAACCGGTTCTACTTCATCGAAATGAACCGGCGGATCCAGGTGGAACATCCCGTCACGGAAATGGTCACCGGGATCGACCTGGTCCAGGAACAGATCCGGATCGCGGCCGGGGAAAAACTGCGGTACACCCAGAAGGATATCCAGATCAAGGGGTGCGCGATCGAGTGCCGGATCAACGCCGAGGATCCCTCCGACGGGTTCAAGCCGAGCCCGGGGACGATCACCTCCCTGTACGTGCCGGGCGGACCGGGCGTGCGATTCGACGGCCATATTTTCAGCGGTTACACCATCCCGCCGTTCTACGACTCCATGATCGGCAAGTTGATCGTCCACCGGGAAACCCGCGACCAGGCGATCGCGGCGATGCGGAACGCGCTTTCGGAATTCGTTGTCGAAGGCATTCCGACCACCATCCCCATGCACCTCGCGGTCTTCGACCACACCCAGTACATCCGCGGACAGGTCGACACCAATTTCCTCGAGAATTACCTGGGCAAGTGATCGATGGAGACGCCAGGGTCGATCCTCAACCAGGAAGTCGAAGTCCTGGGGCAGGCTGACTACTCGGGGTCCTGCCGGAAGATCACCCTGCGCATTCCGGAGGATCATCCCGTCCGGGCGGGACAGTTCTGCCACGTCCTGACCGAACCGGGAAACGCCCCGCTCCTTCGGAGACCCTTCTCCTACTGGGACGTCCGGCCGGGAGAGGTCGATCTTCTCTATACCGTCGTGGGGGAGGGGACCGAAGCGCTCGCCGGGAAACGGGCGGGGGAGAGGGTGGGGTACCTTGGCCCTCTCGGGATCGGGTTCACTCCTTCCGACAAGCCCGTCTCCATCTTCGTGGCCGGCGGCGTAGGCATCGTGCCCTTTTACCTCTTCGCGAAGCAGGTTCGGGAGAGCGGAAAAATCCCCAGGATGATTCTCCTCTTCGGAGGCCGGTCGAAGGAGATGCTCTACGGCATCGACGATTTCGCGGAAGTGGGGGTCGAGGCGCACGCGGCGACCGAGGACGGCTCCCGCGGGGTGAAGGGACTGGTGACGCACCTTCTCGAGAAATGGTTGCCGCAACTGGACCGGGAATCGATCATGCTGTATACCTGCGGTCCCGATTCGATGATGAACGCGGTGGTGCGGATCGCGCGCCGCGACGGGATTCCCGGGGAGGTTTGCATGGAGCGTCGCATGGGGTGCGCACTGGGCGCCTGTGGCGCATGCGTGGTGAAAGTAAAGGACGGGGACGACTGGCGGTACTCCCGGATCTGTTTCGAGGGGCCGACCTATGACGCGTCCCGGCTGGTGATCGAATGAAGAAATATGCCGAACAGATCCTCGAAGAGATTTCCGCCGTTCTTCCCAAGCTGGAAGACGGGGACGCCAGGAAATTCTGCGCCGAACTCCAACGCGCCAAGCGGGTCTACATCACCGGGGTGGGACGGAGCGGCCTGGTCGTGAAAGCCTTTGGCCAACGCCTCATGCACATCGGAATGGAAGTGCACCTGGCGGACGAGATCACCGCCCCGGGAGCGAGTCGAGGCGATCTGCTCGTCGCCTGTTCGGGAACCGGCTCAACGCTCTTCCCGCTCTACATGGCGCGGAAGGCGAAAAAAATCGGTTCCCGCGTGGTCGCGCTTACCGGGAAACGCTCCTCCCCGCTGGCGCGCCTGGCGAATCACGTCATCTTGATCCCGGCTCCGCTGGAGCGCGGGAAAAAGACGAAACAACCCGCGCGCTCCCTCTTCGAGCAGGTCCTCTTTCTCTACCTGGACGGGATCACGCTCCAGCTGATGCACGAGATGGGCGTCCCCTTTCGGAGGATCGAGCGTCGTCATGCCAACCTTGAGTGATCGCGCCCTGGCGGTCGCCCGACGGACGGCCCGCCGGGCCGGACGCCTGCTTCGTTCCCGCGAACGGGACCGGCGCGAGATCTCCTTCAAGGGCGGAAAGGGAAACCTCGTCACCGAGATGGACCACGCCAGCGAGGCGTTGATCATTCGCTCCCTTCGTCGCGCCTTTCCCGATCACGAGATCATCGCGGAAGAGAGCGGTCGTCATCCGGGGAAGGGTTCGTCCGGGGGACGCTGGTACATCGATCCGCTCGACGGCACGACCAATTACGCCCACGGCCTTCCCGTCTACTCCGTTTCGATCGCCTTCGAATACCGGGGACGCATGGAGGTGGGCGTGATTCATCATCCCTCCCTCGACGACCTCTGGTGGGCACAGCGCGGGAAGGGCGCCTTCAAAAACCGGACGCGCCTGCAGGTCTCCTCCACGAAAACCCTCGGGGAATCGCTCGTCTGTACCGGCTTCCCGTACGCAATGAAACCAAAGGTCCGGAACCTGCGGTACTTCGGGGATTTCATTCGGCAGACCCGGGCGGTCCGGCGACTCGGTTCCGCCGCGCTCGACCTCTGCTGGACCGCGGCCGGGGTGTATGACGGATTCTGGGAAACGGGACTGGCCCCCTGGGACGTCGCCGCGGGGAGCCTGATCTGTCACGAGGCTGGGGCGACCCTCTCCGACTTCAGCGGGAAACCGGCACGGCTCGACGGCCGGGAGATCCTCGCGGCGAACCGGGATCTCCACCGGATCATGCTCTCGATTCTCCAGGGACGTCCATGAGTTCGCTGGTCATCCACGGACACTTCTACCAGCCGCCGCGGGAAAATCCCTGGACGGGCCGGATCGATCGCGAGGAGAGCGCCCATCCCTTCTTCGACTGGAACGAACGCATTCACCACGAGTGCTACGACGCCAACACCCGCGCCCCGCTGGACGGCCGGACCGTGAACAACTACGGCCGGATGAGCTTCGATTTCGGTCCAACCCTCCTCGGATGGATGGAACGGTTTCATCCCCGGACCTACCGGGGCGTGCTGGAGGCGGACCACGAGAGCGCGCGGCGGAACGACGGGCACGGGAACGGCATCGCGCACGCCTACATCCACGCCATCCTTCCCCTCTGCAACGACCGGGACCGGCGAACGCTGGTCCGGTGGGGACTCCGCGATTTCGAGAAGAGGTTCGGCCGGTCCTCGGAATCCCTCTGGCTTCCGGAGACCGCCTGCGACGTCGCCACCCTCGAAGTCCTGATGGAAGAGGGCGTCCGGTACGTCATCCTCGATCCGAAGCAGGCGGGTCGGACGCGTCCCCTCGGGAAAGTGAAATGGACGAAAGGCGCGGCCGATCCCGGGCGCCCCTACCGGGCGTTTCATCGCGACGGATCGGGCCGTTCGATCGATCTTTTTTTCTACGACGGGTCGCTCTCCCACTCGGTCGCTTTCGGAGGCGGGAGGACCTCCTCCCGCGATTTTCTCGAAGGGCGGAGCGGGTTCGTCCATCTCGCGACCGACGGGGAGACGTACGGCCATCATTTCCCGCGCGGCGAAAACTTCCTCGCCGAGGTGCTCTTCCGGGAAGCGGAGCGATGCGGCTTCCGGGTGACCAATTACGGCGCGGTCCTCGCGGAAAATCCCCCCGCCCACGAAGTCGAACTCGTTCCCGGCGGATCTTCGTGGAGTTGCGCCCACGGGGTGGGGCGATGGGAGGAACATTGCGGGTGTCACACGGGCGGCAAGGAAGGATGGACGCAGGAGTGGCGCGCGCCCCTGAGGAAAGCGCTCGATTTCCTCCGCGACCGGGCCGCTGATTTCTACGAGGAGGCGGCGGGTCCCGATCCGTGGGGCCGGCGCGATCGCTGGCTGGACGAGGTTCCCGAAGGGGATCGTGCGAAGGCGCTCCTGGAAATGCAGGTGCACGCGCTCACGATGTACACCAGTTGCGGCTGGTTCTTCTCGGAACTGTCGGGGCTGGAATCGCTTCTCGTCCTGAAACAGGCGGGCCGGGTCCTCGACGACCTGGAATCGCTCGGGGCGAAATCGCCGCGCGGGGCTTTCCTGGAAATCCTCTCGAACGCGGAAAGTAATCTCCGCGCGATGGGGAACGGCGCGGACCTTTTCCGAAAGCATGCGGAGCGGGGGGTGGCCTCCTCGGCGGTTCCCGTGGAAACCGAACCGCTCGAACCGTACGAGCCGTGGGTGGAGATGCTGGGCGCGCACGCGGGAGAAATCGACGGCGACCGGGGATTTTCCTTCGCCGTCTGGGCGCCCCGGGCGCGGAACGTCTGCGTGGTGGGGGACTTCAACGATTGGAAGAGCGGCGCCCACCCGATGGCCTTCCAGGAGGATTCCGGGACCTGGTCCACGTTCCTTCCCGGTCTTTCCCCGGGCTCTCATTACAAGTTCGAAGTGGAGGACGTTTCCGGGAGGGTGTCACTCCGTGCCGACCCGTACGCCTTCGAGACGGAAGTGCCCCCGAAGACCGCGTCGAAGCTCTTCCTGTCGGAATACTCGTTCCGGGACCGCGAGTGGGTGGAGGCGCGCCTCGCCTCCGATCCCCTTCGCGGGCCGATCTCGGTCTACGAAGTGCACCTGGGATCGTGGCGGCCGGGAACGTACCGCGAAATCGCGCCGGCGCTCGCGGACCATGTGAAAAAGATGGGCTTCACCCACGTGGAACTGCTTCCCGTGATGGAGCATCCTTTCGGAGGTTCCTGGGGATACCAGGTGACCTCCTTCTTCGCGCCCACCGCCCGTTTCGGAACCCCGGACGATTTCCGGTTTCTCGTCGATACGCTTCACCGGGAAGGCATCGGCGTGATCCTGGACTGGGTGCCGGGACATTTCCCCAACGACGAATTCGCGCTGGCGAAATTTGACGGCGCCCCGCTGTACGAGCATCCCGATCCCCGGCGGGGGGAACATCCCGACTGGGGAACGCTCGTCTTCGACTACGGGAGGAAAGAAGTCCGCCGGTTCCTTCTCGACAGCGCCCACTTCTGGCTGGAGGAATTCCATCTTGACGGACTGCGTCTGGACGCGGTGGCGTCGATGCTCTACCTCGATTACAGCCGGGCTCCCGGCGAATGGGTTCCCAACGTTCATGGCGGAAAGGAGAACCTCGAAGCGGTGGCGTTCCTGCGCGGGTTGACGGAGTCGATCCACGCCCGCCACCCGGGAACGCTGCTGTTGGCGGAAGAGTCGACCGCATGGCCGGGCGTCACCCGCGCCTTGGAGGAGGGGGGGCTCGGCTTCGACCTGAAGTGGAACATGGGCTGGATGCACGACACTCTCTCCTACTTTTCGCGAAACCCGGCCGATCGTCGGAGTCATCATCGCAACCTCACGTTCGGATTCATGTACGCCTGGAGCGAACGGTTTCTTCTTCCGTTCTCCCACGACGAGGTCGTCCACGGGAAGGGGTCGATGATTCGGAAGATGTCCGGCGGCGAGGCGGAGAAGTTCGCGAATCTGCGGGCGCTCTACGCCTACATGTGGGCGCATCCCGGGAAGAAACTTCTGTTCATGGGGAGCGAGTTCGCCCCGTGGGCGGAATGGGATCACGACCGGGGGCTGGAGTGGGAAATCCTGGAGCGTCCCCGCAACGCGGGCGTGGCCCGGCTGGTCCGGAAATTGAACGCGCTGTACCGCGGGGAAAAGGCCCTCTGGGAGGGGGACCTGCGGGAGTCCGGTTTTCGATGGGTCGCGGCGAACCGGGCAGACGACAACATCGTCGCCTTCCTGCGTATCGCGCCGGAGTCGGGAGAACAGATTTTCTGCGTGGGCAACTTTTCTTCGAGGGAGGGGAAGGACGTCCGGCTGGGACTTCCCCGGGCCGGTGCGTACAAAGAGATCCTGAATACGTGTCGAGAGGATGCCGGGGGGAAAAGTTCCGTGACGGCCGATCCTCATCCGCAGGACGATCAACCCTTCTCCGGCCTCTTTCAACTTCCCCCCCTCTCCACCTCCTGGTACCGGGTGCCGTAGACTTGCCCGGGAGCCTTCCGGTATAATGTTCTCCACATGGCGGACGAACTCGAAAAGATCCACGCGATGCTCACCGACGGTTCCGCGGAACTGCAGTGCGCCGCGGCCATGGTGCTGGGCGAAATGAAGGCGCGCGACGCGAAGAGCCGGAAGGTTCTCGCGAAGGCGCTCCGCTCGGCCAACGAGATGGTCCGCACGTACGCGCTAGAGGCGCTGACGAAAGTCGCGCCGCAGGAAGCGTTGCCCCACCTGGTTCCGCTCCTGGGAGAGACGGGAGCCCTGCGCACCCGGGCGATGCAGGCGCTCGTCCAGGCGGGCAGTGGTGCGGCCTCCCTCCTTCGTGAACAGATGAAATCGGCGGAACCCCTCGTGCGGAAGGGAATCGTCGAGGTCCTGGGGCGTCTCCAGGGGAAAGAGTCGCCGGAGGCGCTTCTCCGGAACCTGCGCGATCCGGATCCCGGGGTGGCCGGGCAGGCATCGGCATCCCTTTCCCGGTTGATCGGGTCGATGTCGCAGGAACCGAAAAAAAAGATGGTCGCGAAAGTCCTCGCGCTTTTGAAGACGGGGAAGAAGGGCGCGCCGATCGTTCCGGTGCTCCATGTGCTGGGCGTTCTCCAGGTTCCCTCCAGCGTTCGAACGCTGGCGGCTTTCCTCGATCGGAGAAAACCCCCCGGGATCCGCGCCGCGGCGATGAAGGCGCTGGGGAATTTCCGGGAAGGGCTGGATGCGACGGCCCTCCTTCCGAAACTCCTGCCGCTTTTCGACGAAGCGGACGCGGGGGAACTGGTGGATCCCGCGTTGTCGCTTCTCTACCGGGCGAAGTTCACCGCCCGCCACGCGACGATGCTGAAGAAACTGCTGAACCATTCCCATACATCCGTCCGGCTTTTCGCGATCCGGGCGCTGGGGACCCTCGCGACGAAGGACGCGGGGGAACTTTTGATCCACTGCCTCTGGTCGAACGACCGCGAGATCTCCGACGCGGCCGCGGAGGCGTTGCGCTCCTCTTCCCGTTTCGTTCCGGCTCTCCTGAAGGAACTGGACGGGACGACGGAAAAGGTGGAGGGGTGGAAACTGGCGGATCTCCTGAAGAGCCACTCCGCGGAACTGGACGCGGCAACGCGGAAGAGCCTGCTGGCGCGCATGTTTCGGCGGATGGACAAGGGGGACGCGGGCGCCCGGCCGCTCTTCGAAATCCTGGCGGCGGCTTCGGCGAAGGACCTGCGGAAGGCGATCCTGAAGCGGGGGCGGGACCGGCTGTCGAAGAAGGAATTCCCCGCGGCGGAAAAAATCTTCTCGCTCCTGGAGCGGGAGGACCTCTCCACGCCGGAGACGCTCTACTGGCTGGCGATCACGCGTCTCCGCCTGCAACGCAGGGACGAGGCGTCCCGCCTCTTCGGGCGCCTGCTCGGGGAGAAGGATTTCCCGCTGGTGAAACAACTGGAGAAGGACCTCAAGTTCATCCAACCGAGGGCCCTTCTCACGCTCGGCTTCCATTTCGTGGAGCATCCGGGTGTCGTCCGGAAATTCGGCGCCGACCTGCTGAAACTCGTTTCGAAAAAGTACAGCGGGAAGGAGGAGGGGCGCATCGCGAAAAACAAGCTGAAGACGCAGGGGTTGAAATAGCCTCCCGGGTCACGCCTTCGTGATCGTTCCCCCGACTCCCTCGAAGGCGTTCCGGGTGTCGACGATCTTCCGGGCGTGTTTCGCGATGAAGGGGTAATCGAAGGAGGAGTGATCGGTCGCCAGCACCACCACGTCCGCCTTTTTCAGTTCCTCTTCGGTCAGGTCGACCGGGCTTACTTCCAGGTGGCCGTAGTGCCTCATGGAGGGGAAGGAATCGTAGAAAGGATCGTGGAAAACCACCTCCGCGCCTTTTCCGAGCAGTCGTTCCAGGATCTTGAACGAGGGCGATTCCCGCGGGTCGTCGATGTCCTTCTTGTAGGAGAGTCCCAGCAGAAGGACCTTCGCCCCCTTTAACGGCGTCCCGAGCGCTTCCTCCACCTTCGAGACGACGTAGAAGGGCATCTGGGTGTTGATCTCCCCCGCCAGTTCGATAAAGCGCGTGGCGAACCCGAATTCCCGCGCCCGCCAGGCGAGGTAGAAGGGGTCGACCGGGATGCAGTGGCCGCCCATGCCGGGACCGGGGTAGAAGGGCTGGAATCCGAAGGGCTTCGTGGCCGCGGCGGAGATGACCTCCCAGACGTCGATGCCCATCTTGTCGAAGCACATCTTCATCTCGTTCACCATGGCGATGTTGACGCACCGGTAGATGTTCTCGAGCAACTTGGCCGCTTCGGCGACGTCGCAACTGGAGACCTCGTGGACCGCCGAGACAATTTCCCCGTAGAGCGCGGCCGCCGCTTTGCGGGAGGGGTCGTCGATGCCCCCCACCAGTTTCGGGATGATCGCGTTGGAAAATTCCTTGTTCCCGGGATCTTCCCGTTCGGGGGAGAAGGCGAGGAAGAAATCCCGTCCGCATTTTTTCGAATCGCGTTCCAGTTCCGGGAGCATTACCTCGCGGGTGGTTCCCGGGTAGGTGGAACTCTCCAGCACGACGAGGCATCCGTCCGAAAAGTGATCCCCGATCGTCTTCGAGGTGCTGCGGATATGGGAAAGGTCGGGTTCCCCTTCGCCTGTCAGGGGGGTGGGCACGCAGATGATGATGACGTCCGCCTTTCCGAGTTCCTTCGGATCGTCCGTGGCGGAAAAGGCCTCCCCGCGGATGATCTCGTCCGGCACGGACTGGATGTAGGATTCCCCCCCGGAGAGCTTGTCGATCTTTTTGCGGTCGGTGTCGAACCCGGTCACCCGGAAGCCCTTCGAGAGGAGCAGGCGCACCAGGGGAAGTCCCACGTACCCGAGGCCCATGACGGCCACGAGCGCTTCCCGTTTCCGGATCCGGTCGATCAGCTTTTCGGACATGCCTTTATTGCATCGGCAAAAACTGCCAACGCCGCGTCGATTTCTTCGGGGGTGACGTTCAGCGGGGGGAGGAAACGGACGGCGCTCTTCCCGCACCCGATGATGAGCAGACCCCTTTCGTACGCGGCCTGGACGATCGCTTCCCGTCGGACGGGGTCCCCTCCGCCGCCCTGCGTTTGGATGTCGATCGCCTGCATCAGTCCCCGCCCGTGGACGGGGCCGATCGTGACGTCGTTCGATGCGAGATCTTCCAACCGCCCGACGAGGTGTTCTCCCATCTTCCGGCAGTTCTCGACGAGTCCCTCCTCCTCGATGATCTCGATCGTCCGCAGTCCCGCGGCGCAGGCGAGCGGGTTTCCCCCGAACGTGTTCGCGTGGCTCCCGGAGGGCCAGTTTTCCATCAGGTCCTTCCGCCCGAGAATCGCGCCCAGGGGAAGTCCTCCCCCGACCGGTTTCGCCAGGCAGAGAACGTCCGGCGCGACCCCGTCGTGATCGCAGGCCCACATTTTCCCGGTTCTTCCGAGCCCCGCCTGCACCTCGTCCATGACGAGAAGAATTCCGTGTGCGTCGCACCGTTCGCGAAGGCCGGCGAGGAAGCCCTCTGGCGGAACGTTGTATCCCCCTTCTCCCTGGAGCGGTTCGACGAAGATCGCGGCGACGTCTTCCGGCGGCGTCGTCTTGGAGAAGAGATGGTCGTCGATGAAATCGAGGTTCCCGTACGGCGCGTGGGAAACGTCGAGCAGGGGGGCATAATGCTGTTTCTGGATCGCTTTCGAGGCGCTCAGGGAAAGGGCGCCCATGGTCCGGCCGTGGAACGCTCCGTAAAAGGCGATCATCTTCGGACGGCGCGTGGAGAAGCGGGCGAGCTTGATCGCCGCCTCGATCGCCTCCGCGCCGGAGTTGGCGAGGAAGACCTGCATCTCGCCGGAACCGGGCGCGATGGAGCAGAGCTTGGTGGCGAATTTTTCCATCACCTCGTAGTAGAAATCCGTTCCCGCCATGTGGAAGAATTTTCCCGCCTGTTCCCGGACCACGCGGACGATTTCCGGGTGCGCGTGGCCGAGCGCGTTGACCCCGATCCCCGAAACGAAGTCGATGAACCGGTTTCCGTCGACGTCCCAGGCGTGGCATCCCTCTCCATGATCGAGGACGAACGAATGGCCCCGGGTGTATGCGGAGGTGATCACCTTCCCGTCCCGCGCGATGATTTCAGCGGCCCGGGGGCCGGGGAGTTCCGTCCTGATTTCGGGGGCGACAGGATTTCCGGTTTCGAGAGTCATTCTTCACCTCGGGCGTAGGAGGATTGGAGACACGGGAATATACGACATCGGGGTTTTCCCCGCGAGCGATTTCTTGGGCGGAGGGCCGATCCTGCTGATAAGATGCGGGCGTGATCCGACACTCGGCGCCGACACTGGGAAAGGAAGAAGGCCGGGCCGTCGCGCGACTGCTGGAGACGGGCCAGGTCGTCGATCCGGGGCCGCTGGAACGGAAACTGACCCGCTTCCTGGGGCGAAAAACGTTCGCCGTCCAGAGCGGTTCGGCGGCGCTCCACCTCGCCCTGCTCGCACTGGGAGTGCGGAAGGGCGATCGCGTCGCCCTCCCGACCTACACCTGTGCCGCCGTCCTCAACGCCGTGAACTACGTGGGCGCGCGTCCCCTCTTCCTCGACGTCGGACCGGACGGGAACATCACGGAAGTGCCCGGTTGCGTCACCATCGCGGCGCACATGTTCGGTCACCCCGCTCCCTTCGGCGGTCCCCGGATCATCGAGGACTTCGCCATGGCGGTGGGATCGCGCCGCCCGAAGGGACCGGCGATCGGATCCTTCTACGCGACGAAAATGCTGACGACGGGGCACGGCGGATTCGTGACCGGCTGTGACGTCGAGGACCTGCTCCGCTACGACAACCGGGAGGATTACCGGGTGCGGTACAACTACCGGTTGAGCGGGTTGGCCGCCGCGGTGGGGGAGATCCAGCTCAAGAAGCTTCCCCGGTTCATTCAGCGCAGGCGAAAGATCGCCGATTACTACTATAAGGAACTGGACGGGGGCCCGGTCGAACTCCCTCCGCGGCACCGGAACCATGTATACTTCCGGTACGTGGTGCGTCCGAAAGAGGCTGACCGCCTCATCCGGTTCCTGGTGCGGCGCGGGATCGAGGCGAAGCGGCCTGTCTGGCGTCCGCTTCATACGTACTTTTCGGGAAATCGAGGGAAATATCGTGGAGCAGAAGAGATGCACCGGCGGGCAGTATCCCTGCCGATCTACCCCGGCCTCACGGACGGGGAAGCCGAAAGGGTGGTGGAGGCGGTTCTCGCGTTTCCTGGGTAGCCTCTCGAGCCTCTTCGTTTCCCTCCTCCTGGTCTTCGGGACTTCTTCGACGGCGATCGCGCAGGAAGGGAAGATGGGGGATCGCGTCGCGGTCAAGTTCCTTTCCGGGCGGGAGGAAGTCGGGGTCATGGTGAGTTGGGGAGAGGACGGGATACGACTGAGACTGGACGGGGTTTCCTCCCCGGTCTATTTCTCCTGGGCCCTGATCGACCGTCGATGCTCCGAAGGGCTTCGGAAACGATTCCTTGGAAAACGGGTCGCGGCCCTCCCCGGGGATACCGTCGAAGGCTGGCGCGTGATTCCCCGGAAAGAGATCGATTTCTTTCCAATTCCGCGAATCCTGATCGTCGAGGGGATGAAACTTTCTTCCGAGGATCCCGGAGAGATCCGGATCAAGGTGGGGGCCCGGACCTGGGTTTTCCGCCGCGACAACCTGGCTTATATCGCCCCGGTCCGGGTGAACCGGGCGAAGGTGCTTACCGGGGGGGAACTGGAATCGGAGGTCCTGAAACGGGTCCGCCCGAGGGACGCGGAGGGATGGGACAAGGTGGGACACGAACTGGTCCTGATCGGGATGAGGGACCGCGGGCTCGACGCCTTCCAGCGCGCGGAAATACTTCGTCGACCCGACCTTCCGGAGGGAAGGATCTACCGGGAGTTGGCGCGCCTTCGCAGGAAAATGGAAACGGCCGAGTTCCAGTCGGAGGTTCTCCGGGCCCAGGACTTTTTCCTCGCGCGCGAGATCCCGACGGTGGTGGAAATTCTGAAGGTGGTCGGAAAGGCGGTCGACGGGGATCCCCTCGCCGCGGAGGTCGACCGTCTGATCCGGGAGATCGGGGCCTGGTGGCAATCTTCCCGGGAAGAGAAGGTGGTTCGGGAATGGAGCCGGGTGATCGACTCCCTGATTCGCGCCCGGGTCTCCGGCCGTTCCGGTAGCCTTGCGGAAGCGGAAGCCTGGATCCTAAAAGACCTTCTGCAGGACGTCGACAAGCTGGTCCGTCTTCGATTCGGATTCTCCCCCGGGGATCCCGATCCCCGGGATCTCTGGGACGATCGATCCGTGGCGGATATCCGGAAGCATTCGTACGGGGAGGGCAGTTGGATCCGTGTCCGGCGCGACCTGGGCGATCCCGAAGAGTGGTGGAAGGAAGCGGAACCGCTCACGCGGGTGGCCTTCCTCAAGGGCTTGGCCGTCGAGGAGGCGTTCCGGGTTCTCTGGGCGGGAGAAAAGAACTGCTCGACCTGCGGGGGAAAGGGAGCTCTTTTTCCTTCCGGGTCGCAGGGAGAAATCTGTCCCGCCTGCCGCGGCCTGAAGACGGAGAAGGTTCTCTTTTACAGGTAGAAGTTTCGCCCCCGGGAACCGTTCTTCACCACGAAGGCGCCAGGAAGGGTTTTGAAGAATACAGAACCCGGAATTCAGGATGGAAGGAACTCCTCCCCGGAATCTTAGCGCCTGCGCGGTTGACTCCCCTTTTGGTTGCGGCTGACCGCGTTGGGGTTTGGCTCCACCAATTTCGGGGCACAAAGAAATCCAAAGCTTTGTGTTTTGGCGACTTGAATTTTTCTTTTAGGGCGAGGGCGACTCTGCCGAGTAGTTGGGCGATTCCTTGATGATCACGATGTCGTGGGGATGGGACTCCCGCAACGACGCAGGGCTGACCCGGAGGAAACGCGATTTTTCCCGCAGTTCCCCGATCGTGGCGCATCCACAATATCCCATGCCCGCGCGAAGACCCCCGACGAGTTGGTAAACGAAGTTCGCGAGGGGACCCTTGGAGGGGACCATGCCTTCGACCCCTTCGGGAACCAGTTTCGTGGCGTCCTGGATGGCGGACTGGCCGTACCGGTCCTTCGATCCCTGGATCATCGCTCCTTCGGATCCCATTCCCCGGTAGGCCTTGTAACGGCGCCCCTTGTGAATGATCATCTCCCCGGGGCTTTCCGCAACGCCGGCGAAGAGGCTTCCGATCATGACGGAGTGGGCGCCCGCGGAGATCGCCTTCGGAATGTCCCCGGAATGGCGGATGCCGCCGTCGGCGATGATGGGGATGCCCGCCGGTTCCGCCGCCTCGTTGACCGAAAGGATGGCGCTGATCTGCGGAACGCCGACGCCCGCGACGACGCGCGTCGTGCAGATCGAACCCGGCCCGATCCCGACCTTGAGACCGTCCACCCCGGCCGCGATCAGGTCTTCCGCGGCTTCCTTCGTCGCGATGTTTCCCGCGATGATCGCCTGGTCCGGGTACCGTTTCCGAAGTTCCCGCACGGTCTCCATGACGTTCCGGGAATGGCCATGGGCGGTGTCGACCACGAGGACGTCGGTCTCGGCGTCGATCAACGCCTCCGCGCGGTCGTATTCATGAACGCCGACGGCGGCGCCGACGCGGAGTCGTCCCAGGTCGTCCTTGCAGGCGTTCGGGTGGATCGATTTCTTGTTGATGTCCTTCATCGTGATGAGTCCCGCGAGTTCCCCCGCCGCGTTCACGATCAGGAGTTTCTTGACCTTGTTCTTGAGGAGAAGCATCCTGGCGTCGTCGAGCGACGTCCCCTCGGGACCGGTGACGAGCGGCGCCCGCGTCATCACGTCTTCCATTCGGGCCGTGGTGTCGGTCTGGAAACGAAGATCGCGGCGGGTCACGATGCCGAGAAGTTTCTTTCCTTCCGTGATGGGCATCCCGGAAATGTTCTTCTCGGTCATGACCTGTTCCGCTTCCGCGACGGTCTTTCCCGGGGAGAGGCAGATCGGGTCGGTGATGATCCCGGCCTCGAAGCGCTTCACTTTTTTTACTTCGGCCGCCTGCATTTCGATCGGGAAATTCTTGTGGATGAATCCGATTCCGCCTTCCTGGGCCAGCGCGATGGCCAGGCCCGAGGTGGTCACCGTGTCCATCGCCGACGACACGACCGGGATGTTCAGGGCGATCTTTTTCGTGAGCCGGGAGGCGGTGTTCGCCTCGGTGGGTACGATGGAGGAATGGCCGGGAACGAGTAGGACGTCGTCGAAGGTGAACCCTTCCGCGGAAATTTTTTCAACCATGCGGGAATATACGATTCCGCGGGTGGCCGGTCAAGACCGGGTGATCACCCCCGCGACTTCCGAGATTCCCTCTTCCGGCAGTTCGGGATAGATCGGGAGCGAAAGAATTTCCCCGGCCACGGACTCCGAGACGGGGAAGTCTCCCTTTCCGTACCCGAGAGAGGCGTACCCCTTCTGGAGGTGTACGGGGATCGGGTAGTGGACCCCGCAGCCGATCTCCGCCTTCCCGAGTTTTTCCCGCAGGACGTCCCTGTCCTTCGAGCGGATTCCGTAGACGTGGTAGACGTGCCGGTTGTGGGGAAGGGCGGAGGGTGGCGTTACCGGGCTCTCCGCGAGCAGTTCGTCGTACTGGGCGGCCTTCGCGCGGCGCGCGTCGGTCCATTCCTCCAGGTATTTCAGTTTCACCGAAAGCACGGCGCCCTGGAACGCGGACATCCGGAAGTTGAATCCCGGCAGGTCGTGGAAGCCCTTCTTCTCCTGTCCCCAGTCCCGAAGCATGCGAAGGGTCTTGTCGTGGGCGGCGTTTCCGGTGACGACCGCGCCTCCTTCGCCGTACGCTCCCAGGTTTTTTCCCGGGTAAAAGCTGAAGCAGGCCATGTCCCCCATCGTTCCCGCGCGGCGACCCCGGTAGCCGGCGCCGTGAGCCTGTGCCGCGTCCTCGATGACGACGAGGCCGTGCTTCCGGGCGATCTGCAGGATCGGGTCCATGTCGGCGCATTGCCCGTACAGGTGGACCGGCACGATGGCCTTCGTCCGGGGAGAGACGAGTTCTTCGAGGCGGGAGGGGTCCATCGTGTAGGTGACCGGGTCGATATCGCAAAGGACGGGCCGGGCCCCGGTATAAAGGACGGCCGCGACGGTCGCTACGAAGGTGAAGGGCACCGTGATCACCTCGTCCCCTGGGCCGACTCCCGCGGTGGCAAGCGCCAGGTGCAGGGCGCTCGTTCCCGAATTTACGCCGACCGCCGAGGTCGTTCCGCAGAACCGGGCGAACTCTTCTTCGAACCGGGCCACTTCGCTTCCGAGGACGTATTGGTGCGACTCCAGTACCCGGTCCAGCGCCGCGCGGATTTCGTCCCTGATGCCGCCGTACTGCGCTTTCAAATCGAGGTAGGGGATCATTTGAACGACCCTTCCAGCTGGAATTTTGTCTTTCGTGGCTCAATATATACCAACCACGCCCGCCCTTTCCCAAGAACTGTTTTCGAAAATCCGGGTTCAGGCGGATCTCCATACTGGAGAATTTCCGGTCGACCGTCTAGGATGGCCCAACTTTACGGGGAGGAAGTCGTTCAAAAGAACATGCGAAAGATCATTCTGTCCGTCCTGCTTCTGCCCGCGCTGGGCGCCTGTTCCTCCACCCCCGACGAAGAAGAGAGAGTGGAGGATCTCTACCTGCGGCTCCGCTATCTCCGGGCGGCGTTCGAGACCTCCTACGCCGATCACAATCCCGCCTCGCTCGACGCCGTGTCGCGGGAGTTGAGGTCGCACGCACGCCGGGACCTGGAACTCTTCGGGCGGGACCTCCGCAAAGGGTCCCTCCGGAAAAAGGAGGTCGCGGCCTTCGTCCTCGCTTTCTCCCAAAATCGGAAGGCGCAGGGATGGTTGATCGACGCGGCGCGGGATCCCGACCTTGCGGTCCGGGGAATCGCGATCGCTTCCCTGGGACTCCTGCAGATGTCGGACACCCCGATTGACGTCTTTCGGCAAAACCTGAACTCGCCCGACTGGTACCTTCGGCAGGCGGCTCTCTACGGTCTCCGGTACCAGTTGAAAGAGGGTGAAACGGGAGGCCTCCTGACCGATGTGGTGAAACTGCTCCGCGACATCCGGATGGATGTCCGGAACGAGGCGTTGATCGTTCTCCGCCGCATGAAGTCGAAGGAGAGCATCTCCCCCATCGTGGAAGTTTCCCTGAAGGACTCGAGTCCCCATGTCCGCCAGAGCGCGGCGATCACCCTGAGCGTGTTCGGGGAGGAGGGTTCGGCCTCGGTTCCCCACCTCGTCGAGACGTTGCGGGACGATGATACGAAGGTCGTCGAAGCGGCGTGGACCGCCCTTCGCCAGATTACCGGGGAGGATTTCGACCGCACCTACGATCGGTGGCGCGACTGGTACCAGGAGGAGGAGGACCGGTACGAGTTCCTCTGCCCGGATCATCCCGAAACCTCCTTCGACTCCCCCGGCCAGTGCCCGAAATGTCTCGGGAAACTCGCCCGCGCGGGGCGCCCCGAATTGTACCTCTGCCCCGTGCACCCCGATGTCCAGGCGGTTCACCTGGGACGGTGCAGTCTCTGCCATCGCAGGATGGTGGCGTTCCGTCCCGTGTACCAGTGCCGGGAGCACAAGGATTCCTCTTCTGTTCTCGCGGGACCCTGTCTCTCTTGTGGGAAGGAACGCATTCCTGAAAAGAAGGTCTTCACCTGTCCGGGTCATCCCGACGTGGAGGCCCCCCGGGCCGGGAAATGTTCCCGGTGCGAGAAGGCGCTGGAACCTCTCCAGAAATAGAGGCGATGGCCAAAAAGGAAAAACCGGCGGACCAGGAAGACGTTCAGATCGACCGGCAGAAAATCCTCAAGAGCCCCTCGAAGGCGGGCTCCGTAGGGGAGAAGAAGGCGGGAAAACCCGCGAAACCGGGGAAACCGATCGAGCAAAAGCCTCCCGAACCTCCCAAGGTTGGTCTGGGGGAGCGGCTCTGGAACGCCCGGGGCGTCTTCGCCACCCTGGTCCTTTTCTCCGTGGGAACGGTCTGGCTGGGGATCGGAATTTCCGAAAAGGAGACTCTCGGGAGCGTCCTCGGAGGAGTTTTCCTCCTGCTGGGGTTTCTCGCAGCCGTTTCCACCTTTGTCCGCAAATCCGCTTGACACCCCATGGGGCCATCCATATACTGTCGCGTCTCATGCGAGGTTTGAAACAGAAAAGTTACGTTGCCAAGGGCAAATCCATCGAGCGGAACTGGTTCGTGGTGGATGCCACAGATAAAACGCTCGGGCGGATGGCGACCCGCATCGCGACCATCCTGATGGGCAAGCACAAGCCCACGTGGACTTCTTTCCTGGATACCGGCGATTTTGTCATCATCGTGAACGCCGACAAGATCAAGGTGACGGGAAAAAAGCGGGAACAGCGCACTTACCAGCGCTATTCCGGTTATCCCGGTGGGTTGAAGGAATTTTCCTTCGATAACTGGTTCTCAAGACAGCCCGCGGAACTCGTCCGGCACGCCGTGAAGGACATGATTCGCAATACGAAACTCGGGCGGCAACAGAGGAAAAAGCTCTTCGTCTACGCCGGTCCGGACCATCCGCACCAGGCTCAGTGTCCCAAGAAACTGGAGATTGCCTGACATGGCGACGGCCAAGGAATACATCTGGGCGACCGGTCGGCGGAAGTCCGCCGTGGCCCGCGTCCGCATCAAGTTCGGGACCGGGAAGATCCTCGTCAACAAGAAACCGATCGACCGCTATTTTCCCACGGAGCAGGACAAGAATGCGGCCGTGGCTCCCCTCGTCTCTACGAAGACCCTGGGGAAATACGACGTCTTCGTCAACTGTCACGGGGGCGGCCCCAGTGGCCAGGCTGGCGCGGTCAAGCTCGGAGTGGCCCGGGCACTCAAGATCGTCGATCCGTCGTTGGAACCCCTTCTTCGGGAAGAGGCGCTTCTGACACGTGACCCGCGCATGAAGGAGCGAAAAAAGCCCGGCCTGCGCGGCGCCCGCAAGGGAACCCAGTACTCGAAGCGCTGAGTTTTCCGGCGGTCGCGATTCCCCTTCTCCTTTTCTCGCACAGGAGGATCCTCATGCCGCACCGTCGTTCCGGTCGCCTCGATCGCCTTCCCCCCTACCTCTTCGCGGAATTCGAACGGAAGCGAACCGCGCTGGAGAAGGCGGGGCACGATATCATCAACCTCGGGATCGGCGATCCCGATACCGATCCGCCGAAGATCCTCATCGACGCCATGGTCTCCGTTCTGAACGAACCGCTCCTTCACCAGTATTCCCCCTCCCAGGGAACAGAGGAATTCCGGGCGGGCGTGGCCGATTTTTTCAAACGCCGGTATGGTGTCGGACTGGAGAGCGACGAGATCTGCCTGGCCGTCGGCTCCAAGGAACTGATCGCCCATGCCCCGATGGCCCTTACGGATCCCGGGGACGTCGTTCTCGTTCCCGAGCCTGGGTACCCCCCGTACCGTAGCGGCGCGGTCTTCGCCCTCGCCGAACCGTGGGTCATGAAACTGCGCGCCGACCGGGGGTTCCTGCCCGCGCTGGACGAGATTCCGGAGGACGTGGCGCGAAAGGCCCGGATTCTCTACCTCAATTATCCGAACAATCCCACCGGGGCGGTGGCCACGCCCGACTTTTACCGGGAAGCGGTCGCCTTCGCGAAAAAGTACGACATCACCGTCATCTCCGACGAGGCATACGCGGAACTTTATTACGGGGAGCCCCCCTGTTCCTTCCTCGAAGTGGAGGGAGCGAAAGAGGTCGGCGTCGCTGTCCACTCCATGACGAAGACCTTCTCCATGGCCGGATGGCGCGTCGCGTGGGTCTGCGGAAATAAGGACGTCGTCGAGACGCTCCGCTCGTTCAAGGCGAACTGCGACTCCGGGCAGTTCATGGGGTTCCAGAAGGCGACCGCCACGATCCTTCGGGAAGGCGCGGAGGAGATGAAACGGATCCGGGAGATGTACCGGGCGCGTCGCGACGCCTTCGTGGACGGATTGAAATCGACCGGGTGGAACATTCCCCGTCCCGATGCGGGCCTCTACATCTGGTTCCCCGTTCCAGTGGAAGGACTCTCCTCGATGGATTTCGCCGGGCGGGTGCTGGAGGAAGCCGGCGTCATCGTCCTCCCGGGTTCCGGTTTCGGCTCGGCGGCGGAAGGCTTCGCCCGCGCCGCGTTGACGATTCCGGAGGAGCGTATCCGCGAGGCGGCCGCGCGTATCGCCGCAATCGCCTGGTAGCATGAAGACCGTCGTCATCGCTTCCCGCAACCCGGGGAAGATTTCCGAAATTCGCGCGATCTTCCGGGATCTTCCCGTTCACCTGGTCCCCCTTTCCGATCGTCCCGGTGCCCCCGAAGTGGAGGAGACCGGGAAGACCTTCGCGGAGAACGCGCGGAAAAAGGCGCGCGAGATCGCGCGGTTCACCGGGGAATGGGCGCTCGCGGACGACTCGGGACTGGAGGTGGACGCGCTCGACGGGCGTCCCGGGATCCATTCTGCCCGATGGTCCGGCGGGGACGACGAGGAGAACAATGACCGGCTCCTCCGGGAACTGGCGGAGGTTTCCCCCGCGAAGAGAACCGCCCGGTACCGGGCGCACATCGCCGTCGCCTCTCCCGATGGCGCCATCGTCGTGGAGGCGGATGGAGCCTGCGAGGGGACCATCGGTCACCGGCGAAGAGGGACGGGTGGATTCGGGTACGATCCCCTTTTCCATCTCCCCGGGTACGACTGCACCATGGCAGAGGTGGGTCGCGAAATGAAAAACCGCATTTCCCATCGCGCGAAAGCGCTCGATTCTCTTCGAACCGGATTGGGGATGATTCTCGACCCCGGTCCCTCGAGCCGCTCTTGACTCTCGACGGCGGCGGAGTAAGATCTACCCACATGAGTCGCAGACAAAGCCGCAGGAGGAAAGGGAAGCCGCCGGTCCGGCCCGGCGAGGACCGCGCCCTGACCGAGTTCCAGATCGGTCTCGCCAACGCCGTCCTGCAGACGAACCGGGATCATGCCGAGGCTCTCCGGGTGCTTTCTCACGGCTTTGCGCACGCGGAGCGACACGAGGACGCCCTGCGGGTCGATCTTCAACTCCTGGAGTTGAATCCGAAGGATCCCTTCACCCACTACAACCTCGCCTGCGATTATTCCACCCTGGAACAACTCGACCGCGCGTTCGAAATGCTCGACAAGGCGTTCCGGTTGGGATACCGCGACTATCGACACCTCCTCGAGGATCGTTGCCTCCGGAACGTGCGCCGGGATCCCCGGTTCCGGAAACTCCTCGATCGTCGCTGGGGAAAAAGGCGGCCCTGACGCCGCGAAGGGGGGAGGGATGTCCAAGACGAAAGTGGTCTTTGTTTGCCAGGGGTGCGGCCAGCAGGCGCCCAAGTGGACCGGAAAGTGCAACTCCTGCGGCGAATTCAACACCTACGTGGAAGAGTTTCCGGTGACGGAGCCCGCCCCGGGGCGTCCCGTGCTTTCCGGGGAGCGGCCCGTGCCGATCACCGAAGTCCACGCCGTGGATCGTCCCCGCATGACCACCGGCATACCGGAATTCGACCGGGTGCTGGGCGGGGGGATCGTCAAAGGTTCCGTCGTTCTGGTCGGGGGAGAACCGGGGATCGGGAAGTCGACTCTCCTTCTCCAGGTCTGCCAGAAGATCGCCGAGGGGGAGGGGAAGGTGCTCTACGTGTCGAGCGAAGAGTCGGTCATGCAGACCCGCCTCCGCGCCGACCGGCTGGGCGTCTCTTCCGAAAGGCTTCTCGTCGTGAGCGAGACGAACCTGGACCGCATCCGGAAGTATATGGACGAGGTGAAGCCGGCGCTCGTCGTCGTCGATTCCATCCAGATGATCTACCACCCCGGGATTCCCAGCGCCCCCGGGAGCGTCGGACAGGTGCGCGAGTGCGCCTCCGACCTGACCATGAACGCGAAACGGCACGGCATTTCGCTTTTCATCGTGGGACACGTCACCAAGGACGGCGGAATCGCGGGACCGAAGACGCTGGAACACCTGGTCGACGCCGTTCTCTATTTCGAGGGAGACCGGTTCCAGACCTTCCGGATCCTTCGGGGCGTGAAGAACCGGTTCGGCTCGACCAACGAGATGGGGATCTTCGAGATGGTCGCGGATGGCCTCCGGGAAGTAACCAACCCGAGCGAACTCTTTCTTTCCCAGGATCGTTCCCACCGCATCGGGTCCATCGTGGTCCCTTCCCAGATCGGGACCCGGACGTTGCTCGTGGAGATCCAGGCGCTGACGTCCCGGACTCCTTTCCCCGCGCCCACCCGGCGGGCGAGTGGCGTCGACTTCAACCGGATGGCGCTGATCGCCGCGGTTCTCAGTCGTCGCCTCGGGATGGATCTCGGGGGCGTCGACATCTACGTGAACGCCGTGGGCGGGGTTGACCTGGAAGAGCCCGCCGCCGACCTCGGCGTGGCAATTGCCATCGCCTCGAGCTTCGCCAATCGTGCGGTCGATCCCCGGCTCTGCGCGTTCGGGGAAGTGGGTCTCTCCGCCGAGGTGCGCGGAACGACCCATGCCGGGATCCGCGTTCTCGAGGCGAAACGGCTCGGCTTCACGAAGGCGATCTTCTCCGCAGACAACGCCCGCGCCGTCGAGGATAAGAAGGGCATCGAGATCGTCACCGTCCGCTCCCTCCAGGAAGCCCTCTCCGCCGCCGCCATCCTCTGATCCCGTTCCCAAAAATTAATGGGGACATTACTATTTACGGTGACCATGTTTTTGCGGCATAAAAAATGAGTGATTTAAATAGAAATGTCCCCATTTATGGGGGGGACCCATTTATGGGGGAAGATCCGTTTGCGGAAAGGGGGTGGGTGGGCCATAATCGGAACGGGAGAGGGGAAGAGGGGTTGTGAAAGTCGCGTTCGTTACGTCCGAAGTCGTGCCGTTCTCCAAGTCCGGGGGATTGGCCGACGTGAGCGGCGCGCTTCCCCCGGCGCTCCGGAAACTGGGCGTGGACGTCCGGACGATCACCCCCCTTCATCGTTCCTCCCGGAGCCATCCCCGCGAAACGGTCCCGATCGAAATCGAGATTCCCATGGGAGGCCGGGTTCTTCGTCCGCGGATAACGCGATCCGGAGAGACCTGGTTCGTGGAACACGATCCTTTTTTCGACCGGGAGGGATTGTACGGGGATTCGAAGGGGGCGTACCCCGACAACGCCGCCCGGTTCATCCTGTTCTGTCGCGCCGCGGTGGCCCTGCTGGAGAAGACCGGCGCTCCCGATCTTATCCACGCCCATGACTGGCAGGCCGGCCTCGTTCCGGCCTACGCGCGGAAAACGAAGACGCTTTTCACGATACACAACCTTGCCTACCAGGGCGTCTTCGCTTCCGACCAGTACCAACTCACGGGACTCGACCGGAAACATTACCAGTGGCGGGAACTGGAATACCACGGGGGGTGGAGTTTCCTCAAGGCGGGGATCGTCTTCTCCGACGCGATCACGACCGTGAGCCCGGGTTACGCGGAGGAGATCCTGACGGAATCCTCCGGCATGGGTTTTCACGGCGTCCTGCAGGAACGGAAAGACCGTCTCCACGGGATCCTCAACGGGATCGACCTGGTCGAGTGGGATCCGGAAAAGGATCCGTTTCTTCCGGCACGCTACTCGGCGAAGGACCGGACCGGGAAGAGAACCTGCAAGAAAAAACTCCAATGGGAGTGCCGGCTTCCCCAAAACGAAAAGATTCCCCTCGTCGGCATGGTCATGCGTTTCGCGGAGCAGAAGGGGCTCGATCTTCTCATCGACGCCCTGGACGAGTTGATGAAGGAAGACCTTCAACTCGCGATTCTCGGGAGCGGGGAGGCCCGGTTCCAGGATGCCTTCACCGAAGCGGCCCGTCGCCATCCGGAAAAATGGTTCACCCGCGTCGGATTCGACAACGGCTTCGCGCACCGGATCGAGGCGGGGGCGGATATCTTCCTGATGCCGTCCCGGTTCGAACCGTGCGGCCTGAACCAGATGTACAGCCTGCGGTACGGAACGGTCCCGATCGTTCGCGCGACCGGCGGGCTCGCCGACACCGTTTCAGACGGGGTGACGGGGTTCCATTTCCAGGAGTACACCGCCGAAGCGATGCTCGCGGCCGTTCGACGTGCGATCTCGCTCTACCGGAACCGGGAGGCGTGGGATGGTTTGATCACCGCGGGGATGTCACAGGATCTTTCCTGGGACCGGTCCGCCCGGGAATATTCCCGGCTGTACGCGAACCTGCTTCCGGAGAAGGCGTGATGGGAAACGTCGACCTGGTCCTCTGCATCCATTCCCACCAGCCGGTGGGAAATTTTCACGCGGTTTTTGAACAGGCGTACCGCGACGCGTACGCGCCGTTCCTCGACCTTGTGGAACGTCATCCGAAAATCAGGTTGTCCGCCCATTACAGTGGATCTCTCCTGGAATGGCTCGCGGAATACAGGGCCGATTTTTTCGACCGTCTCCGCGCCCTGGTGGACCAGGGTCGGTTGGAACTGCTCGGGGGCGGCATGTACGAGCCGGTCTTTCCCCTTCTTACGGAAGAGGACGCCCGCGGGCAGATCGAGATGATGACCGACTTTCTCCAGGAGAACCTGGGGGTCGTCCCGACGGGAATGTGGATCCCCGAACGGGTCTGGGAACCGCACCTGGCTTCCTGGTTCGCCCGGGCGGGAATGGAATACTCCGTCCTCGACGATCTCCACTTCCGCGCCGCAGGCGTTCCGGGAGAAAATCTGAACCGCGCCTTTCTTACGGAGGACCGGGGGGAGATTTTCCGTCTCTTCCCGGGGCGCGAGGAACTCCGCTACGCGATTCCTTTCCGCGATCCGGAATGGACCGTGAATCACCTCCGCTCCTTCCCCGAAGGTTCCGTTCTCGTCTACGCCGATGACGGCGAAAAATTCGGGCTCTGGCCGGAAACCCGGAAACATTGCTACGAGGACGGGTGGCTCGAACGATTTTTCACCGCGCTGGACGACGCTCCCGATATCCGTCTCCGGACCTTTTCGGAAGCGATCCGGGAAAGGCCCCCGGAGGACCGGGTCTACCTTCCCACCTGTTCCTACCGGGAGATGGGGGAATGGTCCTATCCCTCGCGGTGCCAGAAGGAATTCGAAGCGTGGCAGGAAGAGCTTCGCGCCTCGGGCCGCTTCGAGGAAGTGAACCATTTCCTGACCGGGGGGTCCTGGCGGAATTTCCGCGTGAAGTACCCCGAGGTGCACCAGATGTACGCCCGGATGACCTCCGTTTCGAAACGGATAGCCGCCGCCACGCCCGCCCGGCGGGAAGCCGCGCGCAGGGACCTCTACAAGGCCCAATGCAACTGCGGGTGGTGGCACGGGATTTTCGGCGGACTCTACCTGCCGCACCTCCGTTCCGTCATTCATCGTCATCTCCTCTCCGCGGAGGAAGCCGTTCGCGGCGACTCCCTGCTGGGATGGCATCGCGGAGATTTCGACCTGGACGGATGGGAAGACCTGGAAGTGTACAACCGGGAGTACCGCCTCTGGCTCGTTCCGGAACGGGGAGGCCGCATGGTCGAGTGCGACCTGCGCCGTTCCCGCCTGAACCTGACCGCGGGACTCTCCCGCAGGTACGAGGCATCCCATGACCGTCCCACCCCGGAGGAGGACCCGGAAGGAGAGGCGAAGAGCATCCACGACGCCGTCGGTCAACAGAACGCGATCGACCCGACGGATCTCGAGTACGACCGGTACACGCACGCCTCCCTGGTCGACCATTTTTTTTCGTACGACATCTCCCCCGGGGACGTTCTCTCCGGCAAGATGGAACGGGGCGATTTTGTCGAAGGGCGTTACGAATATTCCTGCCGGAACGAGGGTAGGCAGGTCGTCGTCACCTTTTCCCGCCGTGGAGACGTGGGAGGGCAGGAAGTGCTCCTGGAGAAGGTTGTCGTTCTCGAGAGGGGATCCTCCCTCTTCGCGGTCCAACACAGGATTCGGAATCGATCCCGGGAACCCCTCCACCGGATCTTCGCCAGCGAGTATCTCTTTGCGGTCGTCGCAGAGGGCGGCGTCCTTCATCATGGAAACGGGAAGCCGGTCGGGAATCCGGGGGAAGCCGGAACCTACAAAACCCAGTTCCCCCTCTGGGTGCGTGATCCCACCCAGGGCGTGGAGATCGGGTTGCACGCTTCGGGACCGACGGGATACTGGGTCCTGCCCCTCCACACGGTCTCCCTCTCCGAAACGGGATTGCAGAAAACGCACCAGGGAACGGTGGTGATGCCCTGGTGGACGCTGCACATCGCCCCCGGGAAAGAATGGTCGGGGGTGACCACCCACGACGTCCGGGTGCTCCTGTGACCCTTGACAGATCCCCGTCCATGCACGATTCTGGTCCCGGTACCGCATAGATGAAAGTTCTCATCCTGTCCCGGAAAAAGCGCCTCTATTCCACCCGCCGCCTGCGGGAGGAAGTGGAAAAGTTGGGGCACGATGTCCTCGTTCTCGATCCGCTCAAGTGCGTTCTCTCCCTGAAAGACGACGGTCCGCGGATGTTCTACGGTCCGAAGGAGATTCGGACCGTCGATCTCGTCTTTCCCCGCGTGGGAACGTTTGGAACCGCCTACGCGATTTCGGTCGTCCGCCATCTCGGCCTGATGCGCGTTCCCGCCATGAACGACGACGGCGCCATTACGCGGGCCCGGAACAAGCTCGAATGTCTCCAGATCCTCGCCGGGAATGGAATTCGGATCCCCGACACGCTGATCTCCCGACATCCCCGGATGGTCCGCAACCGGCTCCGCCACCTCGGGGGAACCCCGGTCATCATGAAACTCCTGAGGGGAACGTGGGGAACCGGCGTCATCTACGCGGAGAGCGAGGCGGCGGTGGAGTCGATGCTGGAGACAATGTGGGGTATCGGCGAGGATATCATGATCCAGAAGTTCGTCGCGGAGTCGAAGGGGAAGGACATCCGGGCGCTCGTCGTCGACGGGAAGGTTGTCGCCTCGATGCGCCGCGTGGCGAAGCCGGGAGAATTTCGTTCGAATATTCACCGTGGCGGAACAGGAGAACGGGTCGATCTTCCGAAAGAATATGAGGAGGCCGCGGTCGCTTCGGCCCGCGTGACGGGATTGCTCGTCGCCGGCGTGGACATGCTGGAATCCTCCGAGGGACCGAAAGTGATCGAGGTGAACGCCTCCCCTGGCTTCCAGGGAATGGAGAAAGCCACCGGGCTGAACGTGGCCCGGATGATCGTGGAGGCGGGCGTTGCGTTCGCCGCCAGGGTGAAGGGAAATTCATGAATCCGGACGAGTACCAGATTGCTGCATGGCTGGGATTGACCTTCCTCAATCCGGAGGATTACCAGACCCTTGCGCGCCTGGGACTTGCCTTCCTGCTGGGAGGCCTGATCGGCCTGGAGCGCGAAACGCACGGCCAGGCTGCGGGCTTGCGGACCCACGTGGTCGTGACGATCGGCGCCGCGCTGATTACGCTGATCTCCCTCAGGGTCGCCGAAATGGGCACGGGGCCCAACACCGACCCGGGGAGGATCGCCGCCCAAATCGTGACGGGGATCGGGTTCCTCGGCGCCGGCGCCATCCTCCGGTACGGCATGACGATTCGCGGGTTGACCACCGCGGCTTGTCTCTGGACTTCGGCCGGGATCGGGATGGCCTGCGGCATCGGGTTCTGGTTTGGCGCGGTCGCCACCACCGGTCTTACTGTTCTCGCCACCCACGTCCTCGACCGCTTCGAGAAGAAGTTCAAGCTGGACATCACCGTGAAACGGATCCATATCCGGGCGAGGGAGGGAGCCGGCGTTCTCGAGCAGGTCGAGGCTGTTCTGAAGAAGGAACGCATCCGCATGAAGTCGATCGGAATCAACCGCGATTTCACGGAGAAGATCATCCAGTTGAACATCACCGTGAACATGTCCGAGAATATCGATTTCGAGAGCCTCTTCGAACGGTTGAACGAGATCAAGACCGTGGAGCGGGTCGAGGTCGAGTGACGTCTTGACCCGACGAACGACCCCCTGCTAGAATCCCGCCCATGAATCCCGCGGTGAATTGTCCCTTCTGCGGCGAAAGCTCCGAAGCCCGGCCCGGCCAGTCGGCGACCTGTCCGTCCTGCCTGGGCGTCTTCGTCCCTTCCGGATCCCCCTCCGCGCCCGAAGAAATGCCCCCGTCCTCCGGACCCGCGGGCGGAGAAAAGGCGTGCCCGATGTGCGGGGAGACCATAAAGATTGCCGCCCGGGTCTGCCGATTCTGCAGGGCGCAGGTGGGGAACGCTCCGGTTCCCGGTCCCGATCCCCGGGCGTACGCCTCCCATCAGCCCATCCCGAAGAAGAAATCTTCCTGGCTGATGTGGACGTTGATCGCCGGCATCATCCTCCTGCTCTGTTGTGGCGGCGGCATCGGCGGGATGTTCCTCTTCCGGACGGAACTCTCCGAGGAATCATGTCGGCAGAACCTGGGGCAACTCTCCATCGCCCTGCGGGACGCGGCGCAGACCCCCGAAGGCGTGCAGAAACTGGATGAACTCCGCGGAACCGACTTCTGGCACCATGTCGCCCGGGACCTTCCCCAGCAGAACCGGGAAATCTGCGGCGCCACCATCTTCCGACAGTTCGAGCCCCGTCCCTACCGCGGCCCGAAAAAACCCTGGTCCGAGCACGGGGACGCCGACCCGATCGCCGCCTGCCCGAGGAACGCCCACGAGGAGGGCGCCTTCGTGCTCTTCAAGAACGGCACCCATGAGTTCGTGTCGAGGACCGACGAGCGGTTCGAGGCTGTTTTCCAGGCGCTCTCCGACTGAGATCCCCCTTCCGGGGCAATTCCTTTCCCTCTCCCGGGCCTTTTCGTACACTGTGCACGATTCAATTCGGAACGCAGGGGAACAGATCCATGACAAAGCACGGTCCATTCGACGTCGTCGTCATCGGGAGCGGTCCCGGCGGTTACGTCGCCGCCATCCGCGCCGGTCAACTCGGAATGAAAGTGGCGGTGGTCGAACGGGATTCCCGCTTCGGGGGAACCTGTCTCCTCCGTGGATGCATCCCGACGAAGGCGCTCCTCCACGACGCGTACTTCTATAAACAGATCCAATCCGCCTCGAAGTACGGGGTCGAACTGGACGGAATCCGTCTCAACTACGCCAAGGTCGCCAAGCACAAGGATATCGTCGTCAAGAAACTGGCCATGGGCGTCCAGGGGCTTCTCAAGAAGAACGGGGTGAAGACCTTCTCCGGGTTTGGGAAAATCGCGCGCCCGGGCGTGGTTTCCGTGAACGATACGGACGAAATCGAGACGAAGAATATTCTCGTGGCGACCGGGTCGGAGGCGAAGTGGTTCCCCGGGATGGAGCCTGATGGGAAGGGGATCGTCACCAACCGTGAAATTCTCGAATGGACGGAACTTCCGAAGTCTCTCGTGGTGATCGGGGCGGGGGCGGTCGGCATCGAGTTCGCCTCGGTCTTCCATCGATTCGGAGTGGAGACCACCCTGGTCGAGGCTCTTCCGAAGGTGACCCCCCTCGAGGACGCGGAGGTCTCCGCGGAACTGGAGAAAATTCTCCGGAAGCGGGGAATGAAGATTCTCACCGGCG
>PVBE011926072.1_pt1 | contig 37925 bp, 35 predicted proteins | sample 1631181 | NCBI WGS metagenome assembly PVBE01 (sample SAMN08397723, study PRJNA350692) | Marine metagenome, whole genome shotgun sequencing project. | isolation source: water | place: Pacific Ocean | collected 2012-04
ATAGCTTCAGCACCATTCACAATATCCATTAGTTCTTTTGTGATGGATGCCTGTCTTGTTTTGTTAAATAACATTGTAGTATCTTTTATAATGTCATCAGCATTTCTTGTTGCATTATCCATGGCCGCAGTTCTGGCCGCATGTTCGCTTGTAATAGCCTCTAGGAGGAAACTTGATAGTGTAAGATTGAAAAATTTAGGAAAAACTGTCTCTATAAACAGGTCGATATTAGGTTCAACTAAAATGTCTGGATTTTGTTCTATATCTTCAGAGTCCTCAAATTCTATTGGCAAGATTTTGGTTATCGTAGGTAGTTGAGATATGGCACTTGCAAATTTATTGTAAGCAACATATATTTGGTCAATCTCGCCATTCAGAAAGGGCAACAAGATTTTGTCTGAAATGGACGCCGAAACACTTTTGTAATTCTTTTCATCCACGGAGAGAATCTCGTTTCCAAAACTATTTTCTTTAAAATAATCTTGACCTTTTCTTCCTACAAAGAGTTTCTCTATAATCTGTTGTGGAAACTCGTATTTCTCAATCGACCTGAAGAGACTTGAGTTATAGGATCCACACAAACCTCTATCAGATGATATTACAACTAGTAAAGACCTCTTCTCTTCCGTAACGGCGTTAAGAAACTTATTGCTAGAGCCCTTAGAAGAGTTTGATACGACAGTTACGATTGATTTGTACGCCTCAAAATAAGGTCTGAATGAATTCAACATGATTTGAGTCTTCGCATATTTAACAGTAGCAATCATTTTCATAGCTTGCATAATTCTCTTCGTGCTTTTCACGCTTGCTATTTTTGTTCTTATCTCTTTTAAACTAGGCATGTTAAGAAGAATATGTCCCTTTAAATTTTTCCAAACTCGCTTTTAAAGACGCGACAAGTTCGTCAGAGAATTCGGATTGAAGTTTATCTAGTATATCACTGTGATTAGTATCAAAATAATCATAAAGCTTCTGTTCAAAATCGCCTATCTTGGTATCTTCAACATCATCGGTAAAACCATTGGTGACAGCAAATATTAACAAGACCTGTTTTTCTACTGGCAATGGAACATATTGTCCTTGTTTTAAAGCTTCAACGAGTCTAGATCCTCGTTCCAGTTGAGATTTAGTCGCATCATCAAGATCAGATGCAAATTGAGAAAAGGCCTCAACTTCTCTATATTGAGCAAGATCGAGCCTTAAAGTCCCCGCAACTTTTTTCATACTTTTAACTTGTGCTGAACCTCCTACACGTGATACTGAGAGTCCAACATTAATTGCTGGTCTAACACCAGAATAGAACAAATCCGTTTCAAGATAAATTTGCCCATCAGTGATTGAGATTACATTGGTTGGAATATATGCCGAAACATCTCCTGCCTGAGTCTCTATTATAGGTAGAGCCGTTAGCGAACCTCCTCCTTGTTCCGTATTCATTTTGGCAGCTCTTTCAAGAAGTCTGGAATGCAAGTAGAAAACATCTCCTGGATAAGCCTCTCTTCCCGGAGGTCGTCTCAAAAGTAGGGATAATTGCCTATATGCATAAGCATGTTTGGTTAAATCATCATAAATCACTAGAGCGTGCTTTCCGTTATCTCTGAAGAATTCACCTATAGCACATCCCGTAAAAGGTGCGAGAAACTGATAAGGTGCAGGGTCGCTAGCATTTGCTGCTACAACCGTAGTGTATTCAAATGCACCATTCTCCTTCAATGTTTCCACAACTTGAGCAACTGTGGATTGTTTTTGACCAATTGCAACATATATACAATGCACATCGGTATTTTTTTGGTTAATTATTGTATCAACTGCAATTGCGGTTTTTCCAGTTTGTCTATCGCCCAATATTAATTCTCTTTGACCTCGCCCTATTGGTATCATAGAGTCAATTGCTTTAATGCCTGTCTGTAATGGTTCGTAAACGGACTCTCTAACAATGACACCAGGAGCTTTAATCTCAACTGATTTGTATTCTTGGGTTTGAATTGCACCTTTTCCGTCTATTGGACTACCAAGACCATCCACCACTCTTCCCAGAGCCGTATCGCCTACTCCCACCTTGGCAACCTCGCCTGTCCTCTTTGCTTTATCTCCTTCCAAAACTAGGTCATCCGCACCGAAAATCGCCGCACCAACACTGTCCTCCTCGAGGTTTAATACAAGTCCAGAGACTCCACTGTCGAATATAATGAGTTCTCCCGCCATAGCTTTATCAAGACCGTAAATTTTTGCAATACCATCACCTACAGAAGTAACGGTCCCGACCTCAGCAGACTTAAAGCCTGCTTCAAGACCTTGAATTTTTTGTCTTAACTGCTCACTGATATTTTGTATATTAATTTCGGACATTAAAATTCTCCCTTAAGGTTTAAATTTTTAAATTTACTAATTTTCCCATTTAACGAACCATCAAAAAATTTATCTTCTACTTGCAGAACCAAACCTCCAATAATCCCGGGATCTTCGTTGAAACTTAGCTCGAGGTTCTCACCCCAGATGCTTTTTAAACTGTCTCTAATAAGATTTAGTTTTTCTGTTTGTTTAGTATTTATGGTTGTAACTTCAATTCTAATCTTTCCTAAAACTTTTCTTAATTTTTTTAAAAAGAATTCCCTTGAATCGATAAATGATTCTAAAAGATTAAATTCAATTAGTATCTCTAGAAATTTCCTAGTATGTTTGCAATCCAGAACAATATTAGAAATCAAATCAGCCTTTACAGACGAAGGATAAATATTATTAATTAGGCAGGATTTTATCATATTATTAGAATTGAATACATCAACAAAATTTGAAAGACCCCTATAAACCTGTTCAAGCTCGTCTTTTGAAAGAGATTCAACCGTAAGTGCTTGAAAGAAATCGTTAACCGTTGCTGACGGCATTTTGTTTAACCTCCTCAAAAAATTTCGATATGAGTTTGGTATCTTTATAGTCGTCGATATCGGTCCTCATTTCATGCTGAGCAAGCTCAATAGCTTTTTTGAGCACCTCAGCTTGAATATCATTTTTAAGTTTAATTGACTCCAATTCGATAATTTCAATCGTATCATTTCTTATTTTGCTGGCTACAGAATTTGCATTACCTGTAATCTCAGAGACCTTTTTGTTAGTAATTAAATCAATTGAGTGTCTTAGATTATCCAGCTCTGAGTCGATAACATTCATTTTTTCTAAATTTTTATCATATGATTTTTGGGCACTTTCAATAATCCGGCTAGCTTCATCTATCTCGTTTCGAATTTTTAAACTTCGTGAAGAGAAAAAATCAGATATTGGTTTCTTCAGAAAATAATAAAGAACCCCGATGAATATAATTAAATTAAACAAGTGCTTAGAAGCGAATATGAGTTGTCCAACTATATTTAGTTCTTCTGCCATTTTAATTAACTTTACTTCTTATAAGATTTGATATTTCTTTTATACGCAATGAAATATCATCATTACTTGCCCTAATCTCGTTTATGCTCATGTTTTTTACCGAGCTTATCAATTCAGAATTCAAATTCTTTCTGGCTTCATTAATGGTATGGATTGACTGATCCTTAGCTTCTTTGATAATCATATCAGCTTGCCTTCTTGCCTCATTGATTTGTTCATTTGAAGATTGCTCAACTTCTAATTTAAATTCTAATAACCTTTTTTTGTATTCAGAATCTAAGTCTTCGGACTGTTCTCTCATGCTTTGGGCCCTTTCTATTCTTACAGAAGTTTCTATATCCCTATCTTCTTTCAAATTAAGTAATGGTTGAAACAAAAATTTATTAAGGAATAGGATTATAAAGATAAAAAGTGAAAGCTGAATAAAGAACGTACCATCAACTTGCAACACATTAGAGCTATCAGCAGAGAAGGCTTTAAGACTAAATAAGAATAAAAAAAGAGGAAAAAATCTCATAAATCAATCTCTAAAAAACCGATAAAGAAGGGGCGGAGCAACAAAAGTTGTTAGCATAACCATAACCATTAATGCTGAATATTCACTTTTGTGCAACACGCCAGAAACAAGTCCCATGGAAGCGAATATGAGTCCAACCTCACCTCTCGGTATCATTCCAATTCCAATCACTAATTTGTTCGCTTTTAACGAAAAAGCCCCCAAACCGCTAACTAATTTGCCAATTACCGCAACTACAAATAAAACTAAAGCTAAGAGTATAACAGCAATGTTTTCCTTTACAAAGGGGTTGAAAACAGAAATATCAACAGCAGCTCCTACCATTATAAAGAATATGGGGATAAAGACATCAGCCACTGGTTTTAATCTATCCTCTATTAAAGTTTTTTGATTTGTCTTGGCCAACAACAATCCAGCGGCAAAGGCTCCTATAATTGGCGCTAGCCCGGCAAGTTGGCCTAAATAGGCAAAGATAAACGTATAAGCAAGTGCTCCAAGAAGCAAACTGCCTCTTGCTTTTAAGCTATGCACGAACATAAAAAGTTTTGATGTAAACAAACCACCAATTACTATAGCTAAAATCAAAAAGCCTACGGCCTTTGCTGTTATTATTCCTATATCCGCAATTGCAAAAGAGGAAACTCCTTCTCCGGATCCTGTTGTGGCTATCATGCCACTAACCACGGCAAGAATGATAAGTCCAATAACATCATCTATAACAGCAGCACCAAGAATAACTCTTGATTCAACTGTCTTAAGCTTGTTCAGCTCCGATAAGACCCTCGCGGTAATACCCACGCTAGTGGCTGTCAAAGTAGCGCCAATCGTTAAAGCAACGAAGAACAAGCTGGATTCAGATGAAAAATTGAGGAAATTTAAATCGTTTAAAAACAAAATACAATAAAACCCTAGAAAGAAAGGGGCGACGACACCGATAATAGCAACAATCAACGATGGCAATCCAACACTAAGTAGCTCTTTGAGGTCCGTCTCTAGGCCAATTTCAAAAAGTAGAATCGCTACACCTACCTCGGATAAAAGGTAAAAGATATCGTATCCCATTTCTCCATAGAGAGGAATAAGACCTAAGGAACCTAATATTACACCGGCAATTAGTTCACCTAGAACTTCTGGCTGCTTAAACCTTACGAATAAAGAGCTAATCTTCTTTCCGGCTATAAAAATAATAGCCAATGTTAGAAAAAAACTTCCAATTGAATAATAATCTGGATTTTCTAATGACATACCTAGAACCTGGAACGACTAAATTCTCTCATGAAACAAACTTGTAGTCAAACTTGGATATTGACTATTTTTTATCTAGAAAATCATTTAAAGTTTACTGGAGAAAGACTTTAAAGAGATATAAATGCCAAGAGGAAGAATACGTCGTTCCATATATAATTTATGGACTAATCAATATACCTATTTCATATTAATCGGTTTTATCGTTGGGATTTGTGCAGGCTTCTCAAATCTGATTTTTCATTTCTTATACAATACAATTTCTTCATTATTTCTTTCTCCGCTTGCAGAGAAGAATCTGGTTATTTTCGGAACAATTATTGGTGGGCTTATTTTATTTTTTCTGACATATGTTGGTAAGAAAGATGATATTTTAGGATATAAATTTCATAGATTTATCCATAATATTTCTCAAGGTAGCGGAATAATAACCGTTAAAGAGACAATAGTTAAAACTTTTTCTCAGATAATATCTTTGGGCTTTGGGGGTTCTGTTGGACAAGAAGGTCCTATGGCACAACTAGGTGGATCAATCGGTAGTATCGTGGGACAGAAAATAAGGATAAAAAAGGGTGATTTAAAAATATTTATTGCGTGTGGTATTGCCGGTGCAATAGCAGCAACATTTCATGCTCCAATAACCGGGGTTCTTTTTGTTGAAGAGGTAACGCTTCTGAGGAACATAAAAATTAGAAGCTTCTTGCCCGTCGTTATTTCGGCAGCAACCGCAACTGTAGTGTCGGCATTTTATAGCTCCGAGGACAGTGTATTTTACAATGTTGTCTTTTCGTTAATTAGCTATAAAGAGCTCTTCATCTACGCTTTGATGGGGATTGTGATAGGTTTTGCCTCAGCTTTCTTTACCAAATTACATTTCAATATAGAGAAAATATTTGAGAATCTCTTTCCTGAGCAAAGAATAAGACCTTTAATTGGCGGGGTTATTTTAGGGCTTATTGCTTTTGCACCTTCGGGCTTAGGAATGGATGTCTTAGGCAGCGGCCACGAGGCAATAAAAAAAGCTCTTTCGCATGAATATACTTTGTGGATTGCCATTGGAATACTTCTAATAAAACCAATCGCGACATCGATAACCTTAAGCAGTGGATGGCCTGGGGGAATATTTGCGCCATCAATATTTATAGGTGCTTTGTGTGGGTATTTATTCGGGTTTGGAGTAGAAAATATTTTTTCTTTTGCTTCTGCGTATGAAGGAAATTTAACAACTTCCTATGCAATCGTAGGAATGGGGACATTTCTCGCAGCAATGACTCAGGCGCCTCTAACATCAATATTCTTTATTTTTGAGATAACACAGACGTATGAGGCCGTTTTACCCATCATGATAAGTTCTGTCATTGGGACATCTATTTATAGATTAATGATAGGAAGATCTTTTGAGGCATGCTATTTAAGAAAAGATAATATCGAGCTAGTACAAAATGAAGAATCCCACATATTAAGCAATATGAAGGTGAGCGAGATTATGAAAAGAAATGTCGTTACAATCCCGGAAAAAATGTCTCTTGGTAAGTTTATTGAGTTTCTTCCAACAACTCAACTGACCACTTTTCCTTTAATTGACGAAAATGACAATTTATCAGGAATAATATCCGTTCAAGATTATAGAGGATGGGTACTTGAAGATTCCTTAAGAGATGTCGTTGTTATGAAAGATTTAGCCTCAACAAATGTAAACACCGTAACTCCAGAAGAATCCATGCTGGAAGTACTTAAGCATTGGGACAAAGGGGATATATTGCCGGTAGTCTCCCAGCCCGGATCAAAAAAAATTATAGGAATCCTATCACGAAGAGATGCGTTGATAGCCTATAACAAAGCACTTAGCGAAGAATCCTCAGAGGTTTAATTTTTTTTCAATAGATAATCTATTTCATACCCAGTTGCTAATGAACCAATTTTTGAAATAATCTCCAATGCGGGATTGAGAAAATTTTGGCAATCACTACCGTTTTTATCAAGGCACAAACATTGAAAATACATACCCTTTGTATTTAAATTTTCTACCGAACTTCGTAGGTCATTAGTACGATAAAAGCCTCCGACTAATTCCCCATTAATCAAGTAATATACGGGCTCTTTGTTTGAATAAATTGTCTCTACTCCTTCTTGGATAACAACTTCTTTTAACAGGTTGCCACCTTTTGAGACTTTCATTTTTTTTCTTCCATCTCTGTTCAAACCTATTATGTCTTCGCCCTTCTCAATTTGCATTACCGACATTCCATAAGTTCCGGTGTTGCTTTTAATAAATAAAATCGGATGTTCCACCTTGTGATAAACCGATAATTCATACAACATTTCCTTAGATAAGTTAGCCAACCTTTCTCTATCTTCAGTTATTTCGAAATTTATATCTTCAGCAAGTTGAGTCTGTAAAGAAAAATGAAAAGGATTAATGTTGATAAGTTCACTAAATTCACTAACTAGCTTATTATAAAATTCAAAATGTATGTTTTTCTTTCTCGAGTGCCACCCTACCTCCGGAGGTGGAGTAACTATCTGTTCCAGATTAGATAAAATCGGTGGTGACGAATCGGAAAAATCATTATTAATTAGAATGATATCTGGATTAAAATCCGAAAGAAGTACCCTGTTGTCTTTTCTGACTACTGGCTCCGCGGGAACCTGCATCCTCGATGATGATTTGAAATTCATAATTGATTTCTTCTCGGAGATTGCTCCAACTCTGGCTTCGAGACCCGCGTTTCTCAAAATATTAAGAATCGAAAGTATGTTGTCCCAATAAAAAGGATTTCTAGTATGGAGCTCAGGAATAATTAATACTTTTTTTATTTTTGACTTATGAACTACTTTTTTATAGTCCTTAGTCAAGGCAACCGCATTAGATAAGAATCTTTCAGATAAATTATTAAATCCGGCCGGGAAGATATTAGTATCAACGGCTGCAATCTTATTCTTGGAAACTCGCAAATCAACGGATGTATAAAAGGGTATTCTTGTTTGTGATTTTTTCCACTCAATCCAAGAATCTATTTCTTTTTTATTATCAAGTACCGCTTGATTAATCTTTTCTAAGAATTCCATTTCGAAAAAATAACTACTCGGAAGATTGTTCAATTGCTTTGACAATCTTTAAAAAAGTATTCCCATCACCACCCGATACCATATAACCATTCACGATAAACGTTGGTGTTGAATTAATACCAAGAGTTCTAGCCTCATCTAGATCAGCTTTGACGATAGCAACATATTCATCATCCTTGTATGAATCAAGACATTCTTCATATGAAAAATCGAGATTGGCGTCATTAAAAAATTGTGCAATATCTTCTTTGAAAGATTGTTCCTCAATCTTATCTTGCGAGCTAAAGATTAAGTCATGTGCTACCCAGAATTTTTCACTACCAAATCTATCATTAATACAAGTCGTATAATAGGCAGCATCATCAGCCCACTTGTGAAAGCTTAGAGGAAAATGTTTGTAATAAAAGGTAATTTTTTCGCTATACATTTCTTTTAATTTTGAAACAATATTATGTGTCGCGATTTTACATGCAGGGCATTGGAAATCTGAGTACTCTATTACTTTGATTGATTCTGGATTGTTGGATCCATAACTTGGGGTATTTGATAAATTTATATTGTTCATTATTGTTTTATTTCGCGATGGTCCAGAAAAATTATACAGCTGAGGATTGAAAATAATATGATTACCATCGTTTGAGATTAAAAAAGACAGCTGCTGTGTTTCATCCAATTTCTTAAAAAGTATCGAGCCCTCTTGAAGTCCTTTTATGGGAGAAGCCTTAAGGGGGGTAATTGATATTAGTGCATCATTCGGGATGGTATCTCCAAAGTGTTCTCTGAATTTTTTTAAAACTTCTTCCTTTGTAGTATTTGATTGATTTGTATTTATGTCCCTTACGTAATCACAACCAATAAGAAGAAATACTAATAGGAGGCCAAATTTAAATATGTTTCTCATTTTGGTTTAAGAACCCTTTTTAATATAAATTCAGCATTCGCAAATAAATTTTTAAAACTAAAACATTCTTTAATCTCTTTTTTATTTAAATATTTGGTAATTTGGCGATTAGCAAATAGTAAATCTTGAAAGTCTTTCTTTTTTGTCCAGGAAAGGACAGCATTGTCTTGAACTATCTTGTAGGACTGTTCTCTAGTCAGGCCTTTTTCTATGAGTTTGACTAGAACATTCTGAGAAAAGATAACACCATTTGATTTCCATATATTCGATAACATATTGTCAGTATAGACATTTAAGTTTTGCAACATATAATTCAGTCTGTACAGCATAAAATGAGTAAGCATTGAGGAGTCAGGCCCAATAATTCTTTCTACTGAAGAGTGACTAATATCTCGTTCGTGCCATAGCGGGATATTTTCAAATGACGCAGCAGCATTGGCTCTGACAATTCTTGAAAGACCTGTTAAGTTTTCCGACAAAATAGGATTTCTTTTATGGGGCATCGCAGAAGAACCTTTTTGACCTTTCAAGAAGGGCTCTTCCACTTCCAGGACCTCGGTTCGTTGCATATGCCTAATTTGTATAGCAATCCTTTCTATAGCTGAGGCAATGAAGGCAAGAGAAGAGAAGTAGTCAGCATGATAGTCCCTGTTGATAATTTGACTACTTATCTTTGCCGGTTTCAATTTTAGAATAGAACATGCTTTAGCTTCAATCTTAGGTAAAACATTAGAATACGTTCCTACAGCTCCAGAGATTTTGCCAACACTGCAGAGATTTATGGAATTTTCAAGTCTTTTTCTAGATCTTTTAATCTCATCAAGCCAATTCGCTATTACAAGCCCAAAAGTAGTAACTTCCGCGTGTATACCGTGCGACCTTCCTATTATTGGCGTTTTAATATATCTCTTGGACATCTTTATCAAAGTCTTAATAAGCTTATCAAGTTCTAACTTTATCAGATTGCCCGATTCAACAATTAACAGCGAAAGTGACGTATCCAAAACGTCTGACGAGGTGAGGCCTAGATGAATAAATCTTGAATCCTTACCTATTGATTCAGCGAGATTCGTAGTAAAAGCGATAACATCATGTTTAGTTGTCTTCTCAATCGCTTCAATTCTTTTTACAGAGAATTTTGCCTTTTTTTTGATATTCTCTAATGAAGATTTGGGAATATGGCCATAAAAACTCCAGGCTTCACAAACGGCAATTTCAACATCAAGCCACTTTTGATATCTATTTTGGTCCGACCAAACAGACTCCATTCGATCCAGACTATACCTTTTAATCATAGAATCCCTTGAGGATATTAGCATAACATTTTTTCCAGACTCTTTCTTGAACTTGTCAATTGGACTTGATTCATTATAATTCTCATGATGAATCCACTAAGAATAATTTTTGCAATGATTAGTGCAATTGCGGGTTTTTGGATTACACTTAGCGGATCTGGAACCGAGCAGAGGCTGCTGCTTCCATACTCAGTTGGCATAGGCTTGTTTTGTGGTATCCTGACGTTTGCTTTTGTTTACTATGCTGAAAAAATATTCACTAATTTAAGCGCCAAGGCGCTTATTGGTGGAACAATTGGTATTGCTGCTGCATTATTATTGTTTCTAACTTTTAACTACTTCTCCCAGATAGTAGGGCTAAATGTCAAATATCCCCCTTTGACATATCCGATAGTTTTTTTATGTACTATATGTCTCGGAATCGCAATTGGTATAAAAAAAGGAGGGGACCCAGAACCAGCGAAAAAGAGCGATGATGAATACATATTCGCTAAAGTTCTTGATACAAGTGCAATAATCGATGGAAGAATCTCTGATATCTCCGAAGTTGGTTTTATAGAAGGATCAATTGTAGTACCTCAATTTGTTATTAGAGAACTACAGTGGATAGCCGATTCAAATGATCCCCTAAAGAAAGTTAGGGGAAGGAGAGGGCTCGAAATATTAAAAAAAATGCAAGATCAGAAAAATGTTAAAGTTAAGATTCTTGATCGAGATTTTACTAGTATAAAAGAAGTAGATTTAAAACTAGTAAGGCTTGCCAAGGAGCTTAAGGCTCATCTTGTTACAAACGATTTTAATCTAACCAAAGTTGCTAATCTCCAAGGTGTCAAAGTTCTTAATGTAAATCAACTAGCCAATTCTTTAAGGCCTGTAATCCTCCCGGGTGAGCATATGAGAATTAAGGTTATCAAAGAGGGAAAGGACGAGAATCAGGGAGTTGGATATTTAGATGATGGAACAATGGTGGTAATTGATAATGCAAGAAAACAGATTAGCAAAGAGATAAATATCGTGATAACCAGCGTAATTCAAACCCCTACTGGTCGAATGATATTCTCCAAATTGGGCGATATTCGAGACAAAGATAGCACCATATCGAACTAGCAATGCCTCAGAGAAGCTTATCTTTCATAATAACCTCAGCGGGAAAAGGATTGAGATTTGGTACAACCAAGAATGGTAAGCAATTCGAACTAATAAACGACATACCAGTTTTCATCTATTCTCTCAAGGTAATATCTGAGATAAAAAACAAAACCGAGATAATATTAACAATTGATAAATCTGTAAAAGTTGCATATGTTCAAAGATTATTGAGAAAATATTCTTTGGATACGAATATTACGATTTGTAGTGGTGGCCCATCAAGAGCACAAAGTGTTTTTAATGGTTTTAAAAAAATAAAAAGAAACAATGGATACGTTATCGTACATGATGCCGTTAGACCTAATCTGAATTTAAAACAGATAAATAAAATGATTAAGTTAATTGGGAATTTTTCAGGAATAATCTTAGCATCGAAGGTTCACGATACAATTAAAAGAATAAAAAATAGCAAATCAATCAGCAACACAATTAACAGGGATAGCTTGTGGGTTTCCGAAACACCACAAATCTTTAAGTACGCAGCTCTAAAAAAGTGTTATGAGAACGATAAACGATTTACCCAATATACCGACGAATCAGAACTTCTTGAGAAGAATGGGTTTAAAGTTAGAGTATTTGAGAACGATGGATATAACAACAAAATAACAACTAAAAAAGATTTAAGGATGTACGAACTATTATTAAAAAATGTATAGAATAGGTTTAGGATACGATATTCATAGATTAGTTAAGAATAGAAAGCTATTCATAGGAGGAGTGTTAATTCCTTCAAGTCGGGGCTTAGATGGACACTCGGATGCTGATGTGCTAATCCATAGCATATGCGACTCCATATTGGGTGCGCTAGGAATGGGAGATATCGGAACACATTTTAGTAATAAGAATCCAAAATACAAAAATAAACAAAGTACTTATTTCCTGAATAAAGTAATGCAAATGATGAGACAAGAAGGATACAGGATTGTAAATATAGACTCCACGTTAATTTGCGAGAAACCAAAATTAAGTAGATATAGAACGAGAATAAGAGCATCGCTTGAAAAAAAATTAAAAATTCCCAAAGAGTGTATATCCATAAAGGCAACCACTTCTGAAGGACTTGGGGTTATCGGTGAAGGTATGGCGATTGCTTGCAAAGCGATTGTTTTAATCGGAAATTAGTTGGTCATGGAGTATTTGGTCTCAGGTCAAGGATTCTTAGGAATAAGAAATCCCAGCATCAAAGATACTCATGTAATTGTAGTTCCTTATGGACTAGAGAACACTGTAAGCTACGGTAAGGGTACGGCTAATGGGCCAAGAGAAATAATCAAAGCATCTCATCAAGTTGAGCTTTACGATGAGGAACTCGGCTACGAACCCTACAACACAGTAGGGATAAGAACTATTAAGGCAAAGAAAGTTCCCCAAAACAACACTGAGGCCTTAAAGCTCCTAGGAGAAACAGTTGACGAAATTTCGGAGCTGGGGAAGTTTCCCTTCATTTTGGGAGGAGAGCACACGATTACAGCTGGATCAATTCAACCGTTTGCTAAAAAATTTGACAAATTAACTGTTGTTCACTTTGATGCACATGCTGATTTAAGAAATAGTTACGAAGGAAGAAGGTTGTCTCACGCATGCACTATCAGAAGATGTCTCGATTATAAAAATGTCAACATAGTCTCTATTGGCATAAGGAATATATCGCGGGAGGAAGCGGGCTTTGCTAAAAAGAACAAAGAAAGAGTTAGGATCTTCTGGGCAAAAGATAAAATTGATTCTTAACTAAAAGAAATTGTAAAACAAATAAAAGATAACAATGTGTACATAAGTTTTGATCTTGACGTTTTTGACTCTAGTCTGATGGCAGCTACTGGAACTCCAGAACCGGGAGGGTTGTTTTGGAACGAAGCTATAGAAACAATAAAAGCCGTAACGCTAAACTCAAACATTCTAGGGGCTGACATTACCGAACTTGCACCAATAAAAGGTCTTCACTCGTATAATTTTCTTGCAGCAAGGCTGTGCTACAAAATTATTTCATATATTTTTCATTACAATCGATCGTAAACAACATAAAAAATTCAAAAAATAAAACAAGATAGTGTATATTTATACCTGGTAGAAATTAATTTTTGAGATAGAATCTAATGTCACATTCTTTACCTGAATTAGGCTATGCATATGACGCGCTAGAGCCACATATCGATGCTAAGACAATGAAAATACATCACTCGAAGCATCATCAAACTTATATTGCTAATTTGAACGCAGCTCTAGAAAAATACCCTGAGCTCTTTGAAAAAAGCGTCGAAGATTTATTAATCAATTTGGAGGATATACCTGAATCCATTAGAGTAGCAGTAAGAAATGGTGGCGGTGGTCATGCTAACCATTCTCTTTTTTGGAAAATAATATCCCCAAATAAATCCAAGAACCCTGAAGAAAGACTCGCTAGTGCTATCGATTCAGACTTTGGTAGTTTCGAAAATTTCCAAAAAGAGTTTACAGAAAAAGCGACTAAACAATTTGGCAGCGGCTGGGGATGGCTTTGTCAGGACAAGGGTAAAAAACTTGTATGTACTTCAACCCCTAATCAAGATAGTCCCCTCTCCTCTGGACTAACACCATTATTGGGAATCGATGTTTGGGAGCATGCATATTATTTAAACTATCAGAACAGACGGCCTGATTACATAAAAGCCTTCTGGGAAATTGTTAACTGGGAAGAGGTTGGAAAAAATTTAAAATAAGATGAAGAATAAAAAATTTTCATCCATTGTAACAGAAGGTCTAGATAAAGCTCCCAACAGAGCAATGCTGAGGGCCGTGGGTTTTAAAAATCCCGATTTTAATAAACCTATGATTGGTATCGCTTCGACTTGGGCGATGGTAACGCCGTGTAATATGCATATCAACAAATTAGCAGATGTCGCTTCCAAGGGAGTTGATACCAACGGGGGTAAGTCAATTATTTTTAATACCATTACCGTATCAGATGGAATATCGATGGGGACCCCAGGAATGAAATATTCACTCATATCGAGAGAGGTAATAGCAGATTCGATTGAAACGGTCGCCGGCGCTGAAGGATTTGATGGACTTGTCACTATTGGAGGATGCGACAAAAACATGCCTGGCTGCTTGATGGCAATGGCAAGACTCAATAGGCCATCGATTTTTATCTATGGAGGTTCCATAATGCCAGGAATCTATAATAAAAAACCTATTGATGTAGTATCAGTCTTTGAAGCCGTAGGTGAATACTCAAATAAATCAATTTCAAAATCAGAACTGACAAAAATTGAAGAGTGCGCGATTCCCGGGCCTGGATCCTGCGGTGGAATGTATACCGCAAACACTATGGCCTCCGCAATAGAAGCATTAGGCATGAGCCTACCTGGAAGCTCTACTCAAATTGCTATTTCGAAAAACAAAGAAGTAGACTGTATCGAATCAGGCAAGGCTCTTCTGAATTTGATTAAAAAAGATATAAAGCCAAGCGACATAATGACCAAAAAGGCTTTTGAAAATGCAATTACAGTAGTTATCGCCCTAGGTGGATCTACCAATGCTGTACTCCATCTTTTGGCAATGGCAAATGCTGTAGGAGTCAATCTAAAGATAGACGATTTCACAAGAATTGGAAAAAGGGTTCCTGTCTTAGCCGATTTAAAACCAAGCGGAACCTACATGATGGCAAAATTTTGTGAAATAGGTGGTTTGCCGCCTTTACTTAAGAGGCTTTTAAACGCAGGATTGCTTCATGGAGATTGTTTAACTGTAACCGGGAAATCAATTAAGGAAAACTTAAGTAACATACGAGACAACTTAGGAACAGAAGTTATAAAAAACGTCACGAATCCAATTAAAAGAGATAGTCATATTGTAATATTAAAAGGCAATATTGCTCCTGAAGGCGCTGTGGCGAAAATCTCTGGAAAAGAAGGGTATTCTTTTCGAGGAAAAGCAGTTGTTTTTAATTCTGAAGAAAAGTGTATGGACGCTATTCTGAAGAGAAAAATAAAAAAAGGTAATGTTATCGTAATTAGATACGAGGGTCCAAAGGGTGGTCCTGGAATGAGGGAGATGTTAGCTCCAACATCCGCTATCACTGGGCAAGGTTTAGGCTCTGACGTTGCGCTAATTACCGATGGACGATTTTCCGGGGGTACGCACGGATTCGTCGTGGGCCATATAACTCCCGAAGCTTTTGATGGTGGGTCTCTAGCATTAATTAAAAATGGCGACATCATAAAAATTAATTCCTCTAAACGAACTATAGAGCTTGAAGTTTCGAAAAAAGAAATTGGTCTAAGAAAAAAGAAATGGAAACAGCCCTCTCAAAAACACCTTAATGGTGCCATGTATAAATATTCTGTACTTGTTAGTTCCGCCTCGAAAGGAGCAATAACGGATGACAAAATTAGATAATATGAGCAATCTCAAAGACAAAAATATATTAGTAGGAGTTACAGGCAGTATTTCCATATATAAGTCGTGTGATTTGATACGCGCATTAATTAAAGAAGGTGCAAATGTTACCGTTGTAATGACTTCCAATGCAGAAAAATTTATAAGTCCTATGACGTTTCAATCGATATCTGGAAGAAAAGTCTTTACGAACATGTACGACACAGACGAATCAAGTCTTGCTCATATAAACCTTGCTGATAATTCTGATTTAATAATTGTTTGTCCAGCAACTGCAAACTTTGTTTCCAAATATGCAAATGGAATAGCTGACAACCTGCTTCTTAATATTTTGCTTGCAACAAAGTCAAAAGTTGTAGTTTGTCCAGCAATGAATGTAAATATGTTTGAGAACCCTCTTGTTCAAGAGAATATTGTCAGGTTGTCGAAACTAGGAATTGATTTCGTAGAGCCTGATTCTGGTGATTTGCTATGTGGCTGGGAAGGCAAGGGAAGGTTGGCGGATTTAAACAAAATATTGATGGCAATAAAAAAAAAAGTCTCAAATAAAGATCTTCAAGAAGAAAAAGTTCTAATCACTTGTGGGGCAACTAGAGAATATCTGGATCCTATAAGATTTATATCTAATCCTTCCTCCGGAAGAATGGGTCTTTGCTTAGCCAATGAATTTTTTTATAGAGGATCAAATGTAAGAATCATATCCGGATATGTCGAGGAGGACTTCGATTTCTTTCCGGATTATCTCAAATGTGAATCCTCTGATGAGATGGCACAACATGTAATTAAAGATTTGAAAAAGTATAGTGTAATAATAAAATCTGCTGCTGTTGGAGATTACAAATTTAAAAAAGTTCAGAAGAATAAGATAAAGAAAAAAAATGCAAAGATAAGTTTTGAAATGGAACCTACAATCGATATTCTAGAGGAAGTAGGTGCAAAGAAAACTAAAAATCAAATTTTGATTGGCTTTTGTGCCGAGACCGAAAGTATAATTAGCAACGCAAAGATCAAAATTAAAAAGAAGAACCTAGACTTCATCGTTGGCAACGATGTATCAAAAGAAAATAGTGGATTTGGAAGCAAAGATAATTTTTCTTTCTTGGTGTCCAAAAATGGCAAGATAGAAGAACTCGGTCTTGTTTCCAAAGAAACTCTATCAAAAGAAATTGCCAACAAAGTAAGCGAAGTCAGACGAGGCTTGTTCTAAACAATTCAAGCCCTCGCCTATAAATTACAATTCTATTCCTAGAGGAAAAAAGTTTACTTACCAGCTAGTGTCGCCAGATGCAGGAGCTACTAAGACTGCATCCTTACAAGCTTTTGAAACTCTAAATTTTACAACTTTCTTCGCAGGAATTTGAATTACCGCACCGGTCTGAGGATTTCTTCCTTGTCTGGCTTTACGATCAACAAGTACTAGTTTACCTAGTCCCGGAAGAGTAAAACTGCCATTATTCTTTGCTTCATCACAAGCCAAGCCTGCGAATGCTTCGATGTAACGCCCTGCGTCAGCTTTCGAAATACCCAATTTGCTGGCTAAGGCGGTTGTTGTTTGCGATTTTGTAAGTGCTCCCATTATATAAGCCTCCTAAAATACTATTTTTATCTTATTTGCATATAATAGTTTTTTAGCGCTAAAAATGCAAGTTTTATCTAATAAAATGGTCTAATTACCCTACCTTTATTGGAATACAATCATGATTGATAGGTCAAAAATGTTACATCCTTGGGGCTCCTGGTTTTTTTCAAATTTTACTTGACTCCTACTACATATAGTGGTTTAATGACAGCATAATCACAATATGTTGTTGAATTGTTTTTGTAGATGTGTGGAAAGATGTGATTACACCATGGGGCAAGGAGAAGTTGAAATACCCCCTTTTGCACCCCGTTAAGATTTTTCCTTGCCTCTAATTTTTCCTTTAAAATCTCACAATAAGCGGACCATGGCTAAACTGCTCCCTACTTCTTATCGAAAGGATTGGGGATTTCAGGATGCCATAATTTAAGATGATTTTTGTGGTTTTCTGTATAAGCACCCTCCGGATAGAACTTATCATAGAAATCAATATCTAGATGATGTGATTGGACCATCATCCTAGAATACATAGCATCTGAAAATGCAGGAAATCTACCATACGTATCATACAGATAATTACAGATATCTTTTACTATTTGAATTTCCTCTTTACTTGGTCTGGGGGTTTCTTTTAGTATGCCAGTTGGATCCTTGTAGGGCATAAACTTCTTTTCCCAATTGCTCCACTTCATATCATTAAACGCATCGACTGCCTCGCTCATATTTTTATAGTACGGTGGACAAAAAGCTTCGAAATGCCCACTTAGTCCAACTGGTGCTTTTGCTACTGTCGCACCCCAATCGCTTCCTTGGTCTTTGGCTTCTACACATGTAAAACCTAGACCTCTAAATTGTTCGTCTGCCCCAAGCATATATCTACTTTGGAATCCACTAAACATCCAACCACCTAAGCCTAGAATTTGTTGTGTCAAGACAACGTTTTGACAAAAGAGAGGTTGTTCTGCTATATACCCATTTGCAAATCGAAGTTCAGCCTCAATTAAAGGTACAGGCTTGTTCTCATCAATAAAACCATTTTTAATCCACTTGGTAGTTCCAGGAGGTTTCATTTTATTTAATTCATCAACAAAATTGAATCTATGTCCTTCTCGCATGTAGAAGAATAAGATATTAATCAATCCCGCGGATAAATCTGTTACGGGTACCATGAGAGTTGTTCCAGGTCGATTTACATTCCACGTATTATGTATTGCAAGACCTGGAGGGCCCGTTGGAAGGTCAGCCCTCCCTTCATGTAGTTTAATTCTAGACGCTTCGAAGAGTTCTAATATTCTTTTAATCTTGTCTTCCTTGTTTAAACCTTCGATACCCTTAAAGTCAGATGGAGACTTATCATGTTGTTTAATCAAGTACAGCCCGTTATCGTTCGTATAAAACAACTCTGTTCTATGTATGTCACCCAAAGAAGGAATTGTTTTGCTCATAAATTTTACTTCTAGGTCAAGTCCTTTATGAGGTGGAAAATCTGATAGATTAATGTTCTTTACACCAATCCCATTCCAAGCCAGTATCGCTTCCTCGATTTCACTTAGTGGAATTGCAGGATGAGAAGATTTATGTTTTAATGGCCCCTCGTCGATTTCTCCACCCATCGGAAAGCGTCTAGATCTTCTCTCGTATAAAGCATTAAGAAAAGAATAATTTATAGCTGTATCGAATCCTGGTGGGAATTTTGACATATTGCTATTTTAACTCAAAATAACTATGGCTTATAATAATATTTAATGAAAGATTTACTGCTTAGCTCTCTCAAGAAGGATTCCATACTAAAAGGGGACTTCGTTCTATCTTCTGGTGAAAAGAGTGATTACTATATCGATGCGAGAACTAGTACCCTTTCCGCTAAATCGCTAGGCTGTGTCGCAGATATTTTTTATCAACAAATAGTTGAAGCTGATTTAAATATCGTAGGAGGTCCATCAATAGGAGCGGACCCTATCGTAGGGGCTATTCTGTATAGAGCCTATTTAGACAAAAAATCTTTTAAGGGATTTTTAGTTAGATCCGGCGAGAAGCATCACGGGACACAAAAAACAATTGAAGGGCCAGATATATCGAATACTTCAGTCGTTATAGTAGAAGACGTCGTTTCAACTGGAAATTCAATCATAAAGACAGTCAAGCAGCTTCAAGATCAAGGGTGTTCGGTTAAATTGATATTGTCTATAGTCGATAGAGAGATGGGGGCCGTTGAAAGATTCTTAAAAGAGAATCTGGAATATAGACCAATATTCAAAGTCACAGATCTATTGTAAATTATAAAATTCTCCAATTTTATATAAATTATTTTGTAATATACTATAATTAATATGTCCTTGTTGGATAACCACCTTATGAGTATGGCAATATTCGGAAACCCTGTCTGGAAATGGGGACTTGCCATATTAGCAACTTTCATTTTTTTTATCCTGGCAGGTTTCTTTAAACGCTTTGCAGAAAACAATCTACGTGCATTGGCAGCAAAAACTGATACTAGTATTGATGATTATTTATTTGAGATGCTTTCCACGATATCCCCAATCTTTGTACTGGGAATTTCTTTATATACAGCAACTAAAATAATTTATTTAAGTCAGAATGTTAATGAAATTGTCACTCAGATTTTCCTCCTAGTTATTTTTTGGCAATTAACTAAATGGGCCGCCCTTATAGCAAATAAAATATTCATTAGATACAAAGATATAAAAACCAACGACAAAGATATGCATGGCGTAACAGCGATTAATGGCCTTAATGCCATTACAAAGTTTGCAATTTGGCTCATTTTCTTAATGCTTGCATTAGATAATTTGGGTGTAGATATCACGGCACTTGTGGCTGGGCTAGGTATTGGCGGACTTGCAATTGCTTTAGCAGCTCAGAGTATACTTGGTGATCTTTTTGCATCGCTAACAATAATGATTGATAAACCAATTGCGCTTGGAGACTACATAGTAGTCGACGATTTTATGGGTACCGTCAAATCCATAGGTATAAAAAGCACTAAAATTGAAAGTCTCACTGGTGAAGAAATCATTATTTCGAATTCGGATTTGCTTAATAGTAGGTTAAGAAATTACCAAAAAGATAGAATGCAGAAACGGAGAGCCACAATTGAATTAGGCGTAGTCTACGAAACAGACTATAAACAGCTTGCTAGAATTCAAACTATTTTGAAAGAGATTGTAGAATCATTTAGTAGTACAGAATTTATCAGAGCAAGTTTTGTGGAATTTGCTGATTTTTCATTAAATTTTGAACTCGTCTACGACGTCCTTAGTCCCGACTATCCTGAATATGTTCAAACAAATCACCATATTAGATTAAAAATATTCGAGACCTTCCAGAAAGAAGGTATTGAATTTGCGTTTCCAACTAGAACTATTCATCTATCTAAAGATGATTGATATCTATAAAAAGTAATTTGTTTTAAAAGTATATATATTTTATATTCTTCCAATGACTAAAAAAATTTGGGGCGGAAGATTTAAAAATATTACGAATAAGAAAGTAGAAAAATTTTCTTCCTCGGTCGATATCGATAAAAATCTTTATGCGTTTGATATCCAAGGATCAATTGCACATGTAGAAATGCTTTCCAAGCAGAAAATAATTTCTGTATCCGATAAAAGAAAGATTGTAAAAAGCTTAAATCAAATCCACAAACAAATAGAAAAGGGAAGATTTGAATTTGCTGTTGAACTTGAGGACATTCATATGAATATCGAACAAGCAGTAACAAAAAGAATCGGGAATTCTGGGAAAAAAGTACATACGGCAAGAAGCAGGAACGATCAAGTGGTAACAGACGTCAAATTGTACATAAAAGATATCGTGGGCAACCTTAGGAAGGATCTTGTAGCTCTCGAGAAAAACATTGTGAAAAACGCAGAAAAAAATCTCAGTTTAGCAATTCCTTTTTATACTCATTTACAGAGCGCTCAACCTGTCCTCGTTTCTCATTATCTTTTAGCTTTCTTTGAGATGTTCTTAAGGGATATCGATAGAATTGACAGTGCGATGTATAGATTAGATGAGAATCCTTTGGGATCATGTGCGGGTGCTGGAACATCTTTTAATATCGATCGGTTCAATACAACTAAAAAGCTTAATTTTAGAGTGCCTACGAGAAATAGTCTCGACTCAGTAAGTGATAGGGATTTCATAGTTGATGCCATATATTGTTGTTCCATGGTTATGATGCATCTCTCTAGATTTTGTGAAGATTTGATTATTTGGAATAGTTCAGAATTTGGCTTTGTTCATATAGCCGATGAGTACACAACAGGGTCAAGTATTATGCCCCAGAAAAAGAATCCCGACATATTAGAGCTAATCAGAGGTAAATGTGGGACGGTTTATGGAAATTTAATAAATATTCTAACGAATCTAAAAGGTCTACCTCTAAGCTACAATAGAGATTTGCAAGAAGATAAATTACCTATTTTTTCATCTTTAAAAATAGCTAACGAGTGCGTCAGTATATTCAAAGATCTCTTAAATTCAATAAAATTTAACAAGAAATCAATAGACAGAAGTTTGGATTTAGGTTTTCTTACCGCCACCGATTTGGCAGACTATCTAACGAGACAAGGTGTTGCCTTTAGAGATGCACATCATATTACGGGAAAAATTATTTCCTATTGTGAAACAAACGATAAAAGTCTTGATGAGATTAAAATTGAAGAATTTAAAAAGTTCTCGAAATTGATAGAGAAGGATATATACAAATTTATCTCTATTAATCACTCGATATCCTCAAAGAACTCCTATGGTGGTACTTCCATAAACAATGTAAAGAAAATGGTTCTAAAATATAAGAAAATCCTTTCTAAATTATAAATGCCAAATTCGATCAATAAATTATCAATCGCACTAACAACTTGAGCTTAAAAATTTGTTGTTTAGACTTATCGTATGAGCAAGCTTAAAACCTTTATCAACAAGGTAAAGAATAAAGATTACACAATAGATATAACTTGCGCCGAATTTACCTCTTTGTGCCCTAAGACAGGACAACCGGATTTCGCGGTAATCAAAATCTCATATGTGCCCGACAAATTATGCGTGGAATTAAAATCATTCAAGCTTTACATGTTCTCATATAGGAACATCGGGGAATTTCATGAACATGTAACGAATAAAATCTTAGATGATTTCGTCAAAGCCTGTAAGCCCAAATACGCCTCAATCACTGGGGACTTCAACATCCGAGGAGGAATCAAGACAGTTGTTCAAGCCGAGTACAAGAAGAAAATCAAACGAAAGAAGCTTTAGTGGTTTTCTTGGCCTATTAATTGTCCTTACTTTGATTCTCTTTGCACTGTTCCCCGAATTTTGTTCACCATACTCTCCCTTTAAATCAGATTTCAACAACACTCTTCAATCCCCTTCGTCAAGACACCTATTCGGAACCGATGAGCTTGGTAGGGATATCTTAAGTAGAGTAATATATGGCACAAGGATATCGATTTCTGTAGCCTTCTTTACTTCAATAGTATCTTTAGTGGTCGGAACTCTGTATGGATCAATATCAGGCATCAAAGGTGGAATTGTTGATGAAATATTAATGAAAATAGTAGATGTTTTTTATTCGATTCCAGATCTTCTTTTAATCTCTATATTTATACTAATTTTTGGGAAGGGAATAATTGGTATTACTGCTGCTTTATCACTATTAAGTTGGATGCGAGTAGCACGAATCGCTAGAGCAACAGTATTAGAGCTAAAGAATAGGCCATTTGTCTTAAGTGCAAAAGTTATGGGATTTAGCGATTTAAGAATCATATTCAAAGAAATTCTTCCAAATATGTTGGCTCCACTAATTGTTATATTCACATTTACTATACCCTCAGTCATTCTTGCGGAATCAACCCTAAGCTTCTTAGGTCTTGGTATATCTCCACCGGATGTAAGTTGGGGACTAATGGCAAACAATGGTTGGCAGGGGATAAGGAGTTATCCGCATCTAATTCTTTTTCCATGTTTGGCGATTTTCGTGTCTACGGTAACATTTTTACAGATTGGAGATTATCTAAAACTAAGGGCTAGGCAATGAGATTTATAGTTTTTATCTTTTTTCTTTTTACCATGAGCTCACTAGCGGTATCGGAATGTGAAATAGAAAAAGAGAACTTCTTATATTTATCCTATTGTTACAAAAAAAACGGGAATTTAGATCTCGCTATTAGCAATCTAGATAAAATAGATGAAGATGGTTTTGAAAATGTCGCGGATTTCCTTGCTTATAGAAAAATCAAACTACTGTCCTCTTATAAGATAGTATCTAACGAGATAAAAGAGGAGATAAGAAAATTTAAAGCAACACATAACGATTCTGTATTATTACCAAAGATAGAACTCATTGAAGCAAAAAGGCTTTTAGCGATTAGCTCTGGAAAGCCATCTAGTTATAAGTCACATAAAATTCTTAGTAAACACTTGCAATCTATAGATAAGAAGTATGGTTGGAGCAATAATGACAGAATTAATCTGAAACGAATCAAAGCAATGAATTTATTAAATCTCGGTCAGTATGGCCAGGGGAATAAGTTATTTCAAGAGATATATATAAACCATCCAAACCATCCCAGCGTCGTTTCGTGGACCCAAAAGCTCTCTAAAAATGATTTGAGGACCAGACTTAATTCACTTTTTAAGAATCAAATGTTTAGACAATTTACAAAAGAGTCGCAAGGATGGGAAGATCCTGATATAAGAATCAAAATTGCTTTAATAAAAATTAAGACCGGCAAGAGGGATGAAGGCAGGAGAATCTTAAAAAATATTTCAGAAGGCAATTTTAAGTCTACGGATTTGTTTACGGATAACGAAATAATTGCTGAATCTTTATATCAATTACACGTTGATGATTTAAAAACATCGAAGGATAACTCTAAAATTGCAAGAAACTTAAAATTAATACTCAAAAATTATCCGAACTATAGAAAAAAAAATGATGTCGCATATTTGTCTGCTAGATTGTTCACTTTAGACAAGAACTATTTAGAAGCAAAACAAGTTTACAACTGGTTAATTAAAACAAAATCGGAGGGCTACATGGATAATTCTTTTTGGGGACTAGGTTGGTCGGAGTACATGCTTAAAAATTATCGTGATGCGTTAAATCATTTTTCTTCTCTTGCACACTCGGACGAACCTTATCATCAAGCTAGAGGGCTCTATTGGAAAGCGAGATGTTTAGAAAAATTGGGCGACTTAAACAGTGCAAAAAAAACTTACATGAAGATATTAGAAAATCACAAAATGGGTTACTATCTATATCTAGCATCAATAAAACTTGATAAAAAATTTCATTCAAAACCAAACATAATCCACAAGAAACAAGGAGTGGTCAATCTCAATCAAGAGATGAAGTTGCTTTTCTCTGTCAAGCATCTCAATGTCGCACATCAAGAAGTAGCAAGCTACATTAAGAAGAAAATTAATTCATCAAATTATAGAGATTATCTTATCGCTCTTGAATCAGCACAAGAATTCAATCTTGTAATTAAGTTATCATATCAATATCCATCGGAAGCTTATCATAAGTATCCAAAGGGATTTATTAATATCATTGAAACCCATTCCAAGAAATATGGTCTCGATAAAAATCTTATATTAGGATTAATTCGAGAAGAAAGCCTGTTCGATCCAAATGCAGTATCTCATGTTGGAGCAATGGGACTGATGCAGATTATGAATTACACAGGGAAACAAATAAAGAAAGACCTAAAATCTGATGGAAGACTAGTTAACCTGAACCCTGCCTACGCATTGTTTGACCCTGAAACTAATATTCTTATGGGAACTTATTATCTCTCAAATCTTATTAAAAAATTTGATAATAATATCTTCTTAGCTTTAGCAGCTTACAACGGTGGTCCGAAAAATGTACAAAAATGGTTAGTTCGTTTTGATGGCCTTGAGGATGACGAGTTTGTAGAGAATATTCCCTTTAAAGAAACCCACGGATACGTCAAAAGAGTTTTGAGAAGTTATTTTTATTATATGTTGAATTAGAGAAATCTAATCAAATCTTACAGAAATTCCCAAGTATGTTCAGCCCCAAATCGCTACTTTTCTCTGGATGGAACTGTGTAGCATATATGTTTTCAAAACTGACCGAGGAGCCAAAATCGTCACCATACGAAGATGTTGTATCTACAATATCCAAATCTGGGTCGATTTTATACGAATGAACAAAGTAAACCCAGGATTCATCTTCGACACTCTCAAACAATTTGGATTTTCTTTTCATCTTAATCTGGTTCCATCCCATATGAGGTACTTTTAATTTATTTTTATTGAAATTCATTTTACTTATGCTTCCTTTAAAAATTGACAAACCTTGAACACCAGGGCTTTCCTCGCTACTTTCGAAAAGAATTTGTAATCCCAAACAGATTCCTAAGAATGGTTTGCCGCTTTTGATAGATTTTTTTATTATTTCTGTCAATCCTTTGTCATCAAGATTTTGCATACAATCCCCAAAAGCTCCAACACCTGGAAAAATTAAGGAGTGAGCGTTCTCAATGTCTTTAATGGAATCGGTAATCTGTGATTCAAAATTTAACAGCGCAAGAGCCTTGTATACTGATTGTAAATTTCCATGACCGTAATCGATTATCGCTATCATTAAAGATTGCCTTTTGTCGATGGAACCGAATCCGACCTTGAATCAATTGAAGTAGCAGAATCGAGAGACTTTGCTACAGATTTAAATATTGACTCAACAATATGATGGCTGTTTGTGCCATATTCTAATTCGATATGCACATTGGCCTTTATATTATTAGTAAATGCTTGAAAAAATTCTCTTGCTAACTCAGCATCAAATTCTCCAATTTTTGAAGTTGGGAGGTCGACTTTGAAAACAAAAAATGGTCTGCCACTTAAATCAATGTGGGAAGATGACAAAGTCTCATCAAAAGGGACAACGCTTGATCCGTATCTTTTAATAGATTTTTTCTCTCCTAGAGCTTTGTCAAACGCTTGCCCCAGAGCAATACCAACATCTTCAACAGTATGGTGAAAATCTATTTCGGTATCACCTAGGGCTTTAATTTTTAAATCAAAATATCCATGCTTGGATAATTGTTCAAGCATATGGTTAAAAAAAGGTATGCCAGTATCAATATCATATTCTCCAACACCGTCGATATCCAAATCTATCGATACATCAACCTCGTTTGTCTTTCTTTGAATACTGGCAAATCTACTCATGTTCTGATGTTAAACGAAAAAATATTAATATTCAATTTGAAGTTACATGTCATGTTCGTCTTCGATTTCTCCCAATACTTCTTCCAAAATATCTTCAATTGTGACAATTCCAACTGCATTCTTGGGTGTCCCCACAACTGCAAGGTTTGATTTTGATTCTTTAAGTTCATCAAGCAGTCTAGATGCCAGATAATTTTCTTCGACGAAAAAACAGTCATCTGCAAGGTTAGATACTAACTCGTTATTCGACCTACCTAGAAGATAAAATGCGTGAATGATACCTCTAATTTGGTTTTTTTTCATATCATATATCGGGAACCTTGAAAATCCTGTTTGTTCAATTAATTTTTTAGCATCAGCAACATTATTATTTAAATCAATAGCCGCTACATCATCAATTGGAATCATTATGTCTTTAACTTTAATCGTGTCGAATAAGAAGATTTGATTTAATATTTTATCTCTAAATTGTTGAGAAGAATTTTCTACAGCAGATCCGGTTTCTAATGCGTGAATCAGTTCTTCCCTTGTTATCAATTTACTTTTTGTTCCAATCATTTTTACGATTATATTGGTTAAAAACCTAACAAGAAAGAGTAGTGGTTTAAATAAGAAACTGAAAATTAATGAAAAATATATTGTTTTAAGTACAAAGAAATTACTTTGTTTCTGAAATACAGATTTTGGTATAACCTGTCCAAAAATTACAATAAGAGGAGTTAGTATGATAACCGAAAGTAAGTGTGGATCATAATTGGGATATGTCTCTTCTACAAATGATGATACAAGAACTGTGTTAATGACAATGCATAAATTTTCACCGACAAGACTCGTTGCTACATATTCCTCTATTTTGTTAATTGATTGCATTACCAATTTTGCTGATGCCAGGCCTTCGTCCGCCTTAGATCTTATCTTTCCTTTGTCACATGACAAGAGGGATATTTCCGAACCGGCAAACATTGCCTGAAGAAGCAAAAGCAGTAAGGTCGTAATCGGTAATGTGACAAGATTAATCATGGCTTATCCTTTCCGCCGAAATTTTCGTAATCCTGTTATCCTTTATTTCTTTTACGGTTAATTTGATGTTGCCATTTAAAATAAATTCATCTTTTTTTGGTAATCGTCCCAACTGATTAAAGACAAAGCCTCCCATGGTTTCAATGCCTAAATCTTCTGATATATATGACTTGTTCATTTCATTCGATATACCATTAAGACCTGCGTATCTCAAAACGCCATACAAACAAGTTTCATTAAATTCGCTAATTCTAGTCCTTCCGTCAAAGTACAAAATGTTGTCTTCAAAAATCATTAAATCATCATCAACATCTCTTTCGTCTTCAATTTCTCCAAATATTTCTTCGATAATATCGTCAAGCGTAACAATTCCTTCGAGTCTTCCATACTCATCAATCACTATTGCAATGTGACGTTTCATAATTTGTAGTTCCTTTAAAAGCCCTAGTGCGTTTTTTTTATCAGGGACAAAGTATGGCTCTCTTAATATTGAATAAATTTCTGGCGATTTATGAGTCAGTAAATCTTTCGAATGAAGAATACCTACTATATTATCTGAGTCTCCCTCGTAGACAGGAATTCTTGAAAACCCATTATCCTTTATTGCAACTAGAGCTTCTTTTCTTGTAATATTGCTTGGCAAAAGGAATAGGTCCGGCTCCGGAGTGAGTATCTTTGTAAGATTAATCTTTTCTAATTTTAATAGATTATCTATTATTTTACTTTCACTTCTCTTAACCGAGCCTTCGTCCTCACCTATATCGATTAAGCTTGGTATATGTCCCAAGGATTCTTGATGATGTGGAACAGAAGTGCCTTCCTTGGGATCAAACAATTTTATTAAAAATCTAGATAAGCCATCAAAAAAAATAGTCAAAGGGAACATTATTTTGTTTAAAAAATAAACGGGGGGCGCAACAATCGTTGAAATAGTTCTTGAAAATTTTACACCAATGGTTTTTGGAATAATTTCACAAAATATTAAGATTATTATCGAGGCTATAAAGATAGTCGCTATTGAAATTAATTCGTCAGATATTTTTCCAATAAATAATTTATTTAATTTTGATGTAATCAAACTTGTTATGGTTACATTAAGAATTTCATCCGCTAACAAAATTGTTGCGATAATCGACGCTGGATTTTTAATAAATCCTTCAAGAAGCTTACCAACAGAAGACTTTTTCTTTATCAAATCTATTTGATATCGCTGAAGAGAAAAAATGGAACTTTCTGTAATTGAAAAAAAAGCGGATAATAGAATTAGACCAAATATTAAGATTATAAATAGAGAGTATTCATTCATCTAGAATTTGTGAGTAAAACCGTCTGGTTTTAAGATTTTATCTTTTCCTCCAATTTCTAATATTATCTTTTTATCTTTAGTGATTTCGCCAATTTTAAAAATTTTGAATTTTTTTGTTCTCACCAAACTTTCAAATTTCAAATAAGAACTTCTCTTTATAGTAAACATCAACTCGTAATCATCTCCTCCTCTTAACACATTCTCCTCCGCACCCCTTGCGTTTTGAATTGTCATATGCTCCTTTGATTTAGGTATATCCTCCCAAACAATTCTTGCGCCTAATCTTTTCCTTCTTGAACCAACAAGTCTATGAAGATCGATGAGGAGGCCATCAGTTATATCAATCATGGAAGACACATAATTAAGTTGTCCTAGAAATTTTCCCAGTTTAATTTTCGGATTAGGGTGTTTATATTTCTCCACTAATCTCCTTTGTTCAATGGTCTGGATTCTCTTTTTACGTTTATTTAAAATTTTTAATCCAAGTGAAGCATCTCCAATATTGCCTGAAACATATAGAAAGTCTCCATTGGTACACTTTCCTCGTTCTTTATATTTGTGATTTTTTAACTCTCCTATAACAACTACATCAATAATTAAAGAATTTGATTTTGATACATTACCTCCAACTAAGGAAATCTTGAACTTCTTTGAAGTCTTTTCAAATCCATCAAAGAGCTTGTCGATAAATTTTTTAGTTGTACCTCGTGGGAGCAAAAGAGAATTCAGAAAAAATCTTGGCACCGCTCCCATTGCTACTATATCACTGATTGCTATCGCCAACGAACGTGATGAAATTTCTTCCGGTGTAAAATTCTTTCTATTGAAGTGCACATTCTCAACATGGGAATCACATGAAACAACAATCTGATTGTCAATAATTCGACAAACAGCCGCATCATCACCTATTCCATTAAATATCCTTTTAGATTCAGACGAAAATCTCTTTTTGACTAATGATTCGATGTAAGTTTCATCAAGCATCTTGAGGAGTTGTGCAATGTTTACTCCAATAAGAATGATAAATTACTTTCGAACTCTTTCCAAGGGCTACACAAGGTAGAGCTCGAGAACATTAAATAAAGTATCAATAACGTCCTTTCTTGAATTATGGCCCATAATCCCTATTCGCCATATTTTTCCTTTTGTTGGACCCAGCCCACTACCGATTTCTATATTATGCTTTAGCAATAGATTTTGCCTAAAAGTAGAGTCGTCAATTGCGTCGGGAATAAAAATCGACTTGAGCATTGGAAGTGAGCTATGTTTCTTTTTATTAATAAAGGACTTGATTCCCATCACCTCTAATTTTGAGTCAAAATAATCTCCATTTTCTTTATGCCTAGTAAATCTTCTATTGAGACCTTCGTCATGACAAATTCTCAATCCCTCATTTAATGCATAAAGCATATTGACCGGGGCCGTATGATGATACACTCTTTCGGATCCCCAGTAGTTAATCAACATCGTAAGATCTAGGTACCATGAAGCTATCTTGGTAGTTCGTTGTTGGATTTTACTTAGTGCTTTATCACTAAAAGTTATAGGAGAAAGTCCTGGTGGAACGCTTAAACATTTCTGAGTCCCGGAATAACATACATCAATACCCCAATCATCTGTTTTAACTTCAATCCCAGAAAGCGAAGTTACTGTGTCCGCAATAAAGATAATATCAGTGTCTTTAAGATAGTTGCCAATATGATTTAAGTCTTGAAGTGCGCCCGTAGAAGTTTCCGCATGAACGACTGATACAGCCTTCAGATTCTTTATAGATTTAATTTTTTCAATAACTTCCCCTTGATTAAAGGTCTCTCCCCAGTTCACACTCATTTCGATTACAGAGGCTCCATATCTAGAAGCAACATCGGACATTCTTTCTCCAAAAACGCCATTTTTCAGAACCAGAATCTTATCTTCTTTTTCTAGTACGTTTGCCATAGCCATCTCCATACCGGCACTGCCCGTACCAGAAACCGCAAAAGTAATCTTATTCTTTGTTTGAAATACCTCCCTAAGTAAATCCGAAATATTATCTAGTATGTTAAAAAAATCTGGGTCTAAATGGCTAATGGTTTGTTCGGAAAGTGCCCTTCTAACTCTTTCATCTATATTAGTTGGACCGGGACCTAATAAAATCTTTGATTTTACCTCTAAGAAATCTTTTAGTTGCTCTATGTCCTTCTCTTGCATGAAATAATTATAATTAATTCTAGTTCAATTTTAATCAATTAAAAAATCCAATACTTCTTTATCCACAATATTTGGATTCTCTTTCCAAAATCCATGTCCACCAGGAAATCCTATTACCTGACTGTTTCTTACAAACCTAGCTATTTCGATTGATTTTTTTGGCGAGACAATCAAATCATTTTTTCCATAAACAATAAGAGTTTTCGCTCTAATTCGTTTCAGATAATCAATATTATCTAACGATTCAATAGCCCTACATTGGCTTAGGTATCCCTTTATATCACTTTCTTTATCTTCAATTGTGCTATTTTTATAAGTAGAAAAATTTCTATCGACATAATCTCTTGAATAACCCAACAGTAAAGCATTAAACCATATCTCCTTTAATCCAACATTCTTCGCAATTTTTTTAGATACGGATATTATCTCTTTTCCCACTTTGTCTCGTGAAGCGCATGTACATGCAAGAACTAATTTATTGATATTTTTGGGATATTTCGAAGCAAGAACTTGGGCTATCATGCCACCCATTGATTTGCCCACAACGTGGGTGCGTGAGATATTTAATCTCCGAATTATTTCAAGGCAATTATCAGCAAAGATCTCCATTGAATAATCAATTTTCGGCTTAGAGCTTTTACCGCTCCCTAAATTATCAAAAGCCAATACAGAAAAAGAATCTTTGTAGTAATTAACTTGGTGTTCCCAGCTTGATATGGTGCTACCTAGTCCGCCGATAAAAAAAATAAAAGGCTTATTTTGCTTCCTTTTTATTAAATAATTAATTTTTCCAAGCTTCGTTTCTAAATACGGAATTACAAACTCCTTAAGTAGCTATCAAGAATGAGGCATGCTGAAAGCAAATCCTGATAGTTTTTTCTTTTTTTTCTAGACATATTCATTTTCTTTATCAATATGTTATCAGCTTCCTTTGAACTAAAATTTTCGTTCCAGTATTCAATCTTTGTTGTGGTATTTCGTTGTAAATCATGATAGAAATTTTCGATATCATCCTGGATTTTTAATCGTCCGTCGTCTTTAAATGGCATTCCTACTAAAACAAGTTCCGCATTTCTTTCTTTGATAATTTCAACTATCTCTTTTATATGGCTTTTATCAGGTTTGTTCATCACAAGTTTTACGGGATGGCTAGAGATTCTCAAGTCATCACATCCGGCCACGCCTATTCTTTTTAATCCAAAATCAATTGCTACAATACTCATGTTGAATACATCCTATATTATATAGCAATGTCGGACGATTTATATTCTTTTAAAATGAATATTTTTTCATTTTGTTGGATTGTAATTCTTAGATAAATTTTTTAGTCTAAACGCATGAAAAATCTCAAATAGAGTTATCTAGTCGATAGTTTATGATAAAATAACCTAAGATTTATTTTTAGATGAGTATTGTTACAAGATTTGCTCCCAGTCCAACAGGCTCTCTCCATTTAGGAGGAGTTAGGACAGCTATATTTAATTTCCTTTTTGCAAGAAAAAATTCAGGGAAGTTGATACTAAGGATTGAGGATACAGACCAAGAAAGGTCTACCGTCGATTCGTTAGATGAAATAATCTCGTCCCTAAAGTGGTTGGGTGTTAGTTGGGACGAAGGTCCATATTTTCAATCAAAGAGATTGGATACGTATAAAAAATATGCGGAAACCTTATTGGATAAAAGTTTAGCTTATAAATGCTTTATGACAAACGAAGAAATTAAACAGCTCAAAGAAGAAGCTTCAAAAGAAAATAAGATATATCGGTATCCAAAAACATGGAGAAACAGGAGTGACCATCCAGACAATGCCGATTTCGTAATACGGTTTAAGACTCCAGAATCGAAAGAGATAAAATTCTCCGATTCGCTAAGGGGGCAAATCAGTATAGATTCAAGCAATATAGATGATTTTATTATTTTAAAAAGTGACGGCTTTCCAACATATAATTTTGCCTCAGCTGTAGATGATGCAGAAATGGGAATTACGAACGTAATCAGGGGAGAGGATCATCTTTCGAACACTCCGAAACAAGTTCTTATCTTTAATGCAATTAATAAGAAAATTCCTACTTATACACATGTATCCATGATACTAGGTAAAGATAAAGCCAAATTAAGCAAAAGGCATGGCGCTGAGTCGATAAAAAACTTCAAGGAATCAGGATATATAGCGATTGGAATTATAAATTATTTAGCCCGTCTTGGTTGGTCACATGGGGATCAAGAAATTTTTAGCTTAAATGAAATGATTAATTTGTTCTCTCTGGACAATCTCAGTAAATCACCTGCTATATTTGATACCGAAAAACTCGATTGGGTAAATGCGTCGCATATCAAGCGCTCGGATAATAATAACTTGAAAAAACTATTAGAACTTGAACTTTATAAAGAAATTAATGTTGATTTGGCAATTGAACTCACAAAGGCGAAGTCAAAAAATCTAAATCTATTAAAAGCATCTCTTGGATTTTGCGAAAACGAATACGTAGATATTAGTGAGGAATTAAAGTCTGAAGCCCGTGAAAACGATGGGGTTGATTTAATTAAGCAATTTTCTAGAGACCTTGATTCCATGGATGAATTTACCGAAAAAGCTATCAGAGAACTTTTTGCTACTTTCTTAGAAAAGAATAATATCAAAATGAAGAATATAGCTTCACCATTAAGAATTGCTTTAACTGGTAGCAAAGTTTCTCCAGGGATATATGAAGTGATACGAATTCTAGGTAAAAATCTAACTCTAAAAAGACTTAGGGCTTTCGTTTCATGAAAAAAAAATCAGACATAATAGCAATTGGCATTGCAGGCTTAATGGGAAGCGGAAAATCCGAGGCTCTTAAATTTTTCAGAAGTCAAAATATACCGACAGTCAATCTTGATTTAGAATCACGAAAACTCATAAAGAGAGGTACGCCTTGCTACAAGAAGATAATAAGGAAATTTGGCACTGGAATATTAAACAAAAACTTAACGATAAATAGAAAAAAATTAAGAGAAATAATCGCCAACAGCAAAACAAAGAGAACGGAGCTTAACAAAATAGTACACCCTGAGTTGCTTGCACAAGTAAAAACAATTTGTAAAACCAATTCGATTCGAGGTAAACGTATAATTGTTTTTGAAGGAGCATTAATCTCAAAAAAAACAAGAATGGGGTTTCTTCTAGATAAAATTATTTTTATCGATGCACCAAAAGAAGTTTTAGTCAAGAGAATTAAGAAACGGGATATGTTAGATGAACAATTTGTAATCAGATTATTAGATATGCAGAAAGATATCGAAAAAAATCGTAATACCGCTGATTTTATTATTGATAACGACAAAACCCTTAACAAACTCAAAATACAATTACGAGTAATACTGGATAAATTATCTCATTAGATTATATTTTAGTTAACACTGGATTTTTATAGTTAATATTTGACAAGTAATTTTAACGGATTATTTGTTTTTGGATTATTACTTCGCGAGGATTTATATGCAAAAGGAACAGACTATGGAACAAAAGATCGAGTTCCTGGAAGAGAAGATACGAAGGGCTGAGGAAGGTGGGGGTCCTGAAAGAATTAACAAGCAACATGAAAGAGGGAAGCTGACTGCTAGAGAGCGAATACATGCTCTTCTAGATAATGACTCTTTTACTGAACAAGGTAAATTTGTTGAACACCAAAACCACAATTTTGGAATGGAAAAAACAAAATTTATGGGGGACGGTGTTGTAACTGGCTATGGCACCATAGATGGACGACAAGTATTTGTCTACTCTCAAGACTTTACAGTTTTCGGAGGAGCCCTCGGACTAGGACACGCAAGAAAGATAACGAAGATTATGGACATGGCAATGCGGGTTGGTTGTCCCGTTATAGGATTATGCGATTCGGGTGGAGCAAGAATTCAAGAAGGTATACGTGGTCTAGCTGGCTACGCAGAAATATTCCTAAGAAATGTACAAGCTTCTGGGGTCATCCCTCAACTATCTGCGATTATGGGCCCATGTGCCGGTGGGGCTGTGTATTCTCCTGCTATGACTGACTTTATCGCAATGGTAAAGAGCACAAGCTATATGTTTATTACAGGCCCTGATGTAATAAAAACTGTAACGCACGAAGAGGTAACATCCGAAGAACTTGGTGGAGCTGTCGTGCATAGTACGCAAAGTGGTGTGGCGCAGTTCGCTACAGAAAATGACGAAGATTGTATAAATCTTCTAAGGGAACTTTTTAGTTTCTTGCCTCTTAATAATATGGAGGATCCACCAGAAATAAAATGCGACGATCCGATTGACAGAAAAGTCGACAAACTTAGAGATATTGTTCCTTCAAACCCAAACAAGCCTTACGATATGAAAGAAGTAATCAAGGCAACCGTGGATAGTGAGTATTTTTTTGAAGTAGCAGAAAATTACGCGCAAAATATCGTGACAGGATTTGCTAGGATGAATGGTAAAACCATTGGGATTGTGGGAAATCAGCCAAATGTTTTAGCTGGAGTTCTTGATATCCAATCTTCCATTAAAGGGGCAAGATTTGTTAGATTTTGTGACTGTTTTAATATACCTCTTCTGACATTCGTTGATGTTCCTGGATTTTTACCTGGGGTCAATCAAGAGCTTAATGGGATCATCCTTCATGGAGCCAAACTCTTATATGCCTATTGTGAAGCAACAGTGCCAAGAGTAACCGTAATAACGAGAAAAGCCTATGGTGGAGCATATGATGTTATGTCTGCCAAGCATATAAGAGGAGATATAAACCTTGCTTTCCCCACAGCAGAAATTGCAGTCATGGGTCCAGATGGTGCAGTTAATATCGTCAATAGAAGAGAAATACAAAATTCTGATGATCCGATTGCTGAGAAAGAAAGGCTAGTAGAGGAATACAAAAGCCTCTTTGCTAACCCTTATAGGGCAGCCAATCTGGGGTTTATCGATGATGTAATCATGCCCGAGGACACGAGGAGTAAAGTGATAAGTTCGTTTGAAATGCTTAATGGAAAGAGGCAAGATAATCCGCCAAAAAAACACGGATTAATCCCTCTATAGGCAAAATCGGGTGCGGTAATGTATAAAAAAGTTCTAATAGCTAACCGTGGTGAAATCGCAGTAAGAACAATAAGAGCCTGCAAAGAACTTGGGATAAAAACCGTTGCGGTTTTCTCGGATGCTGATAAGAATTCTCTCCACGTCAATTTCTCTGACGAAGCTTTTAATATTGGAGGGTCCTTACCTAGTCAAAGCTATTTGGTGATTGATAAAATTATTAAAGTTGCTAAAAAATCTAAATGTGATGCTATTCATCCGGGCTATGGTTTTCTATCCGAGAATACAGCTTTTGCAGAAAGATGTGCGAAAGAAAAAATAGACTTTATCGGTCCTAGTCCTGAATCTATACAACTAATGGGAGATAAAATTACATCTAGGGATATTGCTAAAACTGCCAAGGTTCCATTGGTCCCAGGTACTGATGGTGAAGTAAAAGATGATGAAGCTCTTGCAGTAGCTAAAAAGATTGGATTCCCTCTAATGATCAAAGCTTCCGCGGGTGGTGGTGGAAAAGGGATGAGATTAGTTAAAAAAGAATTAGACTTTGAAAGCTCATTAAGAATGGCTAAAAGTGAGGCAAAATCTGCTTTCAACAATGACGCCATATTTATCGAAAAATTTATCGAAGAACCAAGGCATATTGAAATTCAAATCCTGGGTGACAAGAAAGGAAACGTAATACACTTATTTGAAAGAGAGTGTTCAATTCAAAGAAGACATCAAAAAGTCGTGGAAGAAGCTCCTTCGCCTGGCGTTAGCGAAAAAACAAGAAAGAAGATGGGTGCGATAGCCGTAAAGCTTGCCAAAAAAGTGTCCTATCATGGAGCAGGAACGGTAGAATTTATTATGGATCAGAAAGAAAACTTTTATTTTCTTGAGATGAACACAAGAGTTCAAGTCGAGCATCCAATTACAGAAATGATAACCGGTATAGATATTGTAAAAGAGATGATACGAATATCTTGCGGCCACAAATTAAGCATTAAACAAAAAGATGTATCAATCAGGGGGCACGCTATAGAGTGTAGGATTTGCGCCGAAGATCCTGATAATAATTTCTTACCAACTCCTGGTACCATCAATTATGTTAAAGCACCACAAGGACCAGGGGTACGTATCGACTCCTCTCTCTTTAATGGCTACAAAGTAACGACCTTCTATAACCCAATGCTTGCTAAAATAATTGTTTGGGGTCAAGATAGACATGCCGCAATTCAAAGAATGGGCAGAGCATTATCCGAATATGTTGTTCTCGGAGTGAGAACAAATATTGGTTTTCTGATTAGATTGATGGAGGACAAGGATTTTTTTGCTGGACAACTTGATACAGGCTTCATCGAAAAGCATAAAAAATTACTGCAAGTTCCAAAAAGAAATAAAGAGCTAGCTCTAATTGGCTCGGTAATTATCATGCATACATTTAATGGCATACAGAAAAAAGATAAAGATTCAGACCTTAAATCCTGGAAACATGCGGCAAGGGCATCTAGTATATCTAGAAGTTCCGCTTTTTAAAAATGAGATATGATTTAAAAATTGACAACAAGATAATCTCGTTTGATCTTGAACAAAAAGATAAAGATTATCAAATCATTCTTGACGAAAAAAGTTCTAATGCGGATTTAGTAAA
>PVBE010870251.1_pt1 | contig 37922 bp, 29 predicted proteins | sample 1631181 | NCBI WGS metagenome assembly PVBE01 (sample SAMN08397723, study PRJNA350692) | Marine metagenome, whole genome shotgun sequencing project. | isolation source: water | place: Pacific Ocean | collected 2012-04
ACGTAAACGTAAACGTAAACGTAAACGTAAACGTAAACGTAAACGTAAACGTAAACGTAAACGTAAACGTAAACGTAAACGTAAACGTAAACGTAAACGTGAACGTGCACGTGAACCTGAACGTCAAACGTACACGTGTCCGTGTCCGTCCCACGTGATCGCTACCGACACAAACGCGTGAGCATTGCAACCTGCCGTTCCAACAACACCTTACCTCGAACAAACTCCTCTTCCTCGAGCAGCCCATCCTCCCGCAAGACATCCAAACATGCCGCGCATTCAAAGGATTCTCCCCTCGCGTCGGCATAGAACCGGGCCTTGTGCCCGGCGGTCCGTTTGCCAGCACCCTCGGCGATGAGCAGGGGTACGGCCCTCGATGCTCGTCGTAGGTGATCGGCCAGATCCGCATTACCGCGTGGGAGCTCGTTGATGATCTGGCGTGCAAGGGCCAGGAATTTGATGCTGACCTGATATACGTCTAATCTCTCGTGGCTCATCATTTTGCGCCTCTGAGGGTATTTGATCGGGACCTCGGACATGTTCACGCGTTCGGACACGGCCACGCGTTCGGACACGGTCACGGGGATCGTTCAGGTTCAGGTGCACGTTCACGTTCACGATTACGGTCACGTTCACGGTCACGGGGATCGTTCCGGTTCACGTGCACGGAGACGGCCACGGCCACGATCACGATCACGCGATCGTAAACGTGGCCGCGGTTTGCTTGTCCTAGAACGGTATGTCGTCGTTGGGGTTTCGCGGCGGTCTGGGTGTGCCCACCACTGGCGGTGGGCCGGCCTCTGCGGCGCGGCTGCCGAGGAAGACCACACGGTTGGAGACGACGTCGTCGGCGAACCGCTTGTTGCCGTCCTTGTCCTCCCAGGTGCGGTTTTGGATCCGCCCCTCGATGTAGACCTGCCGACCCTTGGATAGGTGAGTCTTGCAGACCTCGGCCTGTTTGCCCCAGGCGACGATGCGGTGCCAGTTGGTCTCCTCCTGCTTTTTGCCCTCCTTGTCGAAGTAGACGTTGTCGGTGGCCAGGCGCATGTTGCAGACCGATGTGCCGCTGTTTGTGGTTCGTAGTTCGGGATCGGCGCCCAGACGCCCCACCAGGATGACCTTGTTCACGCTCATGACTGCGCTCCTTTCAAAAAGATGTTTGCCCTCCTTAAGGCAAGGGCCGGGCCAAAAACGCAGCCGCGCAACGCCTTGAAATCACGCGCCCCGGGCAGGCGCGCCCCGGCGCCGTGCGCGCAAAGATCCGGCTGCCGGTCCGGCCGGTACGGTATCCGCACCGTCGGTGGCTCACGGACCTTGAACCTCCGCCCCTCTTCCTTGTACCCTGCAACCTCAATCGAGGAGGTCTCCCATGACACGTCTGACCAACAACACCCTGATGACGCTGACCACGGCCCTGGCGCTGCTGGTGACCACCGGATGTTTTACCAAGTCGCGTAAGGAGAAGCTGTACTTCGACGAGATCAAGGCGCCCGTGGGTGTCGAGGGGTTCAAGGTCGTGTCCGACGTGAGCATGAACCCGAAGACCGGCGGCTACGTCACCATCAACGCCGTGATCAAGCCCGACATTGACCGCGACGAGCTGGAGCGCCTGCTGCAGTCCCTCTACCGCCAGGCCAAGGCGCGCAAGGGCCAGTTCAAAAAGAACAAGGGCAAGCTGGGCAAGATCGACGTCCGCGTCTACGACTCCGAGGCCAAGGCCAAGGCCGCTGGCAAGGACTACCTCGGCCGCGCCCACCGGGTGGCCCGCAACTCCGAGGCGGCCTACGAGAACAAGCAGAAGCTGCCGCTGCTCAAGTGGGGCAAAAAGGCCCTGGGCAAGGGCACCTTCCAGCTGCTGGCCGACGGCGAGAACCTGGCCCTGGAGTACTCGGACGGCTTCATCGACTACGAGACCAAAAAGGAGAAGGAGAAGATCAACTTCGAGTCGTTCGGCAACCGGTTCTTCACCGTCGTCGACAGCCTGTTCAAGAGCACCAAGAAGCTGAAGAAGGTCACCTACACCCGCAAGCACAAGGAGAAGGTGGTGGCCAAGATCTGGTTGAGCCGCGAGCAGTACGGCCGCATCGGCCTGCTCTGGTTCCACGAGGCCCCGTGCAAGGGCTGCATCATCACCCCGGACGGCAAGACTCAGTGCAAGTCGGAGAAGGCCACCTGCACCGCGGCCAAGGACGCCGCCGAGCAGTCCTTCCGCTTCTTTTTGGAGAAGAAGTACAACGCGGTCATCGGGCCGCTGACCCAGGAGCTGATGTCCAAGGAGATCACCGAGAAGAAGTACATCAAGCTCAAGTCAAAGCAGATCCGCCTCACCCTGCGTGAGATGCTGGGCAAGCTGCCCGAGGACCAGGTGGAGCTGGTCAAGGAGCTGCGCTAAGGCTCGCTGCGCTCGCCGTTTGAAGGTTTGAAGGTTCGAAGGTTGTTGGGCTGTCGGCGCGCCTCGCTCGCCGTGGAAACTTAACTCACCACCTTGATCGACACGCTCTCGGCGGGCAGCGGATCCTCCAGCGCCTCGGCCCCACGCAGGCCGGCCTGCCGCAGCAGCTCCAGGGTCGCTGCGTGCACCAGCTCCTCCTCCTCTTGCCGCGACGCCTCGGAGGCCAGGTAGGACTGCTCGTCCCGCTGAAAACGGACAACGTGGATCAGCTCGTGGGTCAGCACGTAGGTCAGCACGTCCTCCAGCGACGCCCCCCGCCAGCGCTCCAGCCGCCGCAGGATGATGTCGTCCTGGAGGCAGACCCGGTAGTGGTGCTCCACCTCGCTGGCGCGCTGGCGTTGGTAGACCACCAGGTGGGCCAGGGCGCCGGCGGCCCGCTCGTGCTCGTCGAGGTCAGCCAGGGTGGCCACCTCGTAGGGGTAGAGGCTCGAGGGCAGCGCCGGGATGCTGAAGCGGCGCGCCACCAGCCCCTCGCTGCGCCCCTGCACCTGCCGCACCAACGCCAGCTGCTGGAGGTTGAACTGTACCGTGGGTGACACGCGCCTCACCGGGGACCGCTACTCGGCCTCGGCCGCCTCCGTGGGCTCCGCCGGCAGCTCGAACTGTACCGTCGAGCCCTTGCCGGGCCGCGACTCGAGCCAGATGCGTCCCTCGTGCATCTCGACGAACTCCTTGGCGATGGCCAGGCCGAGGCCGATACCCCGTTTGCCGAACTCGTAGTCACCGGAGGAGTGGTGCTCCGAGTCGAAGCTGGAGAAGAACTCCTCGAAGACGTGCCCCACGTCCTCCTTCTGGAAGCCGACGCCGGTGTCACTCACCGCAAAGAGCAGGGCGGCGCCGTCGCGCGGCGTCACCGAGATGGTGATGGTGCCGCCGTCGGGGGTGAACTTGACGGCGTTCATGGTCAGGTGCAGCAGCACGTCGAGGATCTTGGCGAAGTCCATGGACACGAGCGGCAGCTCCTTGGTGAGCTCCACCTCCAACGTCTGCCCGCGCAGGGTGATGTAGGGCATGGCCTCGGAGGCCACCCGCCGTACCAGCTTCTCCGGGTTGATGTCGGCGCGGTCCAGGCGCTGAATGTACTCACCCGCCTGGGAGATCTTGAGGATGCGGGTCACCAGGTCCTTGAGGCTGGTGGCGCGGCGGCGGGCCACCTTCAGAGCCCGCTCCCAGCTGTTGGACTGCTCGGGGTCGTGCTGCTCCAGCAGGCTGAGCATGCCGAGGATTACCGTCACCGGCGTGTTCAGCTCGTGGGAGGTGACCCGGATGAAGGACGTCTTCATGCGGTCCAGCTCGCGCAGCTCCTCATTGATGTGGGCCAGGGCCCTGTTGGCCTCGGCCAGCTCCTGGGTGCGCTCCTCCACCCGGCGCTCCAGGTCGGCGTTGAGCGCCTTGATCTTCTGCTGGGTCTGCTCCCGCTCGATGGCGTAGTGGATGGCCCGCACCAGCAGGTGCCCGTCGGTCTCGCCCTTGATCAGGTAGTCCTGGGCGCCGAGCTGCACCGCCTTGAGCGCCAGCCCCTCGTCGTTGAGCCCGGTGAGCACGATGAACGGTGTCTTCGGCCCGTGGGTCCGCATCTGCTGGAAGGTCTCCAGCCCGACGCTGTCGGGCAGGTCGAGGTCCAGCAGCACCAGCGCATACTCCACGCTGTCCAGACAGGCTCCGCCAGAGGCGAGATCCTCCACGTGTTCCAACTCAAAGTTGTCGTCGCCGGCGTCGGCCAGCGCCTCCTCGATGAGCCGGGCATCTCCCGGGTTGTCCTCCACGAGGAGCAACTTCAGCACAGACACTTCCAACATCTCCCCAGGGCCCACATCTGCCCTGCCGTATGGCCACCGATTAGTATTAGGGCATACGAACTGTTGCTCAATTAAAAAATTGCCAAAAAATGAGGCAGAAACAACCACATGAAGGAGCAGCGGGTGGTGGCCTCGATCCTCCGGATATGTCTAACCCAGGGCGCGGATGACCAGGCCGACGCCGAGGCCGACCACGGCGCTCTAGATCAGCAGACCTTGTCGGTCATGTCCTCGGCGGTGGCGATGACGTACTCGGACAGGTCCCGGGCCTTGGGGTTGCGCGGGTCGCTCCAGTCGTAGAATCCCTTGCCCGAGCTGAGCCCGTTTTCCCCCTTCTTGACCATGCTGATCAGGGTCAGTGGCGGGTAGAGCCGCGGGTCGTTGGAGGTCTGGTACATCTCGAGGGCCACGCGCAGCATGGTGGGGGCGGTGACGAAGTCGTGCAGCTTGAAGGTGCCCTGGGGGTGTCCCAGGCTGGTCTTGAGGCCCACGTCGCCGTCCTCCACGGTGATCTTGCCCTGCTCCAGCAGGCGCACTGCGTCCAGCATCTGGGGCACCAGCAGGCGGTTGACCCAGAAGCCCGGGATGTTGGGCGCGAGGAACGGCTTCTTGCGCATCTCGAGCAGCGCCGTGCGGGTCATCTCCACGGTCGCGGCGTCGGTCCTGGTGCCCGGCACCACCTCCACGCCCGGCATCATCGGCACCGGGTTCATGCCGTGGGTCACGATGGACTTTTCGGGGCGCCCGCCCGCCTCGGCCATGACGTCGATGTCGAGGCTGGAGGTGTTGGACCAGAAGACCACGTTCTCCGGCAGCTGAGGCAGCAGCTCGCCCAGCACCTTACACTTGAGGTCCATGTCCTCGAAGATCACCTCGAGGAAGACGTCGCAGCCCTTGGCCGCCTCCATGAACTCGCCCTTGTCGGCGTAGGTGTGGATGTTGGCCTCCAGCTTGCTCACGAACTCGGGGTCGTCGATCTTGAACTTCTTGGCGCACTTACCGCCCAGCTTGGTGCAGAAGGAGACGGCCCCCTCGAGCGACTTGGGAAACTCGTCGTAGCAGTGGACCTCGTGGCCCGTCATGGCGCACTGGGTGATCCAGCCGCGCCCCATGACACCCGTTCCGATGATGGCGAACTTCATTGGGTTACCTCCTGTATATGGTTTCCGAATATATCAGCGGGGGAGTGCCCCGCCTGAATGTCGATTCCGTAGGGCGGGGGCTCGTGCCCCGCCTGAATGTCAGTACTGGAGATCCTTGTCGGCGCGCACCTTGGGCGCCGCCTTCCACGACTTGCAGTCGTTGCGCGACAGACACATGTCGGTGGTGATCTTTTTGCCCTCGTCCACGAAATACTGGCCGATCATGTTGTAGAGGAACGCCCCGACGTCGTAGGTCACGAGCTTGTCGCAGTCCTTCTTCTTGGCCGCTTTGCAGGCCTTGATCGCCCGGTCGGTGGTGGCCCCCGGCTGGTCGAAGCCGTGCTGGCCGTCGGGCCGCGTCAGAGGGAAGATGGCGGCCGCCGCGCCGCCGAGCTTGTCCTTTTTGTTCATGCCGATGCGCAAAGGCTTGTCCAGGCGGGGGTGGTCCTTGCCCCACATGTCGTTGCCGCCGGAGAAGTTTTCCACGTCCAGGTGCACCCCGGCGCCGGTGGAGGCGTTCTTGTACCGCTTGTAGCCGTTGACCGCCTCGGCGGTGTAGGTGTCGAGCAGCATCTGGTTCTGGGACTTGCCGTAGCGCGGATCGTCGCGCAGGTACTCGATGACCCCGGCGATGCGCCCCGCGGTGACCCCCGACGAGGCAGGCACGCTCATGTCCCCGGCGGTGGTGATCACCAGGGCGTGGGTGCCGGTCTTCTCCTTGGTGCCCGGGTAGAGCAGCGGGTCGCGGGAGAAGTGCCGCACGTAGGGCGCCGGGTCCCCGGGCTCGGCCACGAACATGGCGAAGCCGGAGAAGCGGCGGAAGCCGGGGTGGGCCCGCCGCTTGCCGAGGCCCTCGGCCAGGGCCATCAACGGCTTGCCCTTCTCGCAGGTCATATGCTGGAAGGAGGCGTCCTGCTCGAAGGTGTCCACCGTGGCCTTGGGCTTGGCCCCGTCCTTGAGCTTGCAGCCCTTGCCCACGACGACGTGGCCCTTGTAGAGGCTGACCTTCAGCCGGGCGCCGTAGTAGTGGTACTTGACCTTCTTCTTGCCGGTGGCGTCTGCGGGGTCCAGCTCCTCGCCGGTGCAGATGAAGGGTTTGGCGCAGGCGGCCTTTGTGCAGCGCACGGGCCCGTCGGCGGCCACGGCGGCGCGCACCTTGCCCTCCTTGCTGATGATGCCGCAGCCCTTCTCCTTGGTCTCCAGGTTCTGCACCACCAGGGTGTCGCCCACGGCCGCTCCCTTGACGGTGGCGAATTGAACCGTGCTGGCGCGGTTGAGGTCCGGCACGATGGTCTCCAGCTTCAGCTTGCCGTCGGAGTCCTTCAGATCCAGGGTGCCGGCGAACAGCGGCCCCATGACCCGCAAGATGAAGGCCTCGGGCACGCCGCCCTGTCGCGAGCGGATGCCCACGTCGCCCAGCCCGGCGCCGCCGGCCACCGGCGCGATGGCCGTCAGGTGGGGCTCCAGGCCGCCCACGGTCATGGACATGATGCCGCCCAGGGAGCCGCCGGTCATGTAGTACTTGACGTTGGGGCCGCCCACGTCCACCTGGCCGTCTCCGTCGAAGTCGCCGGCCAGCTCTTTCTGGCCGTCGCCGTTGATGTCGCCGGCGGGCAGGGTCTTCTTCTTGCCGGTCTTTTCGGTCACCGACAGCTTGATGTTCCAGGTGCGCTTGCCGTCGAAGGAGCGGAAGACGCGGATCAGCTGCATGTAGTCCAGGGCGAACTGGCGCACCATGTCCCGGGTGTGGAAGACGTAGGCGCTCCAGAAGTCGGCGCCGGAGTCGGGCTTGCCGTCGTGGTTCTGGTCGAAGGCGCGGGAGTTGTAGACCCCCTCGAGGAAGGCCTTGAGCCCGTTGGCTCCGGCCGCCAGCAGGGCCAGCTGGTAGTCGGTGGCGCCCAGGTCCAGGCCGTGAGACGGACCGTCGATGGCGAGGCAGGCCATGCCGAACTTGGCCATCAGCCCGCCCAGCGCCAGGCAGTCGGTGCGGTTGCCGCCGTAGCCGTGGCTGACGATCACCACCGGCACCGGCTTGCCCTTGCCGCGCGCCGAGACCTCCTTGCGCGGGATGGTCATCCAGAAGTGCACCTCCTCGCTGCGGGCCTTGGCCTTCTTGCGGTCCAGGTCCGCGGGCCAGGACTGCAGGTTGTAGGGCAGCATGTGGCCCTTGGCGTCCTTGCGCCCGAACAGCTGGGGCGAGGGGAAGGAGCCCATGACGTGGTAGTCCACGTACTTGAGGTGTTCGAGGGCCATCTTGTACTCCACCGAGTCCTTCTTCATGCCGAGCAGCTCACCGGCGATGGTCTTGAACATGCCGAGGAAGTGCTCCGTGTGCACGATGAACGGGTTCTTCATGCCGGAGAAGGCGGGCCAGGTGAAGTCCTTGCCCTGGTAGACGGTGGTCAGCTTGGCCGGGAACTCCTTGGCCAGGTGCTTCTGCACGCCGTGGCCGTAGAGCCCGTCGCGCACGGCCTTGAACTGGGACTCCACCGACTGGGTGGTGTAGCTGAAGGCGAAGGCCACGTCGTCCATGCTCAGGCCGTCGGGCAGCACCTTGGCCAGGGGCGCCAGGGCGCCATTTTGGGCCGAGTGGTTGATGTAGGGGAAGGGCGAGCCCACCGGCTTGCCGTTGGCGTCCTTGAGCCGGCGGGTGACCACCACGGCGTAGGTCGTGCGCTCGTCCAGGGGCTCCATCACGCGCAGGATCAGCGTGTTGGACTGCCGCTCGTAGAAGGTCATGATGGCGTCGGCGCGGCCGGCCAGGTCGTCTTTCTTCGGCAGGGCCTTGCTGGACAGCAGCTCCTTGGGCAGGTAGTTCGGCTTGTCCAGCTCGCCGTCGGCGTCGGTGTCCTCGCCGGGGTCCAGCTTGCCGTTGCCGTTTGTGTCCTCGTCGGCCTCCTCGTAGAGCAGCGACAACGTCCAGTCCCGGGGCCCGTTCTTCCAGTACTTGTCCAGGCTCTCGAGCACCACGGGGTAGTTGCCGTGGCCCACGTCCAGGTGGTGCGCCTTGCCGAAGCCCTTGGACTTGGGGTCGACGTTGATCAGGTAGACCACGTCGTTTTTGAGGTCGTAGTTTTTGTCCTTGCGGTGGCCGTCCCAGATGGACTTGATGCTCAGCGGCCCGGTGAACGGTATGGTGATCGGCTGGATGATGCCCCAGCCGTCCAGCTCGTCGATGAGCTTGCGCGTGCGCGCCTCGAAGTCGGTGGGCGCCACCATGGAGGCGTTGATGCGCCGGCCCGTGGCCGAGCTGGCGTCGTAGCGCGTGGCCAGGTCGTTGGGCAGCGGGATCTCCGGCAGGGGCCGGTGGAAGAAGTCGAACTTCACCGTGGTCGCCGCGGGTGTGGCCTCGTGCAGCCCCTCGGGCTCGTCGCCCAGGCCGCAGCTCAGTGAGAGGGAGAGGGTCGCCGCCATCAGCAGCGCAGCCTGCATATTCTTGATTACGTTACGTGTCATGTTCCTAGTCTCCCCGTTAGAAGCGGTACCGGACGACCAGGCGGCCGCCGCCGATGGGGTCCATGGATGAGCCGTCGGCCATCTCCAGGGCGTCGCCCGGGATGAACACGCCGCCCTCGATGCCGGCGGTCAGCTCGGTGCCCGACATGAGCAGCCGGTAGCGGGCGCCGACGTTGATCTCGGTGCCGAGGAAGTTACCCGGCGCGGCCTTGAAGGCGTTGCGCGCCGCGCCGCCGGCGTCGGCCGCGGTCTTGCTGTGGAAAGGATCGGCCAGCGGCACCGCGGTGAAGGCGAACAGCGGCCCGCCGTAAATCTCCAGGCCGGTGAGCGGCCGCCACCAGGCGCGGGGGAAGATGGCGATGGTGTTGGACGCGCTCTCCCGGGTGGGCAGGCGGTCGAGGTCCTCGTTGGGGTAGCCGGTGATGTTCTTGTCGTAGGCGGTGTGCACCGACCGCGCCGACAGCCCCGCCATGACGTAGCGGTAGGCGAACAGCGACAGCTCGTAGTTCGGGTCGGGCTTGAAGGCGTTCTGCTGAGCGTCGCCGTGGTCCGCGTCGCCCGAGGAGTAGAGAAAGTCCAGCACGCCGCCGAGCTTGGCGCCGGAGAGCGCCACCCGCGCGGCCAGGCCGACCTGCAGCACGTCGTGCTCCGGGTACTGCGGCGAGGAGCCGAGCTCGGTGGAGCCGATGATCACCGCGCTCTCCACCTCCACGGACAGGGTCAGCGAGCCGAGCTTGTGGCTGGTGCGGCCGTACCAGTCCAGGGCGCCGACGGTGGTCTTGTCGCCGTCCTCGGCGGTCTGGACGCGGTAGACGCCGTAGAAGCCCATGCCCGTGGGCTTGCCCTTGCCGATGGTGATGGCGGCGATGAACTGGTGGGCCTCGTCGCCCTCGAGCATCACGTCGTCACCCTGGACCCAGTCGTGGCCGAAGGCGAAGACCACGCCGAGGCGGGTCATCGGGCCGGTGGCCAGCATCAGCCGCGCCGTGCGGTCGCCGCCGCGGGGGTCGGCGAAGTGGGCGCTGCCCGGGTGCCAGCCGTGGCTGCCGTCGTTGGCCAGCAGGCCGAGGCCCCAGTGGCTGGTCATCAGCCCGCCCTGCAGGTGGAGCATGGGGCCGAAGGAGGCCCGCATGTACGCCTTGCGCAGCTGGTGCTCCACGTGGTGCGAGTTGGGGTAGCCCTCGCCGGCGATGACCGGATCCCCGGCGATGGGGCCGGTGAGCACGTCGTGCTCGTAGTAGACGCCGATGTTGAAGGGGGCGAGCACTTTGGCCGTGTCGAAGTTCAGGCCCACGCGCACCTGCAGGTCCCCGGCCACGCCGGTCTCCAGGTCGGTGCCCGCGCTGTCCACGGGGAAGGCGTTGAGCCCCTCCACGCGGCCGGCGATGGACAGCGGCACGGAAAGCTTCATGCCCTTGATCTCGTAGGCCACCAGGGGCTCGTACTTGGTGGCCTCGCCCACCAGCACCTGGCTGACGTCCACGGCATCACCGCCGCCCTTGTGGTCATCCGCGTGAGCAGGGGTGGCCAGCGCCAGCCCCGCTACGATAAATAGCGCGATCCCTCGGTACACGATTCCCTCCAGAGTCTGTGCGCGCGTAGGTTAGATAAAAGGCCGGGAATATAAAAGGTGAAAGTGAGTTTCTCAGCCGCGGTGCAGGGGCGCGAGCCCCTTGTGTCCAAGGTACTTGGGCAGGGCGTCCGGCACGTCGATGACCCGGGCGCCGTAGAAGATGTGGCAGGAGGGCCGGAAGGCCTCGGGCACGCTCGGCGGGTGGCCGAAGTCGAACAGCGGGCCGAAGGCCAGAAACATCTTTCGGCCCTCGTCGGCCACGGGCGCGCCGCAGACGCCGCAGCTGAGCTTGCAGGGCAGCTCGTGTTTGGCGCGGCCGAGCTCGCTGTTGTAGAAGCGCAGGTGCTCGAGGCCCCGGACGAACCGCACGTCGGCCTTGTGGAAGATCACCGCCCACTGAAACGGCGCCCCGTGCAGCGTCTGGCAGCCGCGGCAGTGGCAGAGCTTGGCGTCCACCGGGTCGGCCCGCACCTCCAAGGCCACGGCGCCGCAGAAGCAGGCGGCGCGGTGTTTGACCGTGAAGGGCTCGGTGCCGGCGTAGGGCGGCGCGTCGGTGAAGCTCATAGGACGATTGTAGGGCAACATGGCCCCGAATCGGAATTGAAGGTGGCTGGGGGCAACTGACCAGGGCCGCCGGTGACCCGTGGTAGAATGGGCCCCAAGGGGGTCTTGCGGATGAAGAGCAATTCCATGGTGTCGCTGTTGGCGCTGCTGGCGCTGGCCGGCTGTGACAAGGCCGGCGGCGAGCTCAACGGCTGCGAGTGCACCCACAACCTGGACTGTCTCAGCGGGTACTGCTACCAGGGCGTGTGCATGCAGGTCACGCCGGGCAAGACGCTGACCCGCTTCCAGTGCGCCACCCACTCCGACTGCGGCTGCGGCGGCTACTGCATCTCCTTCGCCTACAACTACAACGCCCTCCGCTACGTGGACGGCTGCCTGGCCTCCAACCAGCTGGTGCAGCACGGCTACCTCTGCGTCGTCCCCTGCACCACCAGCAAAAACTGCCCTCAGGGCATGAACTGCACCTCGGCCGTGGCCACGCCCAAGACGGGCAGCAACGGCTAGCCCTGCTCCCAGGCGGGCATCGCCCACGACTACGGCTCTCTGAGCAAGGCAGAGCACGAAAAACTCTGGGCCGAGGTCAAGGTGCCGGGCTACTGCGTCTGGCCCTGACCGGCCGCGCGATCTGTGACAGAGCCGCACACTCACGACACCCGTGTCAGGGGGCCGATGACGCGCGCGCCAGGGCGGCCAAGACATTTCGTGAGGTTCACTCTCCGCACCTTGCAGGAACGGGTTTTGCAAATGCTGCCCCTCGGACTGTTTGCTTAAAACTAAAGGAGGGACTCAATGCGAAAGGTAATGGGCATGGGGCGGACGTGCGCCCTGATCATGGGGGCGCTGGCGCTGCTGGCGCAGGGCTGCAGCGACGACGACATGGCGATGAAGGGCAGGGGCACGGTGAGCCTCGACGGCGGCGTCTACCCCGGCGGGGCCGACGCCGGCTCGGCGGAAACGGGCGCGGGGCCGCAGATCCCCGAGGAGGACTACGGCAAGTGGATCGAAAACGACTTCATCAAGACCTCTGACGAGGCCTTCTCCACCTTCTCCATCGACGTGGACACGGCCAGCTACTCCTACATGCGCCAGGCGCTGAAGAACGGCTGGCTGCCCAAACCCGACACCGTGCGCGTGGAGGAGTTCATCAACTACTTCGACTACACCTACCCCCAGCCCAAGACCGAGCCGTTCTCCATCACCATGGAGGGGGCGCCGTCCTTCTTCGGCACCGGGTACCACATGCTGCGCATCGGCCTGCAGGGCGTGGACGTGCCCGAGGAGGACCGCAAGCAGGCCAACCTGATCTTCCTCATCGACGTCTCCGGCTCCATGGGACAGGCCAACAAGCTGCCCCTGGTGCAGTACGCGCTGACCTACCTGGTCAAGGTGCTGCGCCCCACGGACACCATCGGCATCGTCACCTACTCCAACAAGGTCAACGAGCTGCTGCAGCCCACGGCGATCAAGGACAAGGGCGCCATCATCGCCGCCATCAACACGCTGCAGGCCAGCGGCGGCACCGCCGGCGGCCCCGGCATCCAGAAGGCCTACGCCATGGCCCAGAAGGCCTACCTCAAGGAGGGGATCAACAGGGTGATCCTGTGCACCGACGGCGACTTCAACGTGGGCCTCAACGGCCAGGCGCTGATCTCCTACGTTGAGCAGCAGCGCAAGGCGGGCGTGACCATCAGCGTGCTCGGCTACGGCATGGGCAACTACAAGGACCAGAAGCTGGAGGAGATCTCCAACAAGGGCAACGGCAACTACGCCTACATCGACGACAAGGCCGAGGCGCGCAAGGTCTTCGGCACCAAACTGGTCAGCACGCTGCAGGTCATCGCCAAGGACGTCAAGGTGCAGGTGGAGTTCAGCGCCAAGGCGGTGAGCAAGTACCGGCTGGTGGGCTACGAAAACCGCCTGCTGAAGAAGAAGGACTTCAAGGACGACACCAAGGACGCCGGCGAGATCGGCGCCAAGCACTCGGTGACCGCGTTCTATGAGCTGGAGGCGGCCAAGGGCGCGGCGCCCGGCGAGGTGCTGGCCACGGTGCGCTTCCGCTACAAGGAGCCCAAGGGCACCAAGAGCAAGGAGCTGGTCCGGGTGCTGCGCACCAAGGAGCTGGAGGGCACCTTCGCTTCGGCCAGCGTCGACTTCCGCTTCGCAGCGGCGGTGGTGGAGCTGGCCGAGATCCTGCGCAAGAGCAAGCACAGCAAGGGGGCGCGCTTCGCCGACATCAAGAGCATCGCCAAGGGGGCCACCTCGGGCCAGCTCGACCGGCAAGAGCTCCTCGGCCTGGTGGACATCGCCAGCACCCTGTGGACCACCCCGTGACGGCCAAAATCTAACACCGACCCCGCGATACTATCTGGTAACCATCATAAAACGTGATGTTTTTTCGAAGATCGTAACTCCGTCCCAGGAAAGCGCAAGATCGTAGGACCGTCCCCGAGGGCTCTGGGGCACGGAAGTTGCTTGAGTCTGTTGTTGTATTGGCAGATCTACGACTGATGTTGCTTTTAACAACAGGAGAATTCATGTCTCGCGCCAACCGAGGGTGGCTCCCCGCCCTGTTCTGCGTCCTGCTCTTCGGCTGCCCCGACACGACCCAGGAGTTGGAATTCGATGGATCTTCGGGGGATACCCAGCCCTGGATCTTGCCCGACTCTCGCGGCCCGGACGGCCTGGAGGCCGGATCGCAAAAAGATGTTGCGGTTGGCAACGATGCCGCGGACGCCGGCGTGCCCAACGACGGGCCGAAGCCGGACGCCTGCGGCACGCCCTCGTCCTGCGGCGTGGTCTTCAAGTACCCCAAGGGCTCCGAAAGCTCCGTGGACCTGCGCGGCGACTTCAACAGCTGGGGCAAGACCGCCATGACCGCCTCGGGCAGCTGGTGGAAGGCCACGGTGACTCTCAAGCACGGCGCCAAGGCCAAGTACAAGTTCTTCATCGACGGCAGCAAGTGGGTCAAGGACCCCAACAACCCCTCCGACGACGGCGCGCCCGACTACAACTCGGTGCTCACGGTGTCCTGCCCCGCCGCCTGCACCGACGGCGGCACGGTGACCCCGGACCAGGGCACCACCAAGCCGGACCAGGGGAGCACCACCGGCGCGTTCGACTGGCGCGACGCCGTGATGTACTTCGTGCTGCTGGACCGCTTTAACAACGGCGACACCAGCAACGACAAGAAGGAGAAAAACGTCGAGACCCCGGCCAACTGGCAGGGCGGCGACCTGGCCGGGCTGCTCAAGAAGCTCAAGGCCAACTACTTCAAAGACCTCGGCGTCAACGCCATCTGGATCTCCTCGCCGGTGGACGCCCCCGACGGCAAGTACCCCGGCGTGGACAAGCACGACTACACCGGCTACCACGGCTACTGGCCCACAAACCTGACCAAGGTCGAGGAGCGCCTGGGCAACCTGGCGCTGCTCAAGCAGGTGGTGGCCGAGGCGCACAAGCAGGGCATCAAGGTGGTCATGGACTACGTCATGAACCACGTGCACAAAAACAGCCCGACCTACACCAGCAAGAAGAAGTGGTTCTGGGACCTCAACTACAGCGGCAAGACCTGCGTCTGCGGCCAGGGCTGCTCCTGGGACACCAGCCCCGACAACCTGCGCTGCTGGTTCATGCCCTATCTGCCCGACTTCAACTTCAAGGACGCCGCCGCGCGGAAGTTCTCCATCGACAACGCCATCAAGTGGATCAAGGACACCGGCGTGGACGGCTACCGCCTCGACGCGGTCAAGCACATCGAGATGTCCTGGCTCACCGACCTGCGCTACCAGGTCAACAAGCTCGGCCTGAAGCAAAAGTTCTACATGGTCGGCGAAACCTTCACCTACCAGAAGCACGTGCTCAAGCCGTACATCGATCCCAAGACCAAGCTGGACGGTCAGTTCGACTTTCCGCTGCGCGAAAAGCTGGTCAACATCATCCTGCGCCGCCAGAGCAATTTCTACGACCTCGACAGCTTCCTCAACAGCAACGAGGGCTACTACGGCTCGGGCGCCATCATGGGCAACTTCCTCGGCAACCACGACCTGCCGCGCTCGATCCACCTGGCCGAGGACAACCCGGTGTTCGGCGCCATGGACGGCGGCAAGAGCAAGTCCTGGTACACCAACCTCAAGGAGCCGAACTACGCCAAGCCGTACGAGCGGCTGGCCGTGGCCTTCACAGCGCTGATGACCCTGCAGGGCATCCCGCTGATCTACTACGGCGACGAGATCGGCCTCGCCGGCGGCGGCGATCCCGACAACCGGCGCTTCATGAAGTGGAGCGGCCTGACCAGCCACCAGACCAAGCTCAAGGCCCACGTGGCCAAGCTGGGCAAGATCCGCGCGGCCAACTCGGCCCTGCGCCGGGGCGCGCGCAAGGAGCGCTGGAAGGAAAACGACGTGTACGCCTACAGCATGACCCACGGCGCCAACGTGGTCTACGTGGTGCTCAACCGCTCGGACTCCTCCAAGACGATCAAGCTGCCCGGCAGCTCGCTGACCGATCTGCTCACCGGCAAGAAGGTCACGGCATCGTCCGTGTCCATAGGGGCGAGATCGTCGATGGTCCTCAAATAGTAGCGACGGGGCGAAGCCCCGCGGAACAACCCCTGCCAGGACACCAGGATAAAAGGCATGACCAGCAAGACCCTCGCAGCCGCCCTCACCGCCGCCCTGACCCTCGCCGCCGGCAGCGCCGGGGCCGTCGTCAAGCTGCCAAACGGCAAGACCATCCCCGATCCGATGATCACCTGCTGCAGCGGAAAGGCGTGCGGGCTCTACGCCGTGTTCGCCCGGGCCTGCACCAAGGCGGGCGTCGAAAACATCGGCAAGCCGTGCCCCGGCTCGGGACCGAAAAACTGCGATGAGGGGAAGAACGGCACCTGCGAGAGCCGCATCTGGCACAAGTACAACGGCAACACCTGCATCCCGGAGAACGCCACCGGCCTGCACCCCCAAAACGACGCGGCGATCAAGCCCGAGACATTCCAGCCCGCCTGCGGGCGCACGTTTCAGCTGCTGACCCGGGGCAACGCCATGTTCAAGAACGGCTTCGGTTGGTACAACGTGCCCAAGGGCGGGGCCAAGCCGGCCGCCAGCGACCTGCACACCCTGGTCGGCTGCAACACCTCCGCGGGCAAGGCCGTCGCCTTCGACCTGCTCAAGGACCCCAAGTACAAGGGCGGCGACATCGGCTTTTTTTTGGTGACCCCCGAGGCCAACAGCAACCCGGGCACCTGCGCCAAGGGCGACTGCTGCGCCTCGGTGGCGCGGGCGCAAAAAGGCGAGGGCTACATCTACTACTCCCAGGCCAAGCACAACCCCGACAACAACGGCAAGGGCTCCTACATCCACCTGCTGCTCTACGCCTCCAAGATCATCTCGCACACCTTCTACTTCACCTGGGAGGACACTTACAAAGGTGAGAAGTCCACGGACTACGCCGACTTCGTGACCCAGGTCTCGGGCATCTCCTGCGCCGGCGCGGGCATCAAGTGCGACACCAAAAAGGCCGGCATCTGCGGCCTCGGCGTGACCAGGTGCGACAAGGACGGCAAGCTGGCCTGCTCGGGCACCTACACCGCCGAGAAGGAGAAGTGCGACGGCCTGGACAACGACTGCAACAGCAAGGTGGACGACGGCGCCACCTGCCCGCCGGGCAAGGTCTGCTACCAGGGCGGCTGCCGGCCCAAATGCAACGCCAGCAAGGAGTTCCCTTGCATGATCGGCTACGAGTGCGACAAGGCCACCGGCCTGTGCCTCAACAAGTCCTGCAAGGGCGTGACCTGCAAGCCGGGTGAGGTCTGCGTCAACGGCAAGTGCGGCACCGGCTGCGAGGGCGTGGTCTGTCCCAGGGGCCAGATCTGTCAGGGCGCGGCCTGCATCGATCCGTGCGCCGGGCGCACCTGCGGCACGGCCCAGATCTGCAAGTGGGGCGTCTGCCTGCCCGACTGCACCAAGTGCGGCGGCGTGACCTGCAAGCCGGGGTTCCTCTGCGACACCAAGTCCGGCGACTGCTACAACGGCAAGTGCAACCCCAAGTGCAAGGCCGGCACCTATTGCAAAAACGGCACCTGCGTGGACTTCTGCCACGGGGTCAAGTGCCCCGGCGGGCTGACCTGCAAGAACGGCACGTGCCCGCCCCTGGGCGTGGGCAAGACCACCCCGCCGACCTCGGACGGCTCCGTGACGCCGACCGGCGACGGCGCCGCGCCCACCACAGACGGCGGCGTGACCCCGTCCGGCGACGCGCCGATCAACACCAACAAGCCCTTCGTCGTCACCGACGAGGGGTGCGGCTCCTGCGACGCGGGCCGCGCGCCGTCCAGCCTGCCGCTCACCACCCTGGTGCTCGTGCTGCTGGTGATGTGGGCCCGCCGCCGCGGCGAGTAGCTGCATCTATCGCGCGATCGCGATCCAATATCACCACGCCGCATTTTTTACAGCGGGCTACAGGCTCCAGGCCTCTGGCTACAAGGCCAACTGCCGCTAACTTCTATGCTTCTGACAGGCAAAGCCATGGCGACAGCCCATGCGTCTTCGATTTGGTGGGTGGCACCGTTCAGTAGCCGATGGCAAGCTCGAAACTGTGGCGCTTGCGTGGCCTGCCTCGTAGTCCGGAGCCTGAAGCCCGAAGCCTCGTCCAACATGCACCGCCCGCATGGGATGACCACAAATGATGAACGATGGTTTGGCCGCCCGGCGGCGCCCAGCCAACTTCTCTGTACCGCTTCCCCCTCTGTCCCATTATTATCCTCTCGTGGCTGAACGCTTCGACACCGACGCCCTGGTGGGGCAGGTGCTCCACGACACCTACCGCGTCCGCCGGCGCATGGCCGAGGGCGGCATGGGGGTGGTCTATGAGGCGGTGCACGCCCGCCTGGCGCGCAAGCGGTTCGCGATCAAGGTGCTGCACCGCGCCGCCGCCCGCATGCCCGACGTCTACGAGCGCTTCCGGCGGGAGGCGGAGATCGCCACGGAGCTGGGCCACCCGAACATCGTCGACGTGCTCGACTTCTACCACACCGAGGACGGCCAGCCCTATCTGGTGATGGAGTACCTCGAGGGCGAGGACCTCGCCTGCCGGCTGGCGCGGGTTGGGCGCCTGGAGCCGGAGGTGGAGGCGCTCTACTACTGCCAGTTCGGCTGCACGTCGGGCTTCAAGTGCCCGGGCGGTCTGGTCTGCGACGCGGGGATCTGCAAACCTCCTCCAGGGGCGGACCCGCCTACCGAGTGAGGTGCCCGGTCTCCCGGGCCACCTGGCGGTTGACCCGCGCCAGGCCCTCGGCGTCGCCGGGGTCGACCCCCTGCTGTTCCATGCGCAGCGCCAGCAGCGTGAGCACCGCCCGGGCCGAACAGGCGTGGCTGTAGGTCTCGCCGAACAGCGCCACGTCCACCAGCGGGATGTACTCCTGCACCCGCCCCTCGGCGTGCAGCCTGAAGATGAAGCGGTCCTGCATGGTGTTGAGGATCTCGGCCAGGTCCTGGTCATGGATGTTGCCGTAGCCCTCGCCGGCGTCGGTGATGCGGCAGGTGGAGACCTCGCCGCTGGCCTTGATCGTCAGCGAGGGGTGGGGCCGAAAGAAGCCCTTGCAGCGCAGCACCTCGGGCGGGAACGCCTCCAGGGGGAGGCCCTCGCCGCCGCGGCCGGCGTGGCTGCCGACGTCGATGAGGCTGGAGAGCTTGTTGAACGGGTCGTTGCTCAGGCGCAGCGCCGCGGCGCCCGGGTCGTGGTCGTCGTCCAGGCCGTAGAGCCGGCGGGCCAGGCCCGCGCCCAGGCCGACGAAGTTGCCCAGCTGCTGGTTGCCGCGCACCAGCAGCGAGACCTGGGGCGAGATGCCGGCGCGGCGGGCCTTGCCAAACCCCGCCATCACCCGGTCGTAGAGGCCGGGGTGGCCCCGTGAGCGGTCGTGCTGCTCGCGGGTGCCGTCCACGGAGAAGAGCACGTGGGACACGCCCTGCCGCTGCAGGTCGGCCAGGTACTCGGCGTCGTCGCTGTAGGTCCTGCCCGCGGCCGCAAAGCCCTGCCGTTCCAGCCACCAGCCGTTGGTGGTCACCGTCACGTGGGCCTCGTGTCGCGTGGCCGCGTGGCGCGCCACCTCCAGCCAGTCGTCGCCGAAGCGCGTGACCTCGCCGCCGATAAAGTCGAACTGCGAAACGCCCATCAGGGCGAACAGATCCACCGCCCGGCAGAGCACCCGGGGGTCGGCCTCGGTGTGTCGCTCCACGGTGGCGTTGTAGCAGTGCCGGCAGCTGAAGTTGCAGCGGGAGGTGTACTCGAAGATGACCCGGGTGATGTGCTCCAGGGGGTTGCGCTGGTAGCGCAGCTCCAGCTCCTCGGCGGTGGCGCCGGGCGGCGCCTCCTGCAGCAGGCCCCGGCGCAGCAGCTGGCGCTGCAGCGGCAGCTCCTCGGCCGGCACCGAGCCCCGGGTGCGGACGTCGATCAGCGCGACCAAGGCCTCGTCCAGGGACAGCTCGCCTCCCTCCAGGCCGCGGTTGAACCGGTCCGCCAGGTGGCGGTGGCCCACGTTGGTCAGCATCAGCTTCATCGGCGCCGCCTGAGCCACCAGAGGGCCAGCAGCAGCGCCGGGCCCGTGGACCACCCGGCGGGGGCGGCCTCGCAAGAGCAGCCACGCTGGGTCGGATTTTTCAGGGCGGCGTCGGCCACAGCGCCGGCGTCGGGGGCGGCGTCGGGGACGCCGGCGTCGGCCTTGCTCACGCAGCGCCATTTGACGCAGTGACCGCCGAGGCAATGCGAGGCGCTGCCGCAGGGGTAGCCGTCGTCCAGCTTGGTCCAGGAGAGCAGCCGCCCGCGCACCCGCTGGCTGCCGGCGTTGGGGCTGCTATGGAACCGGGCGTAGACCAACAGGGTGTGGCCCGCGCCGTCGGCGGCCAGAGCGGGCGCCAGCTCCCGGGTCTCCGTGCGGGAGATGGCGAAGGGGGCCTCGGCCTTGCCCGACACCACCCGCGCGCCGTAGATGTCCTGCTGGTCGTCGTGGCGCCGGTCGGTCCAGGCCACCACGAAGCGGACCCCGTCGTGGACCACCGCGGGGCGGCTCTGGGCGTCCTTGGCCGCGCAGATGGTCAGCGGCTGGGTCGCCGGCACGCCGGCGGCGCTGACCAGCACGCCGCGGATGTCGGTGTCGGTGTCGTGGGCCGAGACGCCAGCGGTGTTGTCAGCCCAGACCACCAAAAACTGCTTGCCATCGAAGGCCACGGCCGGTTCCTCGTAACGCCGGCTGGCCGTGGCCGACAGGGCCGCGGGCTTGCCGAGCAGCTTGCCGTCGGCGCCGGTGGTGACGCCGACCACGCAGCCGGCGCCGGCCGGGGCGCCGGGGCACTGGTCGTCCACGCTCCAGACCAACAGGGATCGCCCGCTGCCGTCCGTGGCCAGGGCGGGGGACTGGCCGGTGCCACCGGCCACGGGCGCGCCCACCGTTCCCTTGCTGTCCAGGCGGGCCAGCATCACCGTGCCGAAGGTGGGGGTGTACCAGGTGAGCATCGACAACGCCTTGCCCCGGGCCAAAGCCGGCGCGAGGTTTTGGCCCTGCCCGCTGATCAGGGTCAGGGGCTTGGCGCCCGGCGCCTGCCGGCTGGCGCTCACGCCCACCAGCGACTCCTTGCCAGCTGCGAGCTGGCGGAAGACCACGAGCTGGAAGGAGCCGTCGCCCACCACCGCCGGCTCCCGCTGATCCACGCTGGGGCTCACGGCCAGTCCCCGGGCGACCTGGAGCCTGACCGAGGTGGACAGCCACGCGGCGTGGACGTCGGCGCGGAAGGGCTTGGCGCGGCCCTTGCGCTGGTCCTCCCAGGCCACCACGTAGCCGCCGTCGTGGATCACGGCCGGGGCCGCCTGGTTGTTGGCCGACGCCGAGATCAGCACGCCGGCGGGATCCCGGGTCTTGCCCGACGCGCCGAAGCGCGCGCCGTAGACGTCGGCGTCGGTCTCGCTGCGCCAGTCTTCCCAGACCACCCAGTAGCCCGTGGCGCTGCCGGCCACCCGCGGCGTGTCCTGCAGGCCGGCGGCCTTGCTCACGATGACGCCCCCGGGGTCGAGCACCTTGCCCGCGCCGGTGACCCGGGCGGCGTAGACGTCGGCCTCCGGGCCGTCGCGGTAGTCCTTCCAGGCAACCACGAAGTGTCCGGCGCCGCCGTGGGTCACGTCCGGCGCCATGCGGATGTTCTTGCGCACGCAGATGTCGATGCCCTGCTTGTCCAGCAGCACGCCCGCGGCGCTGACCCGCGCCCCGCGGATGTCCGAGTTGGTGTGCCAGACCACCAGGTAGCGCGTGCCGTCGAAGGCCGCGGCGGGCAGGTGGTTGCCGTCGCCGGTGGTGGAGACGGGCAGCGTGGTGACCGCGCCGCCGCCGCTGACCAGGGCGCCGTATATGTGGTTGTCCTTACCGCTGCGGTAGTCCTGCCAGACCACCAGGAAGGCGCCGCCGGGGCCGGCGGTCACCCGGGGCTTCCGCCGCGGTTTGGGGCCGGCGTGGATGGTCAGCGGCGGCTGCAGCAACGCGCCCGCCGCGCTCAGCAACGCCGCCTTGATGGCGTGGCCGCTGCTCTTTTCCTGCCACACCAGCAGGTAGCGGTTTTTGGAGAAGGCCACGTCGGTGGTCGTGGTGCCGTTGACCGTGGGGGTCAGCGCCCCGACGCTCGACACCTTGCCCGCGGCCGTGACGTGGGCCCCGTGCTTGTCGCCCTTGGCGCCGTGCCAGACCACGAAGAAGCGCTTGCCGTCGTGGGTCACCGCGGGCGGGCCCTGGGCGGCCGCGCCCCCGGACACGAGGATCCCGCCGCGGTCCAGCACCTCGCCCGCGCTGTCCACCCGGGCGGCGTAGACGTCGGCCTGCCCGCGGCGGTTGTCGGCCCAGACCGCCAGCGTGGTGCCCTTGCCGTCGTGTGCCACGTCCACCGAGGTCTGGTCCCGCGGCGCCGGCCCGAAGACGGGCGGGTCCATGGACAGCTCGGGGGTGACGATCCGAGATGGATCGGCAGCGGCAGCCAGGGGCAGCAGGCAGATCAGCAGGGCCGCAAGCAGGGCTCTCATGAGTGCATGATAGCACCATGGCCCGAGGGAGCAGGATCCAGGGATCGTGCTGTACGATTGCGATCACGTGGGTATCGACTTGCGCAACCGGCATCGTACGCTACGATTCTTATCAGTGGGCGACGGCGTGTTGGGCAGTTGACTAGCTTGTTCTTCATTCAAAGCCTGGAGCCGACCGATGTCCATCGGGCCTGACAGTGGAAGCTTCACCCTCAGCCACCAGGCCCCTGGTAAGAAGCGGATCCTCTCCGTCGAGGACGATCCCACTGTACAGTTTCTGATTCGGACTGTTCTGGAGAAGGAGTACATCGTCGAGATCGCCGGCGACGGCGAGGAGGGGCTGGCGATGATGAAGGAAATGCGCCCGGACCTCGTGCTCCTCGACTGGATGCTGCCCGGGCTGTCCGGTATCGAGGTCCTGGAGCGGGCCAAACAGAGCCACTCGCTGTCCCACATCCCCGTCATCTTCGTCACGTCGAGAAACGCCGTGGAGGATCGCATCGCCGGGCTCAACGCCGGCGCCGACGACTACATCTGCAAGCCCTTCGAGATGAATGAGCTGCTGGCCCGGGTTCACGTCAACCTGCTCCGCTCCGAACGGGACCTGGACGCCAACCCGTTGACGCGGCTCCCCGGGAACCTCGCCATCTACCAGCAGATCACCCGCAACCTCGTGGCGGCGCGGCCCTTCGCCGTCTGCTACCTCGACATCGACCGGTTCAAGGCCTACAACGACTACTACGGCTTCGAGCGGGGTGACCACGTCATCCGCGACGTGGCCGACCTCCTCGGCGAGGTCGCGATGGACTACGGCGGCCCCGAGAGCTTCGTCGGCCACATCGGCGGGGATGACTACCTCGTCATCACGGCGCTGGACGTGGCCGACGAGGTGTGCGCCGCCGCGGTGGAGGCCTTCGACGCTCGGGTACCGGAGTGGTACCGCAGGCAAGATCGCAATCGCGGTCACATCGTGACGGTGGACCGCAAGGGCACGGAGGAGCTGGTGCCGTTGATGACGCTGTCCATCGGCGTGGTGCCCTGCCGCCACGAGATGATGCGGCATCCCGCGCAGATCGGCCAGATCGGCTCGGAGCTCAAGCGCCTGGCCAAGGCGCAGCCGGGGAGCCTCTTCGTCAAGGACCGACGGTCCCAGGTGCCCAGCTAAACCCCAGTTCGAGATTCGTGGTCAACTCAGGCGGGAGCGGCCTGTTCGACGAGGCTCCGGGCTTCGGGCTCCCTACTACGAGGCAAGCCACACCTGCGCCACGGTTTCGGGCTTGCCATCGGCCGCTGGTCGGTACCACCTTCCAAATCGAGCCTCCACGGGCCGCTGCAAAGCTTCACCTGCCTGACGCGACGAAGTTGGCCGCAGATGGCCTTGTAGCCAGCAGCCCGGAGCCTGTAGCCCGCGGCAGCGAAAACAAGGCGAGGTGAAGTCGAATCGCGATCGCCCGTTTAGTCAGCTATCGAGCTAGCGTCGGGCGGGGCGGACCTCGAAGACCTGGTGGCCGTCCACCTCTTCCTTGAAGTGCAGGTCCAGCACCTCCAGGGAGAGGCGCACCAGCCGCTTGTTGGAGGTGCGGCGTACCGTGGCGTACTCCTGGTCCACGGAGACCCGCTGCACCAGGCACTCACCGAACTGCTGGTGCATGATCACGTCGCCCAGCTGCACCGGGCGGTACGGCTCGTCGTCGTCCTCCTCCTCCGGCTCCTCCGGGGGCGGGGGCTCGGGCAGCGAGGGCGCCGTCACCGGTGAATCGCCGGCGGTCAGCTCCGGAGCGGGCGGGTCCATCAGCTGCAGGCTCTCCAGGGCTGGACGGACCGACTCCCCGCCGGACTCCGCGGCGGGCGCCGGCGCGCCGCCCAGGGCTTCGGTCCAGACGTAGAGGCCGGTGCGGTGGTCCACGCTGCGACGCAGCAGCAAGTCGTCGAGGGCTTCGATGACGAAGTCGCAGGACAGCACCGTGGCGCTCTCGCAGCCGCCGCCCACCACCTCCACGCCGTTGTCCCCCTGGCGCGAGGCGACGACCTGCAGGCTCAGCTCCAGCTTGCCGCCCAGCTCGGACAGCGCGCCCGTGGCGCTGAGCAGCTGCAGCGGCCCGCTCAAAGACAGCGTCTGACCCGGCGCCTTGCGCGCCGAGTCGTGGTGCTGCACCGACAGGCTCTTGAGCACGCCGGTGGCCCGGATCAGGCCGCAGCGCACGTTGTGGTCCTTGCAGACGGAGAGCAGCCCACGGAGCAAATCCTCGCCCATGTCGAGGCCTCCGATGACACGACGCACGCTCCGGCTCTCGGCTACGATTCGGCTCACGATCACCTCCAGAAAACCTGGGAAGACTAGCACGAACGGGACGGACTGTCAGAGGAGAGCGATCAGCGGCTCAGGATGGGCTGATGAGGTGATGGGGTGATGAGGTGAGGGGCGGGCCGGGCTGACACCAGAGAGCGAACAGCGGTGCGGGACGAACAGATCCGCGGCAGGCTCAACTCAACCAGGCGTGACCCCAAGGGCCGTATTTGAACCGCCACGTTTGTCGAGCCGCGAAGCGGCGAAGCGAAGGGTTGCACGCAGCACTCCCCTCATCCCCTCACCACCTCATCTTCTCACTTGGTGACCCGCCATGGAGCGCGACCGGCCAACGCGCCTCAGCGGCTCAAAGACTACGGCTTCTTCGACGGCTTCTGCGTCTGCAGCCGGGAGAAGATCACGGCCTGCTTGCCGGTGAACTTCATGTAGAAGTCGTCGACCTTCTCGCCGGGTTTCCAGTTGCCGTTGCCGTCGAGGCCGGTGTTGTCGGCGGAGGTGGCGCTCGCCTTGACCCAGAGGATGTACATCTGGCTCTTGTCCAGCTCCTGGGTCAGGTCCACGTAGAGGGCCATGTTGTCCGTGCCGGTGAACACCGCGCTGGACGTGGTCAGCTGCTTTTTGAAGGTGTTGTCCATCACCGAGATGGCTTTGCTCGTCGACGAGGTGCTCATCTTCTGCGAGAAGCGCACGATGATGCGGCTGCGCCCGTTGACGACCTGGTGGTAGGCCGCACGCACCCGGGGGCAGGAGCGGGTGGAGAAGTGAAGGCGATAGAGCACCGGCGAGGGGAAGGCCAGGGACTCCTCCACGGGGCCCTCGGCGGTGTCGATCTTGTCGAACGCGTCGCCGGTGATGGCGTTGGTCTTCACCTCCAGGGCGTACTCGGCGTTGGCCTTCAGCGTCTTGGTCGGGAAGTAGGAGATCACCGGGCCGTCGGCCTCCACGTCGCCGCCCACGGTGAGCTTGGCCCCGCCGGTGATCTCGTAGAGCACCACCTTGCGGTTCATGACGTCCACGCCCGCGGAGCCGGTGACCTCGATCACCGGCTTGACGGAGTTGTCCACCAGGGTTGTGCCGTTGAGCGGCGTGGTCACCTGGATCAGCGCGCGGGGGTCGCCGCAGGCGCCGAGGGCCAGGACCAGGGCTGTCATCACGATGAGGCTTGCGGTCTTCATGAGCATATTATGTTGCACCTGTGGTTGTGGCACAATGACAACCGTGGAACACGAGACCAAGATCCTGGTGCTGGCCGGCGGCCTCGGCACCCGGCTGCGGCCCCTGACCCACACCATGCCCAAGGTGCTGGTGCCGGTGCTCGGGCGCCCGTTTATCGAGTTCGTCCTCGAGGACTTCGCCCGCCAGGGGTTCACCCGCTTCGTGCTCTCGGTGGGGTTTCTGGCCGATCAGGTGGAGGCCCACCTCGGCGACGGAAGCCAGCTCGGCTACCGCGTGGAGTACGTGCGGGAGGAGGAGCCCCTGGGCACCGGCGGCGCCATCCGCCTGGCCCTGCCGCGGCTGTCGGACCCCTTCGTGGTGGTCAACGGCGACACCCTGCTGCAGCTGGACCTGGCCGCCATGCTCGACGCCCACCGGCGCGCTGGCGAGCCCATGACCCTGGCCGCGGCCCACGTGCCGGACCGCGGCCGCTACGGCGCGCTGCAGCTTCGCGAGGGCCGCGTGACGCGCTTCGAGGAGAAGCGGCCCGACGCCGGCGCCGGGTTGATCAACGGCGGCGTCTACGCCATGGACCACGCCCTGCTGCAGGGAGCGCCCGCCGGGGCCTTCTCTTTGGAGCGTGACTGGCTGCCGCGCTTCACCGGGCGCCTCGGCGCCTTCGAGACCCGGGGCTACTTCGTCGACATGGGGACCCACGAGGTGCTGCGCACCCTGGACGCCGAGCTCCAGGCGTACCTCCAGCGCCGCTGACCTACGGGATCGAGCGGTACAGCTCCAGCAGCTGGCGGCGCACCCGGGTCAGCTCCAGGCCGAGGCGGCGGCGGCGCTCGTCGCGCGGCAGGGCTTCCAGCTCGTCGGCTGACAGCGTGGGCTCGTAGCGGCGATACCTGACGGTGACGTCGGCCCTGCACCCGGGATACCAAAAGGGGAGCATCAGGCCCCGGGGCGCGTGGGGCATGGGCAGGCGCAGGTCGCCGGGCAGCCTCACGGGCTGGCCGAAGACCTCGGCCCCCTTCTGGGCCGCCAGCACCATCTGCGCGTCCGACTGCAGGGCGGCCAACATCAGCCCGGGCCGCGTGAAGGCGCCAATGGGTTCGTCGTAGCAGAAGGTGCTGCTGCTCCCCTCGGGGGTGGTGCCGAGGATATTGAAACGGCGGGCGCGGATCATCTCCATCAGGCCGGACAGCGACTGCAGCTGTCGGGTGGAGTGGCCGAAGTAGCGCCGCAGCAGCGGGGCGACGCCCGGCATCACCTGCACGAAGCGATGAAAGAGCGTCACCGCCACCAGCTCGTCGTATCCGCCCAGCTGCAGCAGGCGGTCCACGGTGAGCGCCGGGGCCAGCAGCGGCGCAAACACCGGGCCGTGGTTGGAGATGTAGACAGTGACGCCGTCCGGGTCGGGCAGGGCCTGCTCGAAGTCCAGCAGCAGGTGGTCCCGCACCATGGCGGCCTTGACGGCGGTGATCAGGGGGGCGGCGTCCCGCAGGTGAACGCCGATTTCAGGTCGAGTCATGGGGAGGGTCTTAGCATGAATGCGACCTGGTGTCCGGCCACACCAGCGTCGGGGAGCGCCCGGCCCGTTGCCGGGTGGAGGGACACCCCCCCGTCTTTATATTTCAGCCAGTTACAAATGGCACGGCGTTCGCTCTTACAGAGGGTGAGTGACCCAATGAAAGGAGGGCGCCATGAACTTTTTGCACGAGGCATATACCCACAAGGGCAGACGACCGAACAACGAGGACGCCTTGATGGCAGCCCCGGACCTGGGCCTGTTCTTGGTGGCCGACGGCATGGGCGGCTACGAGGGCGGCGAGATCGCCAGCGCGCTGACCGTGGAGACCGTGGGGGACTTCTACCAGCTCAACGCCGCGGACCGTGATGTGACCTGGCCCGTGGCCGGCGACCGCAACCGCAGCCTGGAGGAGAACATCATGGGCGTGGCCCTGCGCCTGGCCCACTCCCGCATCCGCGCCCGGCGCGTGGGCCCCCTGTCCCAGATGGGCTCCACGGCGGCGGCCCTGGTACTGCGCCACGGCCTGGCCATCGTGGGCCACGTGGGGGACAGCCGCGTCTACCGCCTGCGCGGCGGGCGGCTGGTGCAGCTGACCACCGACCACTCGCTGTACGGCGAGATGGAGGCCGCCGGCGCGGGGCCGCTGCCCGACCCGTCCACCTGGGCCTACCGCAACGTCATCACCCGGGCCCTGGGCACCGGCTGCGCCCGGCCCGACCTGCGCTGCGAGCCCGCCCGCGCCGGGGACCGCTACCTGCTCTGCACCGACGGCTTGCTGGAGCTGGACCACCACGACCTGGCGCGCCACCTGGCCGCGCTGCCGCCGGCGCGCAGCTGCATCCGCATGGTGCAGGAGGCCTACGACCGCGGCGGCCGCGACAACATCACCGCGGTGGTGGTAGAGGTGGACGGCGAGTGATCAGATCAACCCGTGCCGGCGCAGCAGGTTCTTCAGATGCTTGCGGTCCAGGCCCGACTCCCGGGAGGTGGCCGAGATGTTGCCGTCGCAGCGGGCCAGCACGTGTGCGGACCCCAGCGCAGGTTGGTCTGTGGATCCTGGAAGACGATCTGAGGGCTCTTGCCGTCGTCGCAGGTGTCGGTGATGGTCCACGTTATCGTGCACATGCCGCTGACGGGCTTTTCCTTGCACCAGCAGGTCCCGTCACCGGCGCTGTCGGTCTGGCAGCCCTTCTGCGGATCCGCCTGCCATCCGCTCCCCTTGTTGATGCGGCACAGCTCGTCGCAGGTCAGCGTCTTCCAGTCGCACCCGTCGCAGGAACGAATGGAGGTCTTGCTGGCGCAGGCGAACTGCCCGTTTTGGTCGCAGCCGCACTCGCCGTCGCCGTCCGAACAGCCGGCGGCCAGCAACAGCAGCGCTCCGGTCAGGGTCAAAAGCGGCGCGTCGAGGTATCGCGAGATCTGGTCCATGGTGTGAAGGCTGCGTGCTCCAGCTATTTGCAGGTGATGGAGACCTGGTCGAGCAGCGGCGTGTTGCCGTGGTCGCCCACCAGCTCCACGCGGTACTGGATGAACGGGTGCAGCTTGGCGTTGTGGCCGGACCAGATCTTGGTCCCGCTGTTGGTGTAGTATCCACCACCCCCTGCGGGCCCGAACCAGGTGGCCTTGCTGGCCGCGGCGTTGGTCGCGCCCGAGCGTAGCTGGAAGCGGAGGGTGGTGTGCTTCGGCTTCGCCAGGCCGCTCCAGGACGAGGACCAGCTCAGCGTGAGGTAGGCCGGGCTGGCCACCTTGCACTGGTGCACCCTGGAGACGAACACCTGCCGCGGTGATCGATCAAACAGCGAGCCGGGGTCGGTGGAGACCGTCTTGTTGCCGCCCTTGCTGGGCACGGGGTACACGCCCGAGGTCTTGCCCTTGCCGTCGCCCCAGAAGATCTGGGAGTTGGCCGCCAGCGACCACGTGCTCTGGTTGCCGCTAAACAGCTGCGCCACGAACTGGTCCATCTTGCCGTCGCCGTCCCAGTCCAGCAACAGGTTGCCCTTGGCGCCCGTGGTGGCCACCTTGTTGGTCAGGCTGTACGCCGCGCCGTTGCTGCTGGACCAGGTGTTGACGAACTGGGAGTAACTGTAGGGCGGTCCCGTGAGGGTCCGATAGTTTGAGATCACCAGGTCGAGGTACTTGTTGCCGTCCAGGTCGGCGATGGAGACCTGGGACCCGGAGTGGGTCGGGATGGACGACGGCGTGGAGGAGTATGGCGTGGTGGTGCCGTTGTTGCGGTAGATCAAGGTCTTTACCTTGCCGCCGCCGTTGTCGTTGGTCAGCACCACGTCCAGCCCGCCGTCGGCGTCGAGGTCGGCCACCGCGACGTCGGTACCGCCCGAGGTGGGCAGCTTCCAGGTGACCGGGAACCCCCGCATGCCGTCGTTGAGGTGGATCGTGGAGTCCTTGGAGTGTGTCGTGTCGCCGCGGTTGTTGACGAACAGCAGGTCCGGCTTGCCGTCCTTGTTGAAGTCGGCCACGGCAATGGCGGCGGCGCCGCTGGTGGTGACGTTGGCGGCCACGGCGAACTTGCGGCCGCCGAGCCCCCAGTAGATGTAGGACGGCGTGGCGAAGGTCTTTTTCTGCCCGTCGTAGGAGTTGGCAAAGATCACGTCGAGGTGGCCGTCGAGGTCGAGGTCGGCCACGGTCACGGCGTCGCCGCCCCTGGTGGCCAGACCCTGGGCCTTGGGGAAGGTGCGCTTGGCGCCGCCGTAGTAGACCGGAGAGTCGATGTTGAACTTTTTGCCGTCGCCCCAGTTGGAGAACACCACGTCGGGGTGGCCGTCGTCGTCCAGATCGGCCACCGCGGCCCCGCCGCTGCCGGCGGTGGCCAGGCTCGCCGGGCCGGTGAAGCTGCGCTTGCCCGTGCCCCAGTAGACGTGGGAGGGCAGGGGCGTGGGCCCGCTGCCGAAGGTCCGGGTCACCACCAGGTCGAGGAAGCCGTCCCGGTCGAGATCCAGGCGGTCCAGGATCTGCATCCTGCCCTGCTTGGAGACCCAGAGCTTGGCCCCCATCTCCGCAGAGCTGCCCTTGATAAAGTCGGCGTGGTCCTTGTCCACCAGGACCTTGATCGTGGAGGGGGCGTCCGGCGGGAGCATGTCCGGCTTGGCCATGTCCGGCGTAAGCAAGTCCGGCGGGGCACTGTCCGGCAGAGGCAGGTCCGGCAGAGGCAGGTCCGGCAGGGGCAGGTCCGGCAGGGGCAGGTCCTTGACCGGCGCCTTGTCGCCGCCGGAGTCCGGTGGCGTGGTCGAGTCAACGCCCGTCGGGCAATGGTGCGTCGGGGCCCCGGTCCGCGGTGGTGGCATCGCAGCACCGTTCCGGCGTCGAGTCCTTGCCCCGGTCGGCGGCTCCGTGGTCCACCGCGGCGTCCTCGCCGGGCCTCGGCACGTCGAGGTCGTGGGTGCACGCCGCCGTCATCGAGGTAATGATCAGCGCCACCGTCGCCGCCATTCTGCGTCTCGTTGCCATGCATTATCAAACCACGCGCCGTCGCCTCGAAGCAAGCTAACCGGCTGGTGCCACGGCCCGCGGCAGCGACGCAGCCGTTGTCCACCTTACTTTTTCACTGAAATTCCACCCAACGCCGTACGTGCCGTAATCACTGCGTTTTATTTCTGCTGCTCACGGACGCGCCGGGGTGATTCTAACTTTCAGTCACCATTTCAATGGGTTCTCGACGTGGTACGGGGCTTGCTCTCTTTCGGAGCGTTTCGACGAACTGAACACCCCAACCGGGGAGGCCCCATGAAGAATCACCCCCTGTCCATTTCCTGGCTCCGATGGCCCACCCTGATGCTCGCCCTGCTGCTGGCGGCCGCCTGCGGAGGTGAAGAGCTCGGCGGCGACGTCGCCAGCAAGGACCAGCGCCTGTACGTCTGGGACAAGAAGGTCTGGAACCAGGTGGACATCCCGGTCTGCTGGAACACCGCCGGCTTCTTCAGGCAGAAGGGCTGGGTCCGCGACGAGGTGAACCGCGCGTGGGCCCAGTGGGCTCACGTCAACCTCACCGGCTGGGGCACCTGCGGCGCCAACCCCCAGGGCATCACCATCGACGTGGTGGACGACGGCCCGTGGTCCCACTACGGCACCAACTCCCTGACCAACAACCCCTCGATGCAGCTCAACTTCACCTTCAACAACTGGCGTGCAGCCAGCTGCGGTGGTGTGAACGTCGAGCCGTGCATCCGCAAGATCGCGGTACACGAGTTCGGCCACGCCCTGGCGATGATCCACGAGCACCAGCGCGACGACCGTCCGAACCTCGCGGTGTTCGTCAACAACGCCGGCGACAACCAGTGGGACAAGTGGGGCAAAGACGACGAGAGCACAACATACGGCGACTATGACGCCGCCTCGATCATGACCTACACCTACACCTGGTTCGACACCGACCTGAGCAAGGTGCTGAGCCGGGGCGACATCGCCGGCGCTCAGGCCGTCTACGGCCGCAAGCCCCGCTACTCGCTGGTGGGCGTGGGCGGCAAGTGCCTCGACGTCAAGGGCGGCACCGTGGGCGAGGGGAAGATGCTGCAGATGTACCGCTGCCACGGCAAGCAGAACCAGCAGTTCACCGTGACCCAGTACTCCGTGTCGCCCAAGGGCAGCTGGCTGCGGGTGGCCGCCACCAACGCCTACTCCGGCACCCAGGCCTCGATCCAGCAGCTCAACCAGCCCAACAAGTTCGCCATGAAGGAGTTCCAGGTGGTGGGCTTCGGCGGCATGTGCCTCACCGACAAAAACGGCGGCTGGGTGCGCATGAGGGACTGCGACGGCTCCACCAACCAGCGGTGGAAGAAGTACGGCTCCTACGGGCTGCGCTCGGTTAACAGCAACAAGTGCCTCAAGCTCAGCGGCGTCTGGCTCAAGACCGCGGACTGTGGCGACTACACCAAGGTGTTCTACTCCGACGGCGCCATCCGCATGGACAGCAGCACCGCCACCAACTGCCTCGACGTGGCCGGCGGGTGGCCCGCGCTGCAGTTTGCCAGCGACCCCTACGTCAAGATCTACCCCTGCAAGGCCGACGGCCCCAACGCCGGCAACCAGCGCTGGGTCAAGCGCGGCGAGCTGCGCCTGGTGAGCAACTCGAAAAAGTGCCTCGACGTCAAGGCCAACACCACCGCCCAGGGTGCCAAGGCTCAGGTCTACACCTGCCACGGCGGTGACAACCAGCAGTTCGACTACTACTTCTAGAGTCTCCCGGCGCCCTCGCCCTCCCTCTCCTCGCCTCCTAGAACGTGCACCTGACCTTCACCGCCCGCACCTCCCTGACCGCCGGCTTCGCCGCCCCCCTGATCCAGACCACCAGGTGTCCGCCGGGCACGCGTACCATGGCCGGGCGCCCGTTGGCCGGGTCGGCCACCCCCACGTGTAGGGCCAGAGACTCGCCGGTGGTGGCCGAGACCAGGCCGTAGCGCACCCGGGCCTGCTTGTCGGTCACCGGGCGCACCCAGGCCACAGCCACCGCGCCGTCGGCGCCCGGGGCCACGGACGGCCCCAGCCCCTTGAGCGTGCTCTCGTAGTAGATCAGCTTGCCGCCGGCGCCCAGGCGCGCCATCTGGATGTGGGGGTCGGTGAACTTGCCCGGCACGGCGGTGGGCAGGATCTGGGCCCAGGCCAGCACGGTGTCCGCGCCGTCGCTGGCCACGGCCGGCTCCACCTGCCGCAGGTGCAGCTTCTGCGGCACGCGCCGGGTGGTGGAGCGGGCCAGCGCGCCCACCTTCGCCGCCCGCACCAGGCGCAGGTCGAAGCCGGAGCGGGCGGTGATGTAGGTCAGCACCACGTTCTGGTCCAGGGAGACCATCACCGGCCAGAAGGCGTCCTGGTCCGGCGCCACCAGGCGCACGGCCGGCGGGGCGCCCTCACCCAGCTTGCGAGCCCAGATGGCCTTGTCCGCGGCCCAGGTGACCCACGGCTCGCCGCCGACGAAGGCCACGCCCGGGTCGGTGCGCGCGCCGATGTTCGCCACCTCGACGCGGGTGCGCTTGCCGGCGTTGATCAGCACGCCGTAGATGTTGGCCCGCTTGGGCGTGCCGGCCATCCAGGCCACGGCCACCCTGTTCTGCCGGGTCGCCACGGCGGCCATCAGCGGCGGCCCGCCGGTGCCCACGTGGGTTGTTTTGCCCCGCAGGCGGCCGCGGTCGTCGAGGTAGGCGATGGTGACGTTGGCCCGGGCGCCCTCGCCGTCGATCCAGGTGGCAGCGGTGGTGTCGCCCTGGCGCGACATGGAGAGCAGCCGCGGCGAGCCCAGGGGGGCGGGCAGGGTGTGGGCGGTGGCCGTCAGCTTGCACTCCGACGGCGCGGTCTCGGGGCAGCGGCAGGCGGGCATGGGGAGCAGCAGCAGCGCGAGGAGGAGCGGGGCCCGGGTGAGGGGGTGAGGGCGTGAGGGGGTGAGGGGGTGAGGGCGTGAGGGGATGAGGGGGATCATTGAGTCTCCTCTGCGTTCTCTGCGCTCTCTGCGGTTTCATCCTCCCTCTCTGCGCCCTCTGCGCTCTCCGCGGTTTCATCCTCCCTCTCTGCGCCCTCTGCGCTCTCCGCGGTTTCATCCTCGGGCTCGGCCGGCGCCGCCACCAGCTTGCAACGGTCGCACGGCACGTCGCGGCGGCGCATGTCCGCGGTGTCACCCACCACGAAGAGGCTGCGCAGCTGCGCCACGGTGAAGCGGTGGTCGTCCTCCCGGGGGCGCGGGTTGACCGACACGCGGCGGTTGCCGCCGCCGGGATCGCAAAGCTCCACGGCCAGCAGGATCAGGCCGTGGGAGTGGTAGAGCGAGACCAGCAGCTGGCCGAAGGTCCAGGCCTCCTCGGGGTCGCCCTCGCCCGGGTCCAGCAGCACCTTGCAGATCTCCTGGCCGCTTTCGCTGAGCAGGTCGCCGAAGATGCTGGCGATGCCGGGCACGAAGATGCTCTGGGCCACCAGGGCGTTGCGCATACGCTTGGCCGGCACGATGGTCACCGAGTGGCAGCCGCTGTCCTCGGCGCCGTCGCGGCCGAAGCGGCGCCGGAAGAGGTCGGCCTTCTCGGTGCTGTTGACCTCGCAGACGATGCGCATGCCCTGCTTCATCGCCCCGGGCCTCGTCTCTCGCAGGCGGATCAGCTTGAGCAGTCCCAGGGCCGTGCGGGCGTCGGGATCCGCGGCGGCCTCGCTGTAGGTCAGCAGCACCGCGTCCATCTCGCGCAGGTCGTAGCCCAGCTTCGGGCGCGACAGCAGCACCTGCTCGTCGGACCAGTCGCCGCTGATCACGTGGAACTGGCCGCTGGCGCCCGGGGCCTTGCGGTCCAGGGGCGCGAGGTCCACCGAGTAGCGGATGCGGTTGAAGGCCGTGCCCTTGGCGAAGTGCACCCGGCGCGGATCCCCCGACTCGTCGTCGGAGTCCACGCGGTGCAAGAAGGCGTGGACCACGTCGGCGATCTGGTCCTTTTGCGGCACCATGATGAAGACCCGCACCTCGGGGCAGAAGAGCGCCAGCTGCTCGCAAAAGTCGATGATGCCGTTGTGGAAGCCGCAGATGAGGATGTGCCGCAGGTTCATCGCCGCGGGGCAGAGGTGCAGGTCCAGCCCGTTGTCCACCCGCTCGGTGGCGGTGCGCGCCGACGACACGTCGGGCATGCTCTCGACGAAGCCCCGCACCCGCTCGAAGTGGTCGGCCAGGCCGAAGAAGCCCACCAGCCGGTCCACCGGCGGCACCGCCGCCGACTCCCTGCGCCCCGGGCTGCGGGGGCTGCCCGGGTTGAGTACGTGGGAGAACCCCTGGGTCTCGGCCTCGTCCTGCAACAGGTAGCCCATGGGGATCACGCCGTGGGCCGAGTGGCCCCGGGCCAGCAGCTCGGAGAACGGCAGCATCGGGCCCGTGGGCGCGCCGTGTCCGGCCATGGCGCCGCGGTCGTAGAGGCAGGTGTAGATCTCGTTGCCGCGGGAGGTCAACAGCTCCCAGTACAGCTCCTGGATGCCGGGGAAGAGCACGATGTTGGCCATGAACAGCCCGACCATGCGGTCGGCCAGGATCGGCACGGTGCGGTCGCCGCCGGCCTCCAGCGCGGCGCGCACGTTGTCCGGCCGATAGAGCTCGGCGTAGATCTCACAGTCGGCGTTGACCTCCCGCACCGACAGCACCTGGGAGACCACCTCGGAGTCGGAGCTCTCCCGGTCGTCGGTCTGGCCCAGCAGGATCACCCGGGTGGCGCGGTCGGTGTCCACCTTGAGCAGATCGTGGGCGCTGGAGGCCAGCCCCTGGCGGTAGCGGATGCGCTGCAGCGACCCCTCGAGCATATAGCTGTAGCGCGACTCCTCGAGCCCGAGGGTGACGATGCGCGGCGCGCGGAAGCTCTTGGAGTAGTAGGCGACCAGCTCCTCCAGCAGCACCATGGAGTGGGGCCCGAGGTTGCAGATCACGGTGTGGCGGCGGACGCCGAGGCGCCTCTCCTTGCCCAGCTTGACCAGCTCCTCCACCACCGAGGCGCCGATACCGATGAGGAAGCTGAAGATGAACATGCCGGCGGAGGTCAACGCCACGGAGAAGAAGAAGGCCAGCGACGAGTCGGCGCTCTTGAGCATGTTGCCCGGGTCCTGGATCTGGCGGAAGGACCACCAGAGCATCATCCAGAACGAGTTGCCGTCGTTGTTCGGGTTGCCGTCGTCATTGAAGTCGATGCCCTGGGTCTGAAAGTGGTGCAGCAGGATGGCCGAGATGAAGGAGAGGATCAAAGCCGACACCAGCACGAAGAAGATCTGGTAGCGCCGCTCCCGCTTCATCAGGATGAACCAGACCTCCCGCATCACCGGGCCCCAGATGCCGAGCAGCAGCACCATGCGCGACAGCCGGAACAGCCGCAGGTAACGGATGTCCTCCCCCCACCATGACTCCATGGGCAGGAAGCTGATGGTGGCCAGCACGTCGAGGAAGAAGAAGAGCACCTCCACCCGGTTGAGCGAGCGGTGCTTCAGGTCGTGGTGCAGGATGAACATGCGCAGGGCCAGCTCCACGGCGAAGACGCCGAAGAAGACCACGGAGAACTCCTCGACCCAGCCCACGGGCACCAGGCTGAGGATGATCAGCACCGACAGCGACAGCCGCGTCAGGTCGTTCTCGAAGAGGTCCCTCAGGGTTTCGAGGGCCGCCTCCTGCTGTTGGCGGGTCAGGCCCATGGGCACAGATTACATAAGCTGTTGGGGATTGGCCATGGGCGGTTGGACGGAATGCGCGGCGCCCGGAGCGGGTTGACCATGCAGGAGGCGTTGCTCCGGGCCCATGAAGAGCGCGGATCATAAACGATGGTCGCTGTCCCTGGCGGCGGCCCTGGCGCTGCACCTGGCGGCCATTACCGTGGTCGGCTGGCTGTGGTCCCCGCGGCCCGTGCCCCGGGACACACCCGCGGTGGAGCACGACGTGCAGGTGGTGATGGTGCCGCCCGCGCGGCCCGCGGTGCGCCCCCTGGTGGTGGCGCCGCGGCGAGCGCGGGTGCAGGTCGCGCGGCCCGCGCCCCGGCGAACCCATCAGTCAAGGCGTCGGGCGCCCGCCCGGTCGCGCCCGCCGGCCCGCAGCAGCAGCAGCCTGAACCTGGAGCCGGTCGAGCCCCTGTCACTGCGCATGCGGCCGCTGGAGCTGAGCCTCTCGCCCGACGATCCGTCGGCACGCGCCACGGGGGCGCCGCGAGGCAAGAAGAAGGCGAAGGTGGCGGCACGCCAGCTCTCCGAAGCCGAGGTGGTCAAGGGCCGCATCGACGGCTGGCTGCGGGACGGCAAGGCGGCCACCAACGCCAGGCACGGCCGCGGCCACCCGGCGCTGTTCGATCTGCTGCGCGGCGCCGACGGCAACTACCGGCCGACCCTGGCCATGATCCCGGCGCGCCTGGACCGCGCCAGGCGGGACACCTACCGGGCCTGGCAGGCGGCGGTCAAACAGTTCAACAAGATGCCCAGCGCCCTGCCCTACGACAGCCACGCCACCGGCGAGGTGGTCCTGCCGCCCAAGCTGCTCATCGGCAACGACATGATCAACAAGGCGATCCTGAAGAACGCCACGACCCTGCTGCGCACGGAGATCTGCCTGCGGGCCGCCCCGGGCCAGGCCCCGGCGGTGACCTCGCGCAAGCTCTCGGGCGTGCCCCGCCTGGATCGTCTGGCCAGCGCCGCCCTCACCGCGGCCTTCCCCAAGAAGCCCTTCCCCGCGGACCTGCCGGCCTGCACCGCCTGCTACCGCTTCGACGTCCGCTTCGGCCGCACCCTGCCCACGCCGTACAGCGCCTGTGTCTTCACCGGCCTGTTCAACAACTTCAAGTGCCTGCGCCAGGGCAAGCGGTTCCTGCTGCGCAAGGTGAGCCTGGTGCGGATCTACTTTCCGCGGAAGGTGGCGGGCGGCAAGGGCAAGTGACGCAGGCAGGGTCGGGCCTGGACCTCGTGCAGTTGATGGTCTTGCAGGATTGGCCGCTTCTGGACGTGCTGGCGTCCGGGTGAACCCATGGCCATCAGGAGGGCTTATAAAGGGGGAGGCGCGGCCATGGCTTCTGGCCGTGCGGTGGTCCGGGTCTGGCTGGCCGGCTTCTGGCAGCGCTGAGGTCCGGGCGGGCTACACGGTTGTGTAGCATTCTCGAGCCAGACCGCAGGTCTCCCGCCAGGTAGCGACAGGTTGTGGGGCAAAGCGCCGTTAGTTTCAGGCAGATCGCAGGTCTCGCGCCAGGTCACGACAGGTAGGAGGGCAAAGCGTCGTTAGTTCCAGTCAGACCGTAGGTCTCACGCCAGGTCACGACGGGTTGGGCGGAAAAGCGTCGATAGTTCCCCGCAGACCAACGATCTCCCGCCAGGTAGCGACAGGTTGGGCGGCCAAGCGTCGTTTTGACCCACCAGCACGGCCGCGTGGCCCGCCCGGACGCATGCTCGTCCAGCAACTGGCCATAT
>PVBE010824590.1_pt1 | contig 37919 bp, 34 predicted proteins | sample 1631181 | NCBI WGS metagenome assembly PVBE01 (sample SAMN08397723, study PRJNA350692) | Marine metagenome, whole genome shotgun sequencing project. | isolation source: water | place: Pacific Ocean | collected 2012-04
GGTAAATACTGTTTGGTGTAGATTTCGCCGTCCACCGTCCATTCGAACCTACCGTTTTCCGCAGCGTGAAAATCTGAGTCTTTGACTCCAGATAATTCCGAACTATTGCTGGAATCAATCAAGGCCTCATTGTCTCCGGCATCGCCGTCTCGGACTCGCCATACCGATTGGTGATTACCGGAGATGGCAAGTTGCAGGTGCTTACGGAACTGGCTGGGATCTGAGAACCCTCCTGAACCCCTAAGTGAAGGGAAGCAGTATGCGTGTCCATCGAAAATCATAGGATTTCTTTCGGTTGGTCAGTAATTTACCGTTCTATAGCGGTGGCAGTTCTACACCTAGTATTACCCTTAGAAAATTGATGTTATGGGCTAGGTAGTCATCGATAGCTAGATCGATATTACCCCCGATTGCTTCAAAGCCGTCATCACCCTCACGTGGGCCATCCATATCCAGTACGACCCAGCCTTTATAGTGCTGGCTTCTCAATAACTTCATTACAGCTACGAAGTCCACACCTCCCCCGCCCATATTGTGATAAACGCTAGCTTTGCTGTGTTGTTCGCGTGTTGGGGTAGCGTTGTTCCCGCGATACTTTGCGTAGGTGTCCTTCAGGTGTACCTCGGCGATGCGAGGCAGGTAATCACTCATGACTTGGACAGGATCCATTCCGCCAAGACATAGGTGTCCGGTATCAGGTGTCAACCAGACGTAGTTAGGGTCTGTGAGGTCGAGCATGCCTCGGACCTCGTGTTCGCGTTCTACCGGACCCCAGATGTGAGGATGCGGAGCAAGTCGAATACCCATATCAATCGTCTGCCGACCAATCTCGTTAAGGGTGTCTGCGAGTGTTTTTAACTGGTCTTCTGTAGTTCCACCGATCGGTCGAGCACCCATGTTGCATTTCCATAGATCACAGCCGAAGGGCTGAAGGAAGTCGCGGGCGAATGCTACATGGTCTTCGATTGTTTTCTCAGTTTCTTCCGGGTCGATGAAATTTGTCGACTGGTCCTTTGCTCCGTTCGAGACATCGATAAGTGTGACGTTCGCTGCAGTGAATTTTTCCTTGAGTGCCAGTGGGTTAGAACGGTGTTGTTCTATCTGTTTCGCATATGGTTCTATACCTTGTAAGCCAAGGGCAGCAATTCGTTTGATCCCCCATTCGATAGAGTGGCGGGCGTCCCAAAGAGAACTGGTAGAGCCATAAAGTATGTCCGGGTTTTCAGGATCTAAGGATTTGTGAGATGCCATTGATATGGGAACTTCCTCCAGTTTGTGCTGAGGTCGTGACACGATCTACCTTTATCGACCCTCGCTTAATGAGGGCGATACTAACACCTAGATTACCTAGGGGATTAATTGTCATCTATTAAAAGAAAAGTCGAGGCTGTTGTGAAGTAGTGCCACGCAAAGCAATATTTGGTGGAGCTGGAGGGATTCGAACCCTCTACCTCTTCAATGCCATTGAAGCGCTCTCCCAATTGAGCTACAGCCCCTATTTATGTGAGACCTGTGCTTTGCAAACTTGTTGATCTCAACTAAAAAATCGTAGCACAGTGCAATGCTTATGCACCTTTTGATTTCTGCGATTTACATATGCTAATAGGTATCTGGATCTTCTTCGTGTTGTTTGTATTCGGTGTTGTCCCTTACAGGTAATTCACGTTCGAGATTTAATGTCTTTCCTGCATCGTCTTGAGGTTCGTATCCAAGAACTTTACGTGCCTTATCTAGCGAAAATATATTCCAGTAGTTATTGCTCATAGCGAATACAACTGTGTACATAAGTGAATCTGGTGCATCTACTGCTTTTACGTGTATTTGCGCAGTGTCTCTGTGCGATAGCCACATCGCCAGCCCGCCACCAGCTACAGTGGGATCGTCGTTGGATATCGTCCATCCGATCCGTATATTGATGGATGATATTCCGTGGAACTCACTGTAATAACTTCCAAGACCTTCTGCGTATGCCTTTGAGGCACCATAATATCCGTCAGGTCGGATCGGAACAGTTTCATCAATTAGTTTGTATGGGCGTTTTACCTGATCGAGGTTTCCTGTGAGGATAGTTTTGTAAGGTTCATCCTGATAATAGCCTCCTATAGCGTGTTGAGAACTCCCGAAAACTACTCGCTTAACACCCGTGCGTTTAGCAGCTTCGTAAACGTTGTAAACACCGATGAAGTTATTTCGTAGTGCGGATTCCCAATCAGCATTTGCGCTTCGATCAGCCGCTAGATGAACAACGGTATGTTGGCCTTCAAACGCTTTAACCATGGTATCGAGCTCAGCGATATTGCCCTTGAAATTATGGGTGCTGTCAATACCATCCGTACCGTAGCGCGAAAATGATGAAAGTTCATAGCGCTCTTCAAAATCTTTGCGTAGGGCTGTTCCCACGAGGCCGCTTAGTCCAGTGACTAATACTTTTTTCTTGTTCACCATTTGAATGAACCTTTGTACTTGTAAATCTGTTTTTTTATCGTTCACGATACTAGCGGAGTTTTAGATCAGCGCTAGGTGTTAATTGTTTGATGCCGGTAATTCTGTTGAGGCTTTTCTAACTTTTACCGCATGCCACACTACAAATAATATTCCACCAAAAAGTACGATGCTCAGCCAACTGATAGTCCTGTCAACGGCAACGAGACTTATTGCTTCTGTATCGGTACGGCCAAAAAGTATAAGTAACCCTGTTAATCCACCTTCTACAAATCCGAATCCTCCGGGAGTCGGGATGGTTGTGAGCATAGCGTTGGCAAGGGCAGCGAACATTACGATACCGAATGAAATTTCTATCCCCATAGCATCAGCGACGAAATAAAAGCGAGATATTTCTAATATCCAACCCATGATGCCGAGCATTAGTTGAGGTGGGATGCCTCGACCAGAAAAACTGTTGAGTGTGCCATGGCGGAAATTCATATATGACGTCTCGAACTTATCCGGTAATCGTCTGGCAAGTCGTTCGCCTGTAACGCGCAACATTATGATTCCGAGCGTCAGTATCCCAACCAGTAGAAACGCTGCTATAACGACCCACCCTGGCACTTTGGAATCGCCTTCTATAGTGATCCAAATCGCACCTACTAGAACCAGAATTAGCACTGCGATCATATCTTGAACTCGTTCTGCTACTACTGTTCCTAGACATGAAGGAAATGCACTGTTGGTTTCCTTCGCCAGCGACCACCCTCTATAGGCATCTCCGAGTCGGAAGAATGCGACAGAGTTGGCGAACCAGCCCATCAGGATTATTCCTGCCAGCGTAGTGGATCCTGGGACGTTATTGCCGTGATTCCCGCCGATGTTTGCGGTTTTTGCCAAGGATTTCCAGCGTAAACCACGAAACCAGAAACTCACGTAGTAGAGCGCTAATGCTAGGAGGTATTTGGATACATTAACGCCTTTGATGTTTGACCAAACTTCATCCCAGTCAAAATCGAAAATCCGCCATAGGGCGAACCCTAGTAATGTTGCACCAATGATGATTGTGATTAATGTGGGTAAGGAAAGGACACGCTTGCGTAACATCGTGACATCTGGGATGACCGATTCGGATTTGGTGTCATGTTGAGCTGTATTTTCGATTATTGACTTCGTCATTTGATACTTATGTAGTTTTGTTCAAGTGAAGCGTGCACATGATCAAGCTCTTTGATCTTCTAGAGATTTAATAGGGGATTGGTGTGGAATGCCATTTCTTCTTGGAAATTTATCTGGAGTCGAGGAGATTTTCATCCAATAGACCATATCGTCTGGCGGCGAATTACCGGGTTTGTTAACCGGAATTGTGATTGCAGGCGCTGCTCCTAATATTTCCGCTGCAACTGCAGCTTCTTCAACTTCCTCTTCGGATCCATGGCTTTTTGGCAGGATTACGGTCCCTCCGATGTTTGCAAATGGGATCGTCAATTCTGCCAGTTCATTCAGTCGTGCTACGGCTCTAGCAAGGACTAGATCATATTGTTCGCGGTGATCAATCTGTTGGGCTAATTCTTCGGCGCGACCGTTTATAACCTGAGTGTTAGATAATTCGAGTGCGTTGACTACTTCAGTTAGGAAATTTGTTTTCTTTTGATTTGAATCGAGCAACGTGATGTGAAGTTCAGGCAGGGCGATTTTCAATACTATTCCTGGAATTCCGGCACCGGTTCCTATATCTATTGCTCGTTTGCCCGTGAACCATTCGGGCGTCGGTACGTTGCCGCCTGCTGGGGAGAGTACACGTAGAGATCGTATAAAAAGTTCGTTACGTATTTTCTCCCAGGTTTTTAATCCAGTTAGGTTGAATTGTTTGCTACGTAGTTCTATTAATTCTCGGTAACGCTCGAACTGAGCTTGTTGGTTGTCGTTTAGATCGACACCAAGTTTGTGTGCTGCTGCTCTTAGAAAATCCACTTGTTAACGATGGTCTTTCTTGTTTATCTAACGCTGAGGTATATATTCGAAATTGGCCTATTTAGGCACATGTGTGCGGTTAGCTTTGCTGAAAAAGAGAAAGCGTAAAAAGAATTTGATCGGTAATGTTATAGGGTGTAATAGGATAGTAGACCTGTTGAACAGTATCGGTATTGTTTCGGTAATTGGTGTTTTTCAGGTAATCCTCGATACAGAATTGGAAAACTGAATTGGTCTTTCGTATTGTAGTTCTGGCGAAGCAAGTTCCAGATCCGGAAGTTCCGCCTTCGCAGTTTAAGGTTGATGAATCAACTAATAGTGTGATTCCACCAAATGGAGTTCCGCCTGTAGTAAACGGGTTTGATTTAAACGCGGTTGAAGCAGCATTACGTTTGCGAGATTCAGGTCTAGATATTGAGATAACGGTTCTTTCTGTCGGAAGCGAATTCGCGATGGACGCCATGAAGAAGCCGTTGGCGATGGGTGCAGATCGTCTGGTGCTGGTTGATGATCCTTTGCTGAGCCAAATTGATTCTGCAGCAACGGTGAAAGTATTATCCGTAATGATAGCCAAAGATGGTCCTTTTGATTTGATTCTTGGAGGTCGACAGGCCTCTGATTGGGACCAGTCTCACGTGATTATTGGCCTTGCAGAAGTGCTTGACCTTCCATTGGTATCACTCATTCAGAAACTAGAGGTGAATGAAGATTTGGTGACAGTTCAACGGGTTATTTCGGACGGCTACCAGGTGATATCCGCTCGTTGTCCGTTGGTTTTAACCGTCACTAACGAACTGGGTGAACCTCGGTATCCGAACTTACGCGGCATAATGCAAGCCAGTCGTAAACAAGCGGAAATATTTACTCTGGATGATATTGGACTTTCAAGCTCGGACATTATTCCGAAACTTGAGATTAAAAAGTTGTACATTCCAGAATCTAATCTAGAAGTCGAATTGATTGAAGGAGAAGACGAAGCGGACTCAGGCAAAAAACTGGCATTACGTCTTCATGAGGAGAAATTAATCTAGTGACATCTGTACTTTTGGTTGCAGAAAGTGATGACAGTGGTTCAGTAGGGCAACCTGCTCTACAGGCGATTGCAGCAGCCAATCGTTTAACTGACCCGGAAATAACTGTGGTTATAGTTGGCGGGTTGCCTGCGTCAGCATCATCATTGCCGGTTGGTCTAGTACTGAGCATTTCCAATGTAGTTGAAAGCGATATTGGAATTTACGAGCAGGCTACTACTGATATTTGCGAGATTATTAATCGCGTTAATCCGGATGTAGTTCTGTTTAATAAATCTGATTTTGGATCTTTGGTTGGACCGCGTGTGGCCTTTCGTTTAGGCGCAGTCTTCGCATCCGACTGTATGGAAATTTCAAATGCCGAGGGTTCCATAGTGGTGACTCGACCTGTTTTTGGGGGTAGTGCGTTAGCGGATTTTGAAGTTGCTGCATCACAGTCTGTTATTACACTGAGGCCTGGTTCTTTCCCTGCTAGTACTGAAACAGGAAATCCTTCAGTAGAAGAATTCATTTCTGATGTGGCTGTGGATCAAAGGGCTTCCGTGTTGGACACTATTGAGGAATCACGAGAAGGCGTGCGATTGGAAGACGCAAACGTTATCGTGAGCGGTGGTCGTGGTTTGGGTGGTCCTGAACCATTCAGTGTCCTTCATGACTTGGCGAATGTTTTGGAGGGTGCTGTTGGCGCCTCTCGAGCTGCATGCGATGCTGGCTGGATTGATCACGCATATCAGGTTGGGTTAACCGGTAAATCGGTAAGTCCAGATGTATACATTGCGGTTGGAATTTCGGGTGCTAGCCAACACATGGCAGGCTGTTCTAGCTCTCGAGCGATTGTAGCCATTAACAAGGACGCAGATTCGAATATTTTCAAAGAATCCAGATATGGTGTAGTGGGAGATTGGGAGAAGGTATTGCCTGCATTTCTATCTGCTGTGCGGGATATTAAATCTTAGTCAGGTCGTAGATTAGATGACACTTTCAATTTAAAAAGGAGAGAAATTGGATTTTGGTTATGGCAGCGGAGTGAGCGGTGTTTTCAAATTTATTGAGAATGCTGAAGTGATGGCTGTTTTTTTTCCGAAATTTGGTCACTCGGTAGTGATCGACGTGCGTGTTAAAGAATCGGACCCCCCCCTTGTCCGAGTTGTTCCTATGGCCAGGTCGATTGCTGACAGACTTCGGTCAATCAAGAAAATGCGTCCTGCTCTGCCTCGTCCCCGAGATATCGTTGCAGTTCCATGGGTTGGATATGTCGAAGCGATGCAATCTTCTGGCTTGTGGAACAAAATCATCGCCCGTATCGAAGAATCTGGCTACGCAGAAGCTTTAGAAGCTGCAGATAAGGCTTTTGATGAGCTGGTAAGTATGGAGCGGCGGGAGTTGGCTCAGTTGATAACCGGCGACCAATACGAAACGCTATGGGCTCGTTCGACAAGTTAACGCATTGTCATAATGATCAGCAGGCGACGATTAAGATGGGTTTTCATCGTCATGTTAATGGCCATTCTCTTTCTCATATGGTTAATTCCAATTGGCGATAATAGGACTGGCAGTGTTGCAAAATTTGCGTCCCTTGGGCATGAATATCGCTTGGTTTCATGGGAGTTAGAGAATGTCCTTGGCAAGTGGAGCCATCGCTTCTGGACTGTCTTGCCATGGACACCGACCAGTGAAGCGGATCGTCGGGCATCTTTGGATCGTTATATGGTGCTAGTGGAAGAGTATCGTGTCGCTGATAATTTACTGAAAGATGTAACTTCCTCGATTGATCCTGATATTCGGCTTCTCAATGACGCTCAGCGCAGAGTAGATCAGATAGTCATAGAGCGTGACAAGATACGCGATGGCCTTGAGGAATATCTTGAACAGATTATTTCTGAAACTGTAAGGACAGATGAAGTAGGTTTGGTTGGGTCTTTTGTGTGGCCGCCCGTTGATTTCCGCATAGACAGTCCCCCAAAACTGCTTGTGACATCCCCAAGAAATGAAATTCGTCGAGTAGAAGGAATTTTGATTGATCCAGATATTTCAGTAGAGGAAACTTTAAGTATCGAACGTGAACTCGCTGAATTGCACGACGTTTCTGCCCTTATTATTCAAACTGGTGGACTGGCGAGTTTTCCTAGTGTTGTTCCCATGGTTGACTTACAGCGACTGATGGATATTGCGGCGCATGAGTGGCTTCACGGGCACCTAATTTTTTATCCGCTTGGCCGGTCATATTTTGTTGATGGTGAAATGCGTTCGGTGAATGAAACATTGTCTGACCTATTTGGACGTGAAATTGGTCAGAGGGTTTATGCAAAGATCACGGATCAACCATACGTGGCACCCGTTAGACCTGAAACAGCATCTCTAAATTGGAATTCAGGTAAAGCCTTCGAGGAAAAGGAGAATCTCGATCAATTCAGTTTCAATCAGTTTATGAGTGAGACGCGAGACCGTACTGATAATTTACTGCTTGATGGTCTTGTCGAAGAGGCTGAAGCATATATGGAAACACGTCGGATTCAACTGTTGGGTCATGGCTATTCGATTCGCAAGATCAATCAAGCATATTTTGCTTTTCATGGCACATATGGAGAGAGTCCATCTTCTGCTAGCCCGATAGCTCGATATATATGGGATTTGAGAGAACAGGTGGATACGGTTGGAGAATTAGTTAAGATGCTTCGAGGGCTAAAAACGTATGAGCAATTCGAGCAGTTGCTAGTTGATCAGGGCGTGGAATTGGAGCACAACTATTAGAATCTTCACTTAGGTGGAAAATAAATTTGGCGAAATTTAGCGTTGGAAAACTTATGAAGAAATCATTTGCCATCGTTATACTTGAATGAGTCGATATTAGTCTGACTTCGGCTTGTTTCAGTTATGAATGACTGGGATGATTGAATATGCGATCGTATATGGTGGGCGGTTGCCCCCATGTTCTATTACGCACCCGTTATAGATTCAACCCTTGCGAGGAGATTTGATGGTTCCGAGAACCGATGATGCACAGGTTGCTGACAATAAGATGTACAGACCGCCGCAACAGGAAGAAGCTCAGATTACGCTCGACGAAGTTATAGAGCGGATACGAAACTCGATGCCTAAAATCCCAGGATTAGGTGGCTCGGGATCATTTGGTTTGATTCTGGCAGTGCTGATAGTAGTTGCGATTGTCTGGTCTGCGACTGGTTTCTATACCGTGGGCCCCGATCAAGAGGCCGTGCTGCGAACATTTGGTAAGTACACGGGCACTGCAACCGGGGGCTTGCATTGGCACTACCCTGGTCCCGTTGGTAAGAGAGACGTTGTAGCTGTTACTACAACGCGCCGCATGGAGCTCGGATTCCGGTCTGGTGCTGATGGATTTACAGTGTCTCAGTCGGTTACGAATGAATCTCTGATGATTACGGGGGATGAAAATATCGTCGATGTCCAGGCGGTTGTTCAGTATCGTATAGCGGATTTGCGGAATTTCTTGTTTGAAGTGGATGATCCTGGTGATGTTGATCGAGGGGTTGCGCAGGGAAATCCGGAAGGTAGAACACTGCGAGATATGGCAGAGACTGCATTGCGCCAGGTGGTTGGATCTAGAAACATCGATGATGTGTTAACCACGGAAAAAGAACAAGTTCAGACAGAAGTTCTTCTCAAAATGCGTGAGTTATCTGCGAATTACAATACAGGGATCGATGTTTTGCAGGTTTTGTTGCAAAACGTCAATCCTCCTCTAGAAGTGCAGTCAGCTTTTGAAGATGTTGTTCGGGCTCGTGAAGATAAGGATCGGTTAATCAATCTTGCTGAGGCTTATCAAGCGGCAGAGATTCCTAAGGCAACAGGTGAAGCTGCGAAAATTACTGAATCTGCAGAGGGATTTAAACAAGGGCGTATCGCACGAGCCCAGGGTGAAGCGGATGGGTTTGAGGCAATATTGCAGGGTTATTTGCAATCACCAGATATCACACGGAAGCGTCTCTATTTAGAGGCAGTGGAAGAAGTATTGCCGGGCATCAAGAAGTTTATTTTGTCCGATTCATCGGTATTGCCGTTCTTACCTCTTGACGGAGCTGTTTCGGGTACTGGAGCCACTACTGGAGCAGGGGGTCAGCAATAATGGGAAAACTCGCGATTCCACTTATCGTAATAGTTATCGCTGTGGTTGTGATTCTTCCACAAACATTGTTCGTCGTGGATGAAACTCAAGTTGCTATCGTCACCAGATTTGGTGAGTTCAAACGATCACATAAACTTCCAGGTTTGCAGATTAAGACACCTTTTGCTGAGCAGGTGACCAAATTTGATAAGCGATTGTTGCGTGTGGATGTTGCACCTGCCTCAATTTTGACCAAAGACAAGAGAAATCTTCTGATTGACTCGTACGCCAGGTACAAGATTGTAAATCCCTTGGTGTTCTTTAAAAATCTTAGAAATGAGTCGGGAGCAGATGCCCGAGTAGGTGACATCGTAAACGCACAGCTTCGGCAGGAAGTTGCACGAGACCTTCAGACAGAAGTTATATCTGAAACTCGTGAGGACATCATGGATCGTGTGACGGAGGCCAGCAACAGAATTGAAGTTTCCCGGGCGGATCTGTTCAGAGATTACGCTTCACTTAATCACCCGGCGGTTGCCGTTACTGTGGATCAGGACACCACAGATACGATTCGTGCAAGGTCAGCTACACCAACTGAAATAGCATTACTTGAAGCTAATGAAAGCCCTGCGGAACTTGAGGGCTTCGGTATTACTTATTCAGCGAGTGTTCGAGAGGCTTTGGGTATAGAGATTATCGACGTCAGGATAAAACGTGCTGACTTCCCGCCAGATATAGAAACAAGTGTGTTTGCGCGCATGGAGGCTGAGCGTGAAAGAATCGCAAGTGGATTGCGTGCTGAAGGTACACAAAGAGACTCTGAAATACGTGCCGAAGTTGATAGGCGTGTAAACATTATCTTGGAAACAGCCCAAGGTACATCGGCTTTGCTGAGAGGTGAGGCCGAGCAAGAGGCGATAACCATTTTGGCGAAGTCACTTGAGAAAGATCCGGACTTTTATGATTTCCGACGATCACTTGAGGCTTACACGGTGTTCATGGATTCTCAAACAACGGTTATTCTCGATCCTGATAGTGATCTTTTGAAATTCCTATCTGATCCGGATGGTGGAGGCTAATTCGTTTTCAAGGGTTAAATTTTTGTCTCTTGAAATGAATTGATGTGTTTATATTGAATCGGTCCCGTTCGAAGCGGGGCCGATTTTTTTATACGAAACCTCAGCAATTTGTAAATGCCCATAATGCTGTAGCTTTTTACTATGTGAAGTAATTAGCGTAATATGAAGTTTGTAAGCGATTACTAACATTCAAGATTTCAAACATGGCAACACGAACAAGGCTCGATCATCAAACACGCCAACACCAGATTGTTGAAGCAGCACGTGAGCTAATCGCCACTGGCGGTGTCGACTCTTTGACTATCAGAGGTCTTGCATCGCGCGTTGGAGTGACTGAGGCTGCTATTTATAGGCATGTTGCCTCCAAAGAGGAAGTTATGCTTCTTCTTCTGCAAGAAGTTCAAGAATCGTTGTTTCAGGCGATATCGCGTGCAACCCGTTCAGATCGTCACGCGCTTGAACGCCTAGAGCACATGCTTCAACTCCATGTGTCGTATGTTGAATTGAGGCAGGGCATATCATTTGTGGTTATAGCTCAGGCAGCACAGTTTGAAGAGCCAAGAGTTAGATCTGCCGGTCGTAGATTGGTTGAAAAATACCTTTCACTGGTATCTGAGATCATTACCCAGGGGATTGAGCGAGGTGAAATAGACAAGACTGTTTCACCGGATGCTGCTGCGATGATATTTTTTGGGATGATCCAGTCAGCTGTGACCAGGTGGTTGTTTGATCCATCTACTCACCCGTTGAGTGAAAATGCAGTTGCAATGTGGGTTTTATTTAGAACCTCTCTTGAATTTTCCGATGAAGATGCCGATCGTCACTCGAACGAGGAAGGAAGCGATTAAAGTGTCTGTAATAACGGTTGATGGACAAATAGGTGCAGGTGGTCTTGAATTAGGTAGGCGCATAGCGCAAACGATGGATTTTAATTTTGTTGATAAGATGGCTCTTCCACGATCACCTGTTAGAGATGATCGTAAAGATGTGAATACTTTTGCAGATCGTTTCTGGTTGTTTGTCGAGCGCGCTGTTTCGGGGATTGCCAGTGGAAACGCAATTGGTGATCCGTACTTTCATGTGCCTGAAGATCTCCTTTTACCATTGACGTGGGATAGTGATGGTCCTATAGCCGCAAACATGAAGGATTTTCATCCTGCTGGCGTCGATGGGGTTTTCGATCTTGGAAATACCGTTCTGGTTCATCGTGCGGGATGTGTTGAGGCTGGTGATCGTAGTGCCTTAAAGGTTGGGTTATTTGCTTCTTGGGGAGATCGTGTCGCACGAGTTATGAGCAGGGAAGGATTGAAATCCGTTTCTGACGCTGAATACTCTATCAAGCGGCGAGAGAAGCTCCAGCGAGAGTATTTTTCGGATATTCATGGTGCTCAGCCAGATGATCGTAATCTCTACGACATATCGATTGATACAAGCTTGGAAAGTATTCCGGTTGCTTCGATAAAAGTGGCTAAGTTTGCCCGACAAGCTATGGCTTTTCAAACTGCTTGATTATTGGTTGAGTGATTAGCGGTCGAGGTTTTTCAGATACTCTTGTCTAGGTATAGAGGGCATAATTGACTCCATGCTAACTAAATCCGCCAGACAAATAATGACATCCCCTGTAGTAACGATTACTGCTGACAGGCCTGTTTCCGAAGCAGCAAAAACCATGTTAGAAAATAGCATTGGGTCACTGGTTGTCATTGACGCTCAGGGCATGTTTATAGGATTACTTTCAGAGTCTAAATACTTGCCTGAAGAAACTGTATTGCCTTATCTTCGTCAATCAGTTTTGCGACTTCTGGGCAGTGAGCTCGGAGACCCTGAAAATATTGAAGAAGTGATTCACAATACGCGTAACACGCTTGTCGGAGACGCTATGCAATCGGATTCCACCACCGTCACATCTCATACGCATTTAGCTGATGTTGCCAAGATTATGGTTTCAGGTGGCAATCATCATTTGCCGGTGGTTGATGATGGTGTACCGGTGGGGATGATCTCTCGTCACGATCTCTTGACTTTATTTGCTAATTCTGACTAATCCTGTTCCGGCATTGCAGTGAGTTTAATGTGGCCTTTTGTGATTTGATCTGAGATGTCATTCAAGTCCTTTGGGCTTTCTATGCTCGTCCAAGTGCTGCTGGAGTGATAGGCGGCTAGCCGACCTTCGCTTGCAAGATCTTGGAACGTTGTCGTTTCATGATCACCTAAATCTGGTAAAAGCGATTCAATCTGCCTGTTGAATAAATAAACACCAGCATTGATCCAAAATGGTAGCGGACCCTTTTCAGTGAATTTGGTCACGATGTTTTGGTTATTGGATTCAACTATTCCATATTGGTTGTTGTATGGAACTAACATGATTGTGCCTATTGCACCTGTTTTGTGATGTAGATCGGAGATAGGAGCAAGTGGCTGGTTTGTAATGATGTCGCCGTTGGCAACCAGTACATTTGTTGCATTGTCTGGTGCCAGCGAAAGGCCTTGTTTGAGTGCGCCTCCTCGACCCAGCGGTGTGTCCTCAAATGAATAGTGTGCGGTGATGCCGTGTTTGGATCCATTGTCAAAATAGTTCTGGATCATCTCGCCCTTATAGCCGCAGAGGAATATCACATCCGTTACTCCTTGAGACCGCATCCAATCAACCTGGTAGCTAATTATTGGTTTGCCATTGATTTCAACCATGGGTTTTGGGCGATCATCAGTTAATGGACGTAGGCGCTCACCCCTTCCGCCGGCGATACTAAGGGCGAAAAATCGATCACTCATTGGCTGTCCTCAATTGAAATTGCTGTCAGTGCTAAGCAGGTTACCAGCAGTTACCATTTGCTCACGATATGCTTGACGTCATATCATTCGACTATCAATTCACTATTATTCGATAGATTCGACGATTCTCCCCAGCAGCCCTTGCATCTCTTTGCGGTCACTGATCTGTTCATCCGAGTCGAATACGCCTCTCGACGGGTAAGTACCTGGTGATTGAACCACGACCAATTCTAGAGACGGGCAGACCCATATATGTTGGTTACCTGCTCCACTTGCTGCAAAGGAAACTGATGGAAGATCGGGCCAGATTTGGCGTTGATTGTTGCACCAGAAACCCAGGCCATATACGTGGCGTTTTACGGGCTCATTGGCAATAATTTCATCTGATACCTTGGTTGCTTTATCTATCCAATCTGAGGGGATTATTTGACTCCCATTCCAATTGCCTCGATTTAGCCACAGCCAACCAACTCTTGCCATGTCGCGCGGTGTCATCTGGTAGGCCGTCATGTAGCCGAAAATATCTATTCGAGCCTTCGGGTGCATTTCAAAGTTTTTATATACCCACGACCATGAACCTTCAATGGGATTTCGTATTTTCCATTCGGTAAGTGTTCCAAAACCTGCTCCTTGATGCGGATTGGCAGTTTTGTATAAAGAGTAGGCAGATGCTACGGCGTGTGTTAACACGTTCATGCCGAAAGTTTGGTAGTTGAATACTTTGCCTGGAGATTCTCCAGGTTTCATGTAACCGGAGGTATTTCCAATTAATTGCCTGAATGTGATTTCCTCGTTATCGGCAAAAACGAAGCGTCCCTTTTTAGGACCTTGGCCGGATGCGACTTCGAGCATCTCGGGATAATAGTCAACAACTCTGTCATTTTCAGATCGAATCACACCTTCTTCAATAGCGATGCCAAGTACGGAAGAAAAAGTCGATTTCGACGCCGATGCCTGTGAGGCCTTCTTTTTGGGGTCGATACCGGAATTCCATTCAGCAACAATCTTTCCATGTCTTGCAATCAATATTCGGTAAGGCCTGTTTCCTGATTGCTCAACCTGAAATTTACTGGCTTTATCCAGTCTGTTTCGATTAATACCTACTTCATTGGGTTCGGAAACCTGCCAATCTTTACCAGGGAATGTTTTCTTATCTGCCTGATTTGTCAATTGCTTGTCTCAGATCTTCATCTTTGATCAGCTTGCGTTTATAGAAGCTCTGATTGTTTTTGACATTTCATGTAGTCGATAATCGTTTTTCATCTCAGGTTGAAAACGATTCGTTACGTAAGCAACCGACACGTTGCTCGTTAAGCTCGCCCAGCTCGTACATGTTCCAAGCCCGCTATGTCCAACGGTGTCACTACTGTTTAAGCTGGCGTATTGATTCGGAGGATCAGATGGCAATCTCACACCAAGTCCGACGCGTGAGTATGCGCCTGATGTTCCATCAAGGCCTTCTGCTTTCACTGAAGTTACTTCTGATATAACTTTTTCTGGTAACCATCGAACACCGTTCATGATCCCGCTGCTAGATATAGCAGCATAAAACGTTGCAACATCACTTGCTGTTGTGATCATTGAACCTGCAGGCATTGATACTTGTGCTCTTAGTATTAAATCCATGTTATTTGCGATTTCTTTGTCATCCCATTCAGTGCTTACTTCAAGAGGGACTACGCGCCCAAACTCAACAGGTTCGAGAGTATATGCTGTGTTTTTTAACCCGAGCGGTAGGGTGACTTCTCGCTTGAACACTTCATCGAACGATAAACCAGACACCCTAGACGCGAATTCTCCAACTATCCACCCGAATGTATGAGCGTGGTAACTGACTGCTGATCCCGGCTCTGTCTGAGGCGTCATATCTTCGATGTGCGATATGATTCTGCCCCAGTCGTTATAGTCTGTTGGCGGGATATTTGAATGGTCAGATAGTCCTGCCGAGTGGGCAAGAACCTGTTCGACAGTGATGGAAGATTTTCCGTGTGTTCCGAATTCCGGCCAGTATTCTGCAATGGCAGTATCCCAATCAAAGAGTCCCCTAGCTTTTTGCCTCCATAAAATAGCAGCAGCTAATGGTTTTCCTACCGAGAACACTCTGAATAGTGGCTTTGCGTGCAGTGCTCCACGCGTCATGTCTATTACAGGCTTACCATCGATGAAGACCGCAAGAGTTGCAGAAGAGTGGTAGCCATCGGATATTTGACGGTCAAACTCGCTCGCGACTGCCTCCGCATTCAGTGCTGTTGAGGGTTCAGTCATTTGTTGTCCAATAAGATTTATGCGCTATTGACTGTTTGGCCATTCATACCTTGTCATCATAGAAGTATTTCTCGGCTGTTACAGTGCAGTGTTTACTTTGGTTAGTTCTGGATACATAGCTAATGCTACGACTTTAGATTTACGTGTATATACCAATGACCTCTCAGGTTAATTTCCACTTAACGAGGTTTGCAATTAGATATCGAGTTAGGATTACTCTGGTACAGTGGCGTGTTCAACGGCCACTTTAATATTAGTAGGTCAAGATAGCGATTTTCAACTAATAAATACGTTTGGCAGGTCTTTCTGTGACGACTGAAGCTAAGGTTTCCGCGGGTGGTCAAAACTTTGACCAATTCGGTAAGCGATATCGAAAAGTTGATGGTGATGACAAGGTAACTGGGCGGGCAGTTTTCGGAGCTGATTTTACGGCTCAAGGCTCGTTATTTGCAAAGATTGTTCGAAGTCCCCATGCTCACGCTCGTATTTTGTCAATTGACACCTCGGAAGCTGAGGCAATGCCCGGGGTGGAAACTGTTTGTACTGCAGCGGATTTTCCATCTGAAGTCTCAGGTGATGTTGATACCGGCGAAGTTGAAATTGGTATTCAATTTCTTGCCAACCTGATCATGGGTCGGCGAAAAGCTTTGTTTGAAGGTCATCCCGTTGCAGCAGTTGCTGCTACTGATATTCATATTGCAGAAGAAGCAGCGAAGCTTGTGAAAGTTGAATACGACGTTCTTCCTGCTGTAACAGATCCGATCGAGGCAATGTCTCCAGAAGCTCCACTACTGCATGAGGGTCTTATTGCAACATCTTTATCGGGTTCAGCTGACCAACCCAGCAATATAGCCGGTCATATGGAAGGTGGAAAAGGTGACGTTGAGAAGGGTTTTGCGGAATCAGATGTGGTCATAGAGCGTACTTACAAGACGGCTTTGGTGCATCAGGGTTATATCGAGCCAGAGGCTGAAACGGTTCATTGGCGCGCTGATGGTCATATGGACGTGTGGGCCAACTCTCAGGGTTCTTTTCCTCTGCGACAAAACATGTCGAACCTTCTTGGTGTTGATGTGAGCAAAATTAAAGTAATCCCGCTTGAAGTCGGTGGTGCATTTGGTGCAAAAAATACTCCACGTGTGACTCCTGTGGCGGCGATTTTATCTCGTAAGTCAGGTAAGCCTGTAAAGATTGTGCTCAATCGCGAAGAGGTGCTTAAGGCCACAGGTCCCGCATCTGGTGCAGTTGTCACGGTGAAAATGGGTGCTACCAAGGATGGCATACTCAAAGCAGCTCAATCCCGACTTGTATTTGGTGCAGGGGGGTTTCCAGGATCACCAGTCCTGAGGGGTATGCAGACTATATTTGCCTGTTACCAACCCGAGCATTCCAAGGTAGATGCTTATGATGTGGTAACTAATGCTCCGCGTGTAGCGGCGTATCGTGCGCCTGGAGCTACTGTGGCGACATTCTGTGGTGAATCTACCCTCGACGAACTCGCCTCTGCCATTGGGTACGACCCTATGGATTTTCGAATTAAAAATGCTTCCAAGACTGGTGATTCAAATGTTGATGATGAGGAATACACCCGTATCGGCATTGTTGAAATGCTAGAGCAGGTAAAAAAATCCGATGAATATAATCGGCCTCTAAAGGTAAGTAAAAATGGATGGCCCGTAGGAAGGGGTGTTGGAATTGGTTGGTGGCCTTGTGGAATTGAAATTTCAAGCGCAAGAGTCATGGTTAATCACGATGGGGGAGTTGATGTTTCTATTGGTGCTGTTGATTTACATGGTATTCGTACCGGAACCGCACAGGTAGCGGCTGAAACCCTTGGCATTGAACCTGATGAAGTAAATGTGCATACCGCCGACACCGAGGGCATTCCTTACACGGGCAATGCAGCGGGTTCGCGAATTACACGAACTCTTAGTCAAGCTGTGTTCAAGGCAGGATCGGCGGTTATCACTCAAATGAAAGAAAAGATGGCTGTCAGATTCGGGGTTGACGCCGAATTCGTGGAATATGAAGACGGCTATTTTTATGCCAGAGACAATCAAGATTCAAAGGTGTCGTTTAAGGACGCGGGTACTGCCGTTACGAAGAACGGATCTAACATTGTAGCTACAGCATCTAATGATCCTGGTATGCGACCTGCGAATGGATACGCCATGTCTATTGCTGATGTAGAGGTAGATCCTGAAACAGGTAAGATCCAATTGACGGACTTCACAATCTTTCAAGATGTAGGCAAATGTGTTAATCCGACTCAGGTTGAAAACCAAATGCAGGGTGGTGCTGTCCAGGGCATTGGATGGGCGCTTTCGGAAGAGTACGTTTATGATGATCAGGGTTTGATGCGCAATGCTTCTTTCCTTGATTATCGGATGCCTACAGCCCTCGACCTACCCATGATAGGGACGGTGATTTTAGAGACACCTGCCGATGATGGAGCGTTTGGAATTAGAGGGGTTGGAGAGCCGCCGATTATCGCTCCGCCTGCAGCGATTGCAAACGCCGTCCATGATGCAACTGGCGCACGAATGACGAGCTTGCCAATGAGTCCTGAACGGGTATTCGCAACGATGAATGGATCTTCTTAGATCTATATGAATCTTTTGTGAGTTAATGGAGTAAGCAGTATTGGCCCAAACGGAGTCCGGTTCTTTTCAGGCTGAATGGAACGATCCGGGATTAACCCATCGCCAGGTTCGTCTGACACTGATCGGCGTGATGTTCGCCATGTTCCTTGCCTCCTTGGATCAGACGATTGTTGCTACAGCAATTCCCAGGATCATGGCAGATCTTGATGGTTTCGATCGCGTTACATGGGTTTCAAGCGCATATATTGTGGCTTCAACGTCGGTTGTATTGATTACCGGAGCTGTTTCAGATGTTTACGGTCGTAAGTGGTTGTTTGTGGGTGGCATTTCGATATTTTTGATTGGATCGGTTCTTGCCGCTAGTTCGCAGTCTATGAATGCCCTGATCATATTTCGTGGGATTCAAGGGCTGGGTGGTGGAATGATCATGGCATTATCGTTTGTTACGATTGGCGATCTTTTTCCACCTGCAGAACGAGCCAAATATCAGGGGATCATTGCTGCGATGTTCGGGATTTCTTCTGTTTTAGGTCCGACGCTTGGTGGGGTTATCACAGATCAATTTTCCTGGGAATGGATTTTTCTTGTAAATATTCCATTAGGTATTCCGATCATTCTCTTATTTATCCGACTTTTCCCGAATGCTAAGAAAGGCGGTCCAAAAAGAAAAATTGACGCTGGTGGAGCTGTTCTAATTGTTATGGCGATTGTTCCTGCATTGTTAGGTTTATCTTGGGGTGGCAATCAGTATGAATGGTCTCATCCAGTAGTTTTAGGATCTTTGGCTTTTGGTGCCTTTATGGTGGTTATCTTCGCTTTGTATGAGACTCGGGTGGCTGATCCGATCTTACCTTTGGCTGTGTTCAAGAATCGCGTTGTTGGAATAGCGTTGTTTGTGATTTTATTGACGGGTTTCGCCATGTTTGGCGGTATATTCTTTGTGCCATTGTTGTTTCAGGGGGTTCTTGGTGCATCGCCTACCGCAAGTGGTAGTTTTTTGACACCGATGATGCTGGGAATCGTTTTTGGCGCTGCGATTAGTGGGCAGGTACTGTCCCGCACGGGCGGTCATTATCGCGTACAGGGTATTCTTGGTCTGTCGATAATGGGTTTAGGAACTTTCATGCTTAGTCGTGTGTCAGCAGAAACGACGCACAGTTACGCGCTTATATCGGCTGTAGTCATGGGATTTGGTCTCGGAACTTCTTTTCCGTTGTATACGATCGCCATACAGAATGGAGTGCCGCAACAATTCTTGGGCATTGCTACATCCTCTGCTCAGTTTTTCCGTTCTGTTGGCGGCGCCATAGGTCTTGCTGTGTTTGGGTCCTATATGGTTCGTCGATTCAAGGATGGGATGACGCAAAACCTCCCCAGTGAGGCATCCGAATATGTTCCGCCTCAGTTACTTGATCAGATTACAGGGAATCCAAATGCTCTACTTAGCCCTGAGGCCTCAGATAATCTGACGAACGCGTTTGCTGCTTCTGGTGAATCGGGAGCACTTATTGGCGCACAAGTAGTCGGCTCGATACGGGAATCGTTGGCAGGTGCAGTAGGTGATGTCTTCTTGTTATGTTTTATTTTTGTGCTTCTCGCTGTAGTTGCTACGGCGTTTATACGTGAGGTTCCGTTGCGTGGTCGCAAATCATCTCGATCAAATATAGATCCCATTCATTCCCAAGAAGAAAAATAGCGTAAACCAATTGCTGGCTAGGCTAAGATCTCAGTGATATTTATTCTGCTCGGTTTCGTCTTATAACAATTCCGACAGCGGAGGCTTTTCTGACCGCCCCCGGTTTGCGCACTGTTACCCTAACCGAAAATACACGATCGTCCTCAAGGCAAATATCCGCTATCTTTGCGCCAATAGATTCAACCAGCCCATAATCTGATTTTTCAATTTCGTGGGTTACGGTTTTGGCTATCGTGCGGTAGTTGATCGTGTCTTCAATAGAATCTGAATTACCGGCAGCAGAAAGGTCAGTGTCAATTTCTATGTCTACAGTGATCTGCTGTTTGGTTAAGCGCTCCCATGGGTTAATTCCGATAATGCAATCTAGTTCAAGTCGTTCTATTCTGACTGTGTCGAGAGACTTATCATTGTTTGTTTGCATTAGGAAATAATTCAGACTAGGTATGAGGGCTATCTTTGGCTCAGTTTATGTGGCGACCACCATCGACGTTGATTGTTTCTCCGGTGATGAAATCGTTTTGGATTAACATCATCATCGCGTTGGCCACTTCGTTGAGGGATCCCATTCGATCAGCCGGGCCCAAGTTTATGGCGATCTTGTCACGTGGTCGATCAATGGGTATATCTGAGGGCGGCAATATTGCACCTAATGCAATTTCGTTTACTTGAATATTGGGCGCTAGTGAAAGTGCTAGCGTACGCGTAAGTCCTGTTAGAGCGGATTTTGTAACTCCGTACGCTAAACGAGTTGGACGTGCTTTACGCCAATCGTTGAGATTTATAATTTTGCCAGGAGAGCCATTCGTAAGTTGTTCGTTCATCGATTTTGCTAAAAGAAAAGGTGCTCTTACGTTTATTGCGAAATGGCGATCTAACTCTTGGGCTGAAACTTCTTTCAGCCCCAACTTGTCAAATACCGATGCATTATTAACTATGATTTCAATTGGGCCAAGTTGCTCGTTTACCTGTGTAGCAAGGTCTTCGACTTGAGTAGGATCTTCAAGATCAGCCTTGAAGGTAATGGCTTCGTTGCCCATTGCTTTAATCAGCGAGGCAGTTTCGTCAGCATCCTGCTCTGATTGATTATAGTGGACGGCAACCCGGCAACCTGTGTCACCAAGGGCTAGAGCTAACGCTCGTCCAATACGTCTGCCTGCTCCGGTCACTAACGATACTTTTGCATTTGGATCCATTTGTTCTATTGATTAACTGGATTACGAATGGCGGACGTGTCCCATGAACTCGTCACGAGTTGTTGGATTACGCTTAAAAAGACCACGCACAGCGCTAGTAGTCATGACCGTGTTAGGTTTTTTTACGCCTCGCATTGCCGCGCAAAGGTGCCGTGCTTCGACGACGACTCCAACTCCAATGGGCTTGATTAATTCGTCCATGACCGCTGCGATTTGCTGTGTCATGCGTTCTTGGACCTGTAGCCTCCGTGCAAACATTTCAACTAGACGGGGGATTTTGGATAGCCCGATAATTTGTCGATCAGGAAGGTAACCTACGTGAATCTTTCCGTAGAAGGGAAGTAAGTGATGCTCACAGAGTGAGTAAAAGTCGATATCTTTTAGCACCACCATTTCATCATATTCAACTTCGAACAATGCCCCGTTGAGAAGTTCCGTGGTGTCGACCGTATATCCGGATAGCAGATCGTCGTACATATTTGCGACACGGGTGGGGGTTTTTGCTGTTCCTTCCCCATCGACTGCATCACCAATCGCTGAAAGCAAGACCGATATGCCATTGGCGATATCTTGTTTGGATTGCACATCGAGCAACGTACCGTTTTGGAATTTAATGTTGCTTGAAGCATTCTTTATGGAAGATTCGGAGATCGTCATTATGGAGAGTCTCTACTTTGTAATATACAGCCCTGTAAAAGGATGGGATTTAGTAATGATTATCAAATGCTGCACAACGATAGCCTAATTGACTCTAACCGCCTGATATAGCGGCTATAAAATGAACTTCCTCATTCCCATCAAGCTTATGAAGAAGACCCCGTCGTGTTGCTGTGTGGCCGATTATCGCTGACAGGCCTGGTTTGAGTGCACCGTCTACAATTAGGTGGCGTTTAACACCGGGGTAGTTCGTTTCTAGATTTTCGATTAGTTCTCCAAGGGTACGCGCTCTAAGTTCCACCTGCTCTGCACCGCCTGCATATTTGCGCAGAGCATAAGGGAGGAAGACCGTTGTCATCTTTTACCCACCCTTCATACAGGTTTTAATAACCCTTAATCCCCGTTTGTTATTGCTTCAATAATACGACCTGGCTTTACTGGAAGCTCGTAATAAGACTTGCCTGTTGCTTGTTTGACTGCCTGAGTTGCTGCGGAAAGCGGCGGGCAAATTGGAACTTCGCCGACCCCGCGCACGCCGTACGGATGCAGAGAGTTAGGAACTTCAACCATTATGGTGTCGATCATCGGCAAGTCCAGAGAAGTAGGCATGCGATAGTCTAAGAACGATTTATTGGCCATGAAACCTTCGTCTGTGATGAAGTACTCTTCGTTCAGGGCCCAGCCTAGACCTTGGGCAACTCCACCCTGGATTTGCCCTTCTGCGTATTGTGGATGCACTGCCTTGCCGACGTCTTGGATGGCTGTGTAACGGATAACGTCTGTTTTTCCTGTTGCGAGGTCAACTTCAAGATCGCAGATTTGGACACCGTATGCGTTGCCAGCCTCTGCTAAGTTGACTGATGCGGTAGTTGTGACTGGTCCTCCGGTGGGATCTAGTTTGCCCGCTAATTTTTGAATGCCGATTGAGTCGCCATTTGCACTGAATACGCCGTTATAGAAATTAATATTGTCGGTTTCAGTCTCCCAGAGCTCGGCAACTCGTTCTTTTAATTCTGTGATCAGCTTTTGAGCTGCATTGTAGGCAGCGAGTCCAGTTGTGTAGGTTGTTCGCGATCCGCCGGTTACTCCTGTGAAGCCTATTGAGTCGGTGTCGGGAATACTGGGATGAAAGTCCTCGACTGGAATCCCCAGAACTTCTGCGGCCTGCATAGCGATAGAAGTTCTAGTGCCACCAATATCTGCAGATCCTTCATTCATCATGACTGTTCCATCGTCCTGCAGCATTAAATCGCAAGTCGACTTGCCTCCACCATTCATCCAGTACGCTGATGCTATACCTCGACCGCGTGCCTTCCCCTCAGGAGCATCGCCCAAAGGAGAATTCCAATGATCAGATTCTTTGGCTGCTGCAAGACATTCTTCAAGACCTACTCGAATGAACTGAACACCGTCGCCGCGACGTGTACCTTCGTGGGCTGCGTTATCGAGTCGAAATTGAATTTTGTCCAATCCCAGTTCATCGCAAATTTCATCTATCACGGTCTCGATGGCAAAAGATGCCTGTGGAGATCCAGGTGCTCGGTAAGCGGCAGATTTTGGCTTGTTTACGAGGATGTCGTATCCGGTGATCCTTGAAGCAGGTATGTCATAGCACGCGAAAACACATATTCCAGCCGCCCCAACAGCGGATCCTGGGTATCCGCCTGATTCGAGCATCAGATCGGTGTCGGCTGCAGTAATCTTGCCGTTTTTATTGACACCGATTTTCATTCGTATCTTTCCGCCTGGTGCTGGACCTGAAGCTTCGAATACAGAAGGTCGATCCATAATAAATTTAACGGGCCGTCCACCTGATTTTCGTGACAGGAGCGCGGCTATGGGTGTGAAATAGACTTTCGTCTTACCGCCAAATCCGCCGCCGATTTCAACATAATTAACCTTTACCTTAGATTCTGGGATTCCGAGTAGTCCAGCAGTTTGTGATCTCACGCCGAATGAACCTTGCGTGCTCGACCAAATCGTAATATTACCGTCTTCTGCCCAGATGGCCGTGGCGTTATGTGGTTCTATGTAGCCTTGATGCACCATCGACATTTCGACAGTGCGTTCGATTACAAGGTCTGATTTGTTGAATGCATCTTCGACATCGCCGAATTCGTGTCGAAATATTTTTGCGATATTGGTATTGGAGACTTGTTCATCCAGATGATCCCCGATTAGATCCTCGAGAATAATAGGGGCATTATCTGCCATGGCTGTATCAACGTTTGATACTGGCTGGAGTACTTCGTATTCCACCTTAATTCTGTTGACAGCTTCCTGTGCAGTGTTGCGATCGACTGCAGCTACTGCCGCGACTACGTGACCCTTATAGTGGACTTTGTTCGCCGCCATGATGTTGGCTTGGTCACGCTTAAGGTTTACGGTGTCTTCACCGGCGGAAATTTCTCTTTCATCGGCCAATGGGAAGTCGTTGTTGGTGAGAACAGCGAAGACGCCGTCCATAGATTCGGCAGCCGAGGTGTCTATTCCCTTGATGCGTGCGTGCGTATGCGGGCTACGTAAGACATCTCCCCATATAAGGCCGGGAACTTTTACATCGCCACCGTAAATGGCCCTACCTGTGACTTTGTCTAAGCCATCGTGCCTGATGGGTGTCTTTCCAACTACGTTGTAATTGGTTTTTGTCTCATAGGTTGCAACCATTCGAATTCCTTGTCCGGTTCTGTTATTGGGCTATGGAGTTCTAGTGTAATTCAAAGACATTGCAACGCAAGTGGGCCGGAAAGCTTTAGAGAATTCCGGCCCACTTGCTATTTATCTTTGTTCACATTTTTTCACTTAAGTGCTTCTATAATGCTTCCTGCGTTCATCGGGGTGTCGTACAGCCTGACACCAACGGCATCCTTTATGGCGTTGGCGATAGCAGGGATTGGAGGACAAATCGGAGTTTCTCCGACTCCACGAACCCCGTAGGGGTGTAATGGGTTGGGAACTTCAACCATTACTGTCTCGATCATTGGTAGATCAAGGGTCGTTGGCATGCGGTAGTCGAGGAAGCTTGAGTTTGCCATCGAGCCCTCATCTGTCATGAAGTATTCCTCGTTAAGTGCCCATCCGATTCCTTGAACCGCTCCACCCTGCATCTGTCCTTCGACATACGAAGGGTGAATTGCGGTTCCAACATCCTGAACGGTGGTATAGCGTATGATTTCGGTCTTGCCTGTCTTTATGTCAATTTCTATATCTGCTATATGCATCCCGAAGCCATCACCTGCAGATTCTAAGTCAACGCTTCCCGTGGAATTCGCCGGGCCACCCAGGTCATCCATTTTGCCTGCTAATTCTTTGAATTTAATAGTCTTTTTTAATTCGGATTTAGAGCTGAAGACTCCGTCGTTGAAGTCGACGTCGTTTTCGTCGATATCCCATAGGATTGCAACACGTTTCTTGAGTTCTTCGACAAGGTTGTTTGCCGCAATCCAGCAAGCGTAGCCTGTGGCGTAGGTTGTACGTGATCCACCCGTCACGTCTGTATAGCCGACTGATTCGGTGTTACCTACAGTTGGCCTAACGTCATGTGCACCGATACCCAGAACCTCCGCAACGTGCATGGCCATTGATGTTCGTGATCCACCTATATCGGTCGACCCTTCGGTCAATTGAACGGTGCCATCGCTGTTGAGTGACAGGTTTGCTGAGGATTTTAGACCAATATTGAACCAGTATCCGCTTGCTATGCCTCGCCCGCGTTTCTTGCCCGCCCGAGCCTCACCAATTGGCGAGTTCCAGTGGTCACATGTTGTGGCTGCTTCAAGAACTTCCTGCATGCCTATCTTTGAGAACAGGACTCCGTCGCCACGGCGTGTGCCTTCCTTGGATGCATTGTCGATCCTAAATTGCATCGAGTCCCAACCGGCCTGTTCGCACAATTCGTCTACTGCTGTTTCCATGGCGAATGCCACCTGGGGGGATCCAGGGGCTCGGTACGGTGCCACCTTCGGCTTATTTACTAATATGTCCCAACCATCTATTCGCGTGTTTGGGATTTCATAGGGAGCGTATATACACATCGCTGCCGGTCCTATGAATGCACCGGGATACGCCCCTCCTTCAAACCAGATGTCTGCTGTCGCGCCGATTAGCTTTCCATTTGAATCGGCGCCAAGCTTTATGATCATTCTTGCCCCGGGTGTTGGGCCAGTGGTTTCGAACACGGCGGTTCGTTCCATAACCATTTTGACCGGGCGGCGGGACTTCTTTGAGAGTAAAGCTGCAATCGGTTCTAGGTAGATGGGGATCTTGCCTCCGAATCCTCCTCCGATTTCCAGTGGTGTCACCTTTACAGTGGAAACATCAACCTGAAGGATTCCAGCAATTTGTGTTCGTGCTGGAAATGCCCCTTGGGTGCTTGTCCAGACCCTGATTCGATTTTCTTCGTCCCAAGTTGCGGTGGCGTTATGTGGTTCTATATACCCTTGATGAACCATTTGCATGTTGTATTCACGCTCGATGGTGTGAGCGGCAGAGTTCATGGCGCCTTCGACATCACCGTATTCATCTCTTGTGTGTGTTGCCATATTAGTATTGGTGACATCTTAACCCAGATCGTCCCCAACCAAGTCTTCTAGGAGAACAGGAGCATCTTCGGCTAGAGCGTCAACTACATTTGTGACTGATGGGAGTACTTCATATTCCACAACAACCATTCTCGCGGCTTCCTCAGCTGCATATCTATCGGTCGCCGCTACTGCTGCGACGGGGTGACCCTTGTATAGGACCTTATCGTTCGCCATCAACTTGTTTGAGGCCCATTTGAAGTTGACAGCACCTTCACCTAAGTCGACTAGTTTGTTTGGTGCCTCCGGCATATCGGCACCTGTGATGACCGCAAATACGCCATCCGCTGCCTCCGCCGCTGACGTATCGATAGATTTAATATTGGCGTGGGCGTGCGGGCTTCGCACGCAAACCGCCCAGATCAACCCCGGAAGTTTCATGTCGGCGCCGTATATTGCCCGTCCGGTTACCTTGTCGTAACCATCGTGTCGAATTGGGCGGGTACCAACCACTTTGTAGTCAGTTTTTGGCTTAAATGTTTCGACCATTTTTTCTCTCCAGATCATCCCATGTAGTAGGTGGGGTGCATGTCAGGATTTACTGACATGCGCCTAAAATTACGTATTAGTTACTTGCCTTCTGCACTGCTCGCACGATTTTGTCGTAACCGGTGCAACGGCACAGGTTGCCAGCAAGCCAGTGTCGAATTCGATGTTCGCTTGGTGAAGGCTCGTTGTCTAATAAACCTTTCGCGGCTACCAAGAATCCTGGAGTGCATATGCCGCATTGTAGCGCTGCTTCTTCAAGGAAGGTTTGTTGTAGCGGGTGGAGACCTTCACTTGTCGCCATACCCTCGATGGTATCAACGGTCTTTCCGTCAACCTCTGGGCCGAGTACTAAACAGGAGTCTACGATTCGACCGTCTAAGCTAACCGTGCAGGCGCCACAGTTTCCATCTAAGCAGCCTTCTTTTGTTCCTGTAAGCCCGATTAGCTCACGGAGTGTATCGAGTAGGCTCATGTACGGCGGTACGAGCAACTCGTGCTCTTGACCGTTGATTGTCGTTGTGACGTGAACCTTACTAGGGGATGTTTTAGTCATATGTTTTTTTAGCCTCTTGCCCGTTCAACAGCCTGATTGATCATTCGGCCTGAGAGCACTTCTATCAGTTGTTTTCGCTGGTTGATTGTTCCACGCATGTCTGTGATCGGACTGGCAGCATCTCTGGCGAGATTCGCAGCGGTATCAATTATTTTGTCATCGACCGGCTTTCCGGCCATGCTGTCACCAGCCTCTGTTGCCAGTATGGGTGTCGGACCGACCGCCGATAGTGCGATTCTGGCACTTTCGAAGTTATTGCCCGAGTCATCTAGTACAACATAGACTCCGACTCCAGCCACCGCGATGTCCATCTCATTACGAGGGATAAACCGTGTGTAAGCAGCTCCAGAATTCGGTGCAGGTTTTGGAACCTCGATACTAACGAGAAGTTCACCGGGTTTAAGCACCGTGCGGCTTGGCCCTGTGCAGAATTCTTCAACCGGAACTTCACGAGTTCCGCTAGGTCCTGCGATTCGGGCGATCGCGCTGTACACAATTAGCGCAGGAATTCCATCACCAGATGGAGCTGCGTTGCAAAGGTTACCGCCTAAGCCCGCACGAGATTGGATTTGGATCCCACCGATGATGGATGCTCCATCAATTATTCCTGGGTATTCATCAGCGATTTCACTGTTTTCATACACTTGGTAGCATGGCACGCCCGCGCCAATGCTCAATCCATTTTTTCCGATCGTAAGATTCATAAGCTCGGGAATGTTCTTGATGTCGACCACCGCGTCTAATTCCCAGGCGTTGGCCCGAGCTTTTACTAATAGGTCGGTACCACCGGCGAATGGACGCGCTCGATCACCATGTTCGTTAAGCACGGTCACGGCTTCTTCAACCGTGTTTGGGGCAACGTATGCAAACGGATGCAAGGGCCCTCTCCTTTCAAGTGTTTATTCAGAATATTCAAGCTGGCAACACTGGAATAACAGCAAGAAAACCCGGTGCTGGGTGTCTATCTAGCAACATCGTGACGATGTACTGATAGCGAGAGCGCTCATTATGCCGGTAATAGGGGGTTTATGGCAACTAATGAATGTGGTTTAACGGAGAAAAGATGTGATGAAAATCTAAAGATTAGCTTGTACTTTGCGTTTTATTATCGAGGTCTCTTTCTTGTGTTGAGTTACCTGCAAATTTGGGTTTTGACCTGAAACCGAAACTACGTAACAGGCTCTGTCCTACATATAGCGTTGCGATAATTGCTATTGAACCACCCAGAGTCATGGCGAACGGTGCATCGAATCTCTGTGCTAAATAACCCATTAGTAAACCTCCCAGAGCAGATGCTCCCCAGGTGAGTTGATTGATACTCATAACACGGCCGCGGAATTCTTCGTCGACCAGAGTTTGTACGACTGTGGTGTTCATCGTTCCCATTAAGACTTTGAATCCACCAATCACACCCGCTATAACGACTGCTAAATCCAGCACGTTGGCTTGTGCAAAGGCGATTTGCGCAACACCAAGCCCGACGCCGCCAACTGTAAGGTAAAGTGCAGGTCGGACTCGATTACCGATCAGTGTGATTGCAACCGTGGCAATCAATCCTCCAATTCCCACTCCTAATAGAAGTTGGCCATAAACTCCAAGGCCGCCCTGGAAGATCTCATCAGTGAATACTGGAAGAAGAGTGTCGAATGATGTTCCAAATACTCCCAGTGTGACGCCAAGTAATATCACGGAAAATATAGACCGTTGTTTTTTGAGGTAGGCGAATCCCTCTATTAATCCTGCTAACGCAGTTCTAGTTGTAGCTGTTACTTTGTGACCTTTTGTCTGCATCATGAAAAGGGTTATGACGGTTAGTACATAAGACCCACCTATAATGTAGAACAGTCCTTCAAGCCCCCAATTTGAAACGAGCGGTTCAATTAGAATCGGACCGATAATTGCTGCTGCGCCAAAGACGATTGAATAGAGTGCTATTGCTCCACCCAGATGATCTTTGGGAACGATCGAGGCCACCATTGCAGATCTCGAAGGTATATCGAAAGCTAGCAGTGTCCCGGTCACCGATGAGATAACTAGAATATGCCACGGCTCAACAGCTCCGCTTTGGATTAGTATTCCCGTACCAAATGTTGCTACTGCAAACATTAATCGGGTGAATCGGACAATTTTTAAGCGGTTGAACCTATCTGCGAGAACACCTCCCCACATAGAGAAAATCAGAACCGGGGCCAAGTTTGCTGTAGCGACAAGCCCCAGCATGACTTCTGAGCCTGTAAGTGTTCGCATTAGAAAAAGACGACCGTAAACAAGAGACCACATACCAATATTGGAGAAAGCCGCAGCCACCCAGAATAGCCGGTATTCGCGGTATTTGAAGGCAGAGTAACTGGTTCCTGAAAGAATACTTATATGCACTATGTGATCGGCTTTTCAGTCACCGTACCTGGAACTACAGTTTTTGTGCTGTGCAGATACATGCTCTCGAGTAGTGAGTGTTGTTCAGAGTGAATTGAGTTGCTCCCCGCCAAGGACATGTAGGTGAAGATGATCGACAATTTGACCTGCATTTACTCCTTGATTTACGGTAACTCTATAACCGTCTTCTGCTGTACCCAATTGTTCGGCCACTTTAGCTGCTACACGCATCAAATGTCCAAGAAGTTTTTCGTATCGCTTTGTCGTCTCTTTTAGATAAGTGATGTGTTCTCGAGGGATCACCAGCACGTGGACGTTTGCCACTGGATTAATGTCATTGAATGCAATGCAATGGTCATCGGAATAAATGTTCGTTGAAGGTAATTCTCCTTCGACGATACTGCAGAATATACATTTAGGTTGATCCACCTGATTATTATCCTCTAATTGTGATGATTAGGATCACCATCTAAACCCGTCGTTTTTATAGCCCCATTGCGTCAGCGAGATTTGATTTATGAAAATTTGCATCGCCGTAGTCAGTTTTCCATGCCAGCGCTCTTCGAGTGTAAAGATGTAAATCGTGTTCCCAAGTGAAACCAATTGCACCGTGACACTGATGCGCTGTCCAGCACAGTGCTGAAATTTTCTCGCTGGCAGCGATTTTTGCCTGTGCGGCTCTTTCATAGGAGTATCCGTTACGTGAGAAACTGTAAGCGGCCGAGTGTGCAAGATGGTTTACTTGCTTGGCAGCTATGGCCATTTCAGCAAGATGGTGTTGGACAGCTTGAAATGCACCGATTGGCTGCCCGAATTGTTCACGGTTAGCTGCGTAACTGACCGTAGTGTTTAAAACGGCCTTGCCGAGACCGGCAAGTTGCGCAGCTCGGGCTACTCCGCCGGCAGAAACTAATTCTTCAACAGCTTTAATGGCTTTATTACCCTTTGCAACGATATTTACTTCAGGCACGAGTACCTCATTGAAAGTTATGGAAGATACTGGAACTCCTGCAGCATGATCTATTGGAGTTTGGTGGACGCCTGCAGCTTTCCATATCGGTATTGTGACTAGGGCAGGCTGACCGTTGTCCAGTCTGATTGTTGCTAATGAGTGAGTAGCCTGTTGAGCAAATGCTACGAATCTTTTCTCGCCTGTTATTACAAGGTTAGTACCAGATTTGGTGGCTGCGACTGTTGTAGAAGACGTGTCCCAGGAACCATTTCGCTCGACAATCGACGGTGTCAATAAAATGTCACCGGATGCAATTTGTGGAAGGATTTCTGACTTCATGGATTCTGAACCATATCGTTCGATAATCCACGAAGTGATCGCAGATTCGACCATTGGGACAGGCGCTAGAGTCGCCCCCAGTTCTTCCAGTAGCACGGCGAGGTCACCAAAAGAAAAACCGGCCCCACCAAACTCCTCAGGAATTATAAGTGCAGGCCAGCCGAGTTCTAACATCCTTTTCCATAAGTCCTCAAGAGCATCGTAATTGCCTGATGCTACAGCGCGAATCGTCTCTGAATTAGATTCGTCTTTTAAAAACTCTTTTGCTGAACGCCGAATAAGCTCTTGTGTTTCCGTAAGTCCGAAATCCATGTTTATGTTTACTTCCTGGGAAGTCCCAAGCCTCGCTGCGCTATGATGTTTTTTTGAATCTCGTTGGTTCCAGCGAGAATTGGTCCAGAGGCATAGAACATCCTCATCTTTAGAAAACGTCCTTCTAGTTCCGATTGGCTGGACCCGGGCTCAAGTACTCCGTACATTCCTAGTAACTCGACTCCATAGTCAAGTACCTTTGTGTAGATTTCTGTAGCTGCAACTTTGCTCATCGACGCTTCTGAAGACGGAACTTCGCCTTGTCCTTGTCGCCATGCGACATCGAAACACATGAGTCGGGCAGCTTCTATTTCAGTTTTTAATTCTGCTAAATTACTTCGAACTATTGGGTCTGAACTAATGGTTCCTATGATTGGATCATTACCTGACACATAATCGACAAGTTCTTCTAAAGCGGCACGAGCCCAGGCTGCATAGTCGATACCAGATCTTTCGAAGTTCAATATAGTCATACCAACTCGCCAGCCATCGTTTAAATCTCCAACAAGATTTTCTTTTGGGACAGACACCTCGTTAAATATCACTTGATTGAAACTATGTACGCCAGCCATGTTAATGATCGGCTGTATTTCGACTCCAGGAGATTTCATGTCGACCATAATCAAGCTGATTCCCTTATGTGGCGGAGAGTCAGGATCTGTTCTTACTAACATGAACATCATGTCGGCTCGGTGGGCGAGGGAAGTCCAAATCTTTGCCCCAGTTACCGTAAAGTGATCACCATTGTCGATGGCTTTTGTTTGCAAGGATGCCAGATCTGAACCAGAGTTTGGCTCAGAGTACCCCTGACACCACTGAATCTCACCGCGTGCTATTGAGCCGAGGTATTCAATGCGTTGATCTTCCGATCCAAATCGCATAAGAGTTGGTCCAAACATCCGTGTACCAAATCGGTCGTGTCCTGGCGCCCTTCGGTACGCCATTTCCTCAGCGAATATGGTGTTCATCATAGGTGATGAATCTGAGCCTCCATATTTTTTTGGCCAGCTCATAACCAGCCAACCTCGACCGGCTAGTCCCTGCTTGATTTTTTGGTTTAGGTCCCAGTGGTCATCTCGTGATTCATCTGCAGGGCCTTGCCAGTCATCAGGCAACGCGTTGTCGAGAAACGCGCTCAGGTCACGTTTGAAATCAGATTCTTCCGCAGTGAACTCAAAACGCAATGTTTGTGCATTCCATTCGGGAGTAGACCGGACTAAACATGTGTCAATTTCTAACAGCTAGACACGTAATGGTTTTTTCAATTCCTTGTATGCGGTGCATACCGTCACTGATCAGATCACCGATACTTGCTAGATCTTCCGCTTCTGCTAAAGCGATAATGTTGAAGGGCCCGGTCACTGTGTCGACAGATGTAATCATTTTCAAGCCTTCTAGGGCCTGTGCGACTTCTGCTGTCTTGCCGACCGTTGTCTCAATTAGGATGTACACACGTGTAGTCAAGTCTTCTCTCCGCTGATCAATGGCGCAATCCTATTCGGACATTGATGCAAGTGTCAAAGCGGACAGACTACATGTAAGCCGCGTGCATGGTACGGATAAAAGAGACTTAGATTGCCGATGAGATCTATTTTGATTACATAGGAACTTCAAGTCTTCGTACCGTTGCCGATGGACGAGACTCGAAGTAGGTTGAATTATATGTAGCGGGTCGTTGAGTAGCCTGGGCAACCTGTGCTGCATCGTACATCAGGCGTTGGGCGGGCACAGGTGAATCTGCTTGTGGCGTCACGGGGCCAGAGTCTGCGAGTCGCCTTGGCGTGAACCCTTGGGTTCGCGTCGATTTTATTTCGCTTTCACTGCTCTGTTCGAACGGGAAATTCGAACTAACAGCCAGCATTGTTAGGATGGTCACAGATGCGCCTCGAGGTGCGTACATGCCCGTCTCCCATTCGCTGATGGTCTGCTGTCTAATGCCGATTTCTCGCGATAGTGCAGTTTGCGAAAGTTCCAGGTGGGAACGCAGCGCTCGGATATTATCTGCTTGCCATTTAAAGTCGGTTGGAGGTCCTTGTCGTGTCAACATAAATAGCAAGCTACAATGCTTTTTTTCTTAAGCCCTAGCGTTTTTTTTACACGGTTGGGCGAATTCTGCAAACGTTAGATCACTCGTAATTAGTGTCTAATAAAGTTGTTTTGACAGTTATCAATCTAAGTTAAGCATGGCTTCGAAGTGATCGGGATCATCAAAAGGTCCGACAATAGCGAGTACAAGATTCTCTGATTTGATGACTCTGTTGGCAGCTCGCTTGATGTCTTCTTGGGTTACGGATGAGATGTTTGCGATGACTTCATCGACTGACTGTACTTCACCACGAATGAGCTCTTGTATACCCAGGAAGCTTGATACAGCTCGGCTTTCCTCCATTCGCAGCATCATCCTGCCCTTTGTCAGTTGCAAGGCTTGTGTCCATTCTGCTTCAGTGACACCATCGCGCATTTTACCTAGTTCCTTCAAAATCACCGGAATAGCCTCATCAACTCGATTCGGGTCGATACCAGATTCAACCACGAACGCACCGCAGTTGCTGTAAAAATGAGCACCGCTATGTATGTCATATGCGAGTCCGCGTTGCTCGCGAACTTCTTCGAAAAGGCGGCTACTCATAGTTTCTCCGAGTATCACCGACATAATCGAAAGCGCGTGACGATCGGGATCGTCATTTGCAAATCCGGCAAGTCCGATTGCAAGATGTGCCTGTTCCGTTGGGCGGTGTTCCAGTGCTACTCGCTTTGAAAGGGCTTTTTTCTCGTGAGGAAACATGGGGAGTATTTTTCCATCATGAAGGCTACCGAGAGAGCTGGTGATTTGATCAACAACCTCCTGGTGTTCGATATTCCCTGCGATGGCGATGACTGTGTTAGATCCGACGTATTGAGTTTCCAGGTATTTGCACATGTCATCTCGTGAAATTGACGCGACTGATTCGACAGAACCCGCGATGTCACGTCCCATCGGTTGGTCGGGCCACAACAGATCATCCAGCATCATCGAGACTCGTGCACCAGGAGAGTCAAAAGAGGCGCGTATTTCTTCGTATACCACCTGCTTTTCTTTGGCGATGTCTTCCTCTCGGAACAGGGAGTTGAGGGTCATGTCAGATAACAGGTCTATACCATCTCGGTAATTTGGCTGGGCAAGACGGCACCAATACCCGGTCACTTCTCGATCTGTAAATGCGTTCAACGTACCGCCCACTCCTTCGATCATTTCTGAAATATCCCTTGGAGTAGGTCGTTTAGGCGTGCCTTTGAATAGCATGTGTTCGAATAGGTGAGAGGCTCCTGCGAGTTCGGGAGTCTCATATCTCGAACCAGCGCCAAAGAGGAAAATGATGCTTACAGCATTAGTGTGTCTAAAACTGCTGGAGAGAACGCGTATGCCATTGGGCAGCACAGTTCGATTAAAAGAGCTGGAGACAAGTTGCTGGGATGGGGATGTTTTCAACGGAAGATTTTTACTTTCTATATGTTGTCCATGCGCTTAAAAACGCCAAGATCAAGCGTAGGTGCGATTAGGTCACGGGTCAAACTTCTTTAGATTTCGACTGTTAGATTCATGATTAGGTGTTTTGATGGAATCGTTCGTGCAGCGAGCAGGTGGTGCCCGACGTTAGAATTCTCATTCATGAACGATTTACAGGATGCTAAATCTCAGGACGTCGCACAAAGGGATGTGGGAACTCCCGATATTGAAGCTCGCCAGATTTCTGACTTAGGTACAAGTAACCAGCCATCGGGCAAATCTAAGTTTGGGTTTTCGACGTGGAAAATTTTAGCCCTGATTTTGTTGCTAGCTTTGGTACTTCGGTTATGGGGAATTGACTGGGATCAAGGAGGTCTTTTTCATCCAGATGAGAGGGCCTTTTTATCCCAGGTGTACGATCTTCAATTCCCAGAAGGTGAAGAATGGTCTAACGTCTTCGATCCCGATGAAAGCACTCTTAATCCGGGATCCTTTAATTGGGGCAGTCTACCTCACTACGCGCTCAAGTCGGTTCATTATCTCGTCGCCCCATACAAATGGATGAGTGTTTTCGATTTGCGTTACGCCGGGCGTGCGCTTTCGGCCGTTTCAGATACCTTCACGGTTTTGCTCATTTTTATGATTGGTCGCACAGTCTTTAGTTCCAGGGTTGGTCTCTTGGCAGCTTTGTTGTCAGCGATTGCTGTCCAGCAGATCCAACTAAGCCATTTCTTTGCCGTTGACACTTTCATGACGACATTCATTGTCGCCACAATTTTTTATTCCATCCGTGTTGCGAAAGAGGGTCGTCGTAGCGATACAGTTTTGAGCGCGGTCATGTTTGGTATGGCAGTTGCTACTAAATTCTCAGTTTTGCCATTGGGATTGGCACTTGTTTTCGCTCATTTGATATTTGCAACATCTCGCAAAGGCGATCGATATGACTCATCTGGTGTAGTCCCCGGCGAAGCAACCAATCATCGTCGTATTGCTTATCAGAACCTATTAATTACTGCTGCGGTTTTTTTCGTGGTTTTGATAGTTGTTCAGCCTTATATGTTCATAGATTTCAAAACTTATATCGACAACATTTCAACCCAAGGGCAGATGGTTCGTAGAGAGGTGGATTTTCCGTTTACCCGTCAATATGCGGACACCCCACGGTATTTTTACCAGATAGTCCAACTTGGAACCTGGGGGCTTGGTCCGGCCTTGGGAATAACGGTTTGGCTCGGTTTGATTGGTTCGGCTATTGCCGGAGTACTGGCGCAAAGAAAGGTTGATCTTGTAATACTCGCCTGGGTGATTCCTTACTTGTTGATTACGGGTTGGTTTGATGTGAAGTTCATGCGTTACATGATGCCCATAACTCCGTTTCTCATTCTGTATGGTGCCCGTTTTCTTTGGTGGATTTTCGAAGTGATCAAGTCTTTGCAACCTTCAAAACGTTGGTTGCAAGCATTACCAATTGGATTGGTTTTGTTGTTCACCGTTCATTACTCGCTGTCATTCATGAGCGTGTACTCAGGTCCGCATCCAGTAAACGAGGTTTCTAACTGGCTTAGGAGTAACGCTGATTCTGGTTCTCAAGTTGTGCAAGAGCATTGGGAAGAGGGAATACCAGGGGTTGTTGGTTTGCGTATGCATGAGAGGGCTGAACTCTACAACGATGAGAATTATAAAAAGTTCGACAAACTGACCACCCTGCTTTCGGAATCTGACTATTTTGTTCTGTTAAGTAACAGGCTTTACGCAACTATCCCTCGACTATCCGAACGTTATCCCGTCACATCCATCTTTTACGAGAAACTTTTTTCTGGCGAACTTGGATATGAAATGGCGTATTCAAGTGGACGTCATATTGGAGGACTGGGTGTTGACTACTATGAGGATCCATTTGCCAGGGTGGATTTTGGTCCGCCTGAGCAGTTTCGTCCACCATCTGAGGGATTGTTTAATATTGGTTTCGGATGGGCGGACGAAAGCTTCTCAGTTTATGAGCATCCTCAAACCTTTATCTTCGCTAATGAAGGTCGTTTTACGAGGCGGCAGCTGAGTGAGGAAATCGGCTCTGCAGACCTGAAAGGGAGTCATCTCCAAAAAAGTGGTACGGGTTTGCTACTTTCTGAGGGCGATGTGTTGTCCCAGCAATCTGGGGGGACCTGGAGTTCGATTTTCTTTTCACGTTGGTTACCGGATTGGATTACTCCGGTTGTTTGGTACGTGGCCGCTCAGCTGTTTGCTTTTATCGTCCTGCCTATAGCGTTTGTAGTTTTTAGACCATGGCCTGATCGCGGGTATCTTTTCGCTAAGCCACTAGGTTTGGTTCTAGTGGCAACGGTTACATGGCTTTTGGTCAGCACGAACATTGTTTCGTTCAGTTTTTCCGCAGTATTGATTGGTGTTTTGATACTTGCCGGTATTTCATTGTTGACCCATCGCTTCATCGGAAATGATCTCGTGAGTCATATCAGATCCAATCTGCACAGAATAGTTTGGATGGAGATGTTGTTGATCGTGGCTTTTGTAGGGTTCTTGCTCGTGCGTGCGGCCAACCCTGATTTGTGGCACCCGTGGAAAGGTGGAGAGAAGCCCATGGACTTCGCCTACCTCAATGCTGTGGTGAAGTCATCAACAGTACCGCCTTACGATCCGTGGTACGCAGGCGGTTATTTGAATTATTACTATTTTGGGCAGTTCATGGTCGCTTCTTTAATTCGCTTTACAGGGATTGTGCCGTCCGTGGCATATAACCTTGCCATTCCATGGCTGTTTGCGCTCACGGCTGGGGGTGTGTTCTCGATTGTTTATGGATTAGCGGAATTGACTTTGCGTGCAAAACGGGTCCCTCCATGGTCACGTAGGTCCCCGATTTATGCAGGTCTGTTCGGTGTCTTATTTGTAGCGGTGGCTGGAAATATCGATGGGCTTATTCAAGTATTTCAGGGAGCAGCCAGAGTATTTTTTCAAGATGCCGCTTTTGGGCAATTCGATTTTTGGAGAAGTTCTAGAATGATGGCGCCCGATTCACTGGGGCATGAAATTACAGA
>PVBE011348914.1_pt1 | contig 37905 bp, 38 predicted proteins | sample 1631181 | NCBI WGS metagenome assembly PVBE01 (sample SAMN08397723, study PRJNA350692) | Marine metagenome, whole genome shotgun sequencing project. | isolation source: water | place: Pacific Ocean | collected 2012-04
GCAGAGCAAAGTCTATCTACAGCTATGTCGTTGGACTTAGAAGGACCAGCTATGTTTTGTCTGCCCTTGTGGGCGTGTTCTACTTGTATCGGTGCGTCTGCTTTTGCAACACTTTCCGTGTTTTGGGCGCTTGTGGGGCCAAATCTGGCGGCCAGGTGTTCCAAATCTGGCTCCACAGAGGTTGCAAAATCGATTCCAATGACCCCCCAGGAACTAACCGACCTGCTCCACCGCCACGCCCACTTCGTCGGTCGCGAGACCGGCGGCGAACGGGCAAACCTCGAACATGCCGACCTGACCGGCCTCGACCATCCCGGTATCGAGCTTTCCGAGGCCCAGCTTGCCGGTGCCATTTTCGACAGGTGCCGGTTGAACGGTGCAAATTTCGCCGGCGCGGATCTATTCGGGGCCCGGCTCGAGGCTGCCGATCTCACCGACGCCAAATTCGAGCGTGCCGATGTGCGCGGCGTCAGTTTTCGCGGGGCGGTGCTGAAGGGGGCGAATCTCCGCGACGCGGACCTGCGGCCCGGGTCTCTGGTCCTGGCGCCGGGAAGCGCGAAGAAGCATGCGGTCAATCTGGAAGGGGCGAATCTTGACGACTCCGATATGGAGGATTCACAAATGTCGGAGGCGAACCTGCGCCGTGCGTCGCTCGTGCGGGCGGTCTCGGCGCCCAACGTCGATCTGACCGGCGCCGACCTTACCGGGGCGGATCTGCACCAGGCCAAGCTGCGCCATGCCAACCTGACCGGGGCCAATCTCGAAGGCGCCGATCTCAGCCAGGTGAGTTTCCAGGGCGCCAATCTCAGCGGCGCGATCCTCGCCAACGCCGATCTGTTCGAGGCCAAGGTGAGCCTCGGTACGGCGGCTCTGCCGATCGACCTGCAACGGACGCTGCGCGACCATGCGCTGTGGAGCGACTCGGGCGGCGTATTCGGCGCGCGCGCCGTGCTCGACGGCGCCGATCTCAAGGGCATCGACCTTGGCGGCGCCTATCTCAGCGGCGCCAGCCTGCAACGCTGCGATCTGTCGGCCGCGAACCTCGCCGATTCGACCCTGGTGCTGGCGGACCTGACCGGCGCCCGGCTGGCACAAGCCAACCTGCGCCATGCCGATCTCTACGGCGCGGTGCTGTGCGAGGCCGACCTGTCTTTGGCCGAGCTCGATTACGCCAACCTCGCGCCGGCGACGATTCGCGGCAAGGAAGGGGCCGACACCGGGTCGCAAAAGCAAACCAACCTGAGCGGCGCCAATCTCGATGGGACGCGATAGCGCGGCGTCGATCTGACCGATGTCATCGTCACCGGGACCATGCTCGAACGGATGTAGCGCGGCACGCCCTCTCGGCGCGCCACGGCGCGTTCGACATGACGCTGCTGTCAAGAAAGCGCTGGCCGTGTCCGCCGGTACGTACAGCGGTGGGGGGCCACAGGCCCCGTGGCGAAACCGGCAGACGCGAGAGACTCATAATTTGTTGTGCCGCGGCGTGGGAGTGCGAGTCTCTCCGGCGGCACCAACCCGTCCCGCATTGCCGGGCCAATTGGAATCAGTGGCATGCGCGGTTGGTGTGTCGCAAGAGCAGGCCGCAGGTAGCGGCCGGCGGACCTCCGCCTGACTAAACGGGTGGGAATTCAAATCTCTGCACGGCATCATAATTGCGGCCGGAAGGATTGAGATTCCTCGACGAAAGATGAATAGCAAAGCGCTTGAAGAGTAGGAAGAACTCTTCCATTGAAAGTTCAAAGTCTATCTGCTTGACGGGGAGAGGGCCCCGTGCGACGCGAACCTGGTGTTCGGCGATCTCGCCGTTGCCGGCGTCTATGATGAAGGCGTGCAGATAAGGTCGCGGGACTTCGTCCCCATGCATCTCACCGAGCCACATCTCGATTCCCAGCAGGAACTCATCATCAGCGAGTACTCCGAGATCACTCAATAGTTTCCGAACGTCGTTTCTGTCAGCGTCATCGGCGGCTGCTGTGCCTATCCAGTCGTTGTACTGCACACTAGCTTCGAACGTCGGCATGTAGCCTCCTCATCGAAAAATCGTGAGTGTTTGCGTCAGGTTTTCTTGTCCACTCGGAAAGCCCGCCGCCGAATCGATACGTCGATTCCTAGCTAGAATCCGGCAATCAAATATCTCCTATAGATAGTATATCGATAAGTAATATACAATCGTCAATATGCTAGAACGAAGCGGTTGCGGACAGGCTGACGGGGCGGCGTGGGCGTCCGCCGGTTTCACATCGCTCCCGGGTTCATACCGCCTCCGGTCTCACCCCGCCGGTTTCACGGCGATAAAGCTCGCGTAGGCGATGTGTCCGAAGAAGGTTCCCGTGGCCGCCCGGCGGCGGGCCTCGGCCTTGAGCGCTTGCGCCAGGTCCGTCCCGATCACGCCCTCTTCACAAAGAACCTCGGCGCCGCGGCTCGCGTGCCCCAGCATGTAGGCGGGGTCGTCGTTGTCGAAATAGCCGTGGCTTTGGGAATCGACATCCGCGAATCCGGCCGCGCGCAGCATTCCCGGTAGCCTTCGCACCAGCCAGCGGTCCATGACGTTCTGGCGCGTGACGGCGCGCGAACACATTTGCAACGGATCGAATTCGTGCAGGGCGACGGTCGCGGTCGAATAATCGCCGTCGAACGCGCACACGCGCCCGCCCGGGCGCAGCACGCGGACGGCTTCGTCCAGCGCACGTTCGGGTTCGGAGATGTGGCACAGCGCGGTATGAAAGATCACCGTATCGAACGCCGCGTCATCGAAGGGCATGGCGCGGGCGTCGCCCACTTCGAACGAAAGGTTGCCGATTTCGCTTGCGCGTTCGCGCGCTGACTCGATCAACACCGGCGAGGGGTCGAGGCCCACCACCGTGCCCACACCCGGGTACGCGGCAAGATCGCGCGAGACCGCGCCGGTGCCGCACCCGGCCTCCAGCACGTGCGCTGATTCTCCAAAATCCAGACGGGCGAAGTAGGTCTCCCGCATCGTCTTCTGTTGCGGATCGGCGGCGCGCAACTCAAGACGTTCGACGATAGCCGCCACGACCTCCGGGTCGGCCTCGGCAATGGACGCATAGGGATCGGACACGGGCGCGGCCTCCGGCTGGTGCGCGGACGGGATGCGCCCAGCGCGGGCCGGGCGCAGGACCCATTATCGGCCGGAACGGGGCGCTTGGCGACCGGCGGCGGACACAAAGTGCCGGCACCCGCGTTTCGTTCAGGCCATAAACAACAGCGCGACACCGGTGGCGGCCGCGGCGGCGCCGCTTGCCCGCGCCAGCCACTCGCCGCCCGGAGCTATTTTTTCGACTGCGACCAAGGCCGCGAGCGCCGCGATCCACACCAGGCTCATTTCCCCGACCGCGACCAGAAGGCCCATCAGAACCCAGCAGCAGCCGAGGCAATAGAGGCCGTGCTTGGCCTCCATCCTGAGCGCCCCGCGCGCCCCTTCGCGCCAGCGCCCGGTGACGAATTCGAGTGGCGAGCGGCAGTTGCGAAGGCAGGCCCGTTTTAGCAGCGTCCATTGATAGAGACCGGCGGCAATGAACAGGACGCCGCCCAGCACCGGGCTCGTGCTCACCATCATCGGCGACATCAGCGCCAGCTATTGTAACAACCCCTGAAGGACCGTCGCCGCCACCGCGAACGCCGACCACACCAGCACGTATCCCAGCACGAATACCGCCGTTGGCGCGTAGGCGCGCTGCTGCTCGTGCTTGTTGCGGCTGATGGTGGCGAACAGAAGAATCATCGGTGCCGCGGCCGGGATCATCATCCCCGTCATCATCACCGACCACATGAGGGCCATGAGGGCGAAGTCCGCCGCCGTCCACGGCAGCAAGCCGGAAAGCAGACCGCTGGCCGCCTCGCCGATGCCGCCCGTGCCCATGCCGAGTTCGAGTCGGACGAGGTAAACCCAGGCGAGCGCCGTTTTCGCGGCGAGGCTGGCGGCGACCACCAGCCGGTCGCGTTTCAGGACTGTCACCAGAATCGAGTCTCTCGTCACCACAGGTCTTTCCCTTGACACCGGCGCTCCTATCGGCGCGGGCTCAATAGGGGCCTCGAAGTTCAATCCCGACGTTCGGGCCCGTTGCAACGGGGACCGAACGCCGAAAGGAATTGAACGCCGTCAAAAAGGCAATCGAGCGGTGCGCGCTGACATTCCGAAGTCGAATGGTGAGCAATCGAAATGTCAGAGTTGCACGCTCACGCGACGATACCGGACTCGGTGAACGTCACATGGGCCAACGAACTGTGACGGTCGGTGATGTCGAACTTGATGTCGCCGGTTCCGGCGGTATTGGCGCTGGCGATCTCGGTCACTTCGTATTCGAACCCGTCCGGAATATCGACGCGGATCCGATGCGGATCGCCGGTTACCGGATTGCGAATTGGCGAGGCGCCGGTCTCGCAGGCGGTCGCGCGTCAGGCCGTGACCGGCCGCAGCGGCCGGGGCGAACCGCGCCTCTTCAAGGCGCGGCGCAAGCGGGCGAGCCAGGCGTGGGCGTCGCGGCTGCGCAAGTCCCGGCCCCGTTCGATATGGTGCGCAAGGTCGATCGAGCCATCGTCGCGGCGGCGGATGGGGGTCGGGGTGGAACCGTGGGCGCGGGCCTCGGTGGAAAGGATTTTGCGGTTGCGGGTCATGGTGGCCTCCTCAGATGTTGGCCCGAGCCTAGGGCGCGGCTCTCGCGCGCGCTTGAAGGGAACCCTGATTTTCTCTTGAGAATTCCTTGAGTTTTCACTGTTTTCCGTCGATTCCGGCCCGCGCCGGCCCGGCCCGGCCGTTCGAGGTGCGGGCCCACAACCCGGTTTCCGTGGTCACCCGATAATGAATAGGCTGAACGACAGGGCGGAGACGTCCGGGCCGCGGCCGCTATCATGCGCAACCTCGATGGGAACGGGCGCCGCGATTCCGCACGACAATACGAAAAAAGAGTCCGGGAGGGACCCAAGACCACACGCACGATACCGATGCCCACCGCTCCGCCCGTCGGCTTGGGCTTCGCGCCGCTCGCGCGGGGGGTCATGATCCCTCTCGCCGTCTTCTGGGGGGCGGCGCGCGTGCCGGATCGGGGATCGCCGGGTTGGAAGTCGCTTGCAGCCAGCCGGAATATTGGGACAAGGTTGAAAGCGATGTCTCTACGCAACGTAAGAATTTCGCTGTGGGTGCTCGTGTCAATCGCGGTTATTGCCGGCGGTGGCGTTGCAATATGGCGCAACACGGACAACGTCATGCCCCACAATGCACAGGATGTAGCCAGGGCCGCCATATCCGGACGTTTCTCTCTGGTCGACCACACGGGCAAGTCCGTCAGCGACGCGGATTTCCGCGGCGAATGGCTGCTCGTTTTCTTCGGCTACACCCACTGTCCCGGCGTTTGTCCGACGACTCTCGGCACCATTGCCGCAGTCATGGACGAACTGGGGGAACAAGCGGCCAACGTACGGCCTCTCTTCATCACCGTTGATCCGGAGCGGGATACGCCCGAGGTGATGGCCGATTATGCGTCCGCGTTCCACCCGAAGATGGTGGGCTCACAGGGTCCGTCGAACAGGTTCGGTCCGCCGCGAAAGGTTACCGTGTCTATTTCGCCAAAGCCGGTCAGGACGAATTTCCGGGTGACTACCTCATGGATCATTCGGCGTTCGTCTACTTGATGAACCCGCAAGGGAAATTCGAAGCGGTCTTCTCGGACCAGAATTCGGTTGAGAAGATCGTTGGAAAGATCCGTGAATACCTATGACTTGGAAGAAAGAATTCGTGCGATACGCAATTATTTCATTTGCATCGCTTGCGGCGGTTGGCTTGCTTGTCAGCTTCGGGACCGTCCGGGGCGGTGAGGTTTTCGGTGCGGGCGGGTTACGTATCGAATCGCCCTGGGCCCGAGCGACGATCGGATCGGCGCGAACCGGCGCGGTCTACATGAATCGAAAAAACGCCGGCGCGGAAGCCGATCGTCTCGTGGCAATCGAAACACCGGTTGCGGTCAAAGCCCATGTTCATGAGACGGTTAGCGAAGGAGGCGTGATGAAGATGCTTCCCGTCGACGATTTCGCTCTCGAACCCGGTGAATCGATAATGTTGGCGCCAGGTGGCCTGCACATCATGCTCATGAAGCTGGCCGGGCCTTTGAAGGAAAATCAGCCGTTTCCTCTGACCCTGCGGTTCGAAAAGGCGGGAAGTGTCACTCTGACGGTGGTGGTCGGCGGGCCCGGTCAGATGGCCGCGCCCGAGTAGCGAGAAAGCCAGTTCGACCTGTTGCGGTTGCATGAACGGCCGCGGCGCCGCGCGTGCCGGCGCTTCACGCCATTGTGACAACGTGACAGTGCCGGACTCGCGGCGTGTCCGCCTACCGAGCGATGGGGAGCAGTACTGCTCTTGGCTGACCTCGCCGGGCCCTCGCGGGCCCTGCGAAAATTTCGTTCCAATCCGTCGGTCCTGTGTAAGATTCGCGCCGGTCGTGCCGGGGTGCTCTAATTCGAAGCGAGCCGCAGCCCCGGCGCGGCGACAGGAGTTCATTGGCAGCATGAACGCTCGAACGGTTGAGTGGGGGCAAGGGCCCGGCGCGGCGGCGCATTGGCGCGCTTTGGTGGGGCGTGCTTTGGTGTGGCGCGCTTTGGTGCCGGCCGCATTGGTCGCTGGCGCGCTGGTAGCGGGTGGGTTGGTGGCAGGTGCGCTGGTCGCGCCGGCGTTCGCGCAAACGGACCTGCCGGAACAAATCCGCGCTCTCGACACCAACGGCAACGGCGTGATCGAACGCGACGAGGCGCAAGGACCGCTTGCCGACAATTTCGACGACGCCGACCTCAACCGGGACGGCGTGATCGACGGCGAAGAAAGCACCGCCCTGTTCGCGCGCTTTCGCGGCGGCGGCGGGCGCGGCGCGCCGGAACGGAGTGGCGCCGGGACGGCACAGGCGGCGACCCCCGATGCGTCGGCGGAAGATCCCAGGGCCTTGCCCGAGCGCGCCCGCGGCTTCGATACCAACGGCAACGGTGTCATCGACCGCGACGAAGCCGGCGGCCCGCTAGCGGCCAATTTCGACCGCATTGACGAAAACGGTTCCGGCGGCATCGATGGTGCGGAACTTGCCAAATTCTTCGGCGGCGGAAGCGAGGGCACGGCGGTCGAGGTCGATGTCGTCCGCGCCGAGGGGTTGAGCCAGACGGTGCCGGTCATCGGGCGGCTGGTCGCGCTGCAAAGCGGCCCGGTCGCGTCGCGGGTGTCGGGGCCGGTTGCAGAAGTCCGGGTCGAAGTCGGCGACAGGGTATCCCGAGGCGACATTATGGTTGTGATCTCGCATGACCGCCTGCAATCCGAGAGTGACCGACAACTCGCCGTGGTCGATCAGCGCCAGGCGATGGTCGAGATCGCCGCCGCCGAACTCGAGAAATCCGAACAGGAAATGGACCGCCTCGAAAACCTGCGCGCAGGCGTCGCCTTTTCGCAGAAACGCTATGACGACATGGTGCAGGAAATCGCCGTGCGCCGCGGCGTGCTGGCCGACCGTCAGGCGCAGCTGGCGCAGGCGACCGAACAGCTCAACCGGGCCAACATCGACCGGCGCGACGCCGACATCCGCGCGCCCTATTCCGGGGTCGTCACCCAGCGCTATATCGAAGTCGGCGCCTGGGTCACCAGCGCCTCGCCGGTCGTCACTCTGCTCAACGACGCCGCCGTCGAAATCGAGGTCGACGTTCCGGCCAATCGGCTGGCGGGTCTTGAGGCGGGCTCCGTTCTCGCCATTACCCTCGACGACGGCACTACCCACAAGGCGGCGGTGCGTGCGATCGTACCGGTGGAAAATCCGCTGACCCGGACGCGGCCGGTGCGTCTCGTTCCTGATTTCGGCACCACGGTCAAGGCGCCGGCCCTCAATCAGAGCGTCACCGTCGCGGTCCCGATCGGCGGTGGCGGGAGGGTTCTGACGGTCCACAAGGACGCGGTGGTGCGGCCCGAGGGGCGGCCCACGGTCTATGTCGTCGTCAACAACACGGTCCAGCCGCGTGAGGTGGTGCTCGGCCCCGGGACGGGCCAGCGGTTCGTGGTCGTCAGTGGAGTGGCCGAAGGCGATCAAGTCGTCGTCCGCGGCAACGAACAGCTCGAAGCCGGCCAGAGAGTCCGGTTCGGCGCTGCCGGCGGGCCTCGTGCGGGATCGGCCCGGACCGACTGATGCGGTTCCGGGACACCACGCGGCGGCCGGCCAACGACCGGCATGACCGGTTGAACCTTGAACCAAGGGCGCCAGCGTGAACCTGATCCGGATGGCCATCGAGCGCCCGACCGCGGTCCTGTCGGCGGTCTTGATGGTCGTTCTGTTCGGATGGGTTGCGCTCGAACGGATCCCGATTCAGATGGCGCCCGATGTGCGCCAGCCCGTCATCCGCGTCTCCACCAACTGGCCCGGCGCGGCGCCGGCCGAGGTCGAGCGCGAAATCGTCAACCGCCAGGAGGAAGTGCTCAAGGGCCTCGAGGGCTTGCAGCGCATGACCGCGACCGCCAACAACAATCAGGGCTCGATCCAGCTCGAATTCGGCGTCGGTCAGGACATGAGCCGCGCGTTACTGCTGGTCGCCAACCGCCTCGACCGCGTTTCGGGCTATCCCGAGGAGGCCAACAAACCGACACTTTCGACCTCGGGCACCGAAGATAATTCCATTGCCTGGTTTGCGTTGCGGCGCACCGACGGCTCGGACGAAGACCTGACCGCCTACGGCGACTTCCTGGAAGAAGTGGTGCAGGAGGAGATCGAGCGCGTCGAAGGCGTGTCCGGCGTCAACGTGTGGGGCGGAACCGAACGCGAAATGCGGATCGAGATCGATCCGGCCCAGCTTGCGCGTTATTCGCTGACGGTCGGCGAGGTGGTCAACCGCCTGCGCGCGGCCAATACCTCGATGACGGGCGGTGACGTATCCGAAGGCAAGCGCCGCTATGTCGTGCGCACCGAGGGCGATTTCACTTCGCCCGAACAGGTGCGCTCCATCATCTTGCGCAGCGAGTACCGCGACGGCGCCGTCAGCCGGGTTTCGGTTGGCGACATCGCCACCGTGACGGTTCAGTTCAAGCGGGTCAACGTGGTCTCCCGCAACTTCGGCAAACCGTCGATGACCATGAGCATCACCCGCGAGCAGGGCTCGAACGTCATCGACACCATGGCGGCGATCCAGGATTCCGTGCGCAGGCTGGCCGAGGGGCCGCTGCGCGACGTCGGTCTCGAGATCGTGCAGATTTTCGACGAGACCGACTACATCGAATCCGCCATCGGCCTGGTGATGCAGAACATCGTCATCGGCGGGGCGCTGGCGGTCATCGTCCTGCTGCTGTTCTTGCGGTCGTGGCGGCCAACACTGGTGATCACGCTGGCGATTCCGGTTTCGGTGGTGGGATCGTTTGTCGCCATGGCGGCGTTAGGGCGTTCTCTCAACATCATCAGTCTCGCCGGCATTGCGTTTGCAGTCGGCATGGTGGTCGATGCCGCCATTGTCGTGCTCGAAAACATTTTCCGGTTGCGCCAGGAGGGGATGGAGCGCAGGCGCGCCGCCTTCGAAGGGGCGCAGCAGGTGTGGCCCGCCGTGCTGGTTTCGGCGCTGACCACGGTGATGGTGTTCATTCCGATCCTGGTGATGGAGCTCGAAGCCGGGCAGTTGTTCCGTGACATCGCGGTGGCGATTTCGGTGGCCGTGCTGTTGTCGCTGGTGGTCTCGATCACGCTGGTTCCGGCGCTCGCCAATGGCCTGCTGGGATCGAGGGTCAAGACCGCGGGCACCATGTTCCCGGTGCCCGGCGTCGATAAGTTCGCCCGCGGTTTTTCCTGGTTCTGGATTGCGTTCGCCCGCGCCATGGTGCACAGCAAAAGTGGGGCGGTGGCCGCGATCGCGGTCATTACCGCCAGCGCCATCGTCTTCGCGTTTTGGGCCGCGCCCAAGCTCGATTACCTGCCGACCGGTAACCGCAATTTCGTCTTCGGATTCATTCAGCCGCCATCCGGATACAATCTCGATACCACGGCGACGATCACGCGCCGGGTCGAGGACGAAACCCAGCCCTACTGGCTGGTATCCGGCGTCGATCCTAACGCCGATATCGAGGGGGTGCCGCCGCTCAAGCATTTTTTCACCATTGCGTTGCAGGGCCGCGCCTTTATTGGCGGCACCTCGGCCGACGAGACCCGCGCCGCCGAGATCATCCCCCTGATGCAGAACCCGCCGCGGTCCGAACCGGGGACGCTGGCCTTCATGTTCCAGCCTTCATTGTTCGGACGCTCGGTCGGCGGCGGCCGCAACATCAACCTCGACATTTCCGGCGGCGATCTGAAAATCCTGTTCGAAGTCGGGCGCGAGGCCTACGACCGTATTCAGGAGGTGCTGCCCTTCAGCGAGGGCCATCGCACGCGGCCGCGGCCGGGCCTCGATTTCGGTGCGCCCGAGGTGCGCGTGCTGCCCGACCGGTTGCGGCTTGCCGATAACGGGCTCTCGGCGCGCGATCTCGGCCAGTCGATCGATACCTTCAACGATGGCCTGCGCGTCGCCGAGGTCAACTTCGACGGCAAGCGCATCGACCTGACGCTGGCCGGCCCGCGCCAGTTGCGCGAGGAAACCCAATCCATCGGCGCGCTGCCGGTGGTGACCCGCGACGGACGCATCGTTTCGGTCGATTCCCTCGCCGATGTGATCGTCACTTCGGGCCCGACACAGATCCGGCGCATCGAACGCGAACGCACGGTCACGCTGTCGGTGTCGCCCAACCGCACCATGCCGCTCCAGGAGGCGATGACGCTGTTGCAGGAGCGCGTGATCGAACCGATGGAGGCGGCTGGCCTGCCGCCCGGTGTCGAGTTCAATATCTCCGGCACCGCCGACAAACTGACCCAGACCTGGGACGTGCTGGTCGTCGATCTGCTGCTCGCGCTGGTGATCGTTTACCTGGTGATGGCGGTGCTGTTCGAAAGTTTCATCTATCCGGTGATCATCCTCCTGTCGGTGCCGGTGGCGGCGGCAGGCGGCCTCGCCGGTCTCGGCATACTCAATACGTACGTCAACCAGCCGCTCGACATGCTGACGATGCTGGGATTCGTGATTCTAATCGGCATTGTCGTCAACAACGCGATCCTGCTGGTCCACCAGACGCTCTATCTGATCCGGCGCCAGGGGTTGGCGGCGGACGAGGCGATCACCCAGGCGACACGCAACCGCATCCGGCCGATCTTCATGTCAACCCTGACGAGCGTGTTCGGGATGTTGCCGCTGGTGGCGTTTCCGGGCGCGGGCTCGGAGCTCTACCGCGGCCTGGGTTCGGTGGTGCTGGGCGGGCTCGCTTTGTCGGCGGTGCTGACGATGGCGATCGTGCCGCCGATGATGTCGATTACGGTCGGGGTGATCGAAAGCCGGCGCGCCCGGCGGAAAGGGGTGCAGGCGACGCCGGCCCCGGCAGTGTAAGCGGCGGGCCGGCGCAGCGCTAAACCCGCCCCATCCGGATGGTGCCCTTGGCCCGCAGGCGGTTGCGCCCCTTGCCGTCCGATTCGAATGCCGCCAACGCCGCGGCGGAATAGGCGTTGCCGCGCCCGTCCGCTCCTGCCCGGGCATGGCGGCCTGTTTCAGCCGGGACCCGGGCGCCGCGCTTACGGTGCGCCGTCGATGGTCAGCGTACGCAGGACGTAGGCGCCGCCCCGGTTGGTAAGCGCGACGCCGTCGAAGTTGTCGCGGAAGGCGCGGTCGGAGATTTCGAGCATCGCCTGGCCGTCGATCTCCACCGTCATCACGCCGTCGCCGCTGCGCTGCCAGGTAACGAGGTAGGTCTTGTTGGCGGTCAGCACGGACTGGTCGCGCCGCGAATCGATGATGGCGGTTCCGCGTGCGGTTTCGCGCAGCAGTTCGACGCCTGCGCCCGGCACCAGCGAAAGCCTGTAGCGAATGCGCCGGTCCGATCCCTGATAGACCGAAAGGTCGAACCGGTCGCGCGGCTCCGCGGCGGTAATTTCGGCATTGACCGCAAAGGCGCTGGCAACGCGCACCGGCAAATAGATTTCGCCGACACGCGCCGGCCCGGTTTGGGCCTGGCTCTGGCCGCCGCCGTTGTCGTCGCCGTCGTCCAGCGCTTCGTTCAGGATCAGCCCGATAATGCCGACCACCACGTCGCGCTGGCTCGTGTCCCCGCCGCTGTCCTGGCGCGGCGCCGGAGCGCCGGTCGCCTCGCTCACCAGGCCGCCGCCGCGCGCCATGTAGAACTCGCCGGCCGCAACCACCCACCGCGGATTGCGGGTGAAATCCCCATCGCGGAAATCTTCCGTCACCAGGCGGTTCCGCCACGGGTAATCGTAGTGCCGCAGCACGCTGCGCAAGTCGCGCAGAAACTGCGGCACCGCGGCCCGCGACCGTTCGGCGTCGTCGATCAGCGGCCGCAATTCGTCGATCAGGGCTTGCGCGCGGTCGCTGTCGGCGGGCAGGGCCTCGTAGCGCTGAGCCGTGGCTGCACCCGCCAGAACAACACCCGTCCCCAGAACCAGAGCAAAGATCAGCTTCGCCATGTCGGGTCCTCCCGTCCGGAATTCTGCCCCGACGATACCCCTCCCGCACGCCTGGTGCCACTGTGAGCCTCCCAAATGATGCGGAACCAGGGTGCCGGTTCCGCTACACTGGCCGCCACAATCCGGACGGGAACGGCACGCGGATAAGAGGGAGAAGCCCATGGCGCCAGCGGATGCGGAATTCACGGTTGCGGCGGGCAGCGTCGCCGATTCGTTCCTGGCGCTTCTGAAGAGCCGCGGCGTCGATTATCTGTTTGCCAACGCGGGCACCGACTTCCCCTCCATTGTCGAGGGGCTGGCGCGCGCGGGGGTAAACGGAAGTGCCGTTCCGGTGCCGGTCACGGCGCCCCACGAGAACGCCGCCGTCGGCATGGCGCACGGCTATGCCCTGATAACCGGGCGGGCGCAGGCGGTGATGGTGCACGTCAATGTCGGCACCGCCAACGCGGTGGCCGGACTGATCAACGCCGCCGGCGAGAACGTCCCTTTGTTGCTGGCGGCGGGGCGCAACCCGATTTCCGAATCGGGCCGTCCGGGCACGCGGTCGTGGTTCATTCACTGGCCGCAGGAGGTGTTCGATCAAGCCGCGATGGTGCGCGATTACGTCAAGTGGCAATACGAACTGCGCCACGAATCCGATCTCGAAACGGTGGTCGACCGCGCCCTCCAGATTGCCCACAGCGATCCCATGGGGCCGGTCTATCTCACCCTGCCGCGCGAGGTGCTGGCGGAGGAGCGCGGCGATGCGGTCTTCAGCGCCGAGACGCGGCTTGCCCCCGCGGCGCCGGCGGCGCCCGACCCGGAGGCCCTCCAAACCTGCGCCGCCTGGCTCGCCGTAGCCGAGCGCCCGGTGATCCTCACCAACACGCTCGGCCGCAACCCCGAGTCGGTGGCGGCGCTGGAATCTCTCGCTGGCCGCTTCGCGATTCCGGTGGCGCAGCCGAACCCGCGTTACATGAACCTGCCGGCCGGTCATTCCATGCATCTCGGCTATGACGGCAACCGGTTCATCGAGAATGCCGATCTGGTCGTGCTCGCCGATTGCGACGTGCCCTGGGTGCCAAGTCTGACGCGGGGGCCCGGCCCGGACTGCCGCATCGTGCAGATCGGCCCCGATCCGGTTTACGGACGCCTGCCGATTCGCGGATTCAAAAGCGATCTCGCGATCCAGGCCGATGCCGGGCGCGCGCTCCTCGGCCTCGAGGCGGCGCTGATCGAAAGTGCGCGCATCGAGGGCGCGGCGATCGAAGCGCGCCGCCGGCGCATGGCGCCTGAGCGCGACGAAATCTGGAGCGCGTATGCCGAAGAATCGGAATCTGAAACCGGCAGCGGCGGCGCCCTCAGTCCGGCGTGGGTGACGGGAAAGCTATGGGAGGCGTGCGGCGCCGAGGCCACCTACATCAGCGAATATCCGATGCGCGCACAGTGGCTGCCACTGGACCGGCCGGCGGCCTTTTTTGCGGTGCCGCCCGCGGGCGCGCTCGGCTGGGGGCTCGGGGCCGCGCTCGGGATCAAGCTGGCGCTGGGCGACAAGCTGGTGGTGGCCGGAGTCGGCGATGGTGCCTACATGTTCAACAATCCCGCCGTGATGCACCAGATCAGCGCCGCCTACGACCTGCCGATCCTGACGGTGGTGTTCAACAACCGGCGCTGGAACGCGGTCCGCAACGCCACCCTGCAAATGTATCCCGACGGCGAAGCGGCGCGTCTCAATGAAGGCATGCCGCTTGCGGAACTGACGCCCTCGCCCGATTTCGAGCTCTATGCCCAGGCCTCCGGCGGTTTTGCGGCCCGCGTGGAAACGCCCGATCAGTTCGCACCGGCGCTCGAACAGGCGCTCCACAGTGTCCGTCACGACCGCCGCCAGGCGCTTCTGAACGTGATGACCTGATCCCACCCCCTGCGACGTCTCGTCGCTTGACGCCGGCGCGCGAGGTGACAAGGATTGGACGCGCCCGGTTGCACCGGAATCGGGCAGGAAAAGTTTAGTACGTCATGATGACTCTGCATCAGTTGCGGATCTTCTGGACCGTGGCGTAGGCCGAACCGCTCACCCGTGCCGGAAAGCAGCTCAGCCTTTCCCAACCGTCGCTTTCGCAGCAGCTTGCCAAACTCGAAGAGGCCGTTGGCGCCCAGCTGTTCGACCGCAAGCCGGGGCAAATGGAATTGACCGACGCGGGCCGGTTCCTGTTGCGCAAGGCCGAATTGATCCTCGCCGGCGTCGATGAAGCCACCACCGGACTTCAGGAATACGCCTGCGGTTCGCGAGCCTACATCGGCCTTGCCGGGCTCAATTCGGTGATGCGGGTTTTGGTGCCGGAAGCGCGGCGCATCGTCGTCGAGGGCCTTGCCGGTCTGGAGCTCGACGTCCACGAGGTTTCACCCGCCGACGCCATGGAAATGCTGTACGGCCACCGGGTCCAGATAGCGCTGCTGGATGCGAATTCAATCGCGAGAAACACTTCCGCATTCAATCAGATTTCGATTTTGTCGGATCCCTATGTGCTGGCGGTCCCGTCGGGCATCGATCTTGGGTCCGTCGTCAATCCTGCGACCGACCTGCCCGAAGCGGAGCGGTCGATCCTCAACACCTGTATCAACTTCGACTTCGGCTCCCAGTATTCCCGCCATGTCGAACAGTGGTTCCAGAACGTGCTGCCGCGCCATACGGTCGCCGCTCAGACCCGCACCTACGAGGTCGCGCTGGCGATGGTGAAGGCCCGCATGGGGGTGTCGCTGGTGCCGGCGCTGACGGTCGCCAAGGATGAATCGGCGGGACACGGCCTGACGCTCTATGCGGTCGATCATCCCGAACGCGAAATCGTCGCGCTGGTGCCCTCGCAATACCTTCATGCCCAGCCCTACGCTGCGTTTCTGGAGGCGTTGCAGGAAGCCGCGCGTAACGTAAAGATGCCGGCAATCGAGGCCATGCCGCCATTTCTGGATTCAACCAACAGGGCGGCCTAGCCGCAGTCGCTCAATGCGCCAATCGGGGCCTGGGCGGCGCCGCCGGGCTCATTTCGGCGGCAAGACCGGCGTCTTCGAAGGCGCCCGGCCGGGGCCCGCTCGCGACGGTGAACCCGGCGACGATACCCTTGATGAGGGATCGATTTCGACCCTTGGAGCCGGCGGAATCGGGATTGAGAGTCGAGAGGAACTCACTATCAAATTGTTCGCCCGGTGGTGCTCGCCACCATTGGGGGATTGATGTGTGCAGGGTCGAAAGGCCACAGTCGCATCACCGGAATCGTTGGTCGCCGGTGGCTGGTTGCGCCGGTCGAACCGCTGCCGTTAATACAGAGCATCAGGCGAGGAATTCATGCCCAGATTTGCAGACATTGTGGCGCTGGTTACGGGTGCCGCCTCCGGCATCGGCCGGGCGACCGCACGGCGGTTTGCGGAAGAAGGAGCGCGGGTGGCGGCCGCCGACATCGCGCCGTTCGAGGATGCGGTGCGCGCCGAATTTGGCGCAGACGCGCTTTGCCTCGAACTCGACGTGCGCGACAGCGCCGCGTGGGCGGCGGCGATCGATGCAGTGACCGGAAAATTCGGCCGCCTCGACGTGCTGGTGAATTCAGCCGGCATCAACGTCGATCCCGGCAACCCGAACGTCGATCCGGCGCTGGAAGACATGTCTCTCGATTTCCTGCGCGGCATCTTCGCCGTCAATCTGGAAGGAACCATACTCGGCTGTCAGGCGGCGATGGCGGCAATGCGCAAATCCGGCGGCGGCGCCATCGTCAATGTGTCGTCCATCACCGCGCACAAGGGATGGCCGGGGCGCCCGCCCTACGGCATGAGCAAGGCGGCGATCTCGCAGTTCACCAAATCGGTTGCCGTCCGATGTGCCCGCGAAAAGCTCGGCATCCGCTGTAACTCGGTGCTGCCGGGGCCGATTGCAACGCCGATGCTGGTGCCGCAATCGGGCGCGGCAAAGCTGGGCGGCGATGGCCGCGCCGGCACCGCCCATGTCCCGCTCGACCGTTATGGCGAGCCGGTCGAGGTCACCAACGCGATCCTGTTTCTGGCTTCCGGCGAAGCGAGTTACATCACCGGGACCGAACTCGTGGTCGACGGCGGTATTACCGCCGGTTAGCGCGCCTGCGGCATAACGGCGCGGAGGGCGAGCGGTGGCTTCAACTGGGTGCGGCCAAAGCGCGGCGCTATGGTTTGAAGGCCGTGCCTCGGGCGGCGTTCCTTGCAACGCCAAACGACGACACCCAAGTAAGGACCGCAACGGGTTGCGCCTTGCGGGAGAACCTCTGTGATTACAGTCAGCGACCCGCACTACACCTATCCGGGGAACGACGCAGAAACGTTGAGCGGCGTGTCTTTCGCGGTCGTGCCGGGCGAGATCTTTGGTCTGCTTGGGCCGTCGGGGGCGGGCAAGACCACTCTGCAAGGCGTTCTGACGCGACGCAATCGGCGATACCGTGGCGACGTTGGCATCTTCGGACGGGCGTTGCCCGACTGGAACTGGAAATACTACCAGCGCATCGGCGTCGGTTTTGAATTTCTGTTTCATTACCTGAAACTGACGGCGCGCGAAAATCTGCGCTTCTTCGGCTCGCTCTATCAGGGACCGGTGGCCGATCCGGAATCGCTTCTCGCCATGGTTGGTCTCACCGGCGATGCCGACAAGCGCGTCGGACATTTTTCAAAAGGGATGATGACGCGCCTCAACTTCGTGCGCGCGCTCGCGCACGATCCCGAACTTCTGTTTCTCGACGAGCCGACCGCGGGCCTCGATCCGGTCAACTCCGCGCAAATCAAGAAACTCATTCGCGAACGGCAGCAGCGCGGCAATACGGTCATTCTGACGACACACAACATGCACGACGTCGACGAGCTGTGTGACCGGGTCGCGTTTATTGTCGGTGGCCGGCTTGTCACTATCGATGAGCCCGAGGCCCTCAAGCACCAGCACGGCAAGCGGAGCGTTCGCGTCGAGTACAGCCTGAACGGCAGCGACAAAGCCGAATCCTTTGCGATCGATACCCTCGCTGAAGACGAGGGCTTCCATGCGCTGCTGCGGGATACACGTGTCCAGACCATTCACAGCCAGGAGGCGACTCTCGACAAGGTCTTCGCCGAAGTCACGGGCGTCACCCTGACGGCGCCGGAGTAGGGCGATGGCACGGGTCTGGGGCCTCGTTCTCTGGGAAGTGCGGATACAGGCCCGCTATTACATCTATCTGGGTGTGGCGGTGGTGGTGGCGCTGCTGTCCGGCATGATCGCCATCATTCCATTGGAACTGCCGGCGTCGCAGGTGGCGTTTCTTCTGTTTACCGAATCCGGTGTTCTTGCCTTCTTTTTCGTCGGCATTCTGGTGCTGATGGAAAAGACCGAGGGAACGCTGAACGCGCTCGGCGTTACGCCGACGCCGGCATGGTTATTCGTCCTCGCTCGGTCCGTGTCGCTCACCGTTCTTTCTTTGATCGGCGGCTACGTAATGGTCGCGGTTGATTTCGGAGACCGCGCGGACATCGGCGTGGTGCTGTTGGCTCTGGCATTGACCAGCGCCATGGCGGTTCTATGGGGTTTCGTCGTCGTTGCCGGTGTGCCGTCCGTCAACGCCTATCTGGCGCGGGCGATACTGCTGATGGTCGTACTGATGCTGCCAATTCTCGGTCTGCTCGGTTTTGTTGACCCATGGTTCATGGCGATCCTTCCCTCTCACGCCAGCTTGCTGCTGCTCAACGGCGCGGTTGAGCCCGCCTCGCTCGGTCGCCTCGAATGGGTCTACGCCGTTTCCTACCTTTCCCTGTGGATCGCCATTGGCTGGTTTTGGGCGCTTCGGGCCTTCGATCGTAAGATCGTCGGCGACGGGAACTAAGCCGGTGACCGTGTTCCTGACATTGATGCTTGCGGACATTCGCAGTGTTGTCCGCGAGGGAATCCTGGTGTTCATTGTCGCAGCGATGCTGATCACGCTCATCGTCGTGCGCCTCATGGGTGTTTACCAGCTGGAGTGGGGAACAGGACCGTTCCTCGCCTTTGCCCTCATCGCCCTGCTCCTGTTTTTTGCGGTCGGGATCGGCATGGTCGTCGGCCTCATTTTGGTAGAAGAGGCCGAAACGGGCGTTCGCGACGTGCTTAGCGTGACGCCGGTGCCGACGGCGGCGCTGTTGTTGTATCGCAGTGTATTGGCGTTTGCCGCAGCGCTGATCGCCGGGGTCGTCGGGGTTGTTTTGACGCAGGTGGTTGCGCTGCCGCCGCTTGAGTGGGCGGCGCTGCTTTTTGTCACCGCCCTTCTGGCGCCAACGGTTGCTTTGGCCGTCCCCGCCATTGCCCGCAACAAAATCGAGGCGCTTGTCCTGTTTCGCGTTCTGGGTGTGGTTGTCGTCGGCCCGATCGTTACCTTCATGCTGGGGGACGAGTGGTATCGCTATGTTTTCCTGGTCTCGCCGGCCGGGTTTATCATCGAGGCGTACCGCGCCTTTCTCGCCGGAATCGACCCCGCCTATCTGTGGCTGGCCGGCGTCGTCGTCTATGCCGTGGTGCTGCTCGCCCTGGCAACGGTTCGCTTTCAGCGCGTGGTCTATCGCCTGAATCGATAGCTGGTGCCAGGCGTCCCCCTTACTTCGGCAAATCCACCTTGTGCGCTCGCGGCGGGCGCAGGCGTATTCCGTCCAGCCATTTCGCGGGTCGCAAAAAAAAACCTCGCGCCATTCCCAACCGGCATCGCCCGGTTCGAGGCCGCAATCGCGGATCGGGATGCGAAGATCGAGCTGCCCCCGCCGCGTCCCGGGCGATGCGCGCCCGGGTCTCTTATTCCTCCGCCATACACATGGCCTCGATCTTGTGGCCGTCGGGATCGAGCGCAAAGGAACCGTAGTAGAGGGGCCCGTACTGTGGCCTGGGGCCCGGCGCACCAGCGTCGGTGGCCCCGGCGGCGAGCGCCGCCTGATGAAAGGCATCGACCTCGGCGCGGCTTTTTGCCGTGAACGCCACATGGGTGCCGTTCCCGGGCGCAGCCGGTTTCGAGTCATCGAGCGGCGGGCCAACCCAGAACTCGGGAAATTGATCGCCCCAGGCGGCGGCCTGCTCGAATCTCATGACCTGTTTGTAGCCAAGGGCAGACAGCACCGCGTCGTAGAAGACGACGGCGCGGTCGAAATCGTTGGTACCAAGCGAAATATGCGACAACATGGTCAAGTTCCCTTCTTGTCACCCCCCCCTATTTCGGCAAAGTTACCTTGTGTGCCAGCGACGGGCGCTGCCGTATTTCATCCAGCCATTTCGCCAGTCGCGGAGAATCGTCGCGCCATTCCCAATTGGCATCGCCCGGTTCGAGGTCGCAATCGCGGATCGGGTTGCGAAGATCGAGATAACTGAGGCCCCCCGCCGTGGTGACATGGCCGATGTGGAACACCCCGGGCGTCCAGCTTTCGGCGTCGTGCTCGAGATGCCGCAGTGCGCCCATGATCTTGCGCCGTTCGCGCAGCATGTAGTCGCGGTGCCATTCTTCCTTGGGGCGCCAGCTTTCGACCCGGATCAGGGTTGTTGCGTCGAACACGCCGTCGCCCGTAATCATCTGGCGCAGCGCCTGCCAGCGCGTCTCGTCCCTGGGGAATAGCGGCGCGGTGGTGTTGAACGAATCGAGGTATTCGCAGATCACCAGCCCGCCGTAGAGCGGCGAGCCGTCGTCCATCTCGAACGCCGGCACTTTACCGAGCGGGTTGTAGCGCCAGATTTCCGTATCCTCGTCAAAGGGAACCTGGCGTTCCATTTCGATCCGGTCGAGGACGCCGGCTTCGTGCGCCACCACCAGCACCTTGTGAACGTATTCGGGATTGGGGGTAAATATCAGTTTCACGTCGTCTTCCTCCTCGTTTCTTGGTTTGGTCTATTTCTTGTTGTCGGGCGAGAACGGGGCCGGTACCAGAATCCGCACATCCTGATCGGTGATCATATCGCGTGCCTTTGTGACGTAGGCGAGAAATTCGGGGTCGGCCACCAATTCGGCGCGCCGGCGCTCGCGTTCGGCGACGTTGTCGTAGCCCCACATGTGAATCACCTGATTGACCGGGCCGGTCTCGTGCCGGTACATGCCCATGAAATTGCCGAGGACGCGTTGCTGCGGCGCCATTCCCTCCTTTTCGAACAGGTCGAAAAAAGCCGGAATGGTGCCGACCCGGAACGTATAGGCGCGGTAATCGATGATCATGGGTTCCTCCCTCGAATGGCGGTGGTTTGGCGGGGTGCGGCCGGTGCTATTGCCGGGCCGCCGTGGTAGATTGGCGCAACAGCTTCGGGCTTTTGCCGACGCACTTCAAGGGAGGTTCCGATGGCAAAAAAAGAGATTCTGGTGGCCTATGGCGTCGATGTCGATGCCGTGGCCGGCTGGCTCGGTTCCTACGGCGGCGAGGATTCGCCCGACGATATCTCGCGCGGCATGTTTTCCGGCGAGGTCGGTTCGCCCCGTCTTTTGACCCTGTTCGACCGCTGGGGCATCAAAACGACCTGGTTCATTCCCGGCCATTCGATCGAGACGTTTCCGAAGGAAATGAAAGAGGTCCACAAACGCGGCCACGAAATCGGCATCCACGGCTACAGTCACGAAAACCCGATCGCCATGACGCGCGAACAGGAAACGGCGATTCTCGACAAGTGCATCGCGCTGATCAAAAAGCTCACCGGCAAGAAACCGCGCGGCTATGTCGCGCCGTGGTGGGAATTTTCGCCCGTCACCAACGAGTTGCTGCTCGAACGCGGCATCCTTTACGACCACTCGCTGATGAATCACGATTTCCAGTGCCACTACGTGCGCGTCGGCGATTCCTGGACGCCGATCGATTACTCCAAGCACCCGCGCACCTGGATGAAGCCGCTTAAGCGCGGCGTCGAAACCAGCCTGATCGAGATTCCGGCCAACTGGTACACCGACGACCTGCCGCCGATGATGTTCATCAAGAAGGCGCCGAATTCTCATGGATTCGTCAACCCGCGCGACATCGAACAGATGTGGCGCGACCAGTTCGACTGGGTTTACCGCGAGTACGACCACGCCGCCTTCACCATGACCATCCACCCCGACGTGTCGGGCCGCCCGCAGGTACTGCTGATGCACGAACGCCTGCACGAACACATTGCGCGCCACCCGGGCGTGCGCTTCGTGACGTTCGAGGAGATCGCGCTCGACTTCAGGAAACGCAACCCGCGCAAGAAGACGGCCAAAAAAGCCACGCGCAGGACGGCGGCAAAGCGGGTCACCAGGAAAACGGTGAAGAAGTCAGCGGCGCGCAAGCCGGCAAAGAAGAAGGCGGCGCGCCGAAAGAAATAGACTCGCGCGGCGGCGGGCGCCAGATTCATCGCGCCCGCTCCTGTTGAGACCGGGCCGTATTCAGTGCCTACCCCCGCCTTGCGCGTGCGTGCTATGACGGGGCCTCCAACTGAAGGGGTCGAGCGGTGTGCGGGTTGTGCGGAGTTTTGGGCGGCGGCGATCACTGGACCGAATCAGGGCGTGCCACCGGGGGCCTGAAGGAGCGCAGCGTCGCCCAAACCCGGCGGCGCGAACGCGCCTATCAGGTGCGGCTTGCCAACGGCGTGCTCGGGCGCTACGGGCTCTGCCTCGCGGACTGGCAGGGGGCCTCGTTCGTGCTTTCGAACCACAAAGGCGCGTCCGCGGTGATCGATCATTTCGGCGCGCTCTGGGCCGCGGCCGAGGCGATGACAGGAAGCGCCTGCGATCCCCTCGATCCCGGCCTGATCGGTGCACTCGCCTCCGGTGAGCCCCCTTCCGGTGCACCTGCCTCCAGCGCGTCTTCGTCTCGCAGCCGCGCCAAACGGCGCGCGGTTGCCGCATGACGCGCGATCTCGTTACCGTCAACGTCATCACCGGCTTTCTCGGCAGCGGCAAGACGACGTTATTGCAGCACCTGTTGCGCGATTCCGGCATGGCCGACACCGCGGTGCTGATCAACGAAATCGGCGAAGTCGGGCTCGACCATCATTTGCTCGAACGCGTCGATGAATCGACCGTGCTGCTTCAGTCCGGGTGCCTCTGTTGTACGATTCGCGGCGATCTGGCGGTGTCGATGAAGGACCTGTTTTCGCGCCGCGAGCGCGGGCAGATCCCGCGTTTCCGGCGGCTGGTGATCGAAACAACAGGTTTGGCGGACCCGGCGCCGGTGATCTACACCCTGATGGCGGAAGACGTGATCCGCCACCACTTCCGGCTCGGCAACGTCGTCACCACCGTCGATGCCGTCAACGGTGCGCGCCAACACCGGCGCCACGATGAATCGCGCAAGCAGATCGCCGTCGCCGACCGGATCGTCATCACCAAGACCGATCTTGCCGACGGGCGAAACCTTGCCGCGCTCGAAGATCAGCTCCGCCGCCTCAATCCCTCGGCGCCCCGGTTCGACAGCCAGACCGATTGCCTGACGGCGGCCAAACTGCTCACCAACGACGTTTACGATCCGCGCACAAAATCCAACGAGGTGGCGCGTTGGATCGACGCCGAGGCGTTCTCCGAACACGACCATGCACGCGACTCCACCCGCGGCCTTGGCCGCGCCCTTGGCCGCGACCACACCGGCAAACGCTCCAACGTCCACGCCGACGACATCAACCGGCACGACATCAACCGCCATGACGGCGGCATCCACGCCTTTTGCCTCACCTTCGATACGCCGATGGACTGGACCGCGTTCGGCCTCTGGCTTTCGATGCTGTTGCAGCGCCACGGCGAGGACGTGCTGCGCGTCAAGGGTCTGTTGCACGTCGCCGGTGTGAAGACGCCGGTGGCCGTGCATGGCGTCCAGCACATCGTCCATCCGCCCATTCACCTGCCGCGCTGGCCGGATCGGGAGCGGCGCTCGCGCATCGTCTTCATCGTCCGCAACCTTTCGCGCGAGGACATCGAGGGCTCGCTCTCGGCCTTCAACGCGCTCGGGGCGCGGGCGGCGGCATGAGCGGCGCGGGCGAATTCGCCGGGCTCAGCGTGCACGAGCTCGGCCGGCGGTTGCGGGCGGGCGAAACCGATCCGGTGGCGCTGACCGAGTATTACCTCGATCGCATTGCCGCCGCCGCCGATGGGGCGGTTTATATTTCGGTGTGCGCCGATCGTGCCCGCGCCGAAGCAAAAGAAAGTGCCGCGCGTTACCGCGACGGAACCCCGCGCGGGCCCTTGGACGGCGTGCCCATCGCCTGGAAGGATCTGATCGACGTTGCCGGCGCCGTCACCACCTGCGGCTCCGAAATCTATCGCCACCGCGCCGCCGCCGAAACCGATGCCCCCATCGTCGCCAACGCGGCCGAAGCCGGCATGATCTCGCTCGGCAAGACCAACCTGACCGAGTTCGCGTTTTCGGGCCTCGGGCTCAACCCGCATTACGGCACGCCGCGCAATCCGCACGATGCGGCGACAGCGCGCGCCCCCGGGGGGTCCTCTTCGGGATCGGCGGTCGCGGTTGCTGCCGATCTTGCGCCCGTTGCAATCGGCACGGATACCGGCGGATCGGTGCGCATTCCCGCCGCCTTCAACGGGCTGGTCGGCTACAAATGCTCCGAGGGCCACATCGACAAGCAGGGCGTCCAGGCGCTCGCGCTCTCGCTCGATACCATCGGGCCGATCGGGCGTTCGGTCGCCGACTGCGTACTGCTGGAACGCGCGCTGTGCGGGCGCATGGTGGCGACGCCGCGCCCGGCCGACCTCGAGGGCTGCCGCGTGCTGGTGCCCGGGAACCTGGTCTTCGACGGCGCCGAGGACGCTGTGGTGGCGAATTTCGAAGATGCGCTCGCGAAACTTTCCGAGGCGGGCGTTGCCATCGAGCGCCGCCGGTTCGAACCCTTCGACCAGATGCTCGACCTCGCCAAGCGTCACGGCACCCTTGCGACCGCCGAGGCCTACTACTCGTTTCGCGATTTCATCGAAGGCGCCGAAGTCGAATCGATGGACCAGCGCGTTGTCAGCCGGATGCGCATCGGCAAGGACCAGAGCGCCTACGACCTGATCGCGATTCGCGAGACCCGGGCGCGGCTGATCGCCGAACTTGCCGAGGCCATGGACGGACCCGCGTTCATGGCGATGCCGGCGGTGGCGATCACGGCGCCCGAAATTGCACCGCTTGAGGCCGACGACGAGCTGTACCACGCCACCAATTTGCGCGCGCTGCGCAACACCATGATCGGGAATTTCTTTAATTTATGCGGCTTCACGATTCCCTCCGGCAGCGACCGGCGCGGCCTGCCGACCGGAATTCTGATCAACGCGGCCGGCGGCGAGGACGAACGCCTGATCTGCTACTCTCTCAGTCTCGAAAAGGCGCTGCGCGGGGGGACGGCGCCGGAGGAGCGACCATGACACTCGACAGCGAAAGGCAAGAACCGGGGGCGGAAGGGGGGCTGTTCGAGGCCGCCTTTGGCGTCTCGGATGCCATCGGAGCGATCCGCTATTGGCAGCGCTTCGGCTATCGCGCCGGGCCGACGGGCCGGCTCGATGCGGCGGAGGCCAAGCGGCTCTACGGCGTCGACTCAGACCTCACCTCGGTCCGGCTCCATCATCAGGACGCCGATCACGGCCTCGTCCGTCTGATGGTGTGGGACAAACCCACCGGCGAGGGCCTGGCGATGACGCCGTTCAGGGCGCTGGGCTCGCTCTGGACCGGCACGCGCACCGCCGACATCTACACCCTCGGCGAGCACGCTGAGGCGCTGCGCGCCCAGGGCGCCGCGATCAAATGCGTGCCGCCCTTCTTCGAGAGTTATGCCCCGCCGGGCACGGCCGAGCCGTTCTTCGAAGCGCTGCCGGGCGTTCGCGAAATGGCGATGGTCAGGCCGCTGTGGCGCCAGGTGTTCATCCAACTGGTGGGGTTCGGCCTGCCGCTCTACGGTCACATCGACCCGGCCTGTTTGTTCCGCACCAGCCAGTTCACCCATTGCTGTCTCGTGATCCAGGACGACAGCCGCGCCCAGCTCGCCTTCTACGACCAGGTACTGGGCCTCGCGCGTCAGAGCGAGGTCGAATCGGCGTTCGAGGAATCGACCGGCGGCCGGTTGATATTCAATCTCGAAGAGGGCGAAAACTTTCACGTCATCGACTTCGACGATCCGCGCTCGACTAACGCACCGGAGGGACGGCGCTCGGGGCGGCTCAAGATCATCCGCTTCAACGAGCGAAGTTCTGTCGCCGATCACCGCGACGATGCCGGGCCGGGCCGCCTCGGCCTTGGCTTCTATACCTTGCGCGTGCGCGCGCTCGAGGCGATGCGCGAAAGGGTGCTGGCGGCGAAGGCAACGGAGGTGAGCGCGGTAGTGCCCGACGAATTCGGCCGCCCGGCGTGTTCGATTCGCGCCCCCGACGGCTGTTCCTGGACCCTGATCGGGGCCTGAAGCGCTACTCGTCGAGGCCGCGGGAATCTTTTCCAGAATTCCCGCACCCGCCGTGCCGCGGGTGGTGTTGCACTTTTTCCGGGCAAGCGCCCGACGCACTACCCGTCGAGGCGGCGGAAATTATTTCCGGAATTCCCGCATCGTCCGTGCGGTGGGCGGCGCTGCGTTTGATTTCGTCGAGCGGCGGCTAAGCGGCGTCAATCATCCAAGCCGCGGAACTTTCTGTTGAGTTCGAATTCGGACGAGGTCACGTGCGCCTCCATGGTGCGCAGGCGCTCCTCGTTCTCACGAAACTTGTGGCGCAGATCGCGGGTGGTGCCGCGCGGTTCGGTCCGCACGTTGCGCCAGAATTTTTTTTCCGCCTCGTTCTCGAACATATGGTCCGGTGCATCTTCGAGGACCCAGCCGGCAATGAAATAGGCGACCAGCGTCGGCACCGTGAAAAAGAACAGTCCCGCCCCCGCGAGGATTCGGAGCGGCAGGGGGTCGATGCCGAAATAATCGGCAAGGCCCGCGCACACGCCCATCACCCGCCCCTTGCGGCGATTGCGGTAGAGCCTCGAGGGGCTCGGGCGGCCGTTACAGTAGCGGCTCCGGCGACGGCTACGGCTCCGGCTCCGGCTACGGCGGAAGGGTTTCATGAAACGTCACGGTGTTGGCCGCGCCAGCCGGGCGCCTCGGCATCGAGAATCCGTTCCAGAGAAATGATCCGCGCCTCCATCTTCGAGGCGCTGTCCCACAATGTCTGCAGCATCTTCTCGTCTTCGCCGGTCAACGTCTTGGTCGAGCGCCAGCGGGTGACGTAGTGGAATGTGAGCCAGATCGGAGCCACTACCGTCAGCGACAGGATCATCGTGATCAAGAAGAAGTCCTCACCCATCGTCGTTCCGCCTCTGTTTATGGTTCTTGTTGTGCCGCCGCGCCGCTATGCGATACGCGGCCTACTCCTTTGCGCCGACGCGGGCCTTGAGGTCTGACAATTCCCGATCGATTTCACCTTCGGCCCCCAGTTCGTCGATTTCGTCGGCCAGCGTCTTGCGCTGTCCAAGATCGTAGGCTTCCAACTCGCCCTCAGCCGAGTCGAGGCGCTGTTCCATGTGCTCGAAACGGGCGAACGCCTCTTCGATGCGCGAATCGTGCAGCTGGCGCCGGACCTTGATCCGCACGCCGACGCTCTCGTGCCGGGCCCGGATGGTCTTCTGCTTGGCGCGCGCTTCGTCGAGCTTGCTCTGGAGCCGCGCCACGTCATTGTCGTTGCGGGCCAGCGCCTCGTCGAGATATTCGAGTTCGCCGCGGAAGCTCGCGGCGGCGCTTTCCAGCTTCTTCCGTTCCAGCAGCGCGCCGCGCGCGAGATCCTCGCGTCCCTTCGAAAGCGCAAGTTCCGCCTTGGCGGTCCAGTCTTCCAGGGCCGCGGACAGAGAATCAAGTTTGCGGTTGAGGCCCTTCTTGTCGGCAATGGTTCGCGCCGCGGTCGAGCGCACCTCGACCAGGGTGTCTTCCATCTCCTGAATCATCAGGCGCACCATCTTTTCCGGATCCTCGGCCTGATCGAGCAGCGCGTTGAGGTTGGAATTGATGATGTCGGTCAGTCGCGAAAATATACCCATGGCGGTTCTCCTCTATGTAGGGCGTTTTGGCGTGGGGCCAATATGCTTGGCGGCGATTCGAGAGGCGCGGGTGCCTGTCAGCCCAGGATCGAGCCGACCACGGCGCCGGCGAGAAACATGATCCAATGGTCCAGCCTTCGGCTCTGGACGTATCTGGCCAGCCGGTGGCCGATCCGCCGCCACGGGCCGGTGGGGCCCTCGTAGCGGTCGTCAAAATCGTAGGTCTCGCTTTTCATGGCTGTTCCTCTGGGTATCGGGGATCAAGGGGGTCAGTCGGCGCGAATGCGCCACATGCCGAGATCGGCCAGATCGCGCGACCCGAAGCGGTGCAACTCGCGTTCGCTGCGGGCGTGGCGCAACCACACTGCAACGGCGTCCAACGTCACCATGTAAAATCCGGGAAGCCACATCCGGGCCCGTGTCCGGGATCCGGGGGCGTGGGGGGCAAATGGCTTGTTCATTGGATTCGGGCTCCGTGCGGGGTTTTCCTACCCTCTATCGCACAAGCCATGCCAGCCCGGAGATATCCCGTTAACGCGTTGATATAACGAGAAAAAATGGGCCAGGAGCCGGTCAAACCCGTTGTTTAGATATCGCGGAAATAGCTTGAAAATAGCGATTTACGCCACTAAATAGCATAATTGAAATGCCGAACGATGCTGCCAACCTGCCGGCTCTAGTCGGCCAGTCACCCGCCTTTCTCGATGTGCTCGACCGGGTCTCGGCGCTGGCGCCGCTCGACCGGCCGGTGCTGGTGGTGGGCGAGCGCGGCACCGGCAAGGAGCTGATCGCCGCCCGGCTGCATTACCTGTCGGCGCGCTGGGAGCGGGCGTACCTCAAACTCAACTGCGGGGCGCTGGCGGAAACGCTGCTCGAAACCGAACTGTTCGGCCACGAGGCGGGCGCCTTTACCGGCGCCGTGCGGCGCCGCCGCGGCCGGTTCGAACTCGCCGACCGGGGCACGTTGTTCCTCGACGAGATCACCCAGGCTTCGCCCGCCGTGCAGGAAAAGGTCCTGCGCGCGATCGAATACGGCGAGTTCGAGCGCGTCGGTTCGTCGGCGACGCTTGCGGTCGATGTCCGGGTAGTGGCGGCGGCCAATGTCGATTTGCCGGCATTGGCGGAACAGGGCGGTTTCCGGCAGGACCTGCTCGACCGTCTCGGTTTCGACGTGGTGACGCTGCCGCCGCTGCGCGCGCGCCGCGACGACATTCCGCTGCTGGCGGAAACCTTTGCCCGCGCCATGGCGGCCGAACTCGGGCGCGAGTCGTTTTCAGGGTTCACGGCGGCGGTGAGGGACGACCTGATCGCCTATCCCTGGCCCGGCAACGTGCGTGAACTCAAGAACGTGGTCGAACGCGCGGTTCACGCCGCGCCAACCCCGGGCGGAAAGATTGCGGCGATCGTGTTCGATCCGTTCGAATCGCCCTACCGGCCGCGGGTGCCGGGCGGGTCCGGGGCCGCGCGCGGCCCGGCGACCGGGGAGGCGGCGGCCGGGGCGGTGGCCAAGGGGGCATCGGCACGCCCGTCTTCCGGTGTGCCGGGTTCGCCTTCGCTAAGCGTTCCCGACGGGACGCAGCCGCTCGATCTGCGCACGGAACTCGCAGGCCTCGAACGCCGCCTGATCGAGGCCGCGCTCGACACCAACCGCCATCACCAGCGCCGCACCGCCGGCCACCTCGGGCTCAGCTATCACCAGCTGCGCAACCTGTTGAAAAAGCACGGGCTGACTGGACCGGGCGCGGCGGCGTAACCCACGCTTTTCGATTGTTGCATCGCGCGTCGAGTGCGGCCACCTCGGCCGCATTGGGAGCATCGAGGCCATTTGCGCCAATCTCTTCGCGCCGTGACCTTTAGCTACACCAAGACCGTCGCGTTCCTGCTGGTCGCACAGATCGTCGTCCGGCTCGCAATCGATTGGGACCTTACCAACGCGGTCGGGCTGTCTCTCATCTTGACACCTGTGCTGCTGCCGCTCGCCGTTCTGGCGGACCGGGTGTCGTGGGTACGCTTTCAGAAGCGGTTACGTCGGGCATCCGGTGAAGGCGATCCCCAGTCACCCGACCCCCGGCGGGGGTAGTCAGCTAGAGCTTTTCCCGTGCGCGACCCGGCCAAAGATTCCGATTTATCCCGTGCCGCCGCGGCCCCATTGCCACTTCGGAATATTATCCTATATAGGGTAGACCGCCCGGACCGGGCAGCGCCCGGTGGCGGCGCCCCGCGCCAGCGGCGGAAAGGAAACGCCAGTGTCGGGCTTGGGATCACAGTGTCTGACCAGGGATTCATGCCGCCCCGGCTCATAAAGGGCTTCGAGTTGGCATTGGTTTGGGTTCGTTGCCGCGGCAAGCGGCTTCTTAGCGGCTTCGTTTCGAGTTCGTAACGGGTAGGTAATGGCTTCGTATCGGGTTCGGATTGGCTTCGTTATCGTGGCAAATGGCTTTGAATTGGCTTCGATTTGGGTTCGTTTTTGCGCGCTATCCGGCCCGGGGACCGGGTGCAAACCCGCGCCTGCGGCCACGGACGCTGTGCCACCGGCACCCGCGGATTGGGTTCGTTTGGCAAAAACAGAGATGCGGCGGGATTACTTCGGCGTTTCGGCCCGGAACCCGAGGTGTTGCATCGGCAGGGCGGTGCGATAGACGACCTGTTTGAGGGAAAAGCTCGACTTGATGCTGGCGATGCCTTCGATCCGCGTCAGCCGGTCCATCAGAAATCGTTCGTAGGCCGGCAGGTCGGGCACGACGACGCGCAGCAGATAATCGGCATCGCCGGTCATGAGGTAGCACTCCATCACCTCGGGCCATTGCCGGATCGCCGTTTCGAATTCCTCCAGCGCCGGTTCGATCTGGCGTTCGAGGGTGACGTTGACGAATACGCTGACGCCGAGGCCGAGCGCCGCCGGATCGACGAGGGCGACGTAGCCGCGAAGCGTTCCCGCCGCCTCGAGGTCGCGCACCCGCCGCAGCGTCGCCGACGGCGAGAGGCCGACCGCCGCGGCGAGGTCGGCATTGGACTGCCGCGCCTCGCCCTGGAGCCGGCCGAGAATTCTGAGGTCGATCGTGTCGAGATCGTTTGGCCGCATAATATTGCGTAAACTATGACTTGTTCGGCATATGATTGCAAATATTAGCGGCCAGACCGCTCAATTCGCAACATCCGGTCCGGCAGCCCCTGCTAGGTTTGGCCCATGAACGATCCCGCCGCCCTCGCCGCCCCGGCCTCGCCCGTTCCCGGCGTCAGCACTGAGACCTTCGCCTGCCTGAAGGTGCTGGAACGGAAGATTCTGTGGCTCTCCACCTGGATGATCCACCACGCCAACCACATCCGGCCCAACCGCGACGGTCTCAAAGTCGGCGGCCATCAGGCGTCGTCGGCCTCGCTGGTAACGTTGATGACGGCGCTCTATTTCCACGAGCTGCGTGCCAACGACCGCATCGCCGTGAAGCCGCACGCGAGCCCCGTCTACCACGCGATTCAATATTTACTCGGGCGCCAGACCCTCGATCAGCTCGAAAATTTTCGCGCGCTCGGCGGCGCGCAATCCTATCCGTCGCGCACCAAAGACAACGACGAAGTCGATTTCTCGACCGGCTCGGTCGGTCTCGGCGTCGCCGGAACCCTGTTTGCCTCGCTGATCCAGGACTATCTCGACGCGCGCCAAATGCTGCCCGCGGATCTTTCGCCCGGGCGCATGGTGGCGCTCCTAGGTGACGCCGAACTCGACGAAGGCAACGTGTTCGAAGCGATGCTCGAGGGCTGGAAACACGACGCCCGCAATCTGTGGTGGATCGTCGATTACAACCGGCAAAGCCTCGATTCGACCGTTTCCGACCGCCTGTTCGGGCGCTTCGACGACATTTTCCAAACCACCGGCTGGAACGTGGTCATACTCAAGTACGGCAAGCGGCTGCACGATGCCTTTGCGAAGACGGGCGGCGATGCGCTGCTGCGCTGGATCGACGACTGCCCCAACTCGCTCTACTCGGCGCTGACCTACAAGGGCGGCCCGGGCTGGCGCGAGCATTTGCAGACCGACCTCGGCCGCACCGCCGGCATCAAGGCGCTGTTGGACGAGCACGACGACGTCTCGCTGCACACGCTGATGACCGACCTTGCCGGTCACTATCTCACATCGGTGCTGGAAGGGTTTGCGGCCGCCCAGGCGGAACAGCCGACGTGCTTCATTGCCTACACGGTCAAGGGCCGGGGGCTGCCGTTCGCGGGCCATAAAGACAATCACGCCGGCCTCATGACCGAGGCCCAGATGGAAGAATTCCGTGCCGCCTTCGCGATCGGCGAGGGTAGGGAATGGGACAGGTTCGAAGGCCTCGACATCGCCGAAAACCGCCTTCAGGCGTTCATCGATGCGGCGCCGTTCACCAAGGGAGGCCCGCGCCACCGCACCGCGCACGCCATTTCGGTGCCCCCGCTGGCCGCGCCCCAGGCGGCGAAAATGGCAACCCAGGAAGCCTTCGGCCGCATCATGAACGAACTCGGCCGCGGCGGCTCGGACCTCGCCGCGCGCGTCGTCACCGCCTCGCCCGATGTCACCGTCTCGACCAACCTCGGGGCCTGGGTCAATCAGCGCGGAATCTTCGACCGCATCACCCGCAACGACGTGTTCGCCGAAGAAAACGTCCTTTCGCCGCTCAAATGGTCGATGTCTGATGCGGGCCAGCATTTCGAATTCGGCATCGCCGAACACAATCTGTTCCTGTTTCTGGGCGCCGCCGGCCTCTCGGCGCCGCTGTTCGGGGAACGCCTGTTTCCGGTCGGGACGCTCTACGATCCCTTCATCATGCGCGGCCTCGATGCGCTCAATTATGCCTGTTATCAGGATGCGCGCTTCATGGTGGTGGCGACGCCCTCAGGGCTGACGCTGGCGCCCGAAGGGGGCGCGCATCAGTCGATTGCGACACCGCTGATCGGCATGGGGATCGACAAGCTCGAGAGTTTCGAACCGGCCTACGTCGACGAACTCGCCGCGATCATGGAATGGGGCTTCGGGCACATGCAGGCGGACGGTGGCGGTTCGGTATATCTGCGGCTTTCGACCCGAACCATCGATCAGCCGGAACGGGATTATCCGGCCATTGCCGACGACGTGCTGGCGGGCGCCTACTGGCAGGTGGCGCCGGGTTCGGGCGCGCCGCTCGCCATCGCCTATGCGGGTACGGTGGCGCCCGAAGCGGTGGCGGCGCATGGACAAATCCTCGAAGACATTCCCGGCGCCGGACTGCTGGCGGTGCCCTCGGCAGATCGTCTGCACCGTAACTGGCGTACGCCGGGGCCTGCACCCGCGCACGCGGTGCGGCTGTTGTCGCGACTGGCACCGGGGGCGTCGCTGGTGACGGTGGTCGACGGTTCGCCGTCGGCGCTTTCGTGGCTGGGATCGGTCGCAGGCCACAGGGTCTATTCGCTCGGCGTCGACCACTTCGGGCAGTCGGGCGCCGTTCCGGATCTCTATCGCGAGTACGGTCTCGATACGGACGCCATCGTCGATGCCTGCGCGCGGGCCTGCTTCGCGGCGCGCGGACTTGCCGCCGTTGCCTAGAGCAATATACGCAGGGATTGAACCGGCGCGGTTCAAGCCCTTCTGGTAAAATTGCTCTACTTTTCAAGAAGGTAGAGCAGCTTTATGCGTTCAGCAATCGCCCAAGGCGATTCCACCTGAACGGATGATGCTCTAGCGCGAGGCGAAAAAAAAGGCCGTGCGGATACGAAATCCGCACGGCCGGAAAAACGGTGGCGTCTAGTCGACGACGTCCATCTCGTTATAGTTGAGCTTGAGGTTCACGTTCTTGAAGTTGCGCACCCGTTTGCCCACGCCCATCGTGTCCTGCCACTCGACGAGAGCTAGGATCGGCGAGTTCGCGAAGTGGACCCGCTGGAGTTCCTGCACGATGAGCTTGCGCTTCGCAGGATCGAACTCGGCGTTGGCTTTGGCCAGAAGCTCGGCCTCTTCTTGGTCGCAATAGTAGATCGAGACCTCGGGCTTCTTGTTGCAGGAGACGAAATTGAACGTCGAGGTCCCGTCCATTTCGGGTGCGAGGAAGTAACCGAACCCAAACGCGTCGCCCGGCCACGTTCCCTGTTGCCAGTCCTGAAGCCACACGGCAAAGGTGATCGGAATCAACTCGGCGCGAATCGGCGTGTTCTTGTTGAGCTCGTTCACCGCCTGCTCATAAAGAAGCTTGAGCGAGGGGTCGCTGACGGTCGCCGTCACCTTGAGATCGAAGCCGTCCGGGTAGCCCGCCTCGGTGAGAAGCCGCCGCGCCTCGGCCGGATCGAACGGATACGGCTTGAGGTCGGGGTTGTAGCCGAAGGTATTCCGGTTGGCCGCCGACATGCCGGGAAAGCCGACGCCGCCAAGGAGGTTGTCGATGATCGTCTGGCGGTCGACCGCAAGGTTGACGGCCCGCCGCACCCGCACGTCGGCAAACGGCGTGGTCAGCCCGCGACCGTCTTTCTGGCCCGCCGAGATCAGCGTGATGCCCATAACGCGCGGCGCCGGCGCGACGTCGATGGTGCCGCCCGCGGCCCGCACGCTTTCAAAGGCGTCGGCCTGCACGGCAATGTCGATGTCGATCTGATCGGAAATCAGCGCCGACACGCGTGCCGGCCCTTCCGGAATCTCCTCCATGACGAGGCGATCGATAGTGGGGGTTCCCTTCCAGTAGGGGTCGTGCCGGACGAGTTCGACGCCGTTCGGCGTCCACTGGTCGAGCTTGTAGGGGCCCGAACCAACCGGTTCCACGGTAAATCCTTCGACCCCCAGAGACGAGAACTGGTCGGGATCGAAGATCGGCAGGATCGCCATTTGAGTTGGAACGATCGGGTTGGGCCGGCTGGTTTTGATTTCGACGGTGAGGTCGTCGATCAGTCTGGCGCCGATAATGCCGGCGTTGCGGATGTTACGGCTAACCGACAATTTGCCGCCATTGTCGATCAGAAACGCGACGGCCTCGGTGATGGCGCGCGCGGTGACCGGTTTTCCGTTATGGAACTGGACGTTCGGCCGCATGAAGAACACCCAAGTCGTTGGGTCGATATTGACCCAACGCGCGGCCCCCATCGGTTGAACGGCTCCGGTTTCGTCGATGTCGGTCACGGTGTCGTACAGGGCGTTCCAGAGAAATACGCCGGGCGGACCGTTGCCGCTATAGGAATTGGCTTTGAACGGCGGCATGGCCTGCAGGCCGACAGTCAGAAGCTTTTCGGCTGAAGCTGTCGTGACAAACATGGGCGCCAAGATTACTAAAGTGACAATACCGCCGACCAAGCGGGCGAGTGCTCGCCACGATTTGACGGCCTTCGTTTCACATTTGGTAGTCGTGAACTCCCCTCCCTACGGGGTCATCCCCCCCCATTATTGGAACGCCCCGGCGGGGCGGGACGTTTCATCGTTGCGGAAATGCCGCATAGACCTTAGGCAGGCCCATATCGAGGGTCAAGGTGAGGCGGGGCGCGGGCCCCGGCGCGCGGCGTCCGGCAGGGACTAGAGCGAGGGCGACTCGATCAGTTCGAAGCGCTCGCCGTTGCGGCCCGTCACCATGACACTGGACGCACCTGCATAGGGCAAAACGCTGGCACGGACCGGCGGTGCGACCGGGGCCGGCCCGAGACGAAGGGAGTGGCAGCGAAAGGACACCATGGCGACACCGGGCGGCAGATGCCCGGGCGCCGCGGGCGCCCCCCAAGACCGCGCCAGCGAATCCGGCACGGTGCCGCGTTCGCGGACACCGTAGCCGAGGAACTCGGAATAGGCGGTGATCGATCCGTCGAGGTCGGGCACCGTTATCGTGGCGGCGGCAAGCGCGCCGAGGGGCGCCGAAGCCGCGTCCGTCACCGCGTTCAGCCTTCGACCAATTCGATCAATTCGCCGGCAACGCCTTTGCCGACGGCGACCCGCGCGCCGTTGTAAGGGCCCTCGGCGACGGTCAGGGGCGGGGCAAGGAAGGGGATCGTCACGTCGTCCAGCGAATCAACCGCGAACGCGACCATGGCAACTCCGGGGGGCAGGCTGTCCGGGGCTGTGGCGCGTGGTTTTGCCTCCTTGGGGTAGTCGTCAATCTCGATCAGGCATTTGCCGCACATCTTGACCGTCGCCAATCGGTGGGTGGTGTCGGGGTCAAGTCCATAGGCGCGGTTCAGCACGCTGATCTTTGCATCGGCGGTGACACCCGGTTCGACGTCGAAGTGCGCCGTGTAGAACGCCATGGCGTCGTCGAGACTGGGACTGCCGAGAACGACGATGAAAATCCGGTCGATGAAGGATCGGGCCGCCGGCAGATGTTCCTTGCCCAGATGCGGGTTGGTCTGGGTGAGATACAACACCTCCGGTGCCAGTCCCTGAACCTGCATCGCCCGAATGGTCTTGCTCATGCTGAGGTTGTGGGGTTCGCCGATGATCTGCCACGGCGATCCCTCAAGGCGGGGCGGAATTGCGTCCACGTTGTCGACGACGATTTCGAGCGAATGCCAACCGAACGTGGTCATCGGCATGTAGCCGGGCACGGGCTCCGCCTCGATCAGGCGGATCCATTGCCGCGCCCCGCTTTCGGGCTGCATGCTGATGAAGGGGGTGCCGGCATGGGCGGGCGTACCCCAGGCGTCTGCCAGCGCCGGGCTAACGGTGCCTTCGGCAGTGATGCGGTAGCCGAGATAATCGGTGTAACTCGCCGCCACCCGCGAAATGTCTTTTGCCGTCACGGTGGCGCCGGCGACGGGTCCGAAGGGTACGCGGGAAGCGGAATCAGACATGTATCTCTCCGAAAATCGACCAGAGGACCGGTGGGGTCACTCTAGGGGGCGGCAAGTGAGCAGGCAATCCCGGCCCGCAATCGGCGTAACAACGCCAAGGCGTGACCGGGCGCATCGTTGCGCTATAGTCAGGCCATGATGGACCGGCCGGCATTGGGCCCTCTCGGGCTGGCGACGCTGACTTCGCCCGATTTCGAGGACAGCGTCACCGACTATGTCACGCACTTCGGCTACGAAGTCGCCGACCGGCGGCCCATCTCGGCTGAAATCGCAGGTTTGTGGCAGGCGCCGGCAACGGAAGACCGGGCGAGCGCTCTGTTGCGGCCGAAAAGCGGAGAACCGGGCTGGCTACGCATCGTCGAGGCGGCTCCGGTCCCTGGCTATGAACCCCTTCGGAGTTTCGGCTGGGCGGCAATGGAACTCGTTGTCGCCGATGTCGAGGCGGTGTCGAGATCGCTCGCGGGCACCGTCTTTCGAGAGATCGGCCCGCCCCATGATCTCGGGATCGCCGGGGACCTGCGCGCCATGCAGGTCATCGGGCGAGCGGGCGAAGTGGTCTATCTGACCCAACGCGGCGAAATCCGGAACTTCGCCTTCCGCCATGTCATGGGCGCGGTGGACCGGATATTCATCGCCGTTCTCGCGGGTCCCGACCTTGAGGCCGCACGGGCGTTCTATGAGACTCATTTCGAGGTCAGCCGCGGCCTCGATGTCCGGCTTCCGTTAGGAATTCTGAACAAGGCGCATGACCTGCCGGAGGGGCAGAAGCATCGGTTGTGCACCTTGGTGCTGGCGGGCGAGCAGGAGGTCGCGGGCAAGATCGAGATCGACGATCTCGGCGCCCATCTGAGCCCGCGGCCCACCAACAGCGGCGAACTCCCGCCGGCCGTCGGCCTCGTCACCTTTGAGGCCAGCAGCCTGCCGGAACCAGGCCCGCATTGCATTGGTGGCCCGCGCGTCATTGCGGCGGAACCCTATGCGGGGCGGCAGGCCGTCCTGGTGCGTGGCGCCGCCGGCGAGTTGATCGAGATTTTCGCAGCGGGCTCGTAATGCCTCCAATTGGCGGCAGGCCAACCGGCACTTGACTCGGCTCCGGCACGAGCGCGAAAGTACATTTTCCAAAAGATAACAAATACGGGGACTTGGGAGGTTACGATGAATAGACTCCTCCGAATATTCGCGCCCTTGGGCGTTGTGCTGGCTCTAGTCGCACCGGTCAGCGGTGCCGAACTTCTGATACTGAGCGAAGATGTTCCGGCCGGACTTGATTTTGACGGTCCGTCAGGGTCGTTGATTTCAACTTATACCGGCATGATCAATCTTCTCGAGCCATTAGTCTATTTCCAGGAAGCCGGAATCAACGACGAAGGCGTGCAGCTCTTGGACTTCAATAAGTTCGAGGGGCGGCTTGCCGAATCCTGGTCCTTCGATGCCGATACCCTGACCTGGACAATGAACCTGCGCCGTGGCGTCAAGGGCTGCAATGGCGCGACTTTCGACGCCGACGATGTGATCTATACCTATGCACGGGGAAAATCGATCAGTGGCGCCGCGCCGATTGGATGGTTCCTTGCCAGCGTGTCGTCAATCGACGGATTCACGCCGGCCGTTTTTGGCGACGAAAACGCGCGAATACTGGGCGACGAAGTCAAGAAAATCGACGACTACACGGTCC